>Ga0070658_10003280_pt1 | contig 13357 bp, 12 predicted proteins | sample KBSC13metaG_FD_64664 | JGI IMG/M metagenome (GOLD analysis project Ga0070658, IMG submission 64664) | Corn rhizosphere microbial communities from Kellogg Biological Station, Michigan, USA - KBS C1-3 metaG | ecosystem: Host-associated > Plants > Roots > Rhizosphere > Soil ... | reverse complement strand
GTGGGACGGCCGATGAGCATCGAACTCCAGGTCCGCCTCATGGAAGAGTTTGGTCCCGGGCGGGTGCAGTTCAAACCGGAGGCTCCTCCGCTCGCCGAGAGACTCGGGCAATTGCGCCGGGCCTCAGGCCAGCGCGCGCGGTGCTACGAAGGTAGCGGCGGGGTGGCGCTGATCGAGACGTTCCCGCACGGACTCGCCGGCACCATGCCTGGTGCGGATCTGATCCGCGGCATCGTCGCCTTGTGGCGTGCGCTGGAGCGCCAGGACGCGCGCGCCGCGCAGGCCATCCACGCACCGCTTGCGAAGCTCATCGAACTCCAGAAGACCCTCGATGCCTACCTCGCGGTGGAAAAGCATCTGCTCGTGCGCCAGGGCATCTTCCGCAACACGCTCGTCCGTGGCCCTGTCGGCTGGTGCATCTCCGACGACGTTCGCGCCAAGGTGGACCGTTTGTTCGACGAACTTATCGCCGCGATTCCATGATCATCGACGTCCACAGCCACGCCTGGCGTTTCCCGAAGGACTTTAGCGAAGACTTCATCCGGCAGGCGCAGCGGGCGCGCGCGGGACAACCGGTCGACCTCGCCGTTCGCTACGAGGACTACGCCGCCACGGCGTCCGGGCCGGTGCGAACGATCGTCTTCGGGGGCAAGGCCCGGCTGAGCGGAGTGTGGGTGGACGACGCGTGTGTGGCCGCGTATGTCGCGCAGCACCCGGATACGCTCATCGGATATCTTTCCTTGGACCCCACGCAGGACGGCTGGGAGCGGGAGATGCAGGTCGGCCACGAAGAACTTGGGTTGCGCGGGATCAAGCTGCTGCCGATGTATGCCGGCTTCAGCCCCGACGATGAAAAGCTCGAGCCTCTTTGGCGCTACGCGGCGGACCACCGCCTGCCCGTTCTCCTCCACATGGGCACAACTTTTATTGCCCAGGCGCCGTTGAAGTTCACGCTCCCGCGCTTGATCGAGCCGGTCGCGATGCGGCATCCGGAAGTGAAGATCATCCTCGCGCATCTCGGCCATCCGTATGAAGGCGAGTGCATTGTGACCATTCGGAAGCACGAGAATGTCTTCGCCGATGTCAGCGCGCTGCACTACCGGCCCTGGCAACTCTACAACAGCCTCATGCTCGCCCAGGAATACGGCGTCTGGCACAAGCTTCTGTTCGGCACCGACTATCCTTTTACGACCGTAGATGCCTCCATCGCCGGCCTATACGCGCTCAACGGCATGCTCGAAGGCACCCAACTGCCGCGCCTCGATCCCGCGCAAATCGAGGCGATGATTCATCGAGACAGCCTGAAGTTGCTTGGACTGGAAGGGTGATGGCGAAGTCCACTTCGAGTTGCGTGCATACTCCGCAAAGCCGTTGCCGGTTTGCGCTCGCCTGGGCGGACATCACGCCGCCGGCGAACATCTATCATCGCATGTGGGGCGCGGCGAAGCACGATCGGGCGACCGGCGTGCATCGGCCGCTGCGCGCCACTGTCGCAGTCTTCGCGCCAATCCAGGAGAACGCGGAGTGCCAGATTTTGCTCGCGCTCGACCATTGCGTGATGGGCGCGCTGGAGCACGAGCAATTGGTCACGCGTGTGGCGGATTGGAGCGCGCAACCCAGGGAATCCATCCTCGTCGTCTTCGCCCACACGCACGGCGCGGGATTGATGGGGCTTGACCGCGTGTCCCTGCCCGGGGGCGACTTGATTCCCACGTATCTGGAATCACTCGGAGAGCGCTGCGGGGAGATGGCCAAACGATGCATCGCCGCGATGGCGCCGGCGGACATCGTCTATGGCCATGGCCGATGCAACCTCGCTGCCCACCGCGACTTTTGGGATCCGGAGCGGAACATATTCGTCTGCGGCTTCAATCCGGAAGGCCCCGCGGATGACACCGTCATCGCAGCGCGCGTGACGTCTGACGATGGCGAGTTGCTGGCCACCATCATCAACTACGCGTGCCACCCCACGACGCTTGCGTGGAACAATACGCTAATCAGCCCCGACTATGTCGGCGCGATGCGCGAGGTCGTGGAGCGCGAAACCGGAGCGCCGTGCCTCTTTCTGCAAGGCGCGAGCGGCGAACTCGGCCCTCGCGAGGGTTTCGTCGGCGATACCGCCGTGGCAGACCGCAATGGACGTGAACTTGGCTACGCCGCGCTATCCGCACTCACGGCGCTGCCGCGCGCGGGCACGAAGTTTCGCTATACGGGTCCGGTCGTCTCGGGCGCGACGCTCGGAACTTGGGCCCACGAGTTGCTCGCCTCGGGGGAAGCGGGCCTCAAAGCCGCGTGGCAACTTCAGCGCTGGGATGAACCGTTGAACTATCGCCCCGGCCAACCGACCGTCGAGCAAACCGAGTCGGAACTGGCCGAGTGCCAGGCCGGCGAAGACGCCGCACGCGCCGCAGGCGACGAACCGCGTGCCGCGGACTTTCGGGCGATGGCCGAGCGCAAAACCCGTTTGCTGCATCGGCTCCGGCAGCTTCCGCCGGGCGATGTCTTCCCCCTCCGTGTTGTGCTCTGGCGGATGGGGGACGCGTTCTGGCTTGGCGTGCAGGGCGAGAGCTACAGCCTCTTGCAGACGGAACTGCGGCGACGTTTTCCAGATCACGTCCTCGTCGTCGCCTCGATCGCTGGCGATTGGGGCGCTTCGTATCTGCCGCCGCGAGAAATGTACGGCACCGGCGTGTATCAGGAAACCATCTCCGTCGTGGCCCCGGGCGGCCTGGAGCAACTCATCGAATCCATCGATCTCGCGATCAGTCCCGTGCGCCTCCCTGCGGTTCAACGCATCTCTCCATGAAGATTACAAAGATCGAAACGCTCGTCTGCCACGCGCGGATGCGAAATTGGGTATTCGTCAAAGTTGTCACCGACCAACCGGGTCTCATCGGCTGGGGCGAGGCGACGCTCGAGTGGCACACGCGCAGCATCGTCGGGGCAATCGAGGATATCACGCCGCTGCTCATCGGCGAAGACCCCACGCGTCCCGAATACCTGTGGCAGATGATGTATCGCCAGCATTTCTGGCATGGCCACGGCATCGTACGCGCGACCGCCATCGCGGGCATCGACCTCGCGCTCTGGGACATCGTTGGCAAGGTCGCCAATCTGCCGCTGTCGAAACTTTTCGGCGGTCCGGTGCGCGATTACGTGCGGACATATTGCCACCTCGGAGGCGGCCGGATGGAAGACTTCTATCAAACGCCCGCCGATAATGCGAAGCGCTTCGCCGATCTCGCGCTTGCGGCGGTGGCCGATGGTTTCACCGCGTTCAAGAGCATGGCCGTGCCGAGCACGATGCCCATCGAAGGCCAGAAGCCGGTGCGCGCCGCGGAAGCCGCGGTGGCCGCCATGCGTGACGCCGTCGGGCCTGACATCGACATCATGGTGGATTGCCACGCGCGCCCCTCGCCGGCGATGGGCCTCAAGTTCGGCCGGGCGCTTGATTCGTACGGGCTCTACTTTTTCGAGGAACCCTGCTGGCCGGAATGCGTCGATGGCCTCGCGAAAATCAACGCCGCGCTCACCACGCCCGTCGCCAGCGGCGAACGGGTGACCAACCTCGAGGCCTTCAAGGAGATGTTCGACAAGCGGGCGGTGGACATCTGCCAGCTCGACATCACGCACTGCGGTGGCCTCACCGCCGCCCGCCGCATCGCCGCCCTCGCCGAGGCCCACCGGATCGCCCTCGCCCCGCACAATCCCCAGGGGCCGGTGAGCACGGCCGCCTCGCTCGAGTTCGGTTTCTCGCAGCCCAGCTACATCATCTGCGAGACCGTGCACGAGGACGTGCCGTGGCGCCAGGACGTGGTGGAGGAAGGTTTCACCGTCGAAAAGAAGGGTCGCATCGTCCGGCCGAATCCGCGCCCCGGCCTCGGCATCAGCATCAATGAAGCCGAAGTGAAGAAGCATCCCTTCCAGCAGGAAATCGTGCTGCGCGAGTTCAGCCCTGATGGGGCCGTCGCGGATTGGTAGAAGCGCAGCACGCCATCCATGCGACCGTCCCTGACCCGCTACATCATTCTCGCGGGCCTGTGCATGGCGGCGATGCTCGCCTACATCACGCGCAATGCGATCAGCCCCGCCGAAAGCACCATTCGGGCGGATCTGGGCCTTACGAAAGAACAGTCCGGTTTGATGATGAGTTTTTTCTTCTGGTCCTACGCGCTTTGCCAGATTCCCTCGGCTGCGGTCGCGCAGCGGATTGGGATGCGGCGCGCGCTCCCGCTCTGCGGTCTCCTCTGGTCGCTGGCCTCGGCGGGAATTGCCGCCGGGAGCTTTGTCGTCATGCTGCTCATGCGCCTGGGCATGGGAGTGGGGCAGGCCGGCTTGGTCCCGGTGGGGCTGAATATCCTGTCGCGCTGGTTCCCTCGTGAGCGCCAGGGCTCGGCGGCCGGTTCGTTCGGCGCCTGTATGTCCGTGGGTGGCGTCATCGCCGCACCGCTCAGCGCGTGGCTCGTCGTCACGTGCGGCTGGCGCTGGATGTTCGTGCTCTACGCCATCCCGGGTGTGCTCTGGGCGATCTGGTTTCAAAGCTGGCTCCGGGAGCATCCGGCGGATCATCCGCGTGTCAACGAGGCGGAGTTGCAGCTCATCCACCCCGGGTTTCGCGCGGAGGATTCCGCAGCGGTGACGACGCCCGCAGTCCTGCCGTGGCGCCTGCTCTTCAGTCGTCCGGCGATGTGGTGCATCTGCGCCCAGCAGTTTTGCCGTGCCGCCGGCTATATCTTTTTCAGCACCTGGTTTTCCACCTATTTGCAGGAGGCGCGCGGGGTGAAGATCGTCGCTTCGGGCTGGCTGGGCATGCTGCCTCTGCTCGCCGATGTGGTCGGCAGCCTGCTCGGAGGCATGCTTTCCGACGCCGTGCTGCACCGCACCGGGAATCAACGCCTCGCGCGCCAGGGCCTGACGATGATCGCCATGCTGCTCTGCGCGGGCCTCATCTGCGTGGCTGGTTTTTTCACGAACGCTCTGGCTGCCGTGCTCATCATCAGCGCGGGAATGTTTTGCGCCGCGATCGGCAACCCGTGCGCCAGCGCCACGGTCATGAGCATGAGTGGCCCGCATGTCGCCATGGTCGGGGGCGCGATGAACATGTGCGGCAATTTCGGCGCCGCGCTTTTCCCGCTCGCGGTGCCATTCCTTCTGCGGGAGACCGGAAGTTGGAATGCGGTCCTCCTGAGCTATGGGGCGCTCTATATTGCCGCCGCCGCATTCTGGTGGTTGCTCAGGACGGAGGGAAACATGTTCGCCCGATCGCCAGGATAACTGTTCTCGCCATGTCGACCTCGGCGCCAGACTCGCTCTTGCCGCCAATCCTACTTGCCCAGCGCCATCGCCGTGAACTCAAACAGTTCCTTGGTGGCCGGATCGCCCGCTACCCCAAGGTCCGCATCGAGCTTCACGTGGTTGGTATCGCTCGCGCCGAAGAGTTTCACCGAAACGCCGGCATCCTTCAACACCGAGCCAAGCCGCTGGGCCTGGGCTGTAGTATCTGGATGATCGGCCACGTGAAGCAGGAGGAAGGGTGGGATGCCTTTGTCCCGCGTCACATGAGTCACCGCGGAAAAATCGATGTGCTGCTCCGGGGTGCCGAATTTCTCGCGATGCCCGAATTTAGGTTCCGGCTGGCCGGCGGCCCGGCGGCGCTCCGTGGCGGTCGCGATGATGAGGGGCACGTCGTAAGTGTCGCCGTCCACGGGCACACATCCTTTCACGATGGCCAGTGAGAGCCCCTCGTTTTTCAGGTAACGATCATCCGTGCAAATCAACGCAGCGAGTTGTGCCCCGGCTGAATGGCCCATGATCAGCAGCCGCTTCGGATCGCCGCCGTATTCCGCGATGTGGTCGGACACCCAATGGACGGACTTTGCCACATCGCGCACGATCGTGCCCATATCGACCGCTGGCAGCAGCCGATAATTGACGGAAACGAAGACGAAACCCTTGTCGAGAAAGGCCTGCGGCTTGGTGTGCATGTCGGCCTTGTCGCCCGCCTGCCATCCGCCGCCGTGAATCCACACCACCACGGGCTGATTCTGCGCACCTTCTTTGGCATACACATCGAGCGACTGAAGCTTGTCCGCCTGGTCGGCGTAGGGGATATCGCGCTTGATGCTTTGAGCCTGCGTGGCATCCAGGAATGCAGCGCTCGCGACGATGAGAGTGAAGAGATATTTCATGGGAGGTGCTTTGATGTATAACCTCCGCCTCCCCCGATTCGCCATGAAGAAACTGTCACTCCGCCATCCAGTTCGGATCCGCCGTACCGGCGGTTTTGCGCCCGCGGATGCCCCCATCGGGCCCCAGAATCCTTGATGAGTGGCGTGTCACTTTCCGCTTTTTTCACCGGTGCCCAAGCCTCATACACGCTGCGCCCTTTCCCGCTCATGAAATCATTCCCTGGAATCCGTCGCCTCTCGTATCTCGTCCTGGCGTCGCTGGCCTTCATTCAAATGGTCCCTGCGCAGGAACCGGCGAAGCCTATTGCGTCGCAGCTTCAACCGTTCGTGGACGCCCACGTCCTTGCCGGCGCGGTGACCCTCGTCGCGTCCAAGGACAAGGTGCTCGACCTGTCGGCGGTCGGTTTCGAGGATGTGGCCGCGAAGAAGCCAATGGCCACGGACGCCTTGTTCTGGATTGCCTCCATGTCCAAGCCGATTACCGCCGCCGCGCTGATGATCCTGGTCGACGAGAAGAAGGTGAACGTGGACGACCCGGTGGAAAAATACCTGCCGGAGTTCAAGGGCCAGATGGTCATCGCGGAGAAAGACGATGCGCACATCCTGCTCAAGAAGCCGGTCCACCCGATTCGTGTGCGGGATGTCCTCAGCCACACCAGCGGCCTGCCGTTCAGTTCCACGATTGAAACGCCGACGCTGGATCAGTTCCCGCTCGCCACGCGCGTCCGCAGCTACGCCGCCACGCCGCTCTTGCACGAGCCCGAGTCAAAGTATCTCTACAGCAATGCCGGTATCAACACGGCCGGCCGCATTATTGAAGTCGTGAGCGGAATGAAGTATGAGCAGTTTCTCGACAAGCGAATCTTCCAGCCGCTGGGCATGAAGGATACGACCTTCTGGCCGAACGCCGAGCAGATTTCCCGGCTCGCCAAATCCTACAAGGGGAATAAGGACAAATCGGACATCGAAGAAACTCCGGTCGGCCAGCTTCGCTATCCGCTAGATGATCGTGTGCATCGCGAACCGATGCCGGCGGGCGGCCTCTTCTCCACGGCCGCCGACGTGGCGCGCTTTGGCCAGATGCTCCTACGCGGCGGCGAGCTTGATGGCAAACGCATCCTTTCCGAGGCCTCGGTGAAAATGATGAGCAGCCGCCAGACGCCGGCCGCGCTCAAGGAAAGCTATGGCTTCGGCCTGGCGGTGAATACCCCGACCTTCGGCCACGGCGGCGCCTACAGCACCGACTTGACCATCGATTCGCAATTCAATCTCGTGCTCGTCTTTATGGTCCAAAACGCGGGCTGGAGAAACGACGATGGCAAGAAGATCCAACCCGCATTCAAGAAGGCAGCCCTCGACGCCTTCGGCAAATAGCTGGATTCGATCTTCATGGAAATCTGGCCCCAGAACTACGATCCGCTCGGCAACGCGGTCGCGTCCACCATTGTCGCCGCGCTCCCGGTGGTCGTGCTGCTCGGCTTCGTCGCCTTCCTGAAAGTTCGCATCCATGTCGCGGCCTTTGTGGGGCTGGTCATCGCGCTGGTCCTCGCCGTGGGCGTATTTCACATGCCCGCGGATGCCGCCGCTGCGACGACGCTTTACGGCGCCGCGTTCGGGCTGTTCCCCATTGGCTGGATCATCCTCAACGTCATCTTTCTTTACCAATTGACCGTGCAGCGCGGCCTCTTTGCCGTGCTGCGGGACAGCCTGTCGGACATCGCGCCTGATGCCCGTATCCAGGTCATCCTCATTGCGTTTTCCTTTGGCGCATTTCTGGAGGGCATGGCCGGCTTCGGAACCCCGGTTGCGATCACTGCGGCGATTCTCATCCAGCTCGGTTTTCGCCCGCTCCACGCTTCAGGACTCGCGCTCATCGCCAATACGGCGCCGGTCGCTTTCGGATCCCTCGGCATTCCGGTCACCACGCTGGCGGAAGTTGCCGGACTCGATGTGCACCTTGTCTCCGCGATGGTGGGGCGGCAACTTCCGTTCTTCTCGATGGTCATTCCGTGTTGGATCGTCGTGGTCTTCGCCGGTTGGCGCGGGCTGGCCGGGGTCTGGCCGGCGGCGCTGCTCGCGGGTGTGTCCTTTGCGATCCCGCAGTACCTCGTCTCGAATTTCCACGGGCCCTGGCTGGTCGACATCATTTCGGGCGCCTGCTCCATCGTGGCCGTCGTGCTGTTCCTGCGCATCTGGAAGCCGAAAGAAATCATGCGCCTGGAGCGGCCGAAGCCGGAGACCCTCGACGTCCAACCCGGCACCATCGCCGCCGCGATTCCCGCACCGGTCGTGGCGGACCGGAAGCAGGTCTTCCTCGCCTGGATGCCATGGGGGATTCTGACGGCATTCATTCTCGTGTGGGGATCGCCGATCCCGAAGAACGCGCTCAACCGCCTCACCGCATCGGCGGAGGAAATTGCCGCCCATCCGGACAAGATCTCGCCGCCGAAAGTCGCCGTCCCGCATCTGCATTTGCGAGTGCAGCGCATGCCCCCCGTCGCGCCGACGGGAGCAAGTCCCGAAGCCGCCGAGTTCAAGCTCGACCTCGTCTCCGCGACCGGTACCGGTATTCTTTTGGCCGCGATCGTCTCGGGTTTTCTCATGGGCTTCACGCCCGTCGCCATGCTCAAGGCCTATGCGCACACCCTCTGGCGGGTGCGCTTTTCCCTGCTGACCATCGCCGCCATGCTCGCGCTGGGCAATGTCACGAAATACTCCGGCACCGACGCCACGCTGGGTCTCGCGCTGGCGCACACCGGCCGCCTCTACCCATTTTTCGGCACGCTGCTTGGCTGGCTTGGCGTCGCTCTCACCGGTTCCGACACGGCTTCGAATGTCCTTTTCGGCTCATTGCAAAAGATCACCGCCCAGCGCATCGGCGTGAGTGCCATCCTTATGGGCGCGGCGAACAGCAGCGGCGGCGTGATGGGCAAGATGGTGGACGCGCAAAGCATCGTCGTCGCGAGCACCGCCACGAATTGGTACGGCCACGAGGGATCGATCCTGCGCTACGTCTTCTGGCACAGTCTCGCCCTGGCGGTGCTTATGGGGATCCTCGTCTATCTCCAGGCCTACATCCCGCCGTTTACTGAAATGGTGCCTAAGTAGAGCAAGATTCTTGGCGCGACTTGGGCCGACAGAATCTGTGACAGCAGCCAATCCTTGAGCTTGTTTGGTCACGCGCAAATGCCTCTGGGCTGCGTATCAATCCTTGGCATTCTCCCATGGTGTCCTCGTCCCAGCCGCCGAATCCAAATACCCGCCTTCGCTTCCTTCTCCGGTTGCGGGTCTGGATAGGGGAGAATGTCAAGGTCACCGAGTTGCAAATCACCCTGGTGTGGGCGGGGGTGATCGGGTTTGCCGGCGCGTGCGTTTCCGTGGCCTTTCGCAACCTCTCCAAGTGGCTTCACTGGGCGATGACCCAGCAGAGCGGGGGCTACGTGGAGTCGTTCGAGCACATGCCCCTGTGGCAGCGACTGGCCGTCCCGGCAGTGGGTGGGTTGCTCGCGGGTTTCACGCTTTTCGCCGGCACGCGCTGGCGGCGCAAAGCCTCCAGCACCGACTACATGGAGGCGATCGTGCTCGGCAATGGCATCCTCTCCGCGCGCTCCAGCCTGGTCAAATCGCTCTCCGCGCTCTTCTCCATTTCCTCCGGGGCATCGATCGGGCGCGAAGGCCCGCTGGTCCAGCTCTCGGCGATGATCGCCTCGCTCGTCGGGCGATGGACCGGGATGCAGACCATGCAATTGCGCCTGCTTGTGGCCTGCGGCGCCGCGGCCGGAATTGCCTCGGCCTACAATGCCCCCATCGGAGGCGCGCTCTTCGTGGCCGAGATTGTCCTGCAATCCGTCGCGATGGAAACTTTCGGCCCCTTGGTTTTCGCCTCGGTGGTGGCGACTCTCACCGTGCGCCAGATCCTCGGCGAGGAGCCGCTCTATGTTATCCCGCCGTTCCGCCTCGACTCAAATTGGCAAATGCTGGCCAACCTGTTGCTCGGGCTCATCGCCGGCCTGGTCGCGCCATGGTTTTTGCGCGGGTTGCGCGGCAGCGAGCGCTTGTTCACCAGACTCGCCCTGCCTCCCTACCTGCGCCTCGGTCTCGGCGGACTGATCGTCGGCGCGCTGGCGATGTATCGTCCGGAAGCCTGCGGGAATGGCTATAGCGTGGTGAATGAAATCCTCGGAGGCAACGTGCTCTGGCAAAGTCTCCTCCTGCTCTCCGCACTCAAGCTTATCGCCACCGCCGCCACGTTCGGCTCCGGGGCCGTGGGCGGTGTCTTTACGCCCACGCTCTTTTTTGGCGCATGCCTCGGATCTCTCTTCGGTCTCAGTGTCCAGGCGATCTGGCCGGGTGCCGAGCACATGCCGCAGGCTTTTGCCTTGGTGGGCATGGGCGCCCTTTTGGCGGCGACCACCCACGCGCCGATCATGGCGATCATCATGCTCTTTGAGCTTACCCTCGACTACCAGATCATCATGCCCCTGATGCTTGCCTGCGTCGTGGCGCATTACACTTGCCTCGCTTTCGAGAAGAAGTCGATCTACGCTGAGTCGCTCCGCCGCAAAGGCGCGGCTAATTTCCGTCTCCAGTTCGAGGGCCTCCGTGTCGCCGAATTGATGAAGCCGGATCCGCCGAGCGTGCAGGAGAACGCGGACTTCCGCGCCATCGCGCAGAGCTTCATTGCACACCGGTTCAATTTTCTATACGTGACCGACCCCGAGGGAAATTTCCGCGGAGTCATTCCGCTGCACGATATCAAGAGCTACCTGAACGAGGCTGATCTGGGAGAGTTGGTGGTCGCTCGGGATCTCGTCCAGGATCAGTTCCCTACGATCTCACCGGATGCGACTTTGACGGAGGCGCTGGAGAGCTTTGCGCACCATGCCGGGGAACGGTTGCCGGTGACCGTGGCGGGCCACGACGGCAAGCTCGTGGGCAGCATTTCAAAGACGCAGCTTCTCCTGGCGCTGGCCGAGAGTTCCAAAGCGGATTCGCCGCAACAAGCGTAACCTCTCATCCTGCCGTCGGTCCCACGGCAAATAAATTTAGACAGAAGGGAGTCGCGAGCATTCGCGTTCCGCTGGGCTCGTATCGGCGGAACTAGGCCGGTTCTGCTGGAGATCCCATGATCGTCAATACGACGACGGCCCTGCAATGGGCCTTCGATAAGGATGGGAAGTTGATCGAGATCTTCGTGGACAGGACACAGAGCTTGGCACCCACAAGGGCCCGAAAGATTGATCCCGGGCTGTGTCTGGAAGCTGATCGTGGCGTGAGCCCGCGGAACAGTGGGATAGGGAAGGGGAGCATGGTGTCCGTTTGTCTGCAACAGGAGGTGCCGTGAACCCGATGCGAGGCACTGCGGAATTGCTGCGGCAGGCGAATGAAACTGGAGATGTGCGAATATCGCTATATGACGATGTGGAAATATAACCTTTGCGCTTTGAGTCTTCCTGAGTTACCAGTGTCGATTATCAAGTGAATGTTCCTTCGCCTATTCCGCATCAGAGTCGACAAGCACTCGAGGAAATTGCTGGTGTGTTCCGCTTGCTTGCGGAGCCTACCCGCCTCGCCATTTTGCAAGAATTGAAGGCCGGACCGAAATCGGTGGGCGCGCTGGTGGCGGCCCTGTCTGCCTCCCAAGCGAACGTTTCAAAACAGTTGCGAATTCTGTTCGACGGTGGCTTTCTCTCGCGAGAACGGGATGGGGTGAGTGTGCGGTATCAGATCAACGACGAAGTAGTCTTTTCTTTATGTGAACTCGTTTGCGATCGGCTCAACAGGCGGGCTGGCGAAGAGCCGATCTACTACTCGATCTGAGCGTCATGAAAGACCACCAAAGCGGCATTCGCATCGCTAACATATCGCTATATGGCGATGTAGGGTTATGTGGAGTTGTCAGCGCATTCCTCACCACCCTGCTACTGCTGCGGCTGACGAACACCACCTACGGCCTGATGCCGACGATTTGACGCGCATGCGCCGCACTCGCTCGCCCAATAAACCAAAGGAGAACAGTTTCAAAGCCGTGGTCGTGGAGGACCACCGCATGTTCCGCGAATGGCTGACGCAAATGCTGATCCAAGCTTCAGGGTGTCAAATATGTGGCGAGACGGACAACGTCCATGAGGCGCAGGCGATCATCAAAGCCACCCGTCCGGATATTGTGATCGCCGATATCACGTTGAAAGGAGGGTGCGGACTGGAATTGATCAAGAATCTGCAGGCCGCAGGCCTCGGGGAAATCCCTGTCCTGGTGCTTTCGATGCACGAGGAAGGCGTGTACGCCGAGCGGGTGCTGCATGCGGGAGCGAGGGGCTACATCGCCAAGCACGAAGCCTCGCTCACGCTATTGAAGGCCATCCGCCAGGTGCTGAATGGTGAATTGTATCTCAGTGAAAAGTTGGCCAAAAGTCTGATCAAAGAGAATCATGGAACCCGTGTTGCGGAGAGCGATCGGGGAGTTTCCGTTCTGACCGATCGAGAGCTCGAAGTCTTCCAACTCCTTGGCAAGGGGCGCAGCAGCCACGAAATTGCAAGGCTTCTGCGTCTCGCGGAAACGACGGTGGACACCTACCGCGCGCGTATCAAAGAGAAGCTCGGCCTGCGCAACGCCGCCGAATTGTACAGCCGTGCGGCGCAGTGGAACCAGGCACATGGCGTATAAATGGATACGAGCGCGATGCACTTCGACCGGTGTACGACTTGCCACTCGGTCCGCGAGCCGGGATGGAGAGAGCAACGGCGGGTGAGCATCGGTCAATTTCCGCAAAGTCGTCACGGTAATGGCGAGCTAGGCTATTTTTATGAATCCTCCCCTATCCTCCGCTGATAAGGTCTCCATCGTACTTTTCTCGGGTACGACCGACAAACTCATGGCCGCCACCGTCATCGCGAGCGGCGCCGCTGCGATGCAGAAGCAGGTCACCATCTTCCTAACCTTCTGGGGGCTGATGGCTTTCCGCAAAGGCGCAAAGGAGCAACCGCCACGAATCAGCACGGACTTCGCTGATTTCGCGGAGGCTGCGATGCAGGCCATGCAGGCTAAGAAGGTGCCGCACTGGCTCGACACGCTCCGCGACGCGATGGATCTCGGGGACGTGAAGGTGAAGGCCTGCGGCCTGACGATGGATCTCTTCGGTTTGAAACTCGAAGACCTCGAGCCGGTG
>Ga0070658_10003278_pt1 | contig 13358 bp, 9 predicted proteins | sample KBSC13metaG_FD_64664 | JGI IMG/M metagenome (GOLD analysis project Ga0070658, IMG submission 64664) | Corn rhizosphere microbial communities from Kellogg Biological Station, Michigan, USA - KBS C1-3 metaG | ecosystem: Host-associated > Plants > Roots > Rhizosphere > Soil ... | reverse complement strand
CCGGCGTCGCCGCAGCTCGTGCTGGACGAGCACCCGGTGACGACGGCCAGCGCCACGGTGCAGAGGACGGCCGACCAGCGTACGCAGCACGCCGGCGGGCAAGATCGGGTAAGCGGACCACGGGAAGGACGCGCGGGACGTGACGACGGCATGGGTTGACCTCGACGGTGGGGGTGGAACGTGGAAGGCGCCCTAAGGGGCTTTGGCAGCCTGGCTACAGCAGGCCGGACAGGGGACCGGTGCACCAGTCGTCCTTGCCGAACCTGGCGATCGAGACGTCCATCGCTTGCAGCAGCGACACCAGCAGGTTGTTGTGGGGCGGATCGCCGGTGTACGTCAGGAAGCGACCGGTGCGCAGCGCGCCGCCGGCGCGGCCCGCCAGCACGTACGGCGCCGACTGCCTGCTGTGCGTGTTTCCTTTGCCCAGCTCGTTGCTCCACATCAGCAGCGTGTTGTCCAGCAGGCGGGTGCCGTCCGTCTCTTGCGCGTCGGCCAGCCTGTCCAGCAGGTAGGCGAACTGCGCCGCGTACCAGGTGTTGATGCGGGTCAGCTTGTCCTGCGAGGCGGTATCGCTGTCGGGCTTGTGCGAGAGATCGTGGTGGGGGTCCAGGACCGCCGGCGACAGCCAGGTGAAGCGGGTCATCGACACCGAGCGGGACCACATCAGCGAGGCGACGCGGGTGAGATCGCAGGCGAGCGCCACCGCCAGCAGATCCATCTGCAGCTTCCCGATCGCGGGAAAGTTGTCGTTGTCGGTCAGGCTGGCCGGCAGCACCGGCCCGCCCGGATCGGCGCACGACATGCTGGGCATCGCCTGCGCGTCCAGGCGCGTCTCGATGTCCCGCAGCGCCGCGGCGTGCTGGTCCAGCCGCGCCCGATCGCTCGCGCCCAGCCGGGTCGAGACGGCACGCAGCTGCTCCTGCACGGCGTCCAGGATGCTCTTCTTGCGCGCGCGCAGGGCCACCAGCTGTTCGGGCGAGGCCCCTCTGGTCGCGAACAAGCGCTGGTAGGCGAGCGCGGGGTTCTCCTCCGGGATCAGCGGCTGGTTTGCGCCGCCGTAGATCATGCGGCCCCAGTCGTCGGCGCTGCCCACCTGCACGCCCAGCTCCAGCGACGGCAAGGCGGTGCTGCCGCCGATGTGCGCGGCGATCTCTTGATCGACCGAGATGCCGTTGGCCCAGCCGGCGGCGCCGATGTTCGCGCCGCCCTGAAACGGCCCCGGGTTCAGCATCTGTCCCGTCAGCATCCCGCCGATGCCGTTCTGATGGCCGTCGCCGCCGCCCCCCTGCTGATACAGCCCGTCGACGACCACCAGCTCGCTCTGATGCGCGGCCAGCGGCGCCAGGATGGGCGACAGCGTGAAGGTGGTCTCGGTCCCCGAAGGGACCCATCTGGGATGGATGGTGCCGTTCGGCGTGAACATCACCACGAAGCGCTTGGGCACCGCGCCCGCGGCGCGCGCCCTCCGCGGACGCATCACGTCCAGGAAGGGGAGCGCCAGAGAGATCGCCCCGGCGCGCAGCATCGTACGCCGTGACATTTTCCGCCGGTCGTCGAGAAAGTGGCTCATGGCAAGTCTCCTGCGCGCCGGTAACGAAAGGCATCCGTCTGGGTCAACGCCACCACCAGCTCGCGGACGTCCCCCTTCGCGGTCACGAACGCCGTGGCCAGATCGTGCAGCGAGCACGCGTCGGCGTCGGTCTCGCCGCGCCCGTAGCCGAAGCGGAACCACTGCGTGGCGTAGCAGACCTGCACCTCGGTGCTCTGGGCCAGCTTCCCCGCCAGCTGCACCGCCCCGTCGAAGTCGCCGTCGACGTCGGTCCCGGTCACGGTACCGCTGCCGTCGACGGGCTGACCGCCTTCCATGTCGCGCCAGCGGCCCATGCCGTCGTAGTGCTCGAACCCGAAGCCGATGGGATCCAGCAGCTGGTGGCAGCCGCTGCAGGCCGGGTCGCTGGTGTGCTGATCGAAGCGCTGCCGGGTCGTCAGGCGCGGGTCGAGATCGGGCGGTCGGATGATGATGTTCTGGGGCGGCGGCGGCGGCGTGGTGCAGAACAGCCGCTCGCGCACGAAGCGGCCCCGGTGTACCGGATCGCTCTGATTGGCCTTGCCGTAGACCGACAGAAAAGCCCCCTGGGTCAGCAGGCCGGCCCGCTGCGTCCCGCCCGTCGGCAGCAAGCCGACGCCACCGCCGGCGGGCGCCGCCAGCCCGTAGAACGCCGCCAATGTCGCGTCGCCGAACGTGTACGGCGCCGTCAGAAGCGCCGCCAGCGTCCCTTCGCGATTCCACACCACCTCGTCCACGAAGCGGTTCGTCTCGGCGGCGAAGGCGTCCGCCAGCGCCGGCGTGAACAGCGGATAGACCACGGCGTCTTTCCCCAGGCCCTGCAGCTTGTCGAGCCCCAGCCACTGGGCGTGGAACGTCGACACCACGGCGTGGGCCCGCACGTCGCCCAGCATGCGCCGCGCCTCGCGCGCCAGATCGGCCTGGGTGGCCAGGCGGCCGCTGGCGGCGGCGTCGAACAGCGCCCCGTCGGGCATGGTGCCCCAGATCAAGTACGACAGCCGCGTGGCCAGCTCGTAGGGCGTCAGCGCCACCGCGCCCGACAGGTCTGCCGAGGCCCCCGCGCCCGGCTCGGCCCGGTACAGGAACTGCGGGCTCGCCATCATCACCGCCGTCACGCGCGCGATGCCCTCGGCGAATCCCCCCGCCGTGGCGCCGTCCGCGAACACTGACGCCAGCGCCGCCTGCTCGCTGGCGTCCAGCGGACGGCGCCACGCCCGCCCCCCAAAGTCGGTCACGAACCGGGCCGCGCAGGCGGCGTCCGGAGAGGACATCGCGCAGGGAACGTAGGTGGCCAGATTTCCTGCCACCACGTCCCCCGCCTGCTCGGCCAGATCCTCGTAGGCGCCGACCAGCAGATCGCTGGTGCTGATCACGTCGGCGTTGTTGTCGAAGCCCAGCGCTCGCTCGCCGGGCGGCAGGCGCGACACGTCCAGCAGGTCGCCACCCAGCAGATCGTGCACGGTGCGCGCGTACTCTCCGGCGGTCAGCCGGCGCAGCGGTGACGGCCCCGGATCGCGGGTCGCGCACAGCGGCCCTGCCGACGACGTGACCGGCGGCCCGGGCACCCCGCCATCGGCCTTGGGGCCACCGGCGCCGCCCGAGCCGCAGGCGCCCAGCCCCAGCATCATCATCCACGACGCCAGCGCCGCCGCCGGGACAGCCCAGGACCTACCAGGAGATGTCGTCCACATACACCGCTCCTTTCCAGGCTCGCCGATCGCCCGTGGCGTGGATGGCCAGCGCCAGGCGATCGGTCTCCGCCACGGATGACACGCCGCCGTTCGGATAAGGAAAAGGGTTCGACGAGCCGCGCACGCCGGTCGGGTTCTCGACGTCGAAGCGGTGCGAGATCGTCCACCACCGCCCTGGCGCCAGCTCCTTCATCGCCGGCCCGGACGCCCAGCCGCCGCGCTGTACCGCCGCGATCTCGGCCGTGAAGCGCGCGTCGGGCGGCCCCTCGACGTACACGTGCATGGTGACCGTCTTCCCGGTCAGGTCCGTGGGCCGGTCCAGCCGCACCACCAGCTGCCCCGTCTCGTTGGCGAAGCGACCGAAGAAGTTGCGGTGGCCGCTGTCGTCGAACGACGCGTCCATGCGCACCGAGGCCTCACCGCACCACGAGTGCGTGCGATCGATGCGGGGCCGCGACAGCGCCAGCGTGTATGCGCCCGGCGCCGACAGGCCGCTGGCCGCGTCCTCGAAGGAGTACTGGGCCCGGACCGTCACGCAGAACAGTCCGCCCCCGCCCATGGTCAGACTCTGCGGGATCGACGAGGAGCTGGGCGCCTCGACCGGCAGCGGGTCCAGGCGCGGGCCGCGGGTCTCGACGGGGCGCGCGACCAGGCTTCCGTCGAGCACGGGCACGGGCAACTCGGGGATCTCGGGCGTCGCGGGCGGCGGCAGCTGCTGCGGCGTGCGCAGCGCCAGCAAGGGACGCGCGGGCAGCCGCGCCCGTGCCGCGCCGGCCCCCGCGGCGATGACGACGCGCGAGGGCGCCGGCGGCGACACCGTGCCTGGGCCGTCCGCGCGCGCCGCCGCGACGCTGTCGTCCGCCGCGCCAGGTCCGCCGGACGGGCCCAGCGTCAGTCGTCCGTCGCTGGCCGAGGCCACCAGCCGCTCGCCCGCGTGCAACTCGACCGCGCCCCCCACCGACGGGCCTTTGACCCGCACCGCGCCCACCGCCAGCTCGACCACCATGCGGCCGGCGCGCGGTGACCAGTCGACGGTGAACTCCGTGCCCGTGACCTCGACCACGAACGGTCCCGCCACCACCGACCAGCGCGCGCCTCGCCGGTGCACGACGCGAAGGTGCGCCTGGCCGTGCTCCAGCTCCAGCAGCGCGCCATGCCTGGTCCGCTGCGCAACGATCAGCCGCGAGCCGCTGGTCAGCGTCACCTGCGTTCCTTCCGAGAAGCGCAGCCGCGCCGGCGCTGCCGGCGAGGGCGTGGCCTCGACGCCGTCGCGGCCCAGGACCGCCCCACCGGCCACCACGTACGAGATCGGTCGCGGATCGAACGTGGCAAGGAAGCTGGCGAGGAACGCGGCCAGAGGCGTCTCGCGAGACGGATCGTTGGCCGCCTCGTGCGACGCTTCCTGAGACGCGCCTGGCCCCGCGAACCGCCACGCCCCGCCGGCGGTCAGCGCCACGACCGCCGCCAGCGCCAGGCCGCCACGGCGAAGGCGCGCGCGGCGCGCCCGCGCCGCCAGCAGCGGCGCGAAGTCGGGCACCGGCGCGGGGCCGGGCACGACCTCTCGCTCCAGCAACAGCGCGGCGGCGTGCTGCAGCCGACGTTCGGCCGGCAAGCGACTCACGCGCGCTCCTTCACGATCGCGGACGTCTTCGATACGCCCGGCGCGCGCATCGTCGCCGGCCGCTGAAACGGCAAGGGCACCGCCAGACGTGCCGGCGGACGCACCCGGACGGTCGCGTCGCCCTGCGACGGCTCCCGCGAACGGGCCGGCGGGCGCGCAGCGGCCGGAGATCTATCCAGATACGCCACCAGCGCGGCGTCGCGCTCCAGGATCCGGTTCAGCCGCGCCGTCGCGCGGGCCAGACGGCGCTTCGCCGTCCCGAAGGAGAGGTCGTGCGCGAGCGCCACCTCCTCGACCTCCATCTTCTCGAGGTAGCGCGCCACGTACAAAGAGCGATCGAGCGCGCTGGCCCTGTTCAGCGCCGCGTACAGGCGCTGCATCGCCTGCCGGGCCTCCATGTCCGAGCCCGGCACCGACACGTCGGGAAGCTCACCGGCGGGCGTCAGGCTGACCCACCGCCGCACCCGCATGCGCCGCGCCTCGTTGCGCGCCACGCCCAGGCAGATCCCGGCCAGAAAGCCGCGCAGGCCTTCGGGGTTGCGCAGCTCGTCGATGCGCCGGAAGAAGCGCACGAACACCTCCTGGCTCAGATCCAGCGGCTCGGCGCCGGGGCCGAAGAAGCGTGTCACCAGCCGGCGCACCATCGGCGCGAGCTCGGTCCAAGCCTGCGCGTAGGCACGCTCGTCGCCCGCCTGCAGCGCCGCCACCAGCGTCACGTCACCGGCCGCGTCACGGCGCAGCCGTTCTGATGGATCTGGCGTCGAATCGGCCACGTCGCGCTCCCCTCCGATAAGAGTTGGGGGCCGCGCGCGGCGGCGCAGTTATTCATCCCGTCGAGCGGACGCCGCGCGGGACGTGCGCGCGTCAGCGGTCGCGTGACAGCAAGCGCTGCGCGCGAGCGCTGGCCGCGCGGGCCAGCGCCGCGTCCGGCGTGTCACGGGCCACCTGCATCCAATCCTGCGCGGCGGCGGACAGGCGCCCCAGCGCCTCGTAGGCAGCGGCCCGATTGCTGCGCGTCGCCGCGTCGCCCGGCTGCAGCGCCAGCGCGCGCCCGGTCAACGTCACACAGCGCTCGAACTCCTTCGCCTGCAAGGCGGTGGCGCCCAGCCAGCCGGCCAGCGTCGCCTCGTCGTGCGGCGCCAGGCACCCGGGCGGCTCCAGCGCGCGCTGGTACGCGGGCAGCGCGCGCGCGGGCTGGCCGCCGTCGAGGTCCAGCAACAGGTCCCCCAGGCGCCGCTGCCACTCACACGCGGTCACGGGAGACGACGCGGGCGGCGTCGCCAGCGGCAACGTCACGGCGCCTTCCTCGACGGTGAAGCTGAACGTGGCCGGGATCTCGTAGGTCGCGATCAGCGCGCGCCAGGCGGGCGAGCGGCGCACGAACACGCGCGCGTCGTGCGCGCGATAGACCAGGGCCCAGCGCTGGGGATCCCACCACGCCACGCGCCGGTTCACGCCCGCGTACGCGAGCAGCGCGCTGGTGACACCGTAGCGCTCCATCGCCGCGTCCCAGGTGGCGCGGTCCATGTCGAAGTCGCCCAGCAGGCGGTGCAGCTCGGGCGGATACGCCGGCAGCCGCGGGTCGACGAACACGCGGTAGCGCGGGTAGCCCTCGAACGCCAGGTAGGACCCCGTCTCGAAGTCGTTGTACATCCGCTCGCGCAGGCCGTGCGCCGTCACGAACTGGATGGCGTCGCGCGGGATCAGGTCGGGCTCGAGGCCCAGCGACAGGAAGGGGCGGCCGGCGTGGGCGTCGGCCAGGCGTGGCGCCAGCGCCGCCGCCAGCAGCGCGGTCACCACCACGGCGCGCGCCGCCCGCGACACCGTCGCGCGCGCGAACAGCGCCGTCAGCCCGGTGGCCAGCAGCGGCGCCGCGACCAGGGTCGCGTCAGCCGAGAAGCGCACCGACCAGCTGCCCAGCGCCGCCATGACCAAGGCCGGCGCCAGCCGCGGCGATAGCATGGCCAAGGTGTCCGGCAGGGGGCGCGCAGCCCCGCGCCGCCGGCTGCCCGCGACCACCGCCAGCGACACCGCCGCCAGCAGCGCCAGCCAGATGAAGAACGGGGCGTCGGACCGCCAGGTGGCGCTGCGGAACTCGTCGATGGTGTGCAACCGGGGCAGCGTCACGTGCAGCGCCAGGTAGCGAACGATGCCCCACCCGACCGGCGTCGCCGACGCGAAGAGGGCGATGCCGGCGGCCAGCGCGCCGAAGGCCCAGGCGCGCGATGCCTCCAGGCGACGCCGCGAGGGCTCGACAGTGGCCGCGACCACCAGCGTCGCCGCGGCGGTCGCCAGCGCCATCAGCACGCCGGCGAAGATCCCCGCGTGCGCGTTCGCCCACAGCACCATGGCCGCCGCGAAGGCGAGGGTGCGCCGCAGCGACCAGCGCGGTCCGACCGCCGACAGCGCCAGCAACACCACCATCTCCCCCACGAACGAGACGACGTGCGGCCGCTCGACGAAGCGCTCGCGCATCACGAACGCCGCCCCCGCCAGCGTCGCCGCGGTGGCCGCCGCGCCCGCCCCCGCGCGCCGGCACAGGACGTAGGCCAGCGCGAAGGCCAGCAGGATGACCGCCGTCTTCCCGACCACGATCGCGGGGAAGCCGCCCAGCCGGTACAGCAGCGCGGCCCCCACCTCGAAGCCCCAGGCCAGATCCAGATCGGGATAGTCGGGCGCGGTGAACGAGAAGAGATTGCGCCCCATCAGCGCATGGCGCGCCAGGATCTCCTGCCCCACCTTCACCCGGAAGAACACGTCCGACTCCGTCACGGGTTGCAGGCACCACCCGGCCACGAACACCATCAGGGCCAGGAACGGCGCCACCCGGCTGGCGCGGGCGTCAGGGGAGCCGTCGTTTGACGCTTGTGACGCCGGGGACACCGCCCAGACGCCTTACCCGATCACACCGCCCAAGGACAGAGCCAGGAGCATTACCACCGACGCGGGTGAAGCAGCCGCTTCGCAGTGCCGCCTCAGCGAGCGCGCGCCACCAGCGTCTGACCGACCAGGAAGCGGCCACCCACGCGGTCCACGCTCATGGCGGGGACGTCGCCGCGGGCCAGGATGCGCGCCAGGGCGCCGCGGCTGCCCAGCGTCTGACCGCCCATGCCGCTGATCAGATCGCCGCGCTCCAGGCCGACCGAGGACAGGCGGCCGGGCGACACGATGAGGAACCGGGCCCGGCTGGAAGCCAGCGCCGCCAGGTCGTCGGTGGAGAGTTCGGGGTACAGCGACTCCAGCTTGCGGAGCTTGTCGATGGCCGCCAGGGCGCCGCCCTGGATGCTGTCATCCGTGCGCTGCGGGACCTCGACCACCTGGGGAAACGGCGCCGACGGGATCAGCTTGGGCGCGAACGTCTTCAGCGCGTTCGCGATGGCGTCGTTGATCGCCTTCTGCAGGCCCAGCGGCTTGCCCTGCGGGTCGATCTCGGGACCGTTCGCGAACGACGTGGCGCACGTCTCGATGCTGCCGATGACGTCACGCTGGTCCGAGCGGCGCACATCCAGGCGCACCACGTAGTCCATGTAGCGGCGGACGGGACGGGTCCCGGTGGTCACGCCTCCCACGGCCTCGATGCGCTCGCCGCGCGCGGCGGTCACGGAGAACGTGAGCGTCTGCGTCGGGTCCTCACCCAGGCGGCGAATCTCGTCGGCGATCAGCTCGGGATCGGTACGTCCCAGCTCCTCGGCCAGGATGGCGTGACCGCCGGTGGCCTGGATCAGCGCGTCGCCCGTGCGCCGGCCGGCGCGCCGCTGTTCGGCGGCACGGCCGAAGCCAAGCTTGGGCGACAGCGCCACGACCGCGGTCACGTTGGGCGCGATCAGCGCCGCGTCCGGACGGCTGTGCACGATGCTGGTGCCGCAGCCCGACAGCACGCCCGCCGCGGCCGCCCCGGCCAGAACGATCATCCCCCGCGTTCGACGATGAGAGCCCATGCTGAAGGGATCCCATCGTCGGCTCGCCTCGCTTCTTTAGAAGTGTTTGGTAATTTTATTTACCATATTTTCCGAGACAGTAACCCCGCCTGGCGCGCCTGATTTCCGCTACTTAGAAGAGGACGGCCAGGCCGGCCAGCAATTCGACGTGCGTGTCGCCGACCTTTTTCGTCCCCGTTCCGTCCGCGATGTCGGCGTGGGTGCCGATCATGCGGCGGGCGGCCAGGCGCAGGTGCAGGGCGCTGCTGTCGTTGGCGGGCGTCAAGGGTAGGTCCGCGTAGGCGGCCAGCACCGCCCCGATTCGCCTCACCGTCTGCGCGCCGATGCTGACGCGCTCGACGGCGGCGCCCACGTCGACCGTCAAGGCGCGCACGAAGCGCTCCGGCCAGGCCAGCCGCTGCCGCTGCCAGCGCGCGAACGGCCGGATGGCCAGCATCAGGTCCGCCGCCTGGCGGTCGGCGCCCACGTCCGCGATCAGCGCCTTGCGATCGGCGGCCACCTGGCTGGGCGTGGAGAACTGCCCCGCGGCCTCGCTGGCGAACATGCGCGCGTCGAACCCCAGCACATCCTGGCCGATCCCCCCCTGGACGGAGAAAGAGGGGATGGCCACGTTGCGGCCGTCCGCGATGCCTTCATTGTCGACCGACACGCCGATCGCCGCGGCCACCGAGAACCGGGGACGCGCCACCGGCAGCGGCGGCTCCTCGGCGGTCGAGGCCACCGTGGGCGCCAGCAGCGGCCCGCCCGGCAGACTGGCCGGCGGCTCGGAGGCCGGCAGCCCGATGGGGCGCGCGGGCGGGGTCGCGGCGGCTGGCGGGGGTGAGACCGCCGCTGGCTCCGCAGCCACGGCCGACGGCAGCGGGACCTGCGATTCCGCCGCACCGGCCCGCGACGGGGACATCCCCAGGCCCAGCGCCACGGCCAGGGCCAGGGCCAGTGTTTCGGGCGTTCGTCTCACGCCGGCGCTTTTACCATCGCGGACGGCGGCGGGGCCATGGTGAAGGGCGCGCAGGCCGCACACACCCCCTCGAACGGCGGGCATTGCAGCTATGCTGAAGCGGTATCGTGACCGAAGGAGGCGACGTGCCGGACGAGCTTTGCATCCATTGCCAGCAAACGCATGAGGCGGGCAGCGCCTGTCCCACGCTCCGCAAGGTGCCGTCGCCGCCAGCGGTGACCAGCCCCCCGTCGACCGGCGCCGGCCCGTCCGCGCCGCCCGGCGTCGGTGGTCCCGCAGAGAAGGGCATCGTCGATCTGCTGCAGCAGGCCTTCGCGCTCTACAAGCAGCACGCCCGCTCGCTGCTGATGGTGGCCGCGATCATCTTCGTGCCAGGCGCGCTGGCCCATGCCTGTGCCCGCACCGCCATCCTGGCCCCCACGGTGATGGCCGCCGTGGCGCTGGACCCGGTCACCCACCTGCCCTATCCAGGCACGGTGCCGATGGGCATGCTGGTCGGCCCGTTCGCCGCGATGATGCTGGGCCTGCTGGCTGCCGCGGTGACGGGCCTGTTCCTGAACGGCGTCATCATCCCCCTGACCCAGGGCGCGCTGGCGCTGGCGGCGGCGAACCACCTGCTGGGGCGGCAGGCCACCTGGCAAGAGCTGTGGACCTGGCTGCTGCGACGGGTGGCCGTCATCTTCTCGGCGATCATCCCGGCAGCGCTGCTGACGGGCGTGGGGTTCTTCTTTCTGTGCATTCCCGGCGTGGTGCTGGCGTTCTTCTTCACCTTCGTGCCGCTGGTGGCGCTGTTCGAGGGCGTCGGCGGAACCGCGGCCCTGCGCCGCAGCTACGACCTGGTGCGGGTCGACTGGCTGCGGGTGCTGCTGCTGCTGCTCACGTTCGCGGTCCTGTCGGCGGTGGCGCAGTTCTGCGCGGGGTTGTTGCTGCACGGACTGTTCGGGACCCGCCTGCTGCAGGACCTGCTGACGCTGCTGCTGTTGCCGATCCCGGTGATCGCATCCGTGCTGCTGTACTTCGACATTCGCCGCAAGCACGAGGGCTTCTCGGACGGGCAGCTGGTGGCCATCGTGGACCAGCTGCGCGACGGCCGGTAGGCGCTGCCGGTTCATGGGCGGCGGGGTGTCCGTCGCCGCGGCGGCGACGGCTCAGGGCACGCAGCCCGGCTGCACGCAGGGGTTGCTGGGCGGCACCGTCACCGCGTAGCTGCAAACGACGTCGGCGCCGCGCCAGCTCAGCCCCACCGCGGACGCCGGGCTGGTGATCGTGTGCTGGCAGCCGGGATCGACCTCGTTCAGGCAGGTGCCGAACTGATCCTGGTTCAGCCGCGCCACCTCGTACGCGTAGTCCTTGGAGATGCGGCGAAAGAACTCCTCGGGGATGGTGTACCCGTCGAACTGCACCGGCACTCCCAGCCGGCGCGTGATGGTCACCTGCTGATCGAATCCCGGTGGGAAAGCGATCGTCATGTTCGTCCTCGTGCCCAGGCGCGTGTCGATGCCCAGCGACATGCCAGGCTCGCAGTCCAGCCACTGCGCCAGCAAGATGGGGCTGCCCCCGTCGGCGATGGCGACGATGTCTCCGGTCGGGGGCGGCGCGCTGGCGGGCCAGGCCGGATCGGGCAACGTGGTGAACACGCGCGATTCGCCCCTGTTCAACACGAACGGGGTGGGCACGGAGAACGTCGTGTTGTTGATCTCGACCAGCGTGCCGCCGGAGGGCGAGATCGTCACCTTCGTGTTGTCCTGCGCGGCGATCACCTGCCACATACCGCCCCCCGGCCCCAGGAAGGGATCGCACCCGTCCTGAGGCGCCAGGCGAGTCCCGATGTACTCATTGCCCCAGGACGACAGCGGGGGCATCTGCTCGACGGCCATGTCGCCGCCGTTGAATCCCTGCATCACGTTGCCGTACGTGGTGAAGACGTTGCCCGAGAAGACTGACACCGGCCGGTCGGCATCGATGATGGTCCCCGACAGATCGCCCCCCGGCTGATACGAGAACACCTGCAACACGTCGCCTTCCTCCAGCGACGCGGTGTAGTCACCGCCGGGCATTCCCGGGTACGAGATGCCGTGATCGACCAGGGTGACGATCTTCGGCGTCAGGTGAACGGTCGTCCCGTCCTGGGTCGCCACGATGGCGATCACCCCGGCCCCGTCGCGACTGCCGGGCGTGGCGGCGACGGTATCCCCGGCCACCTGAGTGAAGGCGAGGGCCATGTAGTGCCTGTCGAGCGCGTGCGCCGGCAGCAGCACCGTCCCGGACGAGCTGGTCGAGTCGCGGTCGCCGTCGTCGCTGATGATCTGGGTGGCCAGGATGGGGCTGTCGCTGGTGATGCGAAACGCGCCCGCCTGCGCGTAGCCGTTCGACAGCAGCGGGCGCGCCACGCCGACCCGCGTGGCCCCGCCGGCGGCGCGAACCACGCCCTCGGGCGCCGCCAGGGTCCATCCGTCGGGCGCGCGGAGCTCGACGCGGAAGTTCGCCGACCTGGTCGGATCGCTGTTCGTCAGCAGCAACATCATCATCTTGCCGTCGTCAGCGTCCACGTTGTCCAGCTGCGCGGCGTAGAAGCGGCACCCGTGCGCGAGATCCTTCCGCTCGGCGTCCCAGCAAACGTCGGTGGCGCAGAGGCCGGTGGTGCAGCTGGGCGGCGGTCCGCCGGGCGCCTCCAGCTGGCCATCCGGCATGGGCCGCAGGTCGTCGCTCATGCTGGCGTCCGCATCGGTCGATGGTGGGGCGTCGTTTTCCCCGCAGGCGAGGAGCCCCGTCATCGACACGGCCAAACAAAATGCGAGAGCGGCGCAACGACGGGCGCGCGTGGCGCCGCTGGCGCCACGACAGCGACCAGCAACGCCGTTGCTGCCATCGCACAGTTCCGTTGGTCGACGCATCCGGACCCACACAAGGATCGCATTCTTTCGGCAAAAATCCGAAAAACTTCTGACGGCCAACTTGCCAAGCCCGCTTCGCGGGCGTTACCGTACTGCGTTGTTGTTACGCGCGACGATCGCCTTCGCCATGGGCTTCGCGCTCGTAGCTGATTGGGCGGGGGCGAAGGCAGCCGAACCCGAAGCGTTCCCGGCGGGCGCCGAGAACGCTGCCACGCCCAGCGGCGCCGGGAGCGAGGCCGTCCCTGCCCGTGCAGCGGGGGCCGCGCCCCGTCCCGTGGCGTTGCCGGACGAACCGTTCGCCGATCACGCTGGCGCCGGCGACGACCAGGCGGAGCAGGGTGCAGGGCAGGACGATGATGGCGCCGGCGAATCGGAGGACGAGGCCCCGGGGGCGCCGTTGCGGGCGCTGTCCTGTCTGGAGGGCGAAGGCGGCAACGAGCAGGACGGGGCCCGCCGCGGCGTGCAGAAGCGCGACTTCCTGAAGAAGCACCGCTTCGAGCTGTCGGCGCTGGGCGGCGCCTACGCCTCGGACGCGCTGTCGTCGACGTACGTGTACGGGGGCGCGGTGTCCTTCTTTCCCTCGGAGGACTTCGGCCTGGAGGCCATGGTGCTGCGCAACCCGGTCTCGTACCGGTTGCAGGACCCGATCATCGCCGCGGGGCTGCTGCACTCGTTTCAGTCGGGCATGG
>Ga0070658_10003277_pt1 | contig 13361 bp, 11 predicted proteins | sample KBSC13metaG_FD_64664 | JGI IMG/M metagenome (GOLD analysis project Ga0070658, IMG submission 64664) | Corn rhizosphere microbial communities from Kellogg Biological Station, Michigan, USA - KBS C1-3 metaG | ecosystem: Host-associated > Plants > Roots > Rhizosphere > Soil ... | reverse complement strand
GCCGGAGGACTGCGCGGGAGAAGGGAGGGTTTCACCCTTCCGCCGAAGGAGCAACCGCCCCGGAATCTCTCAGGTCACCGGACCGCGCGGAACTTTAGACACTCTGGAAAGCGGGCGCGGCGACGCGCCCCACCGAAGGTGCAAGCGATCGGCTCCCTGGGCCGCCCGCGAAAGCTCTCAGGTTCCGTGACAGAGGGGGCGACAAGACCAAGGGCCTTCGGGGCCGGCCGTCTGTCGTCTCTTGCTGGGGAATTTGATGAGCGCCGACGATCATATCGCCGAACCTTTGCCGCTGGACGCGTGGCACCGCGCGCGCGGTGCCCGCATGGTGCCGTTCGCGGGCTATGCGATGCCGATCCAGTATGAAGGCATCATGGCCGAACATGCCTGGACGCGCGAGCATGCCGGCCTGTTCGACGTCAGCCATATGGGTCAGTTGCTCATTTCGGGCGACGGCCTCGACGAGGCGCTCGAAACCATATTGCCTGCCGACGTGAAGAGCCTCGCGCTCGGCCGCATGCGTTATTCGATGCTGCTGACCGACACGGGCGGGATCATCGACGATCTGATGCTCAGCCGCTGGCCGGGCGGCATCTACATGGTCGTCAACGGCGCGGTGAAAGCGGGCGACATCGCGCATATGCATAGCCATCTGCCGGCCGCGATCAGCCTCAACCACATGACCGATCGCGCGCTTCTCGCGCTGCAGGGCCCGGAAGCGTTCACCGCGTTGAAGCGCGTCACCACCGGCCATTACGATCTGGGCATGCTCGTCTTCATGATGGGCGGCCAGTTCCAGATCGACGGGGTCGACGCCTGGATCAGCCGCTCGGGCTATACCGGCGAGGACGGCTTCGAAATCTCGATCCCCGCGAGCGAAGCCGAACGCATTGCCGACCTGCTGTGTGCGCAGCCTGAGGTGAAGCCGATCGGCCTCGGCGCGCGGGATTCGCTGCGGCTGGAGGCCGGGCTGCCGCTCTACGGGCACGATCTCAATACCGACACCGATCCGGTTTCGGCGGGCCTGACCTTCGCCATCTCCAAGCGCCGCCGCGAGGAAGGCGGCTTCCCCGGCGCGGACCTTATCCTCAAGCGCCTCGCCGAGGGTTCGCCCACCAAATGCGTCGGTTTCACCGTCGAAGGCCGCCTGCCCGCGCGCGAGGGCGCCGAGATTTTCTCGGGCGAAACCAGGGTCGGCACAATCACCTCGGGCGGCTTCGCGCCGACCGTCGGCGGGCCGATCGCGATGGGCTATGTCGACGTCGCGCATGCCGCACCCGGCACCAATCTCGAGATAGAAGTCCGTGGCAAGCGTCTCGCCGCCACCGTCACGCCGATGCCGTTCGTTCCACACCGCTATGTCCGCAAGGGAGCCGCCTGATGACCATGTATTTCACCCAGGACCATGAATGGATCTCGGTCGAGGGCGACAGCGCCACGGTCGGCATCACCGACTATGCGCAGGCGCAGTTGGGCGACGTCGTGTTCGTCGAAGTTCCGCCCGCCGGCACCGAAGTCGCCAAGGGCAAGGAAGCCGCGGTGGTGGAATCGGTCAAGGCCGCGTCCGACGTCTATGCCCCCGTCTCCGGCACCGTGACCGAGGCCAATGCCGCGCTCGAAGCGGATCCGTCGCTCGTCAACACCGCGCCTGAGGGCGAAGGCTGGTTCTTCAAGCTCACGCTCTCCAATTCGGCCGAGCTCGAAGGGCTGATGGACGACGCCGCCTACAAGGCGTTCGTGGACGGCCTGTAAGCGTGAGCGTCAATTCGGCCAGTCGCTGGAACCCGGCGGAATATGCCGCCAACGCCGCGTTCGTGCCTGCCATGGGCGCGCCGGTGCTGGCTTTGCTCGATCCGCAGCCGGGCGAGCGCATCCTCGACGTGGGATGCGGCGACGGCGTGCTGACCGAGAAGATCGTCGCGGCCGGTGCGACGGTCGTCGGCGTCGATGCCTCGGCCGAGATGATCGAAGCGGCGAAGGCCAAGGGCCTCGATGCCCGCGTGATGGACGGCCAGGCTCTGACCTTCGACGCCGAGTTCGACGCCGCCTTCACCAATGCCGCGCTCCATTGGATGCTCGACAAATCGGGCGTCGCCAATGGCGTGTTCCGCGCGCTCAAGCCCGGAGCCCGCTTCGTCGGCGAGATGGGCGGGGAGGGCAATGTCGCCTCGATCTGGGCGGCGGTGAATGCCGAGCTGGCGGCGCGCGGCCATGTCGTGCGCGGCCAGGAGGCGTCGCACTGGTACGCCTCCGTCGCCGACTTCACCGCCGTCTACGAAGCTGCCGGCTTCACCGACATCGGCGCGCAATTGATCCCGCGCCCGACGCCCTTGCCCACCGGCGTTGCCGGCTGGGTCAAGACCTTCCGCTCCGGCCTGATGAATGCCGAAGCGATCCCCGCCGACGAGCAGGACACGATTGCCCAGGCGGTCGAACGCCGGCTCGAAGGCCAGCTCCGCTTATCCGACGGCTCCTGGGTCGCCGATTATGTCCGTCTCCGCTTTTCCGTGAGGAAGCCCCTCTGATGCGTTATCTCCCGCTTTCCGATGCCGACCGCAGCGAAATGCTCGCCGTGATCGGCGCCAAGTCGATCGACGATCTGTTCGTCGACGTTCCCGCCGCCGCGCGCCTGTCCGGACCCGTACCCGGCCTGCCGATGCACATGGCCGAAATGGCGGTCGAACGGCACATGAGCGCGCTCGCCAGGCGCAACGTCGCGGCGGGCGATGCGGCTTTCTTCATCGGTGCGGGCGCGTACCGCCATCATGTGCCGTCGTCCGTCGATCACCTGATCCAGCGCGGCGAATTCCTCACTGCCTACACGCCCTATCAGCCCGAAATCGCGCAGGGCACGTTGCAGGTCCTGTTTGAATTCCAGTCGCAGGTCGCGCGCCTTTATGGCTGCGATGTCGCCAATGCCTCGATGTATGACGGCTCGACCGCCTGCTGGGAGGCGATCGGCATGGCGCGCCGCATCACCCGCCGCACCAAGGCGGTGCTGTCGGCGGGCCTGCACCCGCATTACGTCTCGGTCTGCCAGACGATGGCCAAGTTCACCGGCGACACGCTCGACGTGGCGCTGCCCAAGCTCGAAAAGGGCAAGCCCGGCGACGACATGGCGCGCCTGCTGGCCGCGATCGACGACCAGACGAGCTGCGTCGTCGTCCAGAACCCCAACATCATGGGCCATGTCGCGGACCTCTCCGAGCTGGCCGAGGCGTGCCACGCCAAAGGCGCGCTGCTGATCGTGGTCGTGACCGAGCCGGTAGCGCTCGGCGCGATAAAGTCGCCGGGCGAGATGGGCGCGGATATCGTGGTGGGCGAGGGCCAGTCGATCGGCGTCGGCCTCCAGTTCGGCGGGCCTTATCTCGGCCTGTTCGCGACCCGCGACAAATATGTCCGCCAGATGCCGGGCCGCCTGTGCGGCCAGACCGTCGATGCGGACGGCAAGCGCGGCTTCGTGCTGACGCTCTCGACCCGCGAGCAGCATATCCGGCGCGAGAAGGCGACCTCGAACATCTGCACCAACTCCGGCCTGTGCGCGCTCGCTTTCTCGATCCACATGACCTTGCTGGGCGAGAAGGGGCTGCGCGAGCTGGCGGCCATCAACCACGCCAAGGCGGTCGCAGCGGCCGAGGTGCTGGCCAAGGTCCCCGGCGTCGAGCTGATGAACGACACCTTCTTCAACGAATTCACGCTCAAGTTAGCCAAGCGTTCGCGCTCGCTGGTGCGCGATCTGGCCGACAAGAACGTGCTGGCCGGCGTCGCGCTCGGCCGGCTCTACAAGGATGGCGACGGCCGCGAAAACGGCCTGATCGTCGCGGTCACCGAAACCACCACCGAGGAGCATGTCGCCACGCTTGCTTCCGCGCTCCGGGAGGCATTGGCATGACCCTCGCCATCCACCCCCACCCGTTCGTGCTGAGCTTGTCGAAGCACTGTCCTTCTTCAACCCGAGAAGAGAAGCAGCCCTTCGACAGGCTCAGGGCGAACGGGGATTTAATCCCCGGCGGTGTTTTTGTTTTGGAGGCGCTCGCATGACGATCAACCAGTCCGGCTGGCGCCCCGAGGCGCCCCTCGCCAACGGTGCCGGCGATCAGCCCACCTTCACCGGCAATCGCGCGCTGATGCTCGAAGAGCCCTTGCTGTTTGAGATCGGCTCCACCGACCGCACCGGCGTCGACTTCGAAACTCCCTCTCCCCTTGCGGGAGAGGGCCGGGGAGAGGGGACCCCAGCTAATAAACTCGGCGGCCTCGAACGCGGCGCCATAAACCTCCCCGGCCTGTCCGAGCCCGAAACCGTCCGCCACTACACCCGCCTCAGCCGCCAGAATTACGCGATCGATCTCGGCGTCTTCCCGCTCGGTTCGTGCACGATGAAGCACAACCCGCGCCTCAACGAACGCGTCGCGCGCCTGCCCGGCTTTGCCGACGTCCACCCGCTCCAGCCGATCGCGACCATCCAGGGCGCGCTCGGCGTGATCCATGAGCTGGCCGAATGGCTGATCACGCTCACCGGCATGTATGGCGTCGCGATGGCGCCCAAGGCAGGCGCGCATGGCGAATTGTGCGGCATCCTCTGCATCCGCGCCGCGCTCGACGCGCGGGGCGAGACCAATCGCCGCGTCTTGCTCGTCCCCGAAAGCGCGCACGGCACCAACCCCGCCACCGCCGCCTTCGCCGGCTATTCGGTCGAGAATATCCCCGCCACCGCCGAAGGCCGCGTCGATCTCGCCGCGCTCACCGCGCGCCTGGGGCCGGACATTGCCGGCGTGATGATCACCAACCCCAATACGTGCGGCCTGTTCGAACGCGACATGAAGGCGATCTCGGACGCGGTCCACGCGGCGGGCGGCTACGTCTATTGCGACGGTGCCAATTTCAACGCGATCGTCGGCCGCGTGCGCCCGGGCGATCTCGGCATCGACGCGATGCACATCAATTTGCACAAGACCTTCTCGACCCCGCATGGCGGCGGCGGCCCCGGCTCGGGCCCGGTCGTCCTGTCCGAAGCGCTTGCGCCCTACGGCCCCTTGCCGTTCGTCGCGAAGCAGCGCGATGGCAGCCTCAAGCTGATCGAGGAAGCCAGCTTCGAGGAAGAGCATCCCGGCACGTTCGGCCGCATGACCGCCTTCCACGGCCAGATGGGCATGTTCACCCGCGCGCTGACCTACATCCTCAGCCACGGTGCGGACGGCCTGCGCCAGGTGTCGGGCGATGCGGTGCTCAACGCCAATTACATTTTGCGCAGCCTGGAAGACGTGCTCGACGCTCCCTTCGGCCATGCCGGGCCGTGCATGCACGAGGCCCTGTTCTCCGACGACGGCATGGCCGAAGGCTTCACCACGCTGGATATCGCCAAGGGCCTGATCGACGAGGGCTTCCACCCGATGACGGTGTATTTCCCGCTGGTCGTCCACGGCGCGATGCTGGTCGAACCGACCGAGACCGAAAGCAAGGCCGGCCTCGATCAGTTCATCGGTGCGCTACGATCCGTCGCGGAACGCGCCAAGGCGGGCGACCAGAGCCTGAAAACCGCCCCGCACTTTGCGCCCCGCCGCAGGCTGGACGAGACGGCGGCGGCGCGGACGCCGGTGCTGGCGCAGCGTTATTTGGCTGATGAGGATGATTGATTCCCCTCCGTATTCGAAGGGTTCGGGCTGATGCTGGCCTAAATTGCTAGCAATATTGAACGGAGTGACCGCTGAGTAATGGTGGGATGTTTCGGCATCTTCCTTCTCGTCGTGTTTGAGAAGGTAGTCGCCTCCGGCTGCTGCTTAATCAGGATTTTTCAATAACGGCCAGAAGGTGAAAACCATTGGATCGGTCAACTTGGACGGGGCACCAGGGCCAAAAATCTCGCAGTACATCAGCATTTGGATGATGATGGGGTTTGCGGGCGGGATCTGAACTGAAGATGCTCACCGCTGGCGCGAGCGTGGAAGCAACTCCATTATGCCAATTGGCGCTAGCACCATGATGCATGACTTGAAGAATTCCCGCTCGGGCTAGGCGGCGATCCTTCGCATAAAAGTGCTGGAGTGCCTGCAGCTGGGCCGGTGTGTGGAGGTAGCCATCACCGGTAAAGAGCTGTGCATAGTTGTCGCGCGCAGCGCTCCAAGTTACTCGTGACGTCGCAGAATCATGCGCTAGTTTCAGCCGGGAACCCACTGGACCGGAGTACAGAAACAGACTGATCAGGTTCTGCGGCTTTGAGCCTTTTCCGAATGTGCGGATATAAATTTTCTTAAGCAACTTGAGCGCCTTATAGCGGCGCTTGGGCGTGCGGATTAGCGCGCTCGCGACGATATTGGCCCGACGCGTGAAGGACGGTGTAACGCGCGGCTGCATCTGTGCGTCGTTGTAGGGCACGAACTCCCAGAGCGAAGGGATTGCAATTCTGCCGCCTGGCCGCAAGTGACCTGCACGTACGCTTCTATCAGCCGTCAGCTCTAGATTTTCTGCAGAATCCTCGGGCGGTTTACCATAATCGATTTTTGCACCCTCGATCGGGCCGTCTGGATCGCCCTCCTCTGGTGCCGGCGCGGCTGCATCGTCAGGGCCGGCTGACGGAACAAACACGATCTCTCCAATCTCGGTACCTTCAACACTCGCGAGATAAGCAACGGGGTCTACGAAGAATTCAAATAACGCGCTGTTGACCGGGATGCCTTCCCCTAGCGCGATCAGGAGACGCTGCCAAAGCGGGATGAAAGGAAGCAGCACCGTTCCGATTGTCCGGCCGCGGATCAGTTCAACAATGCCGTTTATATGATCTTCGTCAAAGTGAGAAAGTGTAACAAGGTCAATCTGGCGAGCGGTGGTTTTGTTGTACTGGCCGATCGCTTTATCCCGGATAGTCTTTTCGGAAATAGAACCGCAATCATAGACCCAGGTAAAATCCCCTCCTTGAGCGCTCTCCAAGCGGCCTGACATGAAGAGTCCTTGACCTACGGGCCACCAGTTGAGCTCGAGTAACGCAACAAAAGGCGACGCCATTGCAGTAGCTTTTCCGACGTTATGAAAGAAAGTGGCAACCGGATATCGCACGCTTGTAAGCGCTGACATGAAGGCGATCACCGCCCCCGGGGGAGCTGTCGCGACTTCAGATCGGAGCCAGCCGCCGACTATTAGCGGGATCAGCCGATGGTTGATGTCGCGGCCGGGCCGAGTGAAATACGAGAGAATGGCTTGATACGAAAGGCGTGGACGGACCTGCGCCATACCTTTGATCAGCGCAATTTCCGCGTCACTGAGAGAAGCTAGGCCAGCCAAACTGATGACTCCGGATATGATCAGTAAGCGTTGAATTTCAAATCTGGGGACACAATATCTAATTCACTGGCGAATTCCGCTCACCCCTGCTTCTTCGCCGTCGTCGCGGTGAAATCCGGATCCTTGTTCGCCACCCAATCCACGAACTTGCGCACGTTGGGATTGGCCAACAGACCCTCCACATCCATGCCGTAACGCTGCAATTCGGAATTAGTGAAATTGGCGATCAGCGTCTGCTGGCAGATAGGGTGCATCGGCACCACATCCCGCCCGCCCCGGCTCTTGGGCACGGGATGATGCCAGACGGTCGTCTTCCCCGTCGGCCGCCCGCACAACCAGCACGGCACCACCTCAGCCAGAGCCTCCTCCGCGCGAAGCTCGTCGCCATATGGGGCGTGTTTGGAATGTTTGCGGGCCATGTCTTGATTTGAATCCGTAGGTTGAGCTGCGGTCATAGGGGGGGGTAGTCAACATCGCCATGCAGGCATTGGTGAGCGGTGGAGGCAATTAATAGCCCCCATAATCACCGCCCGGAATCTCCCACTCCTCAAGCAATTCTTGGACATCTATTTCGTCCATCGTCCAGCTTCGCAAGGCGGCCATGTGCCGCACAAAAGCATCGGAAGGCTTCTTAGGCTTGCTACGCCGGACATTTTTGAGGTGGCGATCTTTGTCGTAGAAAGCGATGTTCTTTCGTCGCAATTCCGCAAAGTAAGCATGATTTTGAACGAAGCCGGGCACCGGGGGAGTTAGCCATCCCTTCAAATCGGCCTCATACACGACTAGCCATAAGTTTGATTCAAGCCCCTTCACCGTCATGGCTTGCGTCCAAAGTGAAACATCTAAGAGACCATCGATCAGTCCCATTTGGCGAAGATCGAGCAGGACCAGCGCACACGCTGAGCTTTCGAGCTTGGTCACGGGCTGCACCCAATCTGCGGGAAGAGTGATCCTAAGCATCTTGGCTAGAAACAGCGCCCACACGATTTCATAGTGGGCGGCCGACGGCCCGCCCTTGGCGATGGTATCTTTGATGAATTTGGCAATCCTTTCCTTCTTAATCGGAAAGCCCTTCGCGTTATATAGCGCCAAAAGGTGTACTACCATTGGGATCGTAGTTGCGTTCGCTCTTGCAGCTTTTAGCATATAGGTCTCAAATTGAGGCCAATTCACCCTGAGAATATCAACACTCCGAAGGAGATTAACGGCAAATCGCAGAACGTTTTGACCTCTATACTCAGCGGAAAAATGGAACGCCTGAGCAAAATAATGATCAATGCTTTTGGCCTGTTCGCTAAAAACCGGAGAGACAGCGCTCTGGCGAAGGGCGGTTGGCCAAACAGGCTGCACTTCAGTGGCTGAGTTTACCACCTTCGTCTTCTCGGGATGTATCTCCAACTCGTAATCGCGGGCAGCGGCAGCAAGAACAGCCACCGCCTCCTCAGCCTGCCCGGCGTTATCGAAGCCGATATACCAATCATCGACGTTTCTGACGATGCTATCCGCCGACAGTTTTAACTCTGCCTGCACTCGAGTATCGATGGATACGGCTACAATTTCCGCGATAATTCGAGAGGTATCGGGACCGACCGGGATGCCGATTGTCTGGTTGTCCTGTCCTTTTCGAATGGCCTTGTCCAAGCGAGCGCCCAGCGATGCATCGTACACAGCGGCATTGTTTAAATTGGCCTTGGCCCATGCTTTTGTATGTAACCCCCACGGGATAGCGTGAGTGTAAAGCGTTCCGTAAAAGCGAGATATGTCGGCGACGAGGGCGTGATTGTGGATCGCGGATATTTCTGAATGCCGAAGAGAAACTAGCCTGAAGTCAGGGCTTGGAACAGCTCTAGTTCCGTCAGACTGTATTAGCACGTCCTCTACGCCGAAACTGCATGAGGTGAGGTGCTTTTTAATCGTCTGCCAATCGTCCGCAATAAGTTTTGCAATATGATATTGAGCGATAGGATTGACGATAGCCAACTCCCTTCGCCATTCAGTTACCTTTGGTATACTAAAACGCTCAGGACTGGTTTTCGGGTAATGAGGATAGTTCGGCGCGGTTTTCCAAGCTTTCCCAATGGATAGCCGATACTTTGCGAAGTCAGCAGTCGTAAACGCTGGCGGCAACTCCTCAGGGAAATACCCAGCAGCCAACAGCGCCTTTAAGCGCTCGCTCTTCGACATTGTCCCCCCGGCATCCGTCTTACCCACGATAAAGAGCACATAGCTTGGCACGCCTATCAACGCTTACAAAACTGCAGCCATAATGGCCGGGGCGGCTTTGTGGATGATGAGCTACTTGACATTCGTACGTATCAGACGTACGAATGGGTTTCGCCTGGTCCCTGCGAATGACGTAGTGGCGACCTCGCGTCTTTGGCTCTTTCTCATAACGGATAATGCTAGCCACTCGTCCGCCGGCGCTGGAAGCCGCTTGAGCACAAAATCATCAAGTTCGCTTCTGGTGTTTTTGTTTTTCCCCTTCATGAGACCCCTCAATCATCCTCATCCTCGAAATGGGCCAGCGCCAGCGCGCGGGCCTTGATCTGGCGGGTCATGCACCAGTGGACCAACGCTTCCTCGCGGCCGTGCCTCACCCACACTTCGCTCGGCGCCGGTTCCTGGATGGTGGTGATCAGTTCGTCCCAATCGGCATGGTCGGACAGGATCAGCAGCAACTCCACATAAAGTTGCCGCGCGCGCTGGAGGACGCCATCCATCCGCTCGCCATCGCGGTGATCGGGTCGGGCGCGAACAATCGTCCTCACATGGGTTAGTTTGCCGAAATTCCCGGCAACTTAAGCCTGCGCGCGGGGGTTCCCTTTCTTTCCGCCTTGCCAGCGCCGCGGCTGCACGTCTGGTGATCCCGGGCGTCCGTCTCGCTCGCCGACAGGCTCAATCGAGGACCTCCCATGGCGAAGACGACAGCTCCGACGCAAAGCAAGCCCAAGCCTTCTGCGAAGGGCAAGCCCGCGGGCGCGGTCGGTGCGGATATTGCCGGCGAGACGCCTGCCAAGGCATCGCCGTTGTTCGAGGATGCGCCGACGCCCTTGTCCTTCGCCGAGCGGCAGGCGCCGGGTGGCGAGACCCATCAGACCGCCGAGGGCGATTATGAGGCGCTGACCAGCGCGCAGGGCATTCCCGTCGCGGACGACCAGAACAGCCTGAAACAGGGCGCGCGTGGGCCGACCCTGCTGGAGGATGCGCATTTCCGCGAAAAGATCTTCCACTTCGATCATGAGCGCATTCCGGAGCGCGTGGTCCATGCGCGCGGCTATGGCGCGCACGGCTATTTCGAACTGACCGACAGCCTGGCCGATGTCAGCCGCGCCGACGTCTTCCAGCGCGTCGGCGAACGCACCCCGGCGTTCGTGCGCTTCTCGACCGTCGCGGGTTCCAAGGGCTCGTTCGATCTCGCGCGCGACGTGCGCGGCTTCGCGGTCAAGCTCTATACGCAGGAGGGCAATTGGGATCTGGTCGGTAACAACATCCCGGTCTTCTTCATCCAGGACGCGATCAAATTCCCCGATCTGATCCACTCGGCCAAGCCCGAGCCCGATCGCGCCTTTCCGCAGGCGCAGACCGCGCACGACAATTTCTGGGACTTCATCGGCCTGACGCCGGAGGCCTTCCACATGGTGATGTGGACGATGTCGGACCGCGCCATCCCGCGCTCCTTCCGCACGATGGAGGGCTTCGGCGTCCACACCTTCCGGCTGGTCAATGCCGAGGGCAAGTCGACCTTCGTCAAATTCCACTGGAAGCCGAAGCAGGGCCTGCAGTCGGTGGTGTGGAACGAAGCGGTCAAGATCAACGGCGCCGACCCCGATTTCCATCGCCGCGATCTGTGGGATGCGATCAACGGCGGCGACTTCCCCGAATGGGAATTGGGCGTGCAGCTGTTCGACGACGCCTTTGCCGACAGCTTCCCGTTCGACGTGCTCGACGCGACCAAGCTGATCCCGGAGGAATTGGTGCCGGTGCGGATCGTCGGGCGGCTCGTGCTCGATCGCGTGGTCGACAATTTCTTCGCCGAGACCGAACAGGTCGCCTTCTGCACCCAGAACGTGCCGCCGGGGATCGATTTCTCCAACGATCCGCTGCTGCAAGGGCGCAATTTCTCCTACCTCGATACGCAGATCAAGCGGCTCGGCGGCCCCAATTTCACGCACATCCCGATCAATGCGCCCAAATGCCCGATGGCCCATTTCCAGCAGGACGGGCACATGGCGATGCGCAACCCCGTTGGCCGCGCCAATTACGAGCCCAACAGCTGGGGCCCGACCCGTGGCGGACCGCGCGAGAATCCGGTGCGCGGCTTCACCAGCTTTGCCGAGGAGGCGGACGGCCCCAAGCAGCGCGTTCGTTCCGAAAGCTTCGCCGATCATTACAGCCAGGCGCGGCAATTCTTCCTGAGCCAGGCGCCGATCGAACAGAAGCATATCGGCGATGCCCTGGTGTTCGAATTGTCCAAGGTCGAACGGCCGGACATCCGCTCGCGGATCGTCTCGCACCTGCTGAACATCGATCAGACGCTGGCGGCCACGGTCGCGGACGGGCTGGGCCTGGCCATGCCGGACGCGGCCATCGCCGCCCGCGCGCCGATTACGGATCTGCCGCCGTCGGACGTGCTCAGTATCGCGAAGAATGGGCCCGCCAGCTTCAAGGGCCGCAAGCTCGGCATCCTGCTCAGCGATGGCGCGGACGCGGCGATCTTCAAGGCCTTGCTCAAGGCGGTGGACGGCGAAGGCGCGGTCTATGAGGTGATCGCGCCCAAGATTGCCGGCGTGACCTTGTCCGACGGCACCACCGTGGCGGCAAAACACAAGATCGACGGTGGCCCTTCGGTGCTGTTCGACGCGGTCGCGGTGCTGGTTTCGGCCGACGGCGCGGCCCTGCTCGCGCGTGATGCCGCGGCCAAGGATTTCGTCACCGATGCCTTCGCGCACTGCAAATATATCGGCATCGGCGCGGAGGCCGAACCGATCTTCGCCGCAGCAGGGATTGCGGACGATCTGGACGACGCCTGCCTGCCGCTCGGCAAGGCGGCGGATGCGGGCGCGCTGATCGAGGCGTGCCGCAACCTGCGTTTCTGGCCGCGCGAGCTGAACGTCGATCTGGACGCGATGTCTTGAGCGCCTGCTGATCGAACCGGCCAGCCCGAAAGCTCGGCCGGCTTCGATCGCCTTGAGGGCTAGCTGGTCTTTAGGCGGCTGAGGCGAGGCAAAGCGCGCCTCAGCGTTTCGCCGCGGCGGGATCGACGCCGGGTCCGATCAGCCCGAGCATCGCCCCCCAGTGATAGAACCAGTCGGTCGTCTGGCTGGTGTCGCTGTCCGCGCCGGTCGCGCTGTAATTTTCGTGGACATGCCCCTTGGCGCGCCATTCATTCAGGAACAGGTCCATCGAATTCTGGCTCAGTTGCTGGCGCGCCTGCCTAGCGATCGGGCTTTCATAGCGTCCCAGCCCGCGCCAGATCAGATAGTTCATCGGGCCCCAGATCCGCCCCCGCCAATAATCCTGGTCCTCGAAGGCGGGGTCGTCGCGCGGCGCCGAGGGCATCGTCAGCGGCCCCCCGAACTTCGTCGGGTTCAAAAGATAGCCGCCGATCATTGCGTCCGCTTGCGCAGGAGAAGCCGCGCCGGCCAGCAGCGGGTAGAAATTGGTGGGCGATAGCCGGCCGCTCAGCTGGCCCGTGCGCAAATCCTTGTTGCGGAATATCTGCGTCGCCGGATCCCACAGCGTCGCCAGCGCGGTCCGGAACCGCTGTCCCCGGCCGCGCAGCGCGCGCGCGTCGTCGCTCTTGCCCAGGGTCGTCGCGATCTCCGCCAGCGCGTCGCAATCCGCGATATACAGGCTCATCAGCCCCACGTCCGCCAATTGCATCAGCCGCCCGTCAAAGCCGACGCCATCGTACATCGGGCTGTTGTCGAGCCCGGATTCGTACCGCGCGCCCTGTAACGTGCCGACGCTGAGGTCGTCGGGATTGCGCGGTTGCGTATCCGGATCGCTTCCCCAGACCAGATAGTCGCCGATCGCGCGGTGCGCGGGCCACCACAGGTTCCACTTGAGCAGCGCGGGGTACGTCT
>Ga0070658_10003276_pt1 | contig 13362 bp, 16 predicted proteins | sample KBSC13metaG_FD_64664 | JGI IMG/M metagenome (GOLD analysis project Ga0070658, IMG submission 64664) | Corn rhizosphere microbial communities from Kellogg Biological Station, Michigan, USA - KBS C1-3 metaG | ecosystem: Host-associated > Plants > Roots > Rhizosphere > Soil ... | reverse complement strand
ATAGGCCCCCCTTCCAAGGGGTCGCGTTACCCCCGCCAGACACTCACTGGCCGGGCCCCACCGGGGGAAGATCCCGACGAGCTCCGCTCGGCGGGACCCATCACCCAGCGGAAGATCGAGCAAGTACGTGAAGAGGGGTTCCTGCTCGCGTCGGGTACCGACGAGCTTTGCTCGGCGGGACCCATCGCGGGAGGTATAAGGAACCCTCTCAGGGTTCCTTTTACAAATGGAGAGATGGCCGAGTGGCCGAAGGCGCATGATTGGAAATCATGTGTACCGCAAGGTACCGAGGGTTCGAATCCCTCTCTCTCCTCAGAGTCTCCCTTGCCCACAGCCGCAGGTTGTGGCAAGAGATCGGCGTCCCGAGCGGCGGAACGCTGGCGAACCCCGCCAGGCCCGGAAGGGAGCAACGGTAACCGGCCAACCGGGTGCTCGGGACATTATCTCCTCTTCTGCGCTGCGCGCGGTGCCATGGCTGACGTCGTCTACCTCGTGCAGGACATGCTCTTCACCTCGAAGATTCGCGAGGCAGCGAAGGCGGTCGGGCTGACGGTGCAGGCGACGCGCGAGCCGGCCGCCCTGGTGGCGGCTGCCGCCGCCGCCGCCAAGCTGGTCATCGTCGATCTTCGCCTGCCGACCGCCCTGGACGCGCTGTCGGCGCTGGCCGGCGACCCTGCCACGAAGTCCGTTCGCTCCGTCGGCTTCATCGATCACGAGAAGCTGGACGTGATGGATCAGGCCCGCGAACGCGGTTGTGGTCAGGTGATGGCGAAGGGCCAGTTCGCGAACGCGCTGCCCCGAATGTTCGCGGCTCTGGCGCCGACGCTGGCGCCCTGACGTCGCAGCGCCTGGCGCGCTGCCCTCATCCGGCGGACGGGTCTGCCGATGCGTTCCACCACGCCGCCGCCAGCGCGCGCAGAGACGGAACGGCCAGATCGGGTCCACCCCAGTCGTCCAGGTCGGGCGGCACCGGCGACAGCACCAGCGCCGTGCGGCAGCCGGCGTCCCTGCCTGCGATCACGTCGTACTTGTAGTCGCCCACCATCCACACGTCGGCCGGGGGCAGGCCGAACGTGCGGCAGAGCGACAGCACGCCCGCCGGCGACGGCTTCGGCGGACCGTCCTCGCGCGTGAACGCCGCTGTCACGCGCACCTCGAAACGGCGCACGAAGTCCTCCACCGCATCGCGCACGTTCCGCGTCAGGATGGCCACCGGAATGCCCCGCTGGGCCAGCTGTGCCAGCAGCTCGCTGCACCCGTCCGCCAGCGTGGCGGCGCGAATGGCGTCCATCTCGTGGCGGCGCAGGATCACCTCGGCGCGCGCCCGTGCCTCCGCGTCGAACGACTCCAGCGCCTCCAGAATAGGTAACCCCGAGGCGATCCCCACTTCGCGCCGGATGGCCTCGAAGTCCAGCAGCGGCTCGGTCAGCGTGCCGTCGAGATCGAAGATGACCCCGCGCGGGACGGGCACGCCGCCCGTCGCCGCCGCTGTCGTGCCGGTCATGGCGCGACCTTGCCACGGGCGGCGCCCTCACGCGAGCGTCGACGCGCGCATGGTCCTATCCTATATAGGTCGTCCTCGACCCTCGATCCTCGATCCGTCTCAAAGGAGTTCGTTCAAATGCCTCGCATGGTGAATTGCGTAAAGCTGGGCCGCGAGTTGCCCGGAGTCATCTATCGGCCGTTCGACAACGAGCTGGGCAAGCGCATCTACGAGAACGTCTCGCAGGACGCCTGGCGCATGTGGATCGAGCAGTCGAAGATGATGGTGAACGAGTACCGCATCGATCTGACGTCGCCCCAGGGCCAGCGCATGCTGCTGGAGAAGGCCGAGGAGTTCTTCTTCGGCGGTGGCACCGAGGAGCATCCCCCCGAGTTCGTGGCGCCCGACGCCAAGCCGGCGGAAGCGGCCGCCCCGGCCGGGGCCCCACCCACGCACAAGGACTGATGGCCGGACCGAAGACACCCGCCCCGCCCCCTGCCCCGCTGGCGGCGCCGTCCGAGCGGCGCGCCGCCAGCCGCGCCGAGCTGGCGGTGCCGGTGCGCCTTCGCTACGACAGCGTGCTGGACTTCGTCGACACGCAGTCGATGAACATCAGCCGCACCGGCATGTTCATCGTCACCGACACGCCGGCGCCGCTGGGCAGCAAGCTGCAGTTCGAGTTCTCGCTGTCCGACGGGTTCGTCTTGCTGAAGGGGCTGGCCGAGGTGGTACGCGTGGCCAGTGGCGGCATCGTCGCGGGGATGGGCCTGCGCTTCCTGGACCTGGACGACGCTTACCAGCAGGTCATCGATCGGATCGTGGCCGTGAACACCGACGAGGGCCGCGTCTCCACGCTGAACTTCGACTTCTCGCGCCCGGCCACCGCCTCGCGCATGCCGGCGGTGACGGACCAGGCGCTGGAGCTGGCCAACCGGCCGGAGCCGGCGCAGCGCGCGCCCGCGCTGGCGCCCCGCGCTGTCCCGGCGTCTGCGGCTGTCATCCCTGCGCCTGCGCCTGCGTCCACCCCGCCGGCGCCGCCCGCCGTTCTGCTGGAAGGAACCCGCCTGCGGATCGTCCTCGGCCGCGACACGGTCCACCACTTCACGGCGAACCCGCTGACCAACGCGCGCAATGGCGGGTTCATGATCCCGACCGAGGCCGACGTGCCCATGGGCACCGTCCTGGCGGTGGAGATCGCCGACGGTGCCGGACAGCAACTGCTGTCAGGCAAGGGGAAGGTGCTGACGAAGCAGGACAAGCGCATCGGCGTGCGGCTGTTCGACGTGCCGAAAGAGTCGGTGACCCGGTTGCAAGACGTGGTCGCCAAGCTGGCGCCGCCGAAGTAACCTGCGCGGCATGACTGCGCTCGGCGTGCGCGTCGGAGGTGACACGGTCGCGCCGGGCCAGGCGCGGGTGGTCGCGGTGCCGCTGCCCGGCCGCCACGGCGAGGCGACGACGAGCGACCGCGTGCCGGTGCTGGTCATCACCGGTCGGCGGCCCGGTCCCCGCGTGACCATCCTGGCGGGCGCCCGCGGGTTCGAGGTCAGCGCGGCGCGCCTGGTCTCGGCCCTCGGGGGCTGGATGACGCCGGAAGATGTCACGGGCACCGTCGTGCTGGTGCCGGTGCTGCGTCCCGGTGGCCGGTTCGCCGCGGGCGGGCGGCCGGTGAAGCCGGCGCTGGTCTGGCACCTGCCCGGGGATCCGACCGGGTCGCAGCCGGCGCGAGATGCCTTCGCGGTGTCGTCGGCGGTGGTGGCCGACAGCGCGCTGGTGGTGACGGTGACCGAGGCGGACCCCGGGCGTGTGACGGCGACGGTGCTGAAGGGGGATCTCGACGATCCGCGCGCGCGGCGATTGATGCGGGCGTCTGGCGCGACGGCCTTGCTGCCGGGGAAGCGCAAGCCGCCCGTGGCCGTGCGGCTCGAGGGTGTGGCGTCCGACGCCATCCACCTGGAGCTGGCCATCCCCTCGTTTTCCGACGACGCCGTGCAAGGCAGCGGCGTCCCGCGCGACGGCTTCGGTGGCGACGGCGCCGCGCCGGAGAGCGCTGCCTTCGCGCAGGCGGCCGCCGTCATGGGGCGCCTGTTGCGGCAAGCGGGCGCGTGGTCGCCGGGGGCCCCTGCTGCGCCGTCGTCCCGGTCGATCGTATGCCGTAACCTGACGGCGATCCTGGCGGGCACGGGCGGCTTCGTGCGGGTGCTGGCGCCGCCGGGAACCCTGGTGGCGAAGGGCGCCCCACTGGCGTGCATCACGCCGCCCCTGGGACGCGACGTGGTCACGGTCAGCGCGCCGCGAACCAGCCTGGTCCTGGAAGCGCCCGATCGCCCGGCGACGCGGCGTGGGGCCAAGCTGTTCGTGCTGGGCCGGGCCGCCCGCACGAACGGAGAGCGCGTGTCCGCCCTGCCGCTGCCTCATCCTCCCGCCCCGCGGCCTGCCCCGCCCGCCGCAGCAACAGCGGCGCCAGAGGCCGTGTGCCTGGGCTGGGTCGAACGGGTGAGCCTGCCCGACCTGGGGCTGGAGATGCTGGCCAAGCTGGACACGGGCGCCCGCACCTCGGCCCTGCACGTGACGCGCATGCGAACCATCACCGCCCGGGGACTGCAAGCTTCCCGCCGCCCGCTGCTGGAGCTGACGATCCCGCGCCGGGACAAGCGGCTGCGAACGGATCTGGTCGTGCGCGTGCGCGTCCACGACTTCATCCAGATCAAGGACAGCTCTGGGCGAATGGAACGCCGGCCCGTCATCGAGACCACGCTGCGCCTGGGAGACGTCCAGCGAAAGGTCCGCGTGACCCTCACGGATCGGGGCGACATGACCTACCCCATGCTCATCGGCCGCACGGCCCTGGGGGCCGGAGTGGTGATCGATCCGGCCCGCCGGCATCTCCTGGGCGGGCGAGACGACGCGGCCAGGAAGTTGACTTAATCTCCGCAGCCCCGATGCTTGTGGGGCGCATGCGCCCGTCGTCTCGCTCCGTCTCGTCGCGCCCCCGGCCCAAGCCGCCCGCGCGATCGCGTCTCACGCGGCGAGCGCAGCCCAGCGCGCCCCTGCGGCGCGACCGCCTGAAGGATGCCTTGCGCAGCAGCCGCGAAGCGGTCACCGACCTCGAGCGGCAGCTCGACACGCTGCTGGCGGCGTTGCGCACCAGCGGCGTCCCTGCGCTGGACGACGTCGAGGATCTGCGCCGGGCCACCCATCGTGCCAGCGCCGCCGTCGGCAAACTGCGCTGAGGGCGCCCCGGTCCGCGAGCCGCTGCTCGCGCCCGTGCTGGCGTTCCTGGCGACGACCGCCGTCGCCGCGGTCCTGTACTGGACGTCGCGGGGCGTGCCATTCCTGCGCGACAACCTGCACGCCTTCATCGCGGTGCTGTTCTACTACGCGCCCTCCGCCGCCAGCCGGCTGGAGGGGCGGCCGTTCGACTATCGCGAGGCGGGCCTCACCACGCGCCCGCTGGGCCTGAACGCCGCCGTGCTGGCGGTGGCCGTGACCGTGACGTTCCCGCTGTTTCTGGCGGGCTTCTTCCTGTTCTACGACGTGGTGTGCGCGGCGCCGGCACACGGGCTGCCGCAGGCGCTGCGAGGGCTGTGTCCCGGCACGTGGCTCGGCTTCGCGGGCGGCCAGTGGCGCCTGCCCCCGCACTTCCTGTTGCTGGCCGCCAATCAGGTCGTGGTGGTGGCGCTGCCCGAGGAGATGTTCTTCCGCGGCTACCTCATGCAGCGGCTGGAGGCGCGCTTTCCGCCGCGCCACCGGCTGGCCGGCGCCCCGGTCGGGTGGGCGCTGCCGCTGTCGGCGGTGCTGTTCGCGCTGGGGCACGTGCTGGTCGACTTCAACCCGCAGCGACTGGCGGTGTTCTTCCCCGCGCTGATCTTCGGCTGGATGCGGGCCCGCACCGGCTCGCTGGCCGCGGGCGCCGCGTTCCACGCCCTGTGCAACCTGCTTTCCGACGTGCTGCACACCAGCTTCTTCTGAGGCCGGCCACGCCACCCCGCCTTGGGATAGACTGGCGCCCCTGACATGCGGAAACGTATTCTGGTGACAGGCGGTGCCGGCTTCTTGGGCTCGCACCTTTGCGACAAGCTGCTGGCGCTGGGGCACGAGGTGGTGTGCCTGGACAACTTCTTCACCGGGCGGCGGCAGAACATCGAGCCCCTGATGGACAGCCACCGCTTCGAGCTGGTGCGCCAGGACATCTGCGACCCGATCCTGTTCGAGGTGGACGAGGTATTTCACCTGGCCTGTCCCGCCTCGCCCGTCCACTACCAGAAGAACCCGGTGCGAACGATCCGCACCTGCGTGCAGGGCACGCTGAACATGCTGGACATGTGCCGCGAGGTCGGGGCGCGCATCCTGATCGCGTCCACCAGCGAGGTGTACGGCGATCCGCTGACCCACCCGCAGGTGGAGTCGTACTGGGGCAACGTGAACCCCATCGGGCCGCGGGCCTGCTACGACGAGGGCAAGCGTTGCGCCGAGGCCCTGACGGTGTCGTACGCCCGCCAGTACGGCGTGCCCGTCCGCATCGCGCGCATCTTCAACACCTACGGCCCGCGCATGCTGGAGAACGACGGGCGCGTGGTGTCGAACTTCATCTGCCAGGCGCTGCGGGGCAACCCCATCACGGTGTTCGGCGACGGGCAGCAGACGCGGTCCTTCTGCTACGTCGACGATCTGCTCGAGGGCTTCGTGCGCCTGATGAACTCGTCCGAGGAGGCCCCGGTCAACCTGGGAAATCCCGGCGAGTTCACCATGGTCGAGCTGGCGGAGCGGATCCGGTCGCTCACCGGCTCGCGCTCGCCCCTGGTGTATCAGCCGCTGCCCACCGACGATCCGGTGCGGCGCCGGCCCGACATCACGCGCGCCGTCGAGATCCTGGGCTGGCAGCCGAAGGTCCCCCTGGAAGAGGGGCTGACCCGCACGGTGGCGGACTTCCGACCCCGTATCCTCCAGGCCTGAGCGCGGGCGGCGCGCCGGTCAGGTCTTGCTCTTCTCGACGAATCGCAGGCGCAGGTCGTAGAGCAGGCTCTCCACCAGGTTCGCCTCGGGCCCGGTCAGGTTGCCCTTCGTCTTCTCCTCCAGCATCGAGATCACGTCGATGGTGTGCTTCGCCAGCGGGAGATCCGTCTGGCCCGCTTGGCCGTCGGGACCGTCCAGCTCGCCCATGTGGTACAGGGCCGAGCTGCCCAGCGAGAGGATGAACGTGTGGAAGTCGACCGGCGGGTACGCGCCGGCCGCCGGGGACGAATCCGGCGGGGCGACCGCGGGATCGGCAGAATCGCCATCCCCCACGCCGCGCCGGTCGGTGATGGTGAACCCGGTGTTCTTCTCGTCTTCGTTCCCCGACGCCATGGGGGAACTGTAGCTAACCGACCGGCGCCGATCGAGGGCGGCCTTTCAGCGGCGTGGCGCTGGCCTCAGGGGGTGGCTTCGCCGGGCTCGTCCGACTCGTCGTTCTCGTCGATATCGTCCATATCGTCGTTGTCGTCGAGGTCGGCGCCCTCTTCCTCGGGCGGGGCGACCTTCTCGGTCGTGTCCGGCAAGGCCTTCAGGTGCTTCTCGTAGTCCTTGCGGGTGATGTTCCCCTTCTTGATGTTGCGCTCGATGGTGCGGACGTCGAAGGTACGCTGCGGCTTGGTCTCGGAGCTGCTCATGGCGGGGGAAGAGCTAGCACATTTCCGCCCGCCGACAAAAGCGTCCCGGGAGGCGCGGGGTCGTAAGGGCCGGCAGAGCCCCCCGGGCCAGGCCCGAGGGCATCACCGGCGCGCACCCCGATGACCGTCGCGGGCGGCCAGCGAGCGGTCGAATCCCTGCCACGCCGTTCAGTGAACGGGAAGGTCCTGAACCCGTCGCGGTGCGCCGTGGTGGGCGCTGTTTCAGCGGCGAAACCCGCCGCCGGCCACGCCGGTCGCGTCGATCCAGGCGTGGGCCATCCGGGGCGTATCGAATGCCTGAGCCAGCTGGCCGGTGGCGCTGACGCAGATGACGCCGCCGCTGCCGCCATGGCGCCTCGCCCACGCCAGCGCCTCCTCGGCCGCCACCTTGGGCGACCGGCCCGCCCGCATCGCCTCCACGGCCCGCAGCGCGCCGCCCGCCTTGATGAAGGCCTCGCCGGCGCCCGTGCACGAGACGGCGCCCGCCCCGTCGGCGGCGTACGTGCCCGCGCCGATGAGGGCCGAGTCCCCGACCCGGCCGGGCAGCTTCAACATCGTCCCGCCGGTCGAGGTGGCCGCCGCCAGGCGCCCCGCGCCGTCACGGGCCACGCACCCGACGGTGCCACCCCCAACCGAGATGGTTTGCCGCGCGCGCGCCGCCAGCCAGCGCGCCCGCATCGCTTCGGTGACCAGCGCGCCGGGTGCCGTTCGCTCGATGGCGCGGGCGCTGCCGAAGGCCTCGGCGCCCGCGCCCGCCAGCAGCACGTGCGGCGTCTGCTCCATCACCAGCCGGGCCAGGCGCACCGGGTTCTTCACGTCACGCACGCACGCCACGGCGCCCGCCTGTCCGTCTCCGGTCATCACCGAGGCGTCGCACTCGACGTCGCCGTCCAGGTTCAGCACCGAGCCCAGGCCGGCGTTGAAGCGCGCGTCGTCTTCCAGCGCCCGCACCGCCTCGACGGCGGCGTCCAGGGCGGAACCGCCGCGGGCCAGCACGTCGTACCCGGCACGGGCGGCTGCCCGGCAACCAGCGATGGCATCGGCCCCCTCGGGGTCGGCCGCGGCGACTTCGCCCGCGCCCCCATGAACGAGCAGGGCCGGGCCGGCGGAAGGGGACATGGGCGATCTCTACGCCACGCCGGCCGCGCTGTCAGTGGTGCGTGGACCGTTCCTGGGCGCGCGCACTTCCCACCGCGTCGGCGGTCGGGAAGGTCGCCAGCCGGACGCCGCTCAGGCGCGCGCATGTCTCCAGCAGGCGATCCTGATACGCAGGGTCTCGCACGGCAGGATGCGTCTCGCGCGCCTGCTTGTGAAACCAGTAGCGGCCCGACACGCGCGCGGCCGGGTCGTCGCTGGTGGCCAGCCATGCCTGGGTCTCCGCCCCCTTGGACAGGTCCTCGGGCGCGCCGGGTCCCCCCATCTTCGTCGCGACCCACCCCGGATCCACGGCGTTGGAGAACACGTCCGGCCGCAGGCGCGCCACCGCGAAGGCCAGGGCCGTGTCGTGCAGCTTGCTGTCCGAGTAGGCCTGGAAGCCGCTCCAGCGGCGCTCTTGCCACTGCAGATCCTCGAGCGACGGCTCGCCGTTCCGGTGCAACCCCGAGCTGAGGTAAATCACCCGGCGGGGCATCCGGATCATCGCCGTCAGCACGTAGGGGGCCAGCGTGTTCACGGCGAACACGTGGGCCAGTCCGTCCGCCGTAACGAGGCGCCGGGGTTCGCGATAGCCGACGGCCGCGTTGTAGATGACCGCATGGTAGGGACCGCGCGCGTTCGCCTGCTGCGCCACGTGCCGCATCCCCGCCAACGTCGAAAGGTCACCGATCAGGATCGCCTCGGCGTCCGGCATGGCCATCCACGTATCACGCGCGCGCTGTTCGTTTCGCGCGTGCAACACCAGGTCGTGCCCCTCGGCGGCCAGCCGCCGGGCCGCCATCAGCCCCAGCCCGTCGGACGAGCCGGTGATGAATACCCGCGCCATGTGAGCCTATCTGTGCGCTGGGGACACATCCGTCAACCTGGCCACCGACGGATAGTCCCGAAAAAAAGCTAACCTTTTTGGCCGCGGATCAACGGGCCAGACGCCTGCGCAGCGAGGCCATTCGCTGCTTCAGAACGTCGGCCTCGCGCGCGATTTCTGGAAAGTCGTCGTCGCGCGCCGCCTCGAACAGGGCCCGGGCAGCGTCGGCAATGTCCTGCATCCGCGCCTCGGCGGCCGCGCGCGCTACCTCGTCGGAGGCGTCGCCGGCGGTGGCCAGGGCCGCGCTGACCTCGCCGGCGGCCCGGCCCAGCCCGGCGAAGGCCTCCATGTGCTGCCCCAGCTTCGCGGTCCGCTGCTGGATGGTGGCCGCGAAGGTCGCCAGCGGCTCCAGCGCCGCCTGCTGGCGCTCCTGCATGTGGGCCATCGCGGCCGACAAGGCTTGCAACCGTTCGGCGAGCCGCGCCGGCATGGCGATCGCTTCCTTCAGCTCGCCCGCCGCCTTCACGATGTTCTTCTCCGAGTCGAGGCGCGCCTTCTTCGCGGCCCAGGCGATCGCTTCGAGCCGCGCCACCTCCGACTCGAGGTCCTCGGCCACGCGCACGATCTCGGGAACGGGCTTCGCTGGCTTCGCCATCGGCCAGCAGTGTAGCGAATTGATTTGAACGAAACCGGGCCTTGCGGCGACATGGCCGCCACGATGATCCCTGGCCTGCTAACCCTCCTGGGGAGGGCCGGAAATCAGGGCAGGCCCTGCAGCGTCGAGCCGCTGATGGTCAGGCTCTTCGTGTTGGTGCCGACGGCCGAGCCCGCGTTCTTGGTGGTACCGGTGGACACGTTGGTCCACGAGCCGCCGGTGTTGCCGGTCATCGTCGAGTCCTGGATGGTCAGCGTGCCGCCCATGTCGTTGCTGGTGAAGAACAGACCCCCGCCGAAGGCCTTCGTGCCGGCCGCGTTGTTCAGGATGGCGTCGCCGCACAGCAGGACGTTCACCGACGCGCCATCGTTGTAGACGGCGCCGCCGTTCCCGCCCGAGCCGACCTCGTTCTGGCCGTTGTTGATCACCGAGCACATGCTGGCGTCGTCCGTGTTGGCGCCGTTGCCGGTGGCCATGTTCCCCTCGATCAGGCTGTCGTAGATGCTCATGTTCGAGAACAGGCTGGCCACGGCGCCGCCGTTGCTGCCGCTGTTGCCCCGGAACGTGCTGCCCACGATCACCGTGCCGCGCTTGCTGCCCAGCACGTACAGGGCGCCGCCCCCGGTGTCGGGGCCCAGCTGGGCCGCCTGATTGCCGGTGAAGATGCAGTCGATGATGGTCAGGTTGCCATCGCGCATGTACAGCGCGCCGCCCTCGCCGTCGTCGAACCCTTGCGAGCAGGGGAAGGGCGCCGTGGGGATGGCCTCGGTCGGCGTCATCTTGCCGTTCGCCAGCGCCAGGTGCTGCAGCGTCAGTCCGTGATCGTTCGCCTGGAAGTTCGCGCTGGTGAAGTTCAGGATCTGAACGGCGTTCCCTCCGTCCAGCGTCACCTTGCGCCCGCCATCGATCACGGTGTCCTTCGTGGTGACCAGGTTCAGGGTCGAGGTGACGCGGATGGTGACGGGATCATCGCCGCAGTCGAAGGTGATGATGCCGGCCTTCGCCACCGCCGCCTTCAGCGCGGCGAAGGTGCAGCCGTCCGCCGTGCCCGTACCGACCACGGTGGTGGGGGTGGACGTATCGACCGCCCGGCCCGCGGCCGGAACCCCCGCGCTGCAAGAGGCGTTCGGGTTCCCCGCGTTCCAGGGCGCGCTGCTGGCCGTGTCTGGCGTGGACCCGCTGTCGGCGGCGCCGGTGTCGACAGCGTTGGTGTCGCCAGCGCCGGTGTCGGCGGCGGTCGCGTCGCTGTGATTCTCGACGTCGGTCGCGCCGTCGGCGTCCCGCGTGCCATCGGCGTCACGGAATGCGTCGGGCCCCGCCATGTCCTTCGCGGTCCCCGCGTCGAGCATCACGCCCGCGCTGCTGCTACACCCCCAGAGCAGCCCGGCCATTGCCAGGAGGCCCAGGATCCTCGCGGGCGATTCCGCGCCGTGCGACCCTTCAGTCATTGCCGTTCCCCCTCGATCTTTTCGGCACCTGATGCTCCCCAGATTAGCAGAGCCGAGGCCACCCTCTGATTGGCGCGGCCAGCGTCCCAGCGAACCAGCGACCTGACCAGTCCCCCTCGACCGTTCCCGCACATTCCTGGAGCGTGCGCCGCCCTCGCTGGGCCTCCCGGACGGCTCCGCGGGTGGGAACTCTCCGACAGCTTCGCACCTGGACCGGCAGGAACCGCGGCCGAAAGCGGCACTTTTCGGCCGAAACACGGCAATATCGTCCGCTGGCGTCGAGAACGGGCCGCATGTCTTCCCACTTCCCGCCGCTCGGGCATTAGGAAGCGGGTCACTCAATGGCCGGGGTCCACCCGCCGAGACCTCTCGCATCGGCCTGACGCAGGCACCGAGCTCGTTCACCAGATGCAGGACGAAATCAGACCCATGGACATCGCCTACCAGCTGGCGTTCCGGATCGCGCACGCCCTGCTGCGGACGTACTGGTGGTTCCGCCGCCCGCGCAAAGGGGGGATCCTGGTGGCCGTCTGGCACCTGGACAAGGTGCTGATCATCAAGAACAGCTACCGCCGCCAGTACACCCTGCCCGGCGGCTACCCGCTGCGCGGCGAGTCCCCCGCCGAGACCGGATCGCGCGAGCTGCTGGAAGAATGCGGTCTGTACGTGCCCGTCGCCGATCTGCGCGAGGTCTATCGACGGGAGTTCCTGTTCGAGCATCGCCGGGACGACGTCATCATCGTCGAGGCCGAGGTGGCGCGATGGCCACGCGTGCGCATCGATCACCGGGAGGTGTCGGAAGCACGCTTCGCGAATCCCGACGACGTCGGCGCGCTGCTGGCCGTCCCGCACCTGACCGACTACCTGCAACGCCGGCTCGCGCAGCAGCTGCCGCTGTCACTGCCGGCGACGATGACCGGCGGAACCGTTCAGGGCGCCGACTGACCCGCGATCCAGGCCAGGACACAGGCCACGTCGGCGCTGCCGAGCGGGGGCTGGGCCAGCGGCATCTGCGCGCCGCAAGGCGGCCTCGCCAGGAGCTTGCTGTAGAGCAGGCTTGCCTGCGGGTTCGAGGGGTCCGCCAGGGTGCCCGCGCACCCCTTTCCGGTCACGCCCACCACGCGCGCGGCGACGCCCGGCGAGACCAGGTCGAGCGCCTGCTGCGGCGCCATGGCGCCATGGCAGCCGCTGCTTCCGCACTGTGGTTGGAATATGCGTGCCACGACGTCCCCGCACGCAGTCGCGCCGTCCGCCGCTGGCCCGTCTGCCCCGTCGCCGCCGCCGTCCAGCGCGGCGGCGTCGGTGTCGGCGAGAAAACGGTCCTTGTCCTCCAGGGTGCCGGGACAGCCGGTGGCCGCCAGCAGCAGGCCACCGATCACGACGGTCAACAGACACTTGCGACGATCAATGTGCATGGCGAATGCCCATCCCGAGCTGGAACTGTTCATCCAGGGCCCCGCCCGCCACGGTGGCGTCGCCCACCTGCGGTTGAAAGCGCGCGAAGTACCTGGTGTAGCGCCCTTGCACGCACAGCTCGAGGCCGGGGGCGAGCAGCAGCGAGGCGCCCACCACGGCGTCGATGCCCGCCACGCTGGGATCGCGAAAGTGGTCGAAGATCTCGCCGCGCGCCAGGGTGATCAGATAGCCGCCGCCGCCCAGCAACGAGAGCCGGCCCGCCAGGCGAGCGCGCGCGTCCAGACCGAGGCGCAGCGACACCATCCGCGACGACGGAAGCAGGGCTCCGACGCTGCTGGGGGCGCGCAGCTCGAAGTAGCTGGCGTCGAGGCCCAATGCGCCGCCCAGCTCGACCTGGTGCCTGCCGCCCAGCAGCAGGCGCTGCCGGAGATCGCCGCCGAAGCGCGTCCAGCTGGTGCCCAGCGCGGCCCCCGCCGAAGTGGACGAGCCGACCGCGAAGGCGCGACTGAAATGACCTTGCAGTCCCAGGTCGCGGACCAGCGGCACCCCGCTGCTGGCCAGGGGATACATCTCCAGCGCCAGCGAGGCGAGCGGGGCCGCCGCCAGCCGGTAGGGCCGCGCCTGATCACCGACGGGATCGCTGAAGGTGAAGTCGCGTCGGCCCACGTCGAGACCAGCCATGACGGCGACCTCGATGCGCCCGGCCGCCAGACGAGCCGCTTCGCGACGTCCCAGCTCTCGCTCGACGTCGT
>Ga0070658_10003274_pt1 | contig 13364 bp, 7 predicted proteins | sample KBSC13metaG_FD_64664 | JGI IMG/M metagenome (GOLD analysis project Ga0070658, IMG submission 64664) | Corn rhizosphere microbial communities from Kellogg Biological Station, Michigan, USA - KBS C1-3 metaG | ecosystem: Host-associated > Plants > Roots > Rhizosphere > Soil ... | reverse complement strand
AACACGGTGTGCGATATCGTCGCCTGCCGAGGCTGCCCGGCCTGCCGCCCGCAAGCCGGAGCTGCGCGCATTCCCGCAAGGAGCGGGGACAGCGTTCCGCTCGGCATGCCGTTCGATATCTCAACACGTCAAGAAGAAGGGGAAGCATGAACACTAAAAACAACGAAACAACCTACCCGATCGTAGCCGACAACGCCGAACTGAGGTCGGAGCTGCTGGACCGCCTGAGGTGCGTCGACTACCTCACGTTTGAGCGGGTGGTCTGCCGGCTCCTTTCCGCGATGGGCTACGAACGGGTGAGCCTGCGCGGACGGACGCGGTTCTCCGGCCGCAACCGAAACGGAGGAGCGGACATCGAGGCAGTCGCCCGAACCGGTCTGTCAATGAGCAAGATTCTCGTCCAGGCGAAGCAGTACGGAACGACGGTGCAGGCCAAGTATGTCGACGAACTCCGAGGAACAATCGCCCGCCTCGGCGGCGGGCAGGGCATCATTGTTTCGACAGCCGAGTTCTCGCCGGTGGCACTTGCTTCGGCGAAGGCGTCGAGCATCCTTCCGATCCGCCTGATCGGTGGTGAGTTACTAGCCCGGTTCCTTATCCGGCACCGCATTGGCGTCAGGCCCGGTCTGAGGGTCGTCCTCACGCTCGATGAGCCGTTCTTCGAGGGATTTTGCGACCAGATCAACAGCTAACAGTTTAAACAGCAACTACATGCGTAACGCAACGTATCAGCAACGCCGATATCCCCAGCCGACAGCCAAGCAAGTGGCGCTCTTCTGCTATCTGACGAAGATCCTCTGGAAGCTTGCTCTCCGCATTCCGTGGGCACGGCTCGATCCCGTCGGGTTCCGGCGAGTCGACGAGGTGCGGGGAATACTTGACCGCACGGCCGCGAAGGTCCGCCTCGCCAACATAAGCAACGAAGCGGAAGGAGGCGGGTGATCCACGATCCGCTCCCGCACCCGAACGAGGAGCCGTTCGTCGCCATAGTCACGCATGACCTACGTATGGTCCCAAGCGCCAACGTCATCGTCGGCCGTGGGCTTCCGGAGCTTGCGAAGGAAATCGGCTTGGAGGCTGTCGGAGAGCTGGCGCTCCTTATGGCGTTCGTAAGGTCCAACGGTGCCGTGGCCCCGAGCGTCGCGGACATCGCGAGCGCGCTCGGGCGGCCTGGGCTGCTCGTGCGGCTGCGCCTCATGCGGCTGGCCCGCCGGTACTGGCGCGGCCAGCCCTTGCTTCGTGTCTGCCGCCGACCGTCGGGATGGGAGACGTTCCACCCGACCCTGGTCGTGCTCGGTCGGCGGGAGGCCCTCCCGCCCGTTCCGGCGACGCTGGACAGAGGCGCCCCGGCGGCCCGCGAGCGGGTCATCGAGGCATCGAGGGCCGCGTACGCACGGCCACGGGAAGAAGTCGAGCGGGAGATGCGCTCGAACCAGGGGTGGCCCCATCCCGACGAATTGCAAGCGATTGCCGATGCCGCCGCAAAGCCGCCTAAGGACCTCGACGAGCGCTGGGCGGTGGAGCGCCTGGCTAAGGAAAAGGTCGACTATAGCCTCGCTGTCAAGCTCGTCAAGGAATACGGCGCGGAACGGTGCCTCAGGCAACTGAGGCGGCTTCCGTACCGCAAGGGCATCAAGAACGTCGCCCGATATATCGTCGGCGCGATCCAGGGAGACTATGCAGGTCCGGACGATCAAGCGGCGGGCTAACTATCAGGGTCAGCTCCTGAGGCTCACGGAAGGAACTCCATTCCACGTATTTGCGCCCACGACCGTACGATGGACCCACGGCACCTCGTGCCGCGAATCCAATTGACAAGGAGACATTCTCGATGAAGTACGGACGAAGCCTGGCGGAGTTCTCCGCCGAACTGGAACGGCAGGCGAACGTGAAGCAGGACTTCCTGGTACCGGCCGACGGCCTAAGGTTCCGCAGCAACGGCCACACCGAACTGGTGGTGAGAGACAGCTTTCCCATAAATGACATCGCCCACGGGCAGATTGCCGAATACGCAGGTGTCCCAAAGCCCTTCTATGATAAGCTGCGGGCATCAGCGGCGGACTTGATCGTTCCGATCTACTCGGAGGAACCTGGGATCGATTATGTGGACGAGCCACTTTTCGACGTCATGATGACGCGCCTGTTACAGGCCAAGGGAGGCGATGGCCGGTTGGTAAGGACGCTCGACGGTAACGTCAGGGCCTTCCTCTCGGACACGTACAATCCTGACCTCGACAACTTCGACGTGTTCCGGATGGCAGCCATGGTGATGACCGACGAGGGGCTGGCCCCGCACAACGTCGCCTCGTGCGAGGTGACCGACCGCAAGATGTACGTCAAGGTGCTGAGCCCCAAGCTCGAAGCCGTCGTCCACCCGTCCAACATAAAATCCGGCCACCCGTACCTGAAGGAGCCGCAAGTGGTGCAGGCCGGGTTCGTCCTGACAAACTCGGAGTCGGGCCTTGGGGCACTCACCGTCCAGCAGGTGGTCATGAAGCTCATGTGCACCAACCTGTGGATCAAGGACGAGGCTTATCGGCAGCGGCATATCGGCCGCGCCCTTCAGTCTGACGACGCTGGCGCGGTCTACCGGAGCGACACCCGCCTCGCCGACGCCAAGGCGCGCCTGCTCAAGATCAGGGACCACGTCCGCGAGGCGCTCGACGAGACGAAGTTCAGGATGCTCGTGGCGAGCATGCAGCAGACCACGGAGATCCCGATCAGCGGCAGCGTGGAGAAGGTCGTCGACGCTACCGCCGGGAGGTTTGGCCTGAGTCAGGGTGAGAAGGAGGGCGTCCTTCGCAACCTCATAGAGGGCGCAGACCTGACGTGCTGGGGACTGACGAACGCGATCACTGCTACCGCACAGAAGGTCGAGAGCTACGATCGCGCGACCGAGCTTGAGGCTATCGGCGGGCGCTTCTTCACGATGAATACGCGCGAACTTGCCCAACTCGCCACGGCGACATGAGGTCGCGTTATTAATTCCTGTCCGTCACAATTGCAGCCCGTCACCATCTTGGTGCGGGCATTTCTCTAGCCAGGATATTCGTTCAAGCGTTAGGTCGTCGGCAGGCTGCCAGACGATCTGACGCTCCAGCCATTCGACCAGTGATGGTCTCCATTACGCGATCGGACTCTTGCAGGGCGCTAACGCGTTAGAATCGACACCGTGACGCGCTTCCACCAGCAGACAACCTTCCCCGTAGTTCCAAAATCGGCTCCGTGTAACTCTGGCAGCGAAGGGCTGATAGTCCCTGCTCACATGTGAGGATAAGCTGTGCCTGGTTTTAGCGTGAGAGGCTTGTCGAATATCTCGTCGCTTGAAAGCCCAGCGAACTCTGGATGGTGGCGCGCAGGAAATCGGCGATAGCAGGATTCTTGGCTTGGTCCTCGCTTACGATAGAACGGGCTCCACAGCGAAAACGGCCGATACTGGAAGATTCGACACGGAAGACCCCTTCATTATCGCCTGATGTCCGCATATCAGACTGAAGGAAGCCGTAAGATAGATGAACCCGAGAACAACACTGCGAAGCGAGGGCCGCTTTCCCCCGGACGGGACGCAAGTGTGTTGTGCTTCCTATGCTGTACCATCATTGTTAAGATTTTTTGTCCATGTTGGCCAAAGATTTTTTAATAGAAAGCCGCTTGATTGAACCACCCCTAACTCATAGATCGTTGGCTTGGGACCGCGGCGTGCGTCGGAGCTCGCAGAGCACATAGGCGACGTGAGGACTTAATACACTGTTAATAGGCGTTTTCTATGGGCTGGCCGCTGCGCCGACGAGCTACGGTCAGTCATATCGACCCCGACTGTCGCAGCTTGGTCATATTCCGGGTCGAGGGTTGCCCCTAATCGCAGTACGAGAGCCCTGCGTATAGTGAACGAATTGTTGACCCTGTGCCAGACGAACAATCAATTCAGGATCACTTCCTGAACGGCTCGCCTACTCTGCAGGAATAGATATGATCGTTTTAGAGAAACGAGCCGATTAATTTGACCCGAATTATTTGCCTTCTATATGGTTAATTGTAAGATTCGCATATGACTCAATTTATAAAATATAACTTACAAAAAAATAGTCGAATCCCCTTGACTGATTTCCATCCAGGCCTTATACTGATCCAGTCACGTTTTCCAGGTTGCACTGAAGGCTCTGGTCCCGGTCGGCAATCTTAAACGTAAGCCGTGCGTAAAAAGTGGTGAAATTCAGTACACAAGTTTAGTTGCTTAATAACTTGTTAACTGTAGGCCGCCTAAGCAGTGAGGGTAGCAATGAGCGGAGACATCGTTCAGATGGTCGACGAAATTCCTCTTGCGGCAGTTCCTGGACATTACGCCGGGATGCGCCAGTCGCCCTATCTCATGGAGTACCTCATGCAGGTGCTACGGCTATGCCCGCGCGGCGGTACAGCGCTCGAGGTAGGCGTAGAAAGCGGCTACGGCTCGGTATGGCTCTCGCAGCGTGGGATACGCGCGGTCGGTATTAGTGATAGCGAGCGAGTCGTCGAACGGGCGCGGGCCGTCAACAACATCCTCAAGGGGCATGCGAAGTTCTTCGTAGGAAGCCCGTCAGATCTCTACGATAAAAACGCTCCCCGGTTCGACGTCATTCACAGCCAAGGGCTATTCGAACATTATACCGCTCCGGAAGTTCGGGCAACGCTGGCCCAGCAGGTCGTGTGCGCTGACACGGTCGTCTTCAGCGTACCCTCCGTCTACTATCCCTTTACTCCGGAGTTTGGCGATGAGCGGCTTTTGCCGATCGAGCTCTGGGAATGGATGTTGTCTCCGTTCGACATAGCGGAACTGACTTACTACGGCGATCCTCGGCTAGGGGGCCGCGAACACATTCGATGTATCCTCCGCGGTCGGGCGATAGATGAGCAGCTTGCGGCTCTCATGAATCCCGGCGACGAGCCATTCCGCGACGGTGTCTCGGTGATCGTCCATACGCGGAATGAGGAGACAAGGATCGCAGAGTGCCTTGAAACCGTTTCCGGGTGGGCTGACGAGATCATCGTGTGCGACATGGAATCGACCGACGCGACGGTCGAGATCGCCAAACGCTTTACAGGCATCGTTGTCGCTCATCCCTTGATCGAGAACTTCGACCGCGCTCGCAACGTCTCGTCGATGAGGGCCGAACGGCGGTGGATCTTCTTCCTTGACGCGGACGAGCGGGTACCGCCCGGTCTCGGCCCTGCGATCCGTCACATTATCTCAACCCAGCCAGACAGCTTCGAGGCGATGCTGGTGCCCTTCCGACATCATTTTGCCGGCCACTGGCTGAAATTCCTGTATCCCGGCTATACCGCGCCCCGCTTGCTGAGGAACGGCAAGTTTCTGTTTAATCCACGTCTTCATTCCGGTGCCCAGGTCGACGGCCGGGTGACTGCTTTCCCTCCCGACAACCCGGACCTCGCCCTCGTCCACTACTCTTACGACTCCCTTTCGCACTACCTCGACAAGCTCAACCGCTACACGGATGGCGAGTCCCTAAACATGCACCGCGATGGCGAGCCGTTCCATTGGCAGCGGGCTGTCGGCCACTTCGTTCGGGATTTCCAGGATTACTACGAACGGAGCAAGGCGATCCAGGACGGACCACACGGATGGATATGGTCTTTCAATTCGGCCTTCTATCGGTATTATCAGCACGCTAAGCTATATGAGCGGCGCTTTAGGGAAGGACAGATACAGCCGTTTGAGACGGCTGTTCCCGAGAGCATGGAGCAGATGCTGCAGTACATGCTTGCGGTGTGCCGGCAGAAGCCGCGGGCGGCAACGCCTCAGATCCGAGTGACTGACGTCGAGGATGCCGGGAATGTCGTCTGGTCCGGCCCGGTCTTCGATCCTAGCGGGTATGGCGAGGAAAGCCGCCATATGTTGCTCGCTCTCGATCAGGAACTAGCCTCCGCTGAATCGGGGGGCCGTGGTGCTAGCGAGATGCGGATAGCAGTGCAACCGATCCGCTGGTCCGATAACGACTCAGATGTTTCGCCGGAGGACTTCGACCGGATCGGGATCCTCGCGGAGCGTACGGTCAAGCCCGGCTTCGTCCAGATCCTGCACAATTTCCCGACATTGTGGGAACGCCATCCGCAGGCGAGAACTTACATAGGTCGCACGACGTTTGAAACCGATCGTCTACCTCAGGAGTGGGTTCGTGCCTGCAACAAAATGGACTGGGTATGGGTGCCGAGCGAGTTCAACCGGCGCACCTTCGTCGATGCCGGGGTAGAAGCCAGTAAGCTCGTTGTCGTACCGGAATGTCTCGACACGGAGCCGTACGGCGACCTTGGTCGCAAATTGGAGACGCCGAAGCTCGTCCGCGACTTGAAGAAGCGCGCAAGCTTCACGTTCTTAAGCGTGTTCGATTGGACCCTCCACAAAGGCTGGGACGTCCTTATCCAAGCGTTCCTCGAGGAGTTCGCTGGCGATCCCATGGTGCAACTTGTCCTTAAAGTATGGTCGAGCAATGGTTACGCGGAAGAGCAGATCAGGGAACAGGCGGAAATCGTTCGTCGAAGATTTGAGGATTGCACCGCTGACATCTCACGTGTCCGACTCATGATGGAGCGGCTATCCCAGGACGGACTCATTGCGCTCTACCGTGCCGCGGATGCGTACGTCATGCCTAGCCGCGGGGAAGGGTGGGGGCGTCCGTATATGGAGGCCATGGCCTGCGGACTGCCTACGATAGGGACGAACTGGAGCGGCAACACGGCGTTCATGGACGCAGACAACAGCTATCTCCTAGATTATTCGTTGGTTCCGATCCCCGAGGCGGGATGGAAGGAAGTGCCAGGCTACAGGGGGCATCGATGGGCGGAGCCGAGCGTTACGCATCTCAGGCAAGTCATGCGTCGAGTCTACGAGCGACCAGACGAACGAATTGCAGTTGGAGCTAGGGCGCGTCAGCACATACTATCCAATTTCTCGCGTGAGACGGTCGGCAAGCAAATGCGCGAAGCGCTGGATGCTACCATGAGACCGACGGCAGGCGCCCGGGTTCAAGCACTTTCGATCTCCACGCCGTCGACTTTGGATGGCGATTGTCATAAAGACAATCAGAAATCTCTCCCCGACGATTTCTTGTCAGATGATGCCCTTGGGGACGTGCTTCGCGTCAGGTGGGAAGGTGCGCAGTTCCGGTGGCACAGTCTAGGGCACGTCAACCGGGAATTCGTTCGGAATTTGATGAGCAATGGCGTTGAGGCGAGCCTCGTGCCGACTGAACCGAATGAGTTCAATCCGAAGGACGAACCGCGGTGGTCGAAGCTAGCAGATCGCCAGTTTGCCGGACTTAGTGGCCGTGCACATGTGCATGTTCGACACCAATTTCCTCCGCGGTTCGAGAAGCCGGACGAGGGGCGATTCGTTCTGATCCAGCCGTGGGAATATGGCTACCTACCCAAGGAATGGATTGCCCCTATCCAGGCGGAGGTCGACGAGGTTTGGTGCCATAGCCGCTACGTGATGGACGTCTACCGGAACAGCGGTATCGACGAGGCGAAACTGCACTTGGTGCCGCTAGGCGTCGACACCTCAGTGTTCCGTACAGAGGCGCCACCATGGGTGTTCACTAATGAGGCGGGCGCGGAGCGGATGGCCGGTCCACCAACCAAACCAAAACCGTTTACGTTCCTTTACGTCGGCGGTACCGTTCATCGGAAGGGCATCGACATTCTGTTGGACGCATATCTGCGGGCCTTCTCGTCCGCGGACGACGTCTGCTTGGTCGTCAAGGACATGGGCACGAGCACCGTATATCCGGATAACGCCGGGCCAAAAATACGCGATCTGATCGCAGATAAGAGCAGGCCTGGGATCGTCTATCTCGACGATAACCTAACCGAGCATCAACTCGCTGGTATCTATACGGCGTGTGACTGTATTGTCCAGCCATACCGCGGTGAGGGATTCTGCCTGCCTGTTCTGGAAGCGATGGCCTGTGGTCTACCAGCCGCCGTGCCCGAAGGCGGTCCCACTGATGACTTCGTAGATGAAACCGTAGGATACCTTTTGCGCGCGGATCGCAAGCCAATGGCCGACAGTAAGATCGGTCCCTGGGAGTGCGTCGAGCAACCATGGGCGTTCGAGGTCGACGTCAACGAACTCGTCCAGAAGCTGAGGGAGATACGACGCAATCCCGACGATGCGCGGATTCGTGGTGCCGCGGCCGTGGACCGGGTACGGAAATCGTGGACTTGGGACCATGCGTCAGCGGTGGCGCTTGACCGCTTGACCGCCCTGAAGGCAGCAGATGAGGGTGGAGATCCCAGGGAGATGGTCGAGCTTCCGTCAAGTTTGAAATGGTCGGCGGGCAAGTCTTTTGCCACCGCGTCAGTGTCCGCTGATCCGCAACCGGCTCAGCCATTCAGTAAGCGCAATCGAAGACGCAAGCATGAAAAAAGCACGTCTGAAGCCGAGCCGCCACCGTACGAGGATTCGAGCTCACATGGTACCGCGCGAGAGACCAGTCACCCACGGATCTCGTTGTGCATGATTGTGAAGAATGAGGAGCGCGTTCTTGGAGACTGTTTAGCCTCGATCAAGCCGTGGGTCGACGAGATCATCGTGGTTGACACCGGTTCGACGGATGGGACTGTCGCTATTGCTGAGGCTCACGAGGCTAAGGTTTTCATTTTTCCGTGGACTGACAGCTTCTCTGAAGCTCGAAACATCTCGCTCTCGCATGCAACGTGTGACTGGATATTATGGATGGACGCGGACGATACGATTCCCGAACAGTGTGGTCAACGCCTGCATGATCTGGTGCTGATGGCTCCGGACGTTACGACGGGCATCATGATGCAGGTTCACATTCCGCCAGCACCTGGTGAGCACGGGTTTACGGTTGTTGATCATGTAAAGTTGTTTCGTAATGGGCTTGGGCTGCAATTCGAAGGGCGTATTCACGAACAGATATTAGAGTCAATCTACAGGACCGGTGGTACTGTCGAGCGATCGGATCTGTATGTTGTTCATTCGGGATACGACCACAGCCCGGACGGTCAGAGGAGTAAGAGAGCGCGAGATCTCTTATTGCTTGAAAAAGATCTGACTGACCGGCCGGACCATCCGTTTGTTCTATTCAATATCGGGATGACAGCGTTCCATATGAAAGATTTCGACAAGGCAATCCCGGCTCTTGAGAAGTCACTGGCTCTCAGCGCACCGTACGAATCTACAGTGCGCAAAATTTACGCAATGCTCGCCGGGTGCGCTCTGGAGTTAAGGGACTATATGAGCGCGAAGCGATGGATAGAGCAGGGGCTTGCACTCTATCCGAAGGATCCAGAGCTCTTATTCCGAGCTGGGGTTATCTACAGAGAAATCGGCGATTGTGAGCGGGCAGAAGAAAGTTACATCCAGTTGCTGCTTGAGCGGGAAGTGGGTCACATCGACAGTGTCGACGTAACGATCATGGGATACAAAGGCCGTCACAATCTCGCCATCCTTTACGCTGACATGCAGCGCTGGGGTGAAGCAGAAGCCCAGTTCAAGTTCGCGCTAGATCTAGCGCCGGACTTCGAACCATCGCTTCTTGGGCTACGGGACCTATATCGGCGGTTTGACCGTCAAGTTGAAGCTGAGGCGATCGCAGCTCGGTTGTCCACAATCAGGACGAAGTCGTCATCGCCCGCCGTACCAGAGTCATTAATTATGGAAGCTATTTACAAGTAGTCGTTCGGAGTGCTGGAGTTGACAGGAGGTATTCGATGGCTAATCCGCAAATCAAGCAGGGGGAGACTGCCTCGATCTCGCAGTTTTGTGGTGGGAATGTCTCTAGTTCCGGTCCGCCGGCGGACATATGGGATGTGTTGGCTCCTGGAGGGGGCACGGTGGCAAGTCAAGCAAGCAATCCGCACTACTGGTCCGTACAGGCACATGCCAGTCAGACACTCTGTCCAACGGGTAGTATGCGGAGCGCGAGCGCTGTCTACATCATCAGTGTACCGCCAGACGCCACTCCCGGTGTGGGGTATTCCGCTTCATACACGGGCTTGATCATCCCGGATGCTCCAATGAATCCATATTACGTGGATGTGAGTGGACTTCTGTTTGACGTCGTCGCCAGTAGCGGCGGCGGTGGGGGAGGTGGTGGTGGAGGCGGCGGTGGTGGAGGCGGCGGTGGTGGAGGCGGCGGCGGATCGTGCTAATGTCGGAACCGATACCTACTCATTGCAACAGTTCATTGCAACCAAGTAGTCGAGACGCCTTGACGATGTGTTTGTTGGCGTTTAGCGAACATTCTGACGCCGGTTAGAAGAGTGGGAGGTCTTATGAGCGTTGGTCCTGGTCCAGTATTTTCTGGAAACATTGAAGAGAGTTCGAACGGTTCCTGGGCTTTCCAGCAATCAGACGGGAGCATGTCGTACGGAACTACGGCGAAACGCAATGACGGAATAGACGGATTCGGCGGCGGAACCTTTGGCCCAAGCTGGACGTTTGGCGGCTCCGGGTTTGGAGGCTTGGGATTTGGCGACGGAGGCACAGGGTTTGGTGGGTCGGGGCCAGGTGGCGGCCCCGGTTCAGGTGGCGGCAGCTGTGGTGGAGGCGACGGATACTGCCCGGTGAATCCGACTATGGCGAAGCCGAAGAGCACGTGATGTTGCAGGGGTGGCGGCGGCAATAGCGGCGGCGGAGGCCTCAGTCCCCGCTGAGAGCAGGAGTAGGCTGATCATCTAGTGAAAGCGGCAGGTGGACATCATGTTGAATCAGGCAGATATAAGCGAACTCGGCATACCGTACTTGGTCTTCGACGTAGGAACGCCCGCGAGCGAGGGCTGCGAACAGTGCGCTGCGCACCGTCCGGCGCCCCAGCCTGACGGCAACCTCCAGGTCGACCCTGAGATCCACCTGCCAAGCCCCGGCATGGATGTAGAGGTATCGTGGTACTACAACTCTGTGTCGTCGTACAAGGGGCCGTTCGGGTACGGGCGCACGATGAGCACGAACCTGACGGCCCAGGCGTCGAGCCTGCCGAACACCCAGACCCTCGTGACCCTGATGCGGGGAGACGGGAGCGCGGTTACGTTCATAGACTCGGGGTTCGGCTTCTTCTCGCCCGGCTCGCCTGGCCTGATTACGAGCCTCGCCAAGGACGTCGCTAACTCATACTGGAAGGAGACGACGCTCTCCGGCGAGGTCTACGCGTACCCTCTGGACACTTCGGGAAACGTGACCACGATCGCCTACCGGCAGGACGCCGTGGGGAACGTCCACACGTATTCCTATGGTACGGGGGGCCTGCTGCAGCGCCTGCAGGATGCCGCTGGTCGCCTTGTGACATTCGGGTACAGCAGCAACCGCCTCCAGTCGATCCAGGACTGGGCCGGCCGGGTGACCACCTTCGGTTATGGGACGGCGGGCTCTCAGAGCGTCCTGACTACGGTCACGGGGCCGACGGGATGCCAGACGGTCTACCAATACGACGGCACTCCGCTGCTGACCGGCATCACCGACCCGAACGGCTACCTGACGACGTATTCGTACGACGGCCAGAAGCGGGTGGTATCGCGGACGGCCGCGGCGATGGGCACGACCAGGTACACGTACACCTCGACGGGAACGGCGGTGGTGGACGTCATGGGCGGGCTGACGACAAACACGTTGGGCTACGGCAACTCGCTGGTCGGGTGGGTGGACATACTCGGCAACGCGACGACGATCATCCGGGCCAACACCTTCGAGATGATCCGCCAAGACCCCCTCGGGAACACGACGACCACTGCCTACGACGTGCGATGGAACCGGGTCTCCGTCTGCGACCCGCTTGGCCGGGTGACGACGACGGCGTACGACAGCTACAACAACCCCACGACCATCACGTATGCGGACAATTCGGTGGAGTCTCGGATCTACGGGTACTCCGGGAGCCCGTTCGACACCACGGGCTCGCTTCGGAAGCTCCAGGTTCGGATAGACCCGCTCGGCAACCTGACGACGTACAGCTACAACGTCCGCGGGCAGGTGACGGCGGCCAAGGACATGCTCGGGAACGTCACGACGTGGGGGTACGACCGGTTCGGGAACCGGACTGAGGTCCAGAACGCGCTCGGTAATGTGTGGACGTCGCTCTACGACCGTGCCGGCAGTGTGGTGACGCGGATCGATCCGCTTCTTAACCAGAGCACGTACCTCTATGACAACCAGAACCGCTTGGTGGCGGCGATCGACCCGCTGTTCAACATAACGACAATCGGCTACGACAGCATCGGGAATCGGGTTGTCCAGATCGACCCGCTGGGAAACCGTACGAGCTGGACGTACAACGTCTTCGACAAGCCGGTGACGGCGAAGGACCCGCTCGGGCACGTGACGTCGTACGTATACGACGCGGTAGGCCATCGCGTCGGCGTACAAGATCCGCTGGGCAACGCCACCACATCGGTGTTCGATGTCCTCGGACGACCCGTTGGCACGGTCGATCCTCTCGGGAACGTGACGACCTACGGGTATGACCGGGCGGGCCGGATGGTCTCCACGCAGAACGCGCTCGGAAACGTTGCGACTACGGTGTACGACGGGGCGACCCAGATAGTTGCGAGGGTGGATCAGCTCGGGTTCCGCACTACCTCCGTGTACGACCTGCGTGGCCGGGTCACGACTAACATCGATCCGCTCAACCGCTACACGACGTCGGTCTACGACAGCGATGGCCGCCGGACCGCCATGGTAGACGCCCTCGGGAACATGACGACGCTGGGCTATGACCATGCGAACCGGCGTATCAGTATTCAGGATGCCTTGGGCAATCTAACGACCACCGTGTACGATCTAGCCAGTCGGCCCCGAGCGGTACAAACTGCCATCGGGTATGTGACGACTCAGATCTACGACTCCGCCAACCGGACGGTAGCGACACAGGACGCGCTCGGCTTCTTGAGCTCTACAGTCTATGATGCGGCGAGTCGTCCGATTGCCCAGGTCGACCAACTTGGCAACGTTGCGACGACGGTTTACGACCGGGCCAGCCGCGTCGTCGCCAACGTTGACGCCCTCGGCCGCATCACCACCTCGGCCTACGACGGCGCGTCGCGCCTGCTCTCGATTGAGGACGCCCGAGGGTACTTCACGAGCTTCGCATACGACAAAGATGATCGCCGGAACGCCGTAATCGACGCCAACGGCGGCCATACCACGTACGCCTACGATGCCCGCGGCAGCCAGGTCGCGATGGTCGACCAGCTCGGTGCCTCGACGACCTACCAGTACGATGCGGTAGGTAATGTGGCGCTCCGGATTGACGCTCGCAATTGGCCGACGACGTATACCTACGACGCGCTCAACAGGGAGGTCGTCCGAGAATACATAGACGGGTCGCTCAACACGTTCACCTTCGACGCGG
>Ga0070658_10003268_pt1 | contig 13383 bp, 11 predicted proteins | sample KBSC13metaG_FD_64664 | JGI IMG/M metagenome (GOLD analysis project Ga0070658, IMG submission 64664) | Corn rhizosphere microbial communities from Kellogg Biological Station, Michigan, USA - KBS C1-3 metaG | ecosystem: Host-associated > Plants > Roots > Rhizosphere > Soil ... | reverse complement strand
GCCTCCGGCGTCACGTGGATGGCCGCCGGCACCTTGCCCGACGCGCCGGACATGCGGCCGTCGGTGACCAGCGCGACCTTGAAGCCCCGGCCCTGCAGAACTCCGAGTGCGGGGGTCAGATTGTGCAGCTCCGGCATGCCGATCGCCTTGGGGCCGGCGAAGCGCACCACCGCGATGAAGTCGCGATTGAGCTCGCCCGCCTTGAACGCCGCCTGCAGCCCATGCTGGCTGTGGAAGACTCGCGCCGGCGCCTCGATGACGCGATGTTCGGGCTTCACGGCGCTGACCTTGATCACCGACTTGCCGAGATTGCCGCTCAGGAGTTTGAGCCCACCGTTCTTGCTGAAGGCCGCCTTCACCGGCACCAGAATCTTGTCGTTACCCGTCTCCTTGGGCGAAGGCTCGAAAGTCAGCTTGTCCTCGATGAGCTTGGCTTCCACCGTGTAACTCGACAGGCCGCCGCCCTGCACTGTCTTGACATCCTCGTGCAGATAGCCGCCGTCCAGAAGTTCGCGTATCAGGAATCCCATTCCACCCGCCGAGTGAAAATGATTCACGTCGGCGACGCCGTTGGGATAGACGCGGGCGAGCAGCGGCACGACCTCGCTCAAATCCGCCATATCCTGCCAGGTGATCTGCAGTCCTGCGGCGGCGGCGATGGCGACGAGGTGCATTGTGTGGTTGGTCGAGCCGCCCGTCGCATGCAGGCCGACGAGACCATTGACGATGGTCTTTTCGGAGATCACATGCCCGACCGGCGTGTAGTCGTTGCCCTGTGCGGTCAGCGACAGCGCACGCTTGGTGGCCGCGCGGGTCAGTGCCTCGCGCAGCGGCGTGCCGGGATTGACGAAGCTCGCGCCGGGCAGATGGAGGCCCATGATCTCCATCAGCATCTGGTTGGAATTGGCAGTGCCGTAGAAGGTGCAGGTGCCAGGCGAATGGTACGACTTGGCCTCTGCCTCGAGCAGCTCGGCGCGCCCGACCTTGCCCTCCGAATAGAGCTGCCGGATGCGGGTCTTTTCGTCGTTCGGCATGCCCGAGGGCATCGGGCCCGCCGGGATGAACACCGCCGGCAGGTGCCCGAAGCTCAGCGCGCCGATCAAGAGGCCCGGCACGATCTTGTCGCAAATGCCCAGGAACACCGCGGCATCGAACATGTTGTGGCTAAGGGCGATGGCCGTCGCCATGGCGATCACGTCACGCGAGAACAGCGACAGATCCATGCCGGGCTGGCCCTGAGTGACGCCGTCGCACATGGCCGGCACGCCGCCCGCCACCTGGGCCGTCGCGCCGATTGAGCGCGCCGCCTCCTTGATGATCGCGGGGTAGGTCTCGTACGGCTGATGGGCGCTCAGCATGTCGTTGTAGGACGTGACGATGCCCAGGTTCAGTGCCCTGTTGCCGGCGAGCCTGGCCTTGTCGGCGGGCGAGCAGGCGGCAAAGCCATGCGCCAGATTTCCGCAGCTGAGCGTTGCGCGATAAACGCCCGCCTCACGCGCTGTATCGAGCCGGTGCAGGTAGTCGCCGCGCGTGTCGGCGCTGCGTGCCGCGATCCGGTCGGTCACGTCCTGAACAACCTTGAGGACAGACATCTGGGTCTCCTAGGGGCACCAGTAGATGGTGAGCGGTGTTTGCGTCTGGCGGAGAATGGCGCGCACCGGCATGGCCTCTACGGGGCCTTGTGCTTCAGCTTGCTCCAGCGTTCTGGCCTTCTCGTCCCCCTCGATAAGCAGATAGAGCGTCCGTGCCGCCAGCAATTGCCTGAGCGTCAGCGTGACGCGCGGTTCGCCCGCGCCCGGCGCATGCATCGACACCACCGGTCCGTCTGCCGTCAGCGCCGTTGCCAGATTGTCGCCGCCCGGAAAGAACGAGGCGGTATGGCCGTCATTGCCCATGCCCAGGATCGCCGCATCGAGCGGATGGGGGACCGCTGCCAGCGCAACGCTGGCCTTGCCGGGGTCGGGCGTCGCGCCACCCTGATAGAGCGGCACGAATGTCGCTGGCGCCGCCCGGTTCTGCAGCAGATTGGCCTTGACCAGCCGCGCATTGGAGCGATCGGAATGTTCGTCGACCCAGCGCTCGTCGACCAGCGTCACCGTGACCTTCTCCCAGGCGATGTCCGCGCGATTGGACAGCGTCTTGAAGAACAATGCCGGCGTGGTGCCACCCGACACCGCCAGCGAGGCGGCGCCGCGTGCGGCGATGCCGGCCTTGAGGTTGGCCGCGATGGCCTCGGCGAGGGCGTCGGCGAGTTGCTGCTTATCCTTGAAAGTCCGGCGCGCTGGCCGCATCAATCGTCCTCGTGCCAGGTGCGGCCATCGCGCTCGATCAGCGCCACGGCGCCCGACGGACCCCAGGTACCGGCGGCGTAGGCCTGCGGCGCGTCGCTCGCGGCATCCCAGGCGTCCCGGATCGGATCGATCCAGCGCCACGCCGCCTCGAGCTCGTCGCGGCGCATGAACAGGGTCTGCTGGCCGCGGATCACGTCGAGCAACAGCCGCTCATAGGCCTCGGGCGTCCGCTCGTGGAAGGTCGCGGCGAAGCTCAGATTCAGCGGCACTTCGCGCAGGCGCATGCCGCCCGGTCCCGGATCCTTGATCATCAGGAACATCTTCACGCTCTCGTCGGGCTGGATGTTGATGACCAGCCGGTTGGGGCGCGGCGCACCTTCGGCATGGTCGAAGATCGAGTGCGGGATGTTGCGGAACTGGATGACGATCTCGCTCGACCGGCTCGCGAGACGCTTGCCAGTCCGAAAATAGAACGGAACTCCAGCCCAGCGCCAGTTCTCGAGCTCGGCCTTGAGGGCGACGAAGGTTTCGGTTTTCGACCCCTTCTTGTCGTCCGGCAGCTCGTCCTGGTAGCTCGGTACGGACTGGCCGCCGATCGAGCCGGCCCGGTACTGGCCCCGCACGGTGACGCGATTGACGTCGGCGGCCGTAATCGGCTTCAGCGAGCGCAGGACCTTCAGTTTTTCGTCGCGCAACGCGTTGGCGTCGTCCGAGGCCGGGGGCTCCATGGCCACAAGGCAGAGGAGCTGCGCCATGTGGTTCTGCACCATGTCGCGAAGCGCACCGCTCTCGTCGTAATAGCCACGGGTGCCGGCACCCACCGACTCCGCCACCGTAATCTGCACATGGTCGATATGGGTCGAGTTCCACACCGGCTCGAACAGGATGTTGGCAAAGCGCAGCGCCAGCAGGTTCTGGACCGTCTCTTTGCCCAGGTAGTGGTCGATGCGGTAGACCTGATCCTCGGCGAAAATCTTGCTGACTTCGTCGTTGATCTCGATCGACGACTGCAGATCGTGTCCGAGCGGCTTTTCGATCACCACGCGCGCGTCGCGGCGGTAGTAGCCCTTCTTGTCGATGTATTCGCAGGTCGGCCCGAACAGGTCGGGCGCGATCGCCATGTAGAAGGCCCGCACGATCTTGGGGTCGTCGCGCAGCTTGGTCGAAAGATCGCCCCACTTGCTCTGGTCGGTCACGTCGTTGACCACGTAGCAGAAGGTCGAGACGAAGCGCTCGATCACCTTTTCGTCCTGGTATTCCTTTTCGACGAAGTCGGCGATGTCCTTGCGTGCCGCGTTGCGGAAATCCTCGTCGCTCCACTTGGTGCGGGAGACGCCGATGATCCGGCTCTGCTCGTCGAACTGTCCGTCATAGAACCGGTGGTAGAGTGCCGGGATGAGCTTGCGCTTGGTCAGATCGCCGGTCGCGCCGAAGACCACATAATCGAAAGGCTGGACGGGGATGATGCGGCTGGACACGCTCTTTTGCCTCTTGTCGATGTAGTTCATGCGGCGAAGTTCTGCTTTGCGAGAATGACTGCGCCCGAAAGGTTGTCCCCGAGCGGTTTGACGATGAAGCTGCCATAGCGCTCAACCAGCAGCGGAAACAAGCGTTCGCCCACGCCGCCGGTGGCAGCCATGCGCTGGGCGCCACGCTGCTTGAACCAGCGCACATAGTTGTCGACGTAACTCAATTCGAGCTCGATCAGTTCGCGCGCGACCGCGTCGCCCTTGCCGTAATAGTCGAAAATCAGGCGGGAGAAGTCGCCATACGCCTTGGGCGCGCGCCCCACGGTCACCGGCAATTCGTTGCCGTCACGGTCCTTGAACTCGATCGGTGTTGCAGGCTTGGGGAATGACCAGTCCATCACCGCATCGAGGCTGCCGCCGAGCGTTGCGACGACGGCTTCGGTCAACGGCGAACCGGACACCAGCCCGTCCGTTGCTTCCACGGCGCGGCGGACCAGTTCCCGCCCGAGAATGGCGCCCGACATCTGGTCTCCGACATGGAACCCCCAGCCGCCGCACTGGTGGCGCTTTCCGTCGACGATGGCGAGCGCCGCCGAGCCGGTGCCGGCGATGATTACCGCCCCGTCTTCGCCGCCCAGCGCCCCGGCATGCGCGGCGTCGATATCGTCATAGACACGGACATCGGCAAACGGCCATGGCCGGCGCTGGAAGGTGTCACGGTCGATGACCGAGCGCCCGCCCGCCATGCAGAAACAGCCATATGTCTGGGCGTAGGCCGACCCGGGCAGCCCGGCCGCGGCGAACGCCGCCCTGGCCCCGTCGAGGATCGAGCGATAGGCCGGCTCGCCGTTCTGAATCTGCAGATTGGACGGGCCGCCCCGTCCCTCGCCCAAAGTCACCAGATTTTCGTCCGCGAGGCGGATGCGGCAATTGGTGCCCCCACCGTCTACGCCCAAGTAATATCTGGTCAAATTCTGACCCCGGATGCTGGCCGCGCCCCTCGCGCGGGCGGACCATAATGTGTTCGCCCGGCCGGTGAAAGCGGAATATGCAATCGATTTCGGTGCACGCATTCAGCTTGCCGCAACCGGCCCTGGCGACCAATCTCTGGCGCCGGCGTTAAGGGCGAATCGGAGGACGACATGGGCGGACATGTTCTGGTTCTGGGCGGGGCGCGATCGGGTAAGACGAGCTTTGCCGAACGCATGGCGATGCGCGCCGGCCAGAGGCCGCTCTATCTCGCCACCGCGCAGGTGCTCGACGCGGAAATGCTGGAGCGTGTCCGGCTCCACCAGGAGCATCGGCATCGCCGTTTCTCGACGCTGGAGGAGCCGCTCGCGCTGTCGGCCGCCCTCAAGGCCGCGGCGAAAGACCATGACGTGATCCTGGTCGACTGCCTGACCCTGTGGATCACCAATTTGCTCGGGGCCGGCCGCGACGTGGCGCAGGCGGTCGACGAATTGATCGCCACGCTCGGCGCCACGGACGGCGCGCGCGTGATCCTGGTGTCCAACGAGGTCGGGCTCGGCATCGTCCCCGACAACGCCATGGCGCGGATGTTCCGCGACCTCGCCGGCGCCGCACACCAACGCCTCGCCGATATCTGCAGCGAGGTGCATTTCGTCGTCGCCGGGCTGCCGATGACCCTGAAGGGGCCGCGCCTCACCGAAAGCGTGACGGAAACGACAAAGCCTGAATAGGCGCTTTGCGCCCTACGGCGACGGGCGCAGATAAAGACCGGTCATCGTCCCATCGGCCGCGAGCATGAACGCCCACTCCATGTTGGCGGTCTCGAACTTTGCCTCGTAGACGTCCCAGCCTTGCGCGCTCACGCCTTTGAAGGAAAGGCCCTCGAGTTTGCCGGCCTCCTTCAGCGTCGCGTGCACGATTTCGCGCTGTTCGCGGGCCAGGGCCGCCAGGGCCGGCGACATCGCCTGGTAGTTCGGCTCACCCCGGATCGCCTCATCGATCACCCGCCGAAGGATCTCTTCGCTTCGTGGAAAGGCAATCTTTTCCCGCACGCGCTTCTGCAGGGCGGAATCCGCCGCGTCCAGGACCGCCTGATCGATCCGGGCCCCTCTCATCTCTTCGCCGTTCTGGTGGTGAACCAGTCCGGTCACGTCGCCCGTGGAGTTGTGGATAAAGGTCACCTGGACCGGGAGCGCCTTCATGAAGAAGCGGTCAGCCTCTTCCGGGAATATCTCGATCTCCGGCTGGCCGATGACGCGGGTGAACAGATGGCCGTCCCTGTGGAGGACAGCATAGAAGGTGCCGTCATCGAGCTGGTAGGCGCCCGCATATTGGCCATAGAGCGCCTTGTCGATCGCGACTTCGGTGCGCGGCCGGTTCTGCTCGTAACGGCGCCAGGCCACAGTATCCTTCGAATTGTCGCTCATGGTCGTCTCCTTCAGCAAATTCATAAGCCAGTCGATTGAAATGATGCCTCCGGCGGCAATCGTTGCCTGGGCGGCGTCGATAGCGGTGAGGCCACGCTCCGCCTTCGCCCGCGCGCTCTCAAGGACGTCACGCTGGACGTCGAACATGCGGCCGAGATCGGCCGGCACGCCGGTGAGCAGGCTGCTGATCTCCGACAGCCGAAAGCCCAGCGCCTTGAGGGCCAGCACTTCATTGAGGCGAACGATCTCGGTGGCCCCGTAGAGACGCCACCGTTTCTCCGTGCGCCGCGGGACGATCAATCCGCAACGCTCGTAGTGCCGCAGTGCACGCACGCTGATGCCGACGCGTCTGGCGCATTCCGCGGCCGTGACCCAATCATCGTTTGCGGCGGTATCCATGCTGGTCGCTCGCAGATCTTTGCGACGGGTCTTAGCCTATGACGCAAGGTCCGGCTCAAGGCCAATATGTGGGATGCGGGCGTTGGGAATTTGGCCCGCTCCCCAATCGCCATCCAGTCATAGGAGGAGGAACCGCCAGAGCAGCAGCGTCACGACGAGCGTCAGCCCCAACAGCAGGTTCATCGCGCTCCAATAGAGCTCGAGTGCTTTGAGGATATCGAGCGCGGTGAGGTTGGCCTTGCCGTCGCCGAAGTGCGGCAGGTCGTGCACCTCACCGGCATAGGCGCGAGGCCCCCCGAGCTCGAAACCAAGAGCACCCGCGAAGGCCGCCTCGGGCCAGCCCGCGTTGGGGGACGCGTGCTTGCGGGCATCGCGCAGTGCGGTGGACCAGGCGGCTTCGGGATCGGCACGCCGCACCAGGAAGGCGGCACCGGCAATCAGCAGGGCGCTCAGCCGCGCCGGGATCCAGTTGAGCCAATCGTCGCAGCGGGCACTGGCCCAACCAAACTCGGCATGGCGCTCGGTGCGGTGACCGACCATCGAGTCGGCGGTGTTTGCAGCTTTGTAGAGCACGATGCCCGGCAGCCCACCGATCAGCAGCCAGAACAGCGGCGCCACGACCCCGTCCGACGTCGACTCCGCCAGGCTTTCGATCGCGGCCCGGGCAACTCCGGCCTCGTCAAGGGTGTCGGGATCGCGCCCAACGATATGGCTGACGGCTGAACGGCCGCTGTCGAGCGACACCGCAAGGGTGTCGGCCACGGCCTTCACGGCTCGCCCAAGCTCCTTTTGCGCCAACAGGCTCGAGGCAATAAGGGCCTCGAGCACCCAGCCGAACGGAACGCGCCGAGTGACCGCGACGACGAGCAGCGAGATCGCGAGCCCCGTGAGCAGGAGGAGGAGGAGCATGACGGCGCCCTTGAGCCGCCGATTGGCGCCTTGGTTGAGCCGCGTGTCGAGCCAGGTGATCAGTGCCCCCATCCACGTCACGGGATGCCCGATCAACCGGAACAACCGGGGGGGATAGCCGACGGCGCGTTCGATCAACAGGGCCAGCGGTGCGAGCAGCCACGCCATCGCTCAACGACCGACCGGGCTGGCGAAACTCAGCAGCTGGTCCAGATCGAGGTGACGCTCGAGTTGCGTTGCAAGGGCATCGAGCGCGCTCTCGATGCCTGCCTCGTACTGGACGCCCAGCGCGGCGTGGCCATTCAAAAAAGCGTGGCGGAATCGGTCGGAGGCGAAGAGGCCATGCAAATACGTTCCGGCGACTCGGCCGCTGGTCGCCCCTTCGCGCTTGCCGTCGACGCGACTGAAGGGCAGCGCGGTGTCGCCTCCGGTCGTCACCCCCATGTGCATGTGGTAGCCGTAGATCGGCTCGCCGCTCGCGACATGGGTCGCGCTCGCGACGCGCAGTTCCTTTGCCGGGCCGAGCACGGTCTCGACATCGAGCAGGCCGAGGCCATCGGTGACGCCGGGCGTCCCTTCGATCCCGTGTGGATCGGCGATGGTCCGCCCGAGCATCTGGTAGCCGCCGCAGATCCCGAGCACGGCCTTGCCGGCACGGACATGGGCGGCAATGTCGGTATCCCAGCCGGCCTCGCGCAGCGCCATCAGGTCGGCGCGGGTCGCCTTGCTGCCCGGGATGAGGATGAGGTCGGCCGACTGCGGCAGCGGCATGCCGCGCTCGACCACCACCACCGAAACGTTGGGTTCGGCGCGGAGCGGGTCGAGATCGTCGAAGTTGGAGACGCGCGGCAGGCGCGGGACGGCGACGACGTAGCGGCCGGGCCGCGCCGGCTCGGCGCGATCGAGGGCGAGCGAGTCCTCGGCGGGCAGGCGCGCGGCCTCGGCGAGATAGGGAATGGGGCCCAGGCACGGCACGTTCGTAAGGCGTGCAATGGCGATTTTTCCGTCCTCAAAGAGCCTATGTTCGCCACGGAATTTGTTGACCAGGGTGGCGCGGATGAGCGCACGATCTTGGGGGTCGATGACCGCAAAGGTGCCGACGAGCGAGGCGATGACGCCGCCGCGATCGATGTCGCCGATGAGGATGACGGGGACATCGGCGGCGCGGGCGAAGCCGAAATTGGCGATGTCGGTGGCCCGCAGATTGACCTCCGAGGCGCTGCCGGCACCTTCGACGAGGACCAGGTCGGCATCGCTAAGCTCCTGAAATGCCTTCAGAACTTCCGGCATGAGCGTCGAGCGCTGCTGCCAGTAATCGCGGGCGGAGAAGGACCCGACGCGCTTGCCGCGGACGATGAGCTGGGCGCCGGTCTCGTGCTCGGGCTTCAGCAAAACCGGGTTCATCGCGGTCAGCGGCTCGCGCCGCGCCGCCCGCGCCTGCAGCGCCTGGGCCCGGCCGATCTCGCCGCCATCGGCCGTAACTGCCGCATTGTTCGACATATTTTGCGGCTTGAACGGCGCGACGCGCAGCCCGCGATTGGCGTAGGCGCGGCACAGCGCGGCGACGATGAGGGTCTTGCCGACATCGCTGCCGGTGCCCATGAACATCAGCGCTTTGGTCAACGACGCCTCTCGAGCCGATTTTTTTGCATGCACACATATGCCCTTTGCGGACGCATTTTACGCGCATGATCGATGGTTTGTAGGTGAGCTATGCCACGTCGATCACGTGCGCATAAGACCCCATGACGCGACCCACGACTGCGCCCATCGGCGGCAGGGGCGTGCCGAGCGCGTCGGTGGCGGCGAACAGCGGATCGGCTCCGGCGCCGGACGAGTAGTGGAACTCATGACCGGTGAGGTTGGCCGGCCATGGCAGGGGGCTCGCATGCGACAGGCGGCGGTAACCAAGGGTGCGGCGAGGCCGGCTGATGTCGGTGCGGACCGGCAGAAGCCCTGCCATTTTGTATGGACTTCCTGACTTATCCACTAGTTCTTCTCCCAAGACCATATACCCCCCGCATTCGCCATAGACGAGGGCGCCGCGGTCGCGGGCGGCGATCAGACCGGCATGGAACCGGGTCGCCGCGGCCAACTTCAATCCATGCAATTCCGGATAGCCACCGGGAAGATAGACGGCGTCGCTATTCGTTGCCGCAGGCTCGTTGCGGAGTGGGGAGAAGAAGGTGAGTTCGGCGCCCAGGGCTTGCCAATCGGCCAGCAGGTGCGGGTAGAGGAAGGCGAAGGCTTCGTCGCGGGCGACGGCAATGCGCTGGCCGAGCGGCGGGAGCCGGGGCGACGCGCTGGTGGGCGGAGCTGGTGGCCCGGACAGAGCAAGCAGTCGGTTGAGATCGACGAACTCCTCGACCGCCTCGGCGGCGCTTCCGACGATGGCGTCGAAGCTGGCGATCTCGTCGGGGAGGACGAGGCCGAGGTGACGCTCCGGCAGGACGAGCCCGTCGCGGCGCGGCAGTGCGCCGAGGATCGCGATACCGAGCGGCTGCAGCGCCGCGGTCAGCATCGCTTCGTGGCGTGTCGTCGAGACGCGGTTGAGAATCACCCCGGCGATTTCGACGCCGGCGCGGAAGCGGGCGAAGCCCTGCACCAGGGCGGCGACGGACTGGCCCTGCTTGTGCGCATCGACGACGAGGATCACCGGCAGCTTCAACGCGGCGGCAAGATCGGCGGTCGAGCCGGTACCGTCGGCGGCGCCATCGAACAGGCCCATCACCCCCTCGATCAGAAGCAGATCGGCGCCGGTGGCCTGCTCTGCGGCGAGTGAGCGGAGCCGGTCGGGCGACATCGCCCAGGGATCGAGGTTGACGGCCTCCATGCCAGCGACGCGGCTCAGGATGGCGGCGTCGATATAGTCGGGGCCGGCCTTGGCGGGCGCGACCGCGAGGCCGCGCTTGCGCAACGCCGCCAGCAGGCCCAGCGTCAGCAGCGTCTTGCCGGAACCCGAGCGCGGCGCGGCGACAATTATCGCGTTAGCCGAGCGCATTGGACCTGAGCTCGGGGCGATACCAGTCGAGCACCTCGCGATAGCGGCTGACGGGACCGAGCACGACGAGCGCCGGCGTCTCGAGGCCGACGAGGGTCGCGGCCTCTGCGAGGGTTGCTTCCACGACACGCTGGCCAGGCAAGGCGGCGTGGCTGACGACGGCGAGGCGATCGCGCGGATCGCGGCCGGCGGCGACGAGTCTTGCCGCGATGGCGCCCAGATGTTTGACCGCCATGAACATGACGATGACAGGTGCCGCAGTCGCCACAGCCGCCCAGTCGACCGATTGCGGCAGCTCGCCGGTTTCGTCATGGCCGGTGAGGAAAATCACGGCATGGTTGGTGTCGCGGTGGGTCACCGGGATGCCGGCATAGGCGAGGCCGCCGAGGCCGGACGAGATGCCCGGCACGATGCGGAAGCGGATGCCGGCGCGGGCGAGCGCACCCGCCTCTTCGCCGCCGCGACCGAACATGAAGGGGTCGCCGCCCTTGAGGCGCAGCACACGCTTGCCGGACCGGGCCAGCTCGACCAGGCGCAGCGAAATGTCGGCCTGCTTCGGCGACGGCTTGCCGCCGCGCTTGCCGGCATGGATGCACTCGGCCGCGGGATTGGCGAGGGCGAGCAGACGGTCGCTGACCAGGGCGTCGTAGACCACGACATCGGCCTGCTGCAGGCCGTGATAGCCGAGCAGCGACAGGAGGCCGGGGGCGCCGGGACCGGCTCCGACAAGCCACACGGTGCCGGGGTCGAAAGCGGGCCAATCGAGGGCGTCGAGGGCGGCAAAGCTCATGCTATAGACCCTTCATGGCCGACCCCGAGGATACCGCTCCGCCCGACCGTCCGCTGCGCCGCGGCTGGACCACGGGCGCCTGCGCCACGGCGGCCACACGTGCGGCACTGCAGGCGTTGCTCTGCGGCCAGTTCGAGGATCCGGTGACGATCACCCTGCCCGGCGGGCAGACGCCAGCCTTTGCGCTGGCGCACCAAGCGCGCGGCGACGGATGGGCGGAAGCCGGGATCATCAAGGACGCGGGCGACGACCCCGACGTGACGCATGGCGCCCTGGTGGTGGCGCGGGTGAGCGTCGGCACCGCGGGACGTGGAGTGACGTTCCATGCCGGCGAGGGCGTCGGCACGGTGACCAAGCCGGGCCTGCCGATCGCGCCCGGCGAGCCGGCGATCAACCCGGTGCCGCGCAAAATGATGGCTGGCGTGGTCGAGGCACTGGCGCCGGGCGGCGCCTACGCCATCACCGTTTCGGTGCGAGACGGCGCGCGGCTCGCGGAAAAGACCTGGAACCCCCGGCTGGGTATTGTCGGCGGGCTCAGCATCCTCGGTACGACGGGGATCGTGGTGCCCTATTCGTGCGCGGCGTGGATTGCCTCGATCCATCGCGGCATCGACGTGGCGCGGGCGATGGGGCTGACGCACGTGGTGGGCGCCACCGGCGATGCCTCGGAGCGCGCGGCGCGGGCGCGGCTCGGCCTGCCCGAGGAGGCCTATCTCGACATGGGCGATTTCGTCGGCGGGCTGTGCAAGTACCTCAAGCGCCACCCGGTCGAGCGGCTGACCATTGCCGGCGGCTTTGCCAAGATGGCCAAGCTCGGCCAGGGACTGATGGATTTGCATTCGGGGCGCGGCACGGTGGACATGGCGGGGCTCGCCGCGCTGCTGCCGGAGGAGCTGCGCGAGGAGGCCCGGCGGGCGAACACGGCCAATGCGGTGCTGCAGCTCGGCGGAGCACCCCTCGCGGACGCGGTGGCGCGGCTGGCCCGCGATGCCGCACAGGCGATGGTCGGCGACGGAGCACACGTCGATGTGCTGGTAAGCGACCGCGCCGGCGCCATCGTCGGCGAGAGCGGCTGAATGCGCATCCTGATCCTGGGCGGCACTGCCGAGGCGCGCGAGCTGGCGAAGCGGCTGGTGGCGCTGGGGCATGACGTGACGACGTCGCTCGCCGGCCGCACCAGCGGCCCTGCCCTGCCCGCCGGCGAGTTGCGGGTCGGCAAGTTCGGGGGCGTTCCGGGGCTGGTCGGCTATCTCCAGGCGATGCGGTTCGACCGGCTGGTCGACGCGACGCACCCCTATGCCGGATTGATCTCGATCAACGCCGTCGCCGCGGCACGGCAGAGCGGGATTCCACTGGTGCGGTTCATGCGGCCGGCATGGACGGAGCCTGAAGGGGCTCACTGGGTGCGGGTACGCGATGTCGCGAACGCCGCTGCCACCCTGCCGCACAATGCAACCGCGCTGATCACCACGGGACACGAGGGGCTGGAGGCGCTGCTGGCACGCGACGACTGCCGCCTGATCGTGCGGCTGATCGAGCCCCCGGAGTTTGTGGTGCCGCGGCACGTCCAGCTTGTGCTCGACCGGCCGCCCTACTCGCTGGCGCACGAGCTGGCCCTGTTCCGGCGCCATGACGTGACCGCTCTGGTGACGAAGAACTCGGGTGGGGAGCAGACGGCGGCCAAGATCGAGGCGGCGCGGGAGCTGGGGGCGCAAGTGATCGTAATCGACCGGCCGGTTTATGGGCCGGCGCGGGAGGTGCGATCGGTGGACGAGGCGGTGGATGCCGTGGCGGGGACGATCGGCTGAGCAAGCGGCCTGCTGGCGAAGCGATCGGGTGCGTGGAGCCGCCCCCTCCACCGGCTTCGCCGGTCCCCCTCCCCCGCTTTGCGGTGGAGGAACCCGACTGCAGGTCCCGTTGGGTCCCCGGGTCAAGCCCGGGGACGACGGAACCGAGAAATTTGCGAAGGGGCGTTTCGCGTTTCCTGCGAATGGGGTCATTCCACCCTCGCCCTTTTTTTGCCGGCGTTGCGCAGGACGTGGGCGAAATCGGGAGCGTAGAGGCGGCTGTTTCGGGCGTGCGTTGCACCGAAGACGCGGCCGACGAAGATGAGGGCGGTGCGGGTGAG
>Ga0070658_10003267_pt1 | contig 13383 bp, 14 predicted proteins | sample KBSC13metaG_FD_64664 | JGI IMG/M metagenome (GOLD analysis project Ga0070658, IMG submission 64664) | Corn rhizosphere microbial communities from Kellogg Biological Station, Michigan, USA - KBS C1-3 metaG | ecosystem: Host-associated > Plants > Roots > Rhizosphere > Soil ... | reverse complement strand
GATCCCCTGCGCCGTGTCCTGCCCCATGCGGTGCAACGCCTGGGCGGCGTAGTCCGGCCCGAGATACGCACCGTGGCCCCAGATGCTGCCATTGTCCATGAGGCCGTACTTGAGGAAGATCTCCTGGCCGGAGTGGACGTCATCCGCGGTGAAGAGGACCTGCCCCTGCGGATTCACGACGCGGGCGGGAATCGGCGCGGAGTTTCGGTATGCGAGAAGCGTGATCGCAACGAGGCCGCTGAACCCGACGACCATGACGATCGCCATGCTGCGCATCCACCAGGGGGATAGCGGCCCGTCGTCTTCGGTGAGCGGTTGCGCAGCGAGGCCCATGGTGCCCATCGGACCCGGGCCCGGTGAGGAAGTGCCGCGCCATTGCAGCTCCGGGGCGGCACTTTCCCACGCGAAGCCGGACGCGAATGTGGCGCGTGTCCCGCCCGTATAATGGACGGTTTGCGGCCCCCTTCCCGCCTCGTGTCCTCCCCCGATTCGAAAGAACGCCTCGCGAGCCTGGTCCAGGACGCCGTCCGCCGGGCATTTCCCGAGGCGGCCGGCGTGGCGGTCGACCTCGAGCGCCCCAAGAATCCCGCGCACGGCGATTTCTCCACCAACGTGGCACTCCAGCTCGCGAAGCGCGTCGGCCGCAAGCCGCGCGAGGCCGCCGAGGCGATCGTCGCCGCCCTGGGCGACGCGGCCGAAGTCTCGCGCGCCGAGATCGCGGGGCCTGGCTTCATCAACCTCACGCTCTCCTCCGACTCGCGCTTCGCGGTCGTGCAACGCATCCTGCAGGAGGCGAGCGGCTTCGGGCGCAGCGACGCCGGGCGCGGGGCGAAATTCATGGTCGAATTCGTGTCCGCCAATCCGACCGGCCCGCTGCACGTGGGCCACGGGCGCCAGGCCGCGCTCGGCGACGCGATCTCGACGCTCCTCGAGTGGCAGGGCTGGCGCGTCACGCGCGAGTTCTACTACAACGACGCCGGCAACCAGATCGCGAACCTCGCGCTCTCGGTGCAGGCGCGCATCAAGGAAGCGCGCGGGGAGCCGGTCGAGATGCCGAAGGACGGCTATCTCGGCGACTACATCCGCGACATCGCGCGCGAGTACGTGTCCGAGCACTTCGGCGACGCGAAGGGCGAGGACCTCGACCAGATCCGGCGCTTCGCGGTCGCGTACCTGCGCAACGAGCAGGACGTGGACCTGCGCGCCTTCGGCGTGAAGTTCGACTCGTACTTCCTCGAGAGCTCCCTTTACACCGACGGAAAGGTGCTCGAGGCCGTGATGATGCTGCAGCAAGGCGGCCACACGTACGAATCGGAAGGCGCCCTCTGGCTGCGCACCACCGACTTCGGCGACGACAAGGACCGCGTGATGCGCAAGTCCGACGGCACCTTCACGTACTTCGTGCCCGACGTCGCCTACCACCTCGACAAGTTCCGCCGCGGCTTCGCGCACGTGGTGAACGTCCAGGGCTCGGACCACCACTCGACCGTCACGCGCGTGCGTGCGGGCCTGCAGGCGCTCGGCCTCGACATCCCCCAGGGCTATCCCGACTACGTGCTGCACCAGATGGTGACCGTGATGAAGGGCGGCTCCGAGGTGAAGATCTCGAAGCGCGCGGGCTCCTACGTCACCGTGCGCGACCTGGTCGACGAGGTCGGGCGCGACGCCGTGCGCTACTTCTTCATCATGCGCAGGGGCGACTCGCAGCTCGTGTTCGACATCGACCTCGCCAAGAGCCAGTCCGAGGACAACCCGGTGTATTACGTGCAGTACGCCCATGCGCGCATGTGCAGCGTGCTGCGTGAATGGGGCGGCGACGTCGGCAGCCTGCGGGATGCGGACCTCTCGCGCCTGGTCTCGCCGTACGAGAGCGCGCTCGCGCAGAAGCTCGCCGAATTTCCCGAGGCCCTCGCGCGGGCCGCCCGCGAGTTCTCGCCGCACCTCGTCTCCTACTACCTGCAGAACGACGTCGCCGCACGCTTCCACAGCTACTACAATGCCGAGCGCTTCCTGGTGGACGACGAAGCGCTCAAGCGCGCGCGCCTCGCGCTCGTCGCGGCCACCCGGCAGGTCATCGCCAACGGCCTCGCGGTGCTGGGCGTGGCCGCCCCCGAGAGAATGTGATGGCCAAGGACTACAGGGACCCGCCCGCGCCGCGCGCGGACAGCCGTTTGAGCCACCCGATGCTGCTCGGCATGATCATCGGGCTGCTGCTGGGCATCCTCATCTCGCTCGCCGTCGCGCTGTGGCTCAATCGCCTGTCGAACCCGTTCGTCGAGAAGGGCCGCCCGGTCGAGCCCCTGCAGCGCGTGCAGCCCGTGCCCCCGACCGCCGCCGAGCCGCAGCACCTGCCCGAAAAGGGCCCGCGCGCGGCGGAAAAGCCCGCGCCGGAAAAGGTCGAGAAGCCCGCGCGCGCCGGGGAGCGCCCGCGCTTCGAGTTCTACCAGATCCTGCCCGGCGAGAAAGGTACGGAGAAGGAAGCCAAGGCCGCGGCCAAGGCGCCCGCCCCTCCCATCGTCGTGAAGCCCGGTTCTTCCCCCGCATCGCCCAAGCCGCACGGGGGGGACCTGTACTGGCTGCAGGCGGGCGCCTTCACCGACCAGAAGGAAGCGGACAACCAGAAGGCGCGCATTGCGTTAACCGGCCTGGAGGCCATCGTCCGTGCCGTGGACGTCCCCAATCGCGGCACGCTCTATCGCGTGCGGCTGGGGCCGTACCAGAGCGTGGATGACGCGAACCGCATGAAATCCACCCTCGCCCAGAATGGCGTGCCCGCCACGATCATCCATACGACCGAAGAGACCAAGACCCCGTGAGGAACCCAGCCATGCCGCTGCTGCGCCAAGCACTCGCCCTCGTCGCCACCTTGTTCACGCTCGCCGTGCACGCCCAGCAGGGTCCGTGGGCGCTGGTCAACCCGCCGCAGCCGACCGAGGCCAACGGCAAGATCGAGGTGATGGAATTCTTCTGGTACGGGTGCCCGCACTGCTACGCGCTCGAGCCGGAAGTCGTGGCGTGGACGAAGAAGCTGCCGCCGGACGTCGAATTCAAGCGCGTGCCCGCGCCCATGGGGGGCTGGCTCGAAGGCGCGAAGATCTTCTACACGCTCGAGGTGATGGGCCTGCTGCCCCAGTACCACGAGAAGGTGTTCGACGCGATCCACAAGGAGCAGGTGAACCTCTTCAACGCGCGCCAGCGCGAGCAGTGGCTCTCGAAGAACGGCATCGACCCGGCCAAGTACGCGGCGGCGGAGAAGTCCTTCACCGTGGATAGCCGCCTCAAGCGCGCCATGCAGCTCGCGCAGCAGTACAAGCTCGACGGCGTGCCGCGCATCGTGGTCGCGGGCAAGTACTACACGTCGAGCGAGCAGGCGGGCGGCGCCTCGAAGGTGTTCGGCGTCGTGGACCAGCTGATCGACATGGCGCGCAAGGAGCAGCACCACGGCGCCGCACCGTCCGCGCCGGCGAAGAAGTAGGCACGCCCGGGTGGCGGAAGCCCCCGCCCGAGTCTTCATCACGGGTGCCTCGACCGGGCTCGGGGAGGCGCTCGCGAGGCACTACGCGGCGCGCGGCGCGCAGGTCGGCGTCGTCGCCCGCAACCGCGAGCGCGTCGATGCCCTCGCCGCATCGCTCCCCGGCGCCCTGCCCTACGCGTGCGACGTGCGCGACCTGGACGCGGTGCGCGCGGCCGCCTCCTACTTCATCGAGCATCGCGGCGTTCCCGACCTCGTGATCGCCAATGCCGGCATCTCGCATGGCACGCTCACCGAATACCCGGAGGACGCCGCGGTGTTTCGCGACATCCTCGAGGTGAACGTGATGGGCATGGTGCACACCTTCCAGCCCTTCGTGGCGGCCATGCGGGCGCGCGGCGCCGGCCAGCTCGCGGGAATCGCCTCGGTCGCCGGTATTCGCGGCCTTCCCGGCGCCTCGGCGTACAGCGCATCGAAGGCCGCGGCCATCCGTTACCTGGAGGCGTTGCGCATCGAGCTGCACGGAACCGGCGTGGGGGTGAGCGCGGTGTGCCCCGGTTACATCGCCACGCCGATGACCGCGCGCAATCCCTATCCGATGCCCTTCCTGCTCGAGGCGGACGATGCCGCTCGCCGCATCGCGCGAGTCATCGACGCCCGCCGCCGATACGCGATCGTGCCGTGGCCGATGGCGATCGTGGGGCGGATCATGAACGTGCTGCCCGCGGGTGTCTTCGAGGCGCTCGCTTCGAGCGCGGGGCGCAAGCCGCGGCGCTCGCCGGGCGTCTAGCAGCCCTTCTCCGGCGCCGGGTGGATGTTGTCCACCCAGAACACTTCCTCGGGTTTCTCGACCACGGGAATGTCGAGGTTCACCACGACCGGCTCCTGGCCGCTGCGCAACAGCACGCACTCGAGCACTTCCTCCGCGCTCGCGTTGATCTCCTGGTGCGGCACGAAGGGCGGCACCCAGATGAAATCGCCCGGCCCGGCTTCGGCGGTGAACTCGAGCCGCTCGCCCCAGCGCATGCGCGCACGCCCCTTCACCACGAAGATCACGCTTTCGACGGGGCCATGATGGTGGGCGCCGGTCTTCGCGTTGGGATGGATGTGCACCGTGCCGGCCCAGATCTTCTCGGCGCCCACGCGCGCGAAGTTGATCGCCGCCGCGCGCGACATGCCCGCGGTCTGCGGCACGTTGGTGTCCAGGTCGCCCCCCTTCACCACGCGCACGCCGTGGAATTTCCAGCGCATCGCGGGGACGGACCCCGGTTTTCCCTGCTCGTTCATAGCTGCTCCGTTCCTTCCTGCGTCGGGCGCCACACGAGAAGGCGCCGCTCCACCCACCCCACGGCGAAGTCGAGCACCAACGCGAAGGCGGTGAGCACGAGGATGCCCGCGAACACGGTGTTGATGTCGAAGGCGCCCTCCGCCTGCGCGATGAGATAGCCGACGCCGCGCGCGCTGCCGAGATACTCGCCGACCACCGCGCCGACGAACGCCATGCCGACCGAGGTGTGCAGGCTCGAGAAGAGCCACGACGTGGCCGACGGCAGGTAGACCGAGCGCAGCAGCTGCCGGCGGTTGGCGCCGAGCATGATCGTGTTGTTCACGACGACGGGGCTCACTTCCTTCACGCCCTGGTACACGTTGAAGAACACGATGAAGAAGACGAGCGTCACGCCGAGCGCGACCTTCGAGCCGATGTCGAGCCCGAACCACACCATGAAGATCGGCGCCAGCACCACGCGCGGCATCGCGTTCATCGCGGTGATGAACGGATCGAAGAGCGCCGAGGCGGTGGGCGAGAGCCCGAGCCAGAGGCCCATCGCGAGCCCGAGCACCGAGCCGATCACGAAGGCGAGCACCGTCTCCTCGAGCGTGGTCCAGAGGTGGCGGTAGATCGTGCCGTCCGCGAACCACTGGAAGATCACCTTGAACATCTTCACGGGCTCGCCGAAGAAGAAGGCCGCCCGCTCGGGGTTGTCGCGCCACGCGATCGGCGGCACGAGCCCCGGCTGCGTGAGCAGCTGCCAGATCGCGAAGATGGCGACCAGCAGCACGATTTGCCAGATCCAGATGTGGCGCCTCATCCCGCCACCCGGTTGCGCGTCTGCGCGTAGCCCTTCAGGACCTCTTCCTTCATCGAGTGCCAGATGCGGTCGTGCAGCTCGATGAAGCGCGGCGTCATGCGGATCTCGGACACGTCGCGCGGCCGCGGCAGGTCGATCGCGAATTCGCCGATGGGATGCGTGGCCGGACCGGCGGAGAGCACGACGACGCGGTCGGAGAGCGAGATCGCCTCCTCCAGGTCGTGGGTGATGAAGATGACGCTCTTGCGATCCGCGCTCCAGAGCTCGAGGAGCTCGTTCTCCATGAGCTGCCGGGTCTGCACGTCGAGCGCCGAGAACGGCTCGTCCATGAGCACGATACGGGGATCGAGGATGAGCATCTGGGCGAGCGAGACGCGCTTGCGCATCCCGCCCGAGAGCTGGTGCGGATAACGGTCTCCGAAGCCCGCGAGACCCACGCGCTCCAGCCACTCGGCAGCGCGCCTGCGCGCCTCCTCGCGCGGGACGCCACGGAACTCGAGGCCGGCGGTCACGTTGCCCAGCGCGCTGCGCCATGGCATGAGCGCCTCGGACTGGAACATGTAGCCCGCGCGGCGGTTGATGCCGGAAAGCGGCTTGCCCTCGATGCGCACCTCGCCGCCCGAGGGCCGCAGGAGCCCGGCCGCGACGTTCAGGAGCGTCGACTTGCCGCAACCCGTGGGACCCACGACCGAGACGAACTCCCCCTCGCCGATGGAGAGCGTCACGTCCTTCACCGCGGTGTACGCGCCCGAGGCCCTTCCGCGCGCGGCGAAGGTGCAGGTGATGCGGTCGAACTCGACAGCGGCCATGGGCGCGTCCCCGCGCCTACTTCCTCGCGTCCGCCTTCCGCACGAAGGTATCGTCCATCGTCTTCGCGAGGTCGATGTTGCCCGCCTGCATCACCGACGGCTCGAACTGCTTCAGCACCTTGTAGACGTTCTCGGCGGCCTTCATCGACATGGTGCCGTCGTGCGAGTAGCCCTTGAGGTTCTTGAGCAGCCCTTCCTTGTAGAGCGCCGGATTGCCCGCCTTGTACTCGTTCGGCATGAGCGCCACGATCTCGTCCGGCTTCGCGTTCGCGAGCCACTTGTCCGCCTCGACCATCGCGTTCACGACGGCCTGCACCGTGTTGGGGTTCTTCTTGATGTATTCGTCGGTGGTGTAGATCACCGAGGCCATGTAATCCCCGCCGTAGACTTCCTTCATGCCCTGCTCGGTGCGGGTGTCCACGACGGCCACGAACTTGCCGGTGGACTCGAGCTGCGTCACGACGGGATCCAGGTTCGCGAGCGCGTCGATCTCGCCTTTCTCCATCGCGGCCACCGCCCCGGCACCCGCGCCGACCCCGATCACCGCGGCGTCGCCGGGCTTGAGGCCGGCCTTCACCAGCAAATTGTTGAGGAACATGTTGGTGGAGGACCCGGGGGCGGTCACGCCGACCTTCAGGCCCTTGAGCCCCTTGCCGCCGTTGTAGCTCGCGGCCTTGTCCTTCGGCATCAGGAGGACGATGGCGCTGTACTTCTGCTGCAGCACCACGGCCTTGATGGGCTGGTGCTTCGCGGCCATGTTGATGGTGTGCTCGTACGCGCCGGAGACGAGGTCGGCGCTGCCGCCCACCAGCGCCTGCAGCGCCTTGGCGCCGCCCGGGAAATCGGGAATCTCGACTTCCAGGCCCTGCTCCTTGAAGAATCCCTTGCGCTCCGCGACCGAGAGCGGCAGGTAGTAGAAGAGGCTCTTGCCACCCACGGCGATGGTGATCTTCTTCTTCTCGGGCGCCTGGGCGCCGGCGGCGAACGCGAGCGACAGGGCAACGAGAGCGGCAGCCGCGCGGATGAGGGACTTCATCTTTTCCTCCGGTTGTTGTCTCAGAAACGGAAGCCGAGCTTCACGGAAAGCGAGGTGTTGCTGCCCATGCGCTCCGCCTCGATCGCCACGTTGGCGGCGACGAGGTTCAGGTTCGCGCCGATGAACCCGCGGCCGCGGTTGGCCGACTCGTCGGAAAGGGTGCTGTTGTCCACCGTCGCGTGCGTGCGCACGAGGCCGCCGCCCGCGTAGGGCGTGAAGAGCGCGAACCGCTTGGAGATCATCGCGTCGAGCGACGCGGTCCAGACCTTCAGGTCGCCCAATCCCGTGGCGCGCGTGCCGGCGAAGCGCAGCGCGAATGCGGGCGAGGTCAACGTGTCGTCCACGAGCGCATAGCGCAGGTCGGCGCCGAGGAGGGTCGCGCCCACCTCGCTCGCGCCGCCGATGAAGGCACCGATGTCGAAGCCCGCGGGCAGCCCCTTGTAGACGTGCAGCTTGGGCACCACGATGTCCGAGACGGACCCGGCGCCGGCGCGGCTGAAAAGCTGCGAGTTGTCGACCCGAGTGTCGGTCACTTCGACGCCGACGTCCACGCCGAGGACCCCGAGCGGCGTCGCGGGGGTCACGCCCTTGTACGAGAAGGCCGCACCCAGCTCCTGGGTGAGCGCGCGGAATTCATCCTGTGCGAGCGAGCCGACGGAACCGAAATCCGCGGAATGCGCGGCGGTGGAAAGCAGCGCAGCGGCGAGCGCGGGGACGAGCTTCATCAATTGGACAACTCCGGGGGTGAATGCAATTCGAGGGTCTGGCCTGCCTTCATGACCTGGCCCGGCACGTCGTGGCCCACGACGACGGGGATGCGCCGCGCCACGGCAAGCAGGCGTGCGAGGTCCACGCGCGTGTCGTAGCCCATGTCCTCCAGCATGTTCACCATGTCCTCGGTGCAGATGTTGCCGGTGGCACCGGGAGCGAAGGGACAGCCGCCGAGCCCCGCGATCGAGCCGTCGAAGGAGCGCACTCCCGCCTGGAGCCCCGCGACCACATTGGCGAGCCCCATGCCGCGCGTGTTGTGGAAGTGCAGGGTGTAGAAGGTTTCGTTCGGGGGCGCGAAGCGCTCGAGCACGCGCGCCGCCAGCTCGCGCACCTGGCGCGGGTTCGCCATCCCCGTCGTGTCCGCGAGCGAGATGCCGTCGAAGCCCATGTCGTGGAAGCGCTCGACGAACGAGAACACCACGTCCTCCGGCACGTGACCCTCGAACGGGCAGCCGAAGGTGGTCGAAAGGCTCACGGTGATCTTCATGCCGGCCGCATGCGCCACGCGCACCATCGTCGGCAGCTCCTCGAGCGACTCCGCGTGCGTGCGGTTGATGTTGGCGCGGTTGTGCGTCTCGGAGGCGGAGACGACGGCGTTGACCTCATCGGGCTTGCGCGAAGTGGCCGCCGCATTCTGCGCGCCGCGCACGTTCGGGATCAGCGCGACATATACGACACCGGGCACGCGCTCGATCCCCGCGAGGACATCCTGCGCATCGGCGAGGGCGGGCACGGCACGCGGCGAGACGAAAGAGGTGACCTCGATCTTGTGCAGGCCGGTGCGGGAAAGCTGGTTCACGAGCTCGATCTTCGTGGCGGTCGGCACGAATTGCTTCTCGATCTGGAAGCCGTCGCGCACGGCGACGTCATTGATGTACAGCCGCATGGGATCTCGCTCGGGAAGTGGCCGATTCTACTCCGCGAATGCACCGCACGGACTAGGAACGGTCCGATCGAGCCTGGGTCTTTCGGAAGAGACTCCCCTGGAGGATGTCATGGCCGCGCGCGCCCTCGCATCAGTCGCCCTGTCCGTCCTTGCCCTGCCTGCCGTCGCCGCCATCGCGCCGCCCGAAGGGCTTGCATTCAACCTGCGGCCCTCGGCGGACGAGGTTGCCGCCTTCCGCCTGCGCGCGAGCGGCGTGCAGGTCTACGAGTGCCGCGCGCTGCTGACGAATCCCGACCGCTTCGCGTGGCAGTTCGTGGCGCCTGACGTCACCTTGACCGACCCCACGACCGGCGGCGATACGGCCGTGTTGCGCTCGGTCGACCTTTGGAATTCGCTCACCGATCGCAGCAGTGTTTCCGCCGTGCTGCGCGCGACCCAAAGCGCCGGCACGACGAACCTGCCGTGGACCTACATGCGCGCGATTCCTGCGTCGCCGGACGGCATGTTCGCCGGCGTGACCAGCATCCAGCGCGTGAACACGAGCGGCGGCACCGCGCCCCCGGCGGGGTGCGCAGCGGATACCGCAGGAAGCGAAGTGCGCGTGCCGTTCACCGCGGAGTACTACTTCTACAAGCCCCGCGGCATGGCGTGACGCGGGCCGGTTGAGTCCCCCGCGCACGCCCGGGTGCGCGTGCGCGCCATTTCGACGAGAATCGCCGGATGAGCCCGGCTGAAGACGAGGCCGCACTGCGCGACGCGGTGCGTGCCCTCTGCGCGCAATTCCCTGCGACGTATTTCCGCGAGGTCGACGCACGCCGCGGCTATCCCACGGAGTTCGTGGATGCCCTCACGCGCGCGGGCTGGCTCGCGGCCCTCATTCCGGAGGAATACGGCGGCGCGGGCCTGGGCGTGCGCCAGGCGTCCATCATCATGGAGGAGATCAACCGCAGCGGCGGCAACGCGGGCGCGTGCCACGGCCAGATGTACAACATGGGCACCTTGCTGCGGCACGGCTCGGCCGAGCAGAAGGCGCGCTACCTGCCCGCCATCGCGCGCGGTGAGCTCAGGCTGCAATCGATGGGCGTGACCGAGCCGACCGCGGGAACGGACACCACCTCGATCCGCACGACCGCACGGCGCCAGGGCGATCGCTACGTGGTCGACGGGCAGAAGGTGTGGATCTCGCGCATCCAGCACTCCGACCTCATGATCCTGCTGGCGCGCACGACGCCCGCCGCCGAAGTGAAGCGGAGGTCGGAGGGCCTTTCCATCTTCATCGTGGACCTGCGCCAGGCGGTGGGGCATGGCCTTGCCGTGCGGCCGATCGCCAACATGGTGAACCACGAGACGAACGAGCTCTTCTTCGACGGACTGGAGATTCCCGCGGAGAACCTGATCGGCGAGGAAGGCATGGGCTTCCGCTACATCCTGGACGGGCTCAACGCCGAGCGCGCGATCATCGCCGCGGAATGCATCGGCGACGGCTACTGGTTCCTGGACAAGGTCACGGCATACGCCTCGGAGCGCCAGGTCTTCGGCCGGCCCATCGGGCAGAACCAGGGCGTGCAGTTCCCGATCGCGGAGGCCTACATCGAGGTCGAAGCCGCCAACCTCATGCGCTTCAAGGCGTGCGATCTGTTCGATGCAGGGAAACCCTGCGGGGCGGAGGCCAACATGGCGAAGTACCTGGCCGCGAAGGCCTCATGGCAGGCGGGCGAAGCCTGCCTCCAGTTCCATGGAGGCTATGGCTTCGCCGCCGAGTACGACGTGGAGCGCAAGTTCAGGGAGACGCGCCTCTACCAGGTGGCGCCCATCTCCACGAACCTCATCCTCGCGTACATAGCGGAGCACGTCCTGGGACTGCCCCGCTCCTTCTGACCTCAGACGACCGTGCGGCGGCGTCCGGTGATCAGGTGGTACCCGAACAGCACGATGATGGCGCCGATGACCGAGGCGATGAAGCCCGCGTTTTCCCCGGGCGAGTAGAAGCCCATGGCCTGGCCGATGAACGTGGCGACCAGCGCGCCGACGATACCCAGCAGGGCCGTCACGAAGAACCCGCCGCCGTCACGACCCGGCATGAGGAACTTGGCCACGATGCCGACGATGAAACCGATGATGATTGCCCAGATGATGCTCATTTGCGCTCCTTCAGGAATGGACTTTGTGCTTGTCAATTTGCGGCATCCCCGCCTCGCGGTCTGCGAGACACGCGCCGATTCCTGCGTAGGAAGGGCACCCTGATGAAACCGGAGCACGCCGAATGGACTACGCCAGCTGCGCCCTGAGGGCCTCGAGCACCGTGGAGCGGTGACCCGCGCGCCAGGCGAGCATGGTGCGCGCCTTCGCGATTCGGGCCGGAAGCGGGCTCGCATGGACCTGAGCCCGTGCGGCGAGCTGCAGCACGGAGCGAGGTACGACGGCGATCCCGGCCCCTGCGCTCACGCACGCGACGATCGCGTGGTAGGAGGCGAACTCCATCACGCGCGAAGGCCCGACGCGCTCGCGGCCGAGCCAATCCTCGAGGCGACGGCGGTACGAGCAGCCCACGGGAAACGCGATGACCGCGCGCGTGCCGATGTCCCCCGGCGTGCGAACGGCGCGTGCGCCGCGCGGGGAGATGAGCACCAGCTCCTCGTCGAAGACATGCGCCGTCTCGAGGCCTTCGGCGTTGAAAGGCTCGGCGACGAACGCCGCCTCGATCTCGAAGGCCTGCAGTCGCTTCACCAGCGCGCCGCTGGTGCCCGTGACGAGCTCGATCTGGACCTCGGGACACTCGCGGTGGTAACGCGCGAGGATCGGCGGCAACCTCGCGGCGGCCGTGCTCTCGAGGGTGCCGAGGCGGAATACCCCGCGCGGGCGCTGTCCCGCGAGCGCCGCCTCCGCTTCCGAGGATAGCCGCAGCAACGCGTCGGCATAGGCGAGCAGCAGGTGCCCCTCGGCGGAGAGCACGAGCCGGCGCCCCTGGCGCGTGAAAAGCGGGGTACCGAGGCGCTCCTCGAGCTGCTTCACGCGCGTGGTCACGTTGGACTGCACGCGGTTCAGCTTCGCCGCCGCGCGCGTGATGCCGCCCTGCTCCGCGACTGTGCGGAAGATGTGCAGCGCCTCGAGGTCGAGCGTTCTCATTTCGTGAACCATTGCATCTCGATAATTCATTTTACGCGATGGTCGCCCGGGGCGAGAATGCCGGCATGGCTTCCTCGCCGCGCGGCTGCGCGCTTGCCGGGCTCGCCGCCCTCGCCGTCGCGTTGGGCATCGGCCGCTTCGCCTTCACGCCGATCCTGCCGCTCATGCAGGCGGACGGCTCCCTCGACCTGGTGCGTGGCGGTTGGCTCGCCTCCGCCAACTACGTGGGCTACCTCGCGGGCGGCGTCACCGCGATCGCATGGCGCTGGAGCGCCGCCGCCGCGATCCGCGTGGGCCTGGCCGCCGTGGCCCTTTCGACGCTCGGCATGGCCCTCCCCGCGGGCGTGACGGCGTGGCTCGTGCTGCGCGCCGTGGCCGGCGCCGCGAGCGCATGGGTGCTGGTCTTCGCCTCCTCCGCGGTCCTCGCGCGCCTGGACGCGGCGCCGGCGCGGGCGCGCGCGTCGCTTGCCGGAGTCCACTTCGCGGGCGTGGGCATCGGCATCATCGTCGCGGGCCTCCTCACCGCGCTCGTCGTGCGCGCGGAAGACCCGGCACGAGCGGCGTGGATCGCGACGGGCACGGTCGCAGCCGTCGCGGCAGTGATGCTGCGCAACCGCTTCGACGCAGGATCGCGCGGCCGGGCGACGCCGGCGCGATCGCCCCTGCCGCAACAGGCTTTCGTGCTGGCGGCGTGCTACGCGGCGTTCGGGTTCGGCTACATCATCCCCGCCACGTTCCTTTCGGCCATGGCGCGCGAGGCCACCGCCGGCGGCCCTCTCTATGTCCTGACCTGGCCGATCTTCGGCGCGGCCGCCGCGGCCAGCACCTGGCTCGTGCAGCGCAGCGGGGCAAGGCTGCGGCCGCGCACGGTGTGGGCGTGCGGCGAGCTGGTGATGGCGCTGGGCGTTGCGATCCCGGCGTTCTCACCCGGCATCGCGGCCGTGATCGCAAGCGGCGTGCTGGTCGGCGGCACCTTCATGGTGGTGACGATGGCGGGCATGCAGGAGGCGCGGCGCATCGGGGGCGCCGCCTCCTCCCGCATGCTCGGCGTGATGACTTCGTCCTTCGCCTTCGGGCAGATCGTGGGCCCGCTGCTCGTGAGCACGCTGGCGGCGCGGGGCGTCGGCTACGGCGTGGCGCTCGAGACCGCCGCCGCCGCGCTCGTGGCAAGCGCCCTCTTCCTTCTTTTCCTT
>Ga0070658_10003266_pt1 | contig 13384 bp, 15 predicted proteins | sample KBSC13metaG_FD_64664 | JGI IMG/M metagenome (GOLD analysis project Ga0070658, IMG submission 64664) | Corn rhizosphere microbial communities from Kellogg Biological Station, Michigan, USA - KBS C1-3 metaG | ecosystem: Host-associated > Plants > Roots > Rhizosphere > Soil ... | reverse complement strand
GGCCGGGCTCCAGCTCGCGGACGTGCTGGAAGACGGTCCGCGGCGCCAGCGGCGCCCAGAACGTGAACACCTCGCCGAGCCCCACGTGGTCCAGCGCGCGGGGAACCTCCGGCGCGGCGAACAGCGCCTTGACCTCGCTGGCGAAGTAGAGGCGGCCACCCTGCTCGACGTAGTACAGCGGACGGACGCCGTGGCGATCACGGCTCAGCACCAGCTCCTGCTTGCGACGGTCGTAGAGCGCGACGGCCCACTGCCCGTTGAAGCGCGCGAACGCCTCCGCGCCCCACTGCTCGTAGGCGTGGACGATGATCTCGGTGTCACTCCTGGTGCGAAACCGATGCCCCGCCGCCAGCAATTCCTCCCGCAGCTCGAGGTAGTTGAAGATCTCGCCGTTGAAGACCAGCCAGAGCGAATCGTCTTCGTTGCACAGGGGCTGCTGCCCTGCCGCGAGATCGATGATGGACAGCCGTGCGTGCGCGAGCCCCGCCCGTTGATCGCGGTAGATGCCGAACTCGTCCGGCCCCCGGTGGCGGAGCGCGCCGCACATCCGCGCCAGCAGTGCGCGGTCTGGACCCTCCGCGCCAGGGGCCAGGGCGAAGACGCCGGCGATCCCACACATGGTCAGCCCGCGAACACGGGCTCGACCAGCGCCGGTCCCAGGTGCAGGTAGGCCGTCGTGCGCCGCTTGCCTTCGATGTCCTCGTAGACGCGACGGACTGTGTCCTCGTTCAACCCCGTGGCCGCGGCCACCTGCGCCAGGGGAACCTTGTTGTTCAGCCCGTAGAGGCAAAGATCCATCTGGCCGTAGGGCAGGGAGAAGTAGAACTCCTCCTGGCTCTGGGCCAGCGAGAACGTGTCCGTCGTCGGCAGGCGGGCGCGGATCTCGGCGGGCACGCCCAGGTACTCGGCCAGCTGAAACACCTGCGTCTTGTACAGGTGCGCGATCGGCTTCACGTCGGCCGCGCCGTCGCCCAGCTTCACGAAGAAGCCCTGGTCGTACTCCAGCCGGTTCGGCGTCCCCACCACGGCGTAGCCCAGGCGATCGGCGTGATAGTACTCGGTGACCTTCCGCAGCCGCTGCTTGTAGTTCGTGGCGGCGACGAGCTGCGAGTAGGCGGACGCGGACAGGCGATGGGTGGTGGTCACGCCACGCGGAGACTCGACCACCAGGCGGGTGACGTTCAATCGGTCCGACTTCAGGATCGAGGGCAGCGCCAGCTTGAACTTCCACCCCTCGCCGAAGGACGGCTCGACCGTCCGCACCGCCTCCGCCTGCCGCTGGTAGCAGCCGATGGCGCTCAGGGCGGGGCCGATGTTCTCGATGCACGTCTCGACGCCGAAGGTCGCCGCCAGGCGCGTGCCCAGCGTCAGGGCGTCGTCGGAGGTGTCCTTCTCGGGCATGAAGATGCCGAAGACGCGCTCCTTTCCCAGCGCCTGAACGGCCAGGGCGCACGACACGGAGCTGTCGATACCGCCCGACAGCCCGACGACCAGGCCGCGGCGCCGCATGCGCCCCATCGTCTCGCGCAGCCAGGAGGTGATCCGGGCCACCTCGTCCTTCGCATTCAGCGTGAGGCTCTCCTTGGAGAACATGTCGGACCTCCCTTGCCTCACGCCGACGCCTGGAGAGCGGGTTCGGTGCGCTTCCTGTCCAGGAAGGCGCTGATCCGCAGGATGGAATCGAGGTTGTCCGGCGTCATCTCGTCGTCCGCCACGGTGACCTGAAACGTCTCCTCGAGGAACGAGATGACCTCCAGGACTCCCGTCGAGTCGACGATCCCGCTCTTCAGCAGCGAGGCCTCGTCGGTGATCGTGGCGGGCTCCGGCACGTAGAAGTTTGTGAGGATGAACTGCCGGACCTGATCTCTGATATCCATCGAGCGCTCCTGATTCAGTGGTGAGGCGATCAGACGAGGGAGACGGGGGTGGTTGCCGCGACTGGGGTCAGCAAGGTCAGGGCCAGGGATGGCCCTCCCGCGCTGGCTGTGCGATCGCGGGCGGCGACCGGGGATCGCGCAAAACGGCGCGGCGAGGCGGCCCCGTCACGCATCCCTTGCGCCTGGCCCACGCGCTAGCGTTCGCGGCGGCGTGAGGACGCGTCACCGCTGCGACGGCGACGCAACGCGGACACGCCGCTCGCGACCAGCGACAACAGCAAGAATGTGAAGATCGCCGAGATCGCGAGCACGGCCAGCGTCTGATAGAGCATGTCACTCCTCCTGCGGGGGGCTTCCGGGCTGGATGATGTGCAGGTGGCGCGCCAACGCCGGCGGGGACCCGCCTGTGGGGCGAATGGCCTGTTCGGCAGGCGGCTGCTGGCCCGGACGCGCAGTCGGCGCCAGCGGCTCAGGTCGAGGTCGCGTGCCTCACGTCCTGGCCGCGGACGGCGAAGACGATCATCTCGGCGACGTTGGTGGTGTGATCGGCCATGCGCTCGATCTGCTTGCCGAAGAAGATCGTGGCCAGACCACGTCCGACGACACCGGCGTCCAGCTCCATCGCGCGCTGGACCTCCCCGAACAGGCGCACCATCCAGGCGTCCACCGCCGCGTCGGCCGCCATGACCGCCTCCGCCTTGGCGGTATCGCTGGTCACGAAGGCTTCCAGCGCGTCGCGTAGCATCCCCTGGGCGGCCGCCGCCATCGCGGGCAGCTCGCTCAGCGCGCGCAGCGGCGGCGCCTCGCCCAGATGGGGGACCTCCTCTGCCATCTTCACCGCCAGGTCGCCGATCCTCTCCAGGTCGGTGACCATCTTCAGGGCCGCAGCGACGAAGCGAAGATCCGACGCGGCTGGCTGGCGCAGCGCCAGCATGCGGATGCACTGCTCGTCGATGGCCAGCTCCATCTGGTTCACGGCCCGATCGGCCAGGATCACGCTGCGCGCGCGCTCGACGTCCCGCGCCTGCATCGCGGCGACGGCCTCGCCGACGTGTCGATCGACCAGCTGCCCCATGGTCAGGATCTGCTCCTTCAGGGAGCGGAGCTCGGCGTCGAACTGGGCGTTGATGTGTCCTTGCTTGCTCATGGATCACCCGTACCTTCCCGTTACGTAGTCCTCGGTGCGCCGGTCCCGCGGCCGGGTGAAGATGGTCGCGGTCGGGGCCAGCTCGATGAGCTCGCCCAGCAGCAGGAAGCCGGTGTCGTCCGAGATGCGCGCCGCCTGTTGCATGTTGTGAGTGACGATGAGGAGCGTGTAGTCGTGCGCCAGCTCTCGCATCAGCGATTCGATGCGCATCGTGGCCACCGGATCGAGCGCGGAGCAGGGCTCGTCCAGGAGCAACACCTCCGGCGCGACGGCGAGAGCGCGCGCGATGCAGAGGCGCTGCATCTGCTCGAGGCTGAGCCCCAGCGCGCTCTCCTGCAGGCGATCCTTCAGATCGTCCCACAGCCCGACGGCGCTCAGGCTGCGCTCGGCGACGGCGTCGAGGGCCGGTCCCCTTGCCATCGCGTGGATCCTCGGGCCGTAGACGACGTTCTCGTAGATCGAGAGCGGGAAGGGATTCGGCCGCTGGAACACCATGCCCACCTTCTTGCGTAACCCCTCGACATCGACCCCGGGGCCGTACAGAGGCGTCCCGTCGACCTCCACCACACCGGCGACGCGACAGCCCGGCGTGAAGTCGTTCATGCGGTTGAACACGCGCAGCAGGGTGCTCTTCCCGCAGCCGGAGGGCCCGATCAGCGCGGTGAGGCGGCGTTCCCGGATGCTGGCGGTGACGTTCTTCAGCGCCTGAAAGGCGCCGTAGTAGACGTCGAGCGCCTCCGTTCTCAGCTTCACCCCACCCGGCATCTCAGCCGAACCGCCCTTCGACGTAGTCGCCCGTGCGCGCGTCCTTCGGGGTCGTGAACATCAGGGGGGTGGGGCCCTCCTCCACCAACTCGCCTTGCAGCAGGAAGGCGGTCCGGTCACTGACGCGCGCGGCCTGCTTCGTGTTGTTGGTCACCAGCACCCAGGTGAAGCGCCCGCACAGGGCCCGCATCATCTGCTCGATCTTCAGCGTCGAGATGGGGTCCAGCCCCGAGCAGGGCTCGTCCAGCAGGACCACCTCGGGGCCCAGGGCGAGGATGCGCGCGATGCAAAGGCGCTGTTGCTGTCCGCCGGAGAGGGAGAACGCCGAGCGCCCGAGCCGATCCTTGACCTCGTCCCACAGCTCGGCGGCACGCAAGCTCGACTCCACCAGCGCGTCGAGCTCGCGGCGTCCGCGCACACCGGCCAGCCGCGGGCCGAACACCAGGTTGTCGTGAATCGAGCCGGGCAGCGGCTGCGGCATGGCGAACACCATGCCGACCCGCCGCCGCAGGCGAGCCCTGTCCACGCCCGGCCGCAGGATGTCCGCGCCGTCGAGGAGCAGCTCTCCCTCCACGCGCGCGCGGTCCACGTCGACGGACAGGAGGTTGAGCGTGCGCAACAACGAGGTCTTGCCGCTGCCGGCCGGGCCGATGATGGCCGTTATCGAATTCCGAGGGATGGCCAGCGTGACGTCGCGGAGCACGGGCGGCCCCTGGTACCGGAGGCCCAGCCCGCGGATGGAGAGCTTGATCGCCCCCTCGCTCACCGGTACCTCCGCAGGAAGCGGTGCATGGCGACGTGCGCGCACACGTTGATGAAGGAGATCGCCAGGACCAGCACGGCGGCGGTGGCGCTGGCGTTGTCGGCCGAGATGCCTTCGCGGGCGAGCTGGTAGAAGTGCACCGAGAGCGTCCGCGTGCCTTCGTAGACCGAGGTGGGAATCCGCCGAGGCAGGCTGGAGCCCGCCGTGAAGATGACGGCCGCCGTCTCCCCGATGGCGCGCCCCAGCCCCAGGGTGAGGCCCGTGAGGATCCCCGGGAAGGCCGCCGGCACGACCACCTTTCGGATCGTCTGCCACTTGCTCGCGCCGAGCGAGAGAGAGACCTCGCGAAAGCTGGCGGGGACGGCGCGCAGGGCCTCCTCCGAGGTGCGGATGAGCGTGGGCAGGGTCATGAACGCCAGCGTCAGCGCGCCGGCGAGGATCGACCAGCCCATCCCGAGCGTGAGCACGAACAGCACGAAGCCGAAGAGACCGAAGATGATCGAAGGCACGCCGGCCAGGCACTCGGCGCCGAAGCGGATGGCGCGCGTCAACCGTCCTTCTCGCGTGTACTCGACCAGGTAGATCGAGGTGCCGAGGCTGAGCGGGGTGGCCACGGCCAGTCCCAGCAGCGTCACCTCCAGGGTGCCGGCGATGATGGGCATCACCCCCCCGGTACGCCCGCTGTCCCCGGGCGCGGCGCTGAAGAAGGTCCAGCTGAGGTGCGGCAGGCCGCGGCCCAGCACGAACGCCAGGATGAAGATCAGGATCGCCGTCGCGCCCGCCATCATCGTCCACAGCACGGCGCGGGCGACGGTCTGGGCCCGCCGGGGCGTGAACAGCGTCGCCACCCGCGCCCTCGTCATGGGCGACCTCGGCGACCGCTGACCCGGCCCCGCGCCAGGCCGGCCACGCCGTTCAGCGCCACGATGATCACGAACAGCACGATGGCCGTCGCGAACAGGGCGGCGCGGTGGTCCCCCGCCGCGTAGCCCATCTCCAGCGCCAGGTTCGCGGTCAGCGTCCGCAACGGGTCGAGGGGCGAGCGCGGCAACTGCACCGCGTTTCCGGCCACCATCACCACGGCCATCGTCTCGCCGATGGCCCGCCCCATCCCCAGGATCACCGCCGCCACGATCCCCGAGCGGGCGGCGGGCAAGACGATGCGCCGGATCGTCTGCCATTCGGTGGCGCCCATCGCCCGTGACCCGTCCCGATAGGATCGGGGCACGACCTCCAGCGCGTCCAGCGAGATGGCGATGATCGTGGGCAGGGTCATGACGCCCAGGATCGCGGAGGCGGCCAGGCCCGAGGCACCCGGGCCGCCCAGGTGTTGCCGGATCCAGGGCAGCACCACGATGATGCCCATGAAGCCGTATACCACCGAGGGGATGCCCGCCAGGATCGCGATCGCCGGCTTCAGCACCCGGCGAAGCGGGGCAGGGGCCATCTCACCCAGGACGATCGCGCAAGCGATTCCCAGCGGCACCGCCAAGGTGAGGGCCCCGGCCGTCACCGCCGCCGAACCGACGATCATCAGGGTGATACCGAAGCGGCCCGCGGTGGGATGCCAGTCGGTGGACAGGAAGTTCGCCAGTCCGACCTTGTAGACCAGCGGCGCGCCCTCTCGCAGGATGAAGAAGGTGATCGACGCCAGGACCGCGATGCTGCTCAGGGCCAGCAATGCCAGGCCTCGCTCGACCACCCTGTCTGGAACGCGCAGCGACACCATCACATCCGCGGGGGGGGCAGCAAGCCTTCACGGCGGGTGAGCGCCCGCCCCTCGGGGCCGGTTATCCAGGCGATGAACTCTGCGGCCGCGACGCTCCTTGCCTCGGGCCTGGTGACGAACAGAAACGGTCGGACCAGCGGATACCTGCCGGCCGCGACGGCCGCCTCGCTGGGCTCGACGCCACCCAGTCGCAGGGCCTTGACGGTGGCATCGACCAGGCCCAGGGAGACATAGCCGATGGCGCGGGGGTCGCTGGCCACCATCTGCCGCACGGCCCCGGTCGAGTCCTGGACCAGGGCGGAGGCGACGATTCGCGTCCCGTTCATGACCATGGATTCGAGGGCGGCCCGCGTCCCCGAGCCCTCCTCCCGGGTGATCACCGTGATGGGGCCATCCGGTCCTTCGAACGCTCGCCAGTTCCTGCTCTGGCCGGCATAGATGGCCCGGATCTGTTCCAGCTTCAGCTCGCTGACCGGGTTGGACGGATGGACGACGATCGCCATCACGTCGCGCGCGACGGGAATGCCGCTGACCCGCGCGCCTTCTTCCGGCGTGAGGGCGCGAGAGCACATCCCGATCTGCGCCGCGCCCGAGAGCGCGGCCTGCACGCCGGCGGTGGAGCCGCCGCCTTGCACCTGGATCAGCAGGTCGGGCCGGTGGACGCGATAGGCGTCCGCCCAGGTCTCCGCGAACGGCTGCAGCGACGTGGAGCCCGCCAGCGTCAGCCCATCAGCGCCGGCGCGGCCGCACCCGGCGGTCGTCAGGGCGGCGAGGCCCGCGATGGTCATCAGTCTGGAGACATGCACGCGGCCCCGCACAGAGCAAGCGGCGTGCCTGGCCAGCTGGGCCGGCGCCAGGCGGTGACTGACGCAAGCCTTGCGCCGGCAACCTGCGTGAGCGCCGGAAATGCGCGCCCAGTGCCGGCGGCGGCGGCCGGTGATGCGGTCCCCGCCTTGCAGCCATCCCTGCCGCGCGCGGCCGCATCGGCCGCCATACAAGGGAGCCCATCGTGAAACACGCAATCGTCTGGATCGATCAAAAGGAAGCCCGCATCTTCGAGATCGAGGGCGAACAGGCCGGCAAGGCGACCCTCCATTCGCCCGGCCCGCACATTCATCGCCACGCCACCGAGCAGGAGCTGAGGGTGCGGAACCATCCGGACGATGAGCATCGCTTCTTCGGGGAGGTGGCGCGCGCGCTGCGGGAGCATGGCCAGCTGTTGCTGGTCGGCCCGTCGATGACGAAGCTGCACTTCTTCAAGTTCGTCCAGGGTCACGATCACGCGCTGGCGACCCGGGTCATCGGCATCGAATCGGCGGACCATCCCACCGACGCGCAGCTGGTCGCCCATCTGCGCCACTATTTTCACGAGGATCTGGCGCGCCGGCAGCCGGAGCGGCACGCGTGATTCGGGGGACCGCGGACGTCGGCGACCAGCCGACGTCGCGGTCCCAGGTGCGCTGGATGGCCATTGACCGCGCCCACAGGGCGGGCGAGGCCACGGTGATCAACCGGGCGTGCGCGTGTCGTCGTCGCGAAGGCGTTCGCCGAAGCGGCGCAGGTCGTCGATCAGGATATCCAGCGCGTCGCGCGTCGCGTCCTCGAGCGGCTTCAGCGCCTGGCCCAGGTCCGGCAAGTTCTTCTCCAGGCGGGCCCACTCGTCCCGCAGGTCCATGCTGGCGAGGTGCAGGTCGACGCGGATCTGATCGCGCAGCGTCTCGACGTCGCTCATGCGCTTGATCAGCTCTTCCTTGCTCTGTTCGGTCTTCGCCATCGCCAACCTCCGTGTGTTCAGCCGTCCCAGGACTGCGGGCACACATGCAGAGCAGGTGCCACCGGCTGAGGCACGGGGCCGATGCCGTGGGCAAAGAGCCATCGACGCCGCGCGCCCGCCCGGGGATCGACGAAGCGGAGCAGGAGGGCGAAGTCGTGCCCCGTCCAGTCGACGCGGCAAGCCTCGCTTATTTCGCGCATCCTCTGCGCGACACCAGCGCCACCCTGCAAGGAATGCGGCGGAAGCGGGCAGGTTATGTGCGGAAGGCAAAGGGGGGCGTGCCGCGCGCAATGGTCTGTCCATTGCACCGCAGGGACCTATGGAGCTGCTGGAAGCCATCTACAGTCGCCGCGCCACCCGGTCCTACCTGCCCGAGCCCGTCTCGGACGAGACCGTGCGGCGCCTGCTGGAGGTCGCCGTTCAGGCGCCGAGCGCCATGAACGCGCAGCCCTGGCGGTTCGTGGTCATTCAAGACACCGCCCGCTTGCACCGCTACTCGGAGCGGGCGAAGGCGCTGCTGCTCCAGCGCATGGGCGGCGATGACAAGAGTCGCCACTACGCCGAGCGGCTGTCCAGCCGCGCCTTCAACATCTTCTACGACGCGAGCACCCTGGTCGTGATCTGTGGACCGGCCGCTGGCCCTTACGTGCAGGCGGACTGCTGGGTGGCCGCGCAGAACCTGCAACTGGCCGCCCGGGCCCTGGGCCTGGGGACATGCTGCATCGGCTTCGCCGTTCCTGCGCTGAACGATCCCGAGGTGAAGGCCGAACTGGACATCCCGCCGGACATCGCCGCGATCGCCCCCCTCATCGTGGGGACGCCGCGGTCGGCGCCGCCGCCGGTACCGCGCGCGGGCCCCCAGATACTTTCCTGGTTCCGTCAGCCCAAGGGGGACCAATGACGCTGGTGAAGGACTTGATGACGTCGATCGTCGAGACGCTGCAGGTCGGCGATTCCCTGGATCTGGCCCGTCATCTGATGCGGGTCGGGCACCTGCGACACCTGCCGGTCGTGGACGGAGAAGAGCACCTGATCGGTCTCGTCACCCATCGCAAGCTGCTCTCGGCCTGGGTCAGCCACGGCGACCCGAACAGCGAAAACGCCAGAACCGTCGCCGCCGAGATCCCGGTGGAGATGCTGATGGAGCGCAACGTCCTCACCGTCTCTCCGGACACGACGGCCGCCCTGGCCGCGGCGCTGATCGAGTCGAGCCAGTTTGGATGCCTGCCCGTCGTCGACGAGGGCAAGCTGGTGGGTATCTTGACGGAGGCGGACTTCGTTCGCTTCGCGCGGAAGCACTTCGAGGCCGAGGAGGAGCAGTCCTCCTGAGCGGCCGGGCCTGTCGGCGGAAGCGCGGTAAGGCAGCCCCCGACCGAGACGTCTCCCGCCGGCAGGACGTGCGCCGCCGCGCAACGCACGCCGTGCGTACGCGCCTGGAGCTCGGCCACGACCTTGGGATCTGCGGCCGGCCAGGTCATCGGCCGCAGGATCTTCCGGCCGCCCGGCGACGCCGGCGCTCAGGGGCGCGGCGGAATCACCAGCACGGGACAGGGGGCGTGACGGATGATTCGCGCCGCCACGCTGCCCACCAGCACGGTGGCCAGCGCCCCCGCGCCGTGTGAGCCGATGACGATGAGCGCAGCGCCCAGCTCCCGGGCCGCCTGGACGACCTGGTCGTGCGCCGACCCGGTGCGTAGCTGGGTGGCGACCGAGACGTGGGCATTTCTCGCCCTCTGAGCGCGAAGCTCCAGGGCGTCGCTGACGTAGGTCATCTCCTTGTCGCCCACGGGGAAGCTGACGAGGTCGAACGGCGGAGGGAGGACGTACGTCCCGGGCTGGGCGACATGCACGATCTCGAGATGGCTGACGTCCCGAACGGCCATCTCGATGGCGGCGTTCAGCGCCCCGTCGGAATCAGCGGAAAAGTCGGTCGCCACCACGATGGTCTTCATCATGACGGCAGCTCCAGCAAGCGCCGATCCATCTGGCCACTCGGTCACGAAGGGGACGCCTTCAGGAACCGGACGGCTTCACGAAGCGGACGAGCGTGACGAGGGAAGGTCGGCCACGATGCCAGTCAGCCGCGCCGTGTCGACGGGCTTCAAGAGGTGATGCGCGAAGCCCGCCTCGCGGCTACGCCGCGGATCGTGATCCCAGCCGTAGCCCGTCAGCGCGATGAACAGCGCGTTCCTGGTCGCCGGCAGCTCGCGCAGGCGTCTCGCCAGCTCATATCCGTCCATGACGGGCATCTCGATATCCAGGATGCAAACCTCCGGCGCGGTCCGCCCGGCCAGCTCGAAGGCGGCCAGCGGGTCGGTCACCATCGAGACCTGATGGCCCTCTTGCTCCAGCCGCTCCTTCAGCGACTGCGCCAGATCGGCGTTGTCGTCGACCAGCAGGATGCGCCGGCCCGTGGGCACGGCGACGCTGGCCTTTGCTGGATCGACGGTCGTCATGATGATGCCTCGCCCACCTCCACCTCAATCTGGTGCTCCTTGCCGTCGTTGTCGAGCACCACGGGGCCGGGGGGCAGTCGGTTTCCGTCCCTGACCATCCCGGTCACGGCCAGCTTGCCGGCGCCCGGGCCCGTCCTGCGGATCCGCAGGTGGTAGACGCTCTGATAGTAGGTGTAGTGGACGACGAAGCCGTCCCAGGCCGCGGGTAGCAGGGGCTCGAGGACCAGCCGGTCGGCCTGGCGGCGCACCCCCAGCAGCGACTCCAGGATCAGGCGATACATCCAGCCCGCCGAGCCGGTGTACCACGTCCAGCCGCCCCGCCCCTGGTGCTGGGGGTTGGTGTAGACGTCCGCCGCCAGCACGTACGGCTCGACCTGGTAGCGCGCGATGGCCTCGGGGCGATCACCGTGCCGGACCGGGTTGATCAGCCCGAACAGCTCCCAGGCCCGCTCCGCGTCCCCCGCGGCGGCGAAGGCCATCACGGCCCAGACCGCGGCGTGCGTGTACTGGCCGCCGTTCTCGCGCACCCCGGGCAAGTACCCCTTCACGTAGCCCGGTTTCAGGTCCGAGGTGTCGAACGGCGGATCGAAGAGCTGGATCAAGGCCAGGTCGCGCCGCACCAACCGGCTGTCCAGGGACTGCATGGCCTGGCGCGCCCGGCCCGCTTCCGTGGCGCCGGTCAGCATGGCCCAGCTCTGGGGCAGCGAATCGATCTGGCACTCGGGGCTGGTCGACGAGCCCAGCGGCGTCCCGTCGTCGAAGTACGCGCGGCGATACCAGGCGCCGTCCCAGGCGTTCTTCTCGATGTTGGCGCGCAGTTGCTCGGCCTGCTCCAGGCACGCGGTGGCGAAGGTCTCGTCGCCGCGCTGGCGGGCCACCGGCGCGAACTGTGTCAGCACGTCGTGAAGGAAGAACGCCAGCCAGACGCTCTCGCCCTTCCCGGCGTCCCCCACCAGGTTCATGCCGTCGTTCCAGTCGCCGCTGCCCATCAGGGGCAGGCCATGCTCACCGAAGCGCAGGCCGTTCCGGATGGCACGCACGCAGTGCTCGTACAGGGTGGCCGTCTGGTCCGAGCGCAGAGGAAGGTCGTAGTAACTCTCCTCTTCCGGCTTCACGGGACGCCCTTCGATGAACTGCACGTTCTCGCTCAGCACGCCGGTGTCGCCCAGGGTGTTCACGTAGCGGCAGACGGCGTAGGGCAGCCACAGGTAGTCGTCGGAGATGTGCGTTCGCACGCCGCGTCCGCCCGGCGGATGCCACCAGTGCTGGACGTCGCCCTCAGGAAACTGGCGCGAGGCCGAGCGCAGCACCTGCTCGCGCAGCAACGCCGGCTGCGCGTGCACCAGCGCCATCGCGTCCTGCAGCTGGTCGCGAAAGCCGAAGGCGCCGCCCGACTGGTAGAAGCCGCTGCGCCCCCAGATCCGGGACGCCAGCACCTGATACAGCAGCCAGCCGTTCGCCAGAAAGTTCAGCGACGCGTCCGGCGTCTCGACGGTGGCGGCGCCCAGCGTGCGCGACCAGTACGCCCGGACCTCGTCCAGCGCCGCCCGCGCGGCGTCGCTGCCGCGAAAGCGTCGCAGCAGCGTGCGGGTGTCGTTGGGATCGCGCCCCGAGCCGAACGTGAACACGATCTCGCGCGTCTGACCGTCCGCCAGCTCCAGCGGCACTTGCATGGCCAGGCAGGGGTCCAGGCTGGCCCCGGTGCGCCCCGACAGCCGGACCCGCTTCAGACAGGCCGGCGCCGCCATGGTTCCGTTGCGGCCCAGGAACTCCAGGCGATCCCCGCTCACCGAGCGCGTCGGCTCGCTGCAGTCCAGGAAGGCCACCCGCTGCGCGAAGTCGGCGTTGTAGGCGTTCCGCGCCAGCAGCGCGCCGCTGGCGGGCTCGACCTCGGTCACCACGTACGGGGCCTGGGCCGGCCGCTCGGCCCCCAGGACCAGCTCGTGGAAGGCGGTCAGCGACAGGCGCCGGCCCCGCCCCGACCGGTTGGTCAGCTTCATGACGGTGAACTTCAGGGGCGCGTCGATGGCGACGAACGTCCGCAGTTCGGTGGACAGGCCGTCCTCCGCGTACGTGAACGTGGTGTAGCCGAAGCCGTGGCGCGTGGTGTAGGGCAACGGGCCGCCGGCCGGCAGTGGGGTGGGGGACCACCACCGGCCGTCCTCGTCGTCACGCAGATAGAACGCCTCGCCGCTGGTGTCCTGGATGGCGTCGTTGTTCCAGGGGGTCAACCGGTAGCTGTGCGCGTTCTCGCACCACGTGTAGGCGCCGCCGCTCTCGCTGACCACGCTGCCGAACCAGGGGTTGGCCAGCACGTTGACCCAGGGCGCCGGGGTGCGCCGGCCGCGGGCCGTGATGATCACGTACTCCCGCCCGTCGCGGGTGAAGCCGCCCAGGCCGTTCCAGGCCTCCAGGTCCTTGCCCGCCAGCTCCGCCGGCTGGCCGCCGCCGACCAGCGCGCGCTCGGCGGCGGGGCGCTCCCGGCTGGCGGAGACGACCAGCTGCGCGGGCAGCTCGATGTGGTGACGCCGGCTCATCTGCTCCAGCAGCGGGCCGTCGCTGTCGGCAATGATCAGCCGCGCCACGGTCTGCATCAGCACGCGGTCCTCTTCCGATAGCTGATCGGCCCGTCGCACGAAGATGCCGCCCGGTCGATCGATCAGGCCGCCCTCGGTGGACGTGCCGATCACGCCCATGATCTCATCGTGCATCACCTGCCGGTATCCCGAGCTGTCCTCGTTCCAGATCACCAGGTCCGACGCCAGCCCCTTCAGCCGCCAGTAGGCGTGCGCCTTCACCACCTGGCGCACCAGGCTGACGTTCGCGGCGTCGGCCACGCGCAGCAAGACGATGGGCAGATCGCCAGAGATGCC
>Ga0070658_10003265_pt1 | contig 13385 bp, 14 predicted proteins | sample KBSC13metaG_FD_64664 | JGI IMG/M metagenome (GOLD analysis project Ga0070658, IMG submission 64664) | Corn rhizosphere microbial communities from Kellogg Biological Station, Michigan, USA - KBS C1-3 metaG | ecosystem: Host-associated > Plants > Roots > Rhizosphere > Soil ... | reverse complement strand
TTTGAACCCACGGACGGCTTGCACCGTCACACGCTTTCGAGGCGTGCTCCTTCGGCCGCTCGGACACGCCACCGGCGGAGACTCTAGCGGGTCGGCCCGTGTGACCTACGTCATAGTTGCCACGGCAATAGTTGCGTGTTCAACATCGTTGTCGGAGGCATGACCGCACTCGCCCTCTCGCCCCTCGTCCTCGACGACGCCGCGCTCGACGTCCTCTTCCGCGAGGCACGCACGGCCAACTCCTTCACCGACGAGCCCGTCAGCGACGCGCAGCTGCAGGCGATCTACGAGCTGACCAAGTACGGCCCGACGCTGATGAACGCCCAGCCACTGCGGCTCGTCGCGATCCGCACGCCGGAGGCCAAGGCGCGGCTGCTGCCGCACCTCGCCGAGGGGAACCGGGCCAAGACCGAGAGCGCCCCGCTGACGCTGGTCCTCGGCTACGACGTCGACTTCCACGAGCAGCTGCCCAAGGTCTTCCCGCACGCCCCAGGCGCGAAGGACCGCTTCCCGGACGAGCAGGTGCGGCACGGCATCGGCCGCGACAACGCCTTCCTGCAGGCCGGCTACCTCATCCTCGCGATCCGTGCCGCAGGGCTCGCGGCGGGACCCATGGGCGGGTACGACCGCGAGGGCCTCGATGCCGAGCTCTTCCCGGACGGGCGCACGAAGTCGGTCCTGGTCGTCAACGTCGGCCACCCCGGCGAGAACGCCTGGTTCGACCGCCTTCCCCGGCTGGACTACGACGAGGTCGTCACCGAGCTCTGATCAGGACGCACGGATCGGTAGTCGCCAGGGTGTGCACAGGTTCCCGGAACCGCGAGGGCGACACCCGTCAGCGGTGGGTGGCGAAGTACGCACGCAGCTGCGCGGCGCACTGGTCGGCCAGCACGCCGGCGACGACCTCCGGCCGATGGTTGAGCCGCCGGTCGCGCAGCACGTCCCACAGCGACCCGGCCGCACCCGCCTTGTCGTCGACGGCTCCGTAGACGACCCGCTCGACGCGGGAGAGCACCGCCGCGCCCGCGCACATGGTGCAGGGCTCCAGCGTCACGACGAGGGTGCAGCCGGTCAGCCGCCAGGTCCCGAGGGCCGCGGCGGCGGCGCGCAGCGCGACCACCTCGGCGTGGGCAGTGGGATCGCCGCTGCCCTCGCGGTCGTTGTGCGCACGGGCCAGCACGGCGCCGCCAGGCCCCAGCACGACCGCACCGACAGGCACGTCCGCGTGGTCCACGGCGCGAGCAGCCTCCTCGATCGCGAGGCGCATGCCCTCCTCGTACGCGGAGGTCACCCGTCGCGCAGCGCGTCGAGGGCGTCCAGGAAGCCGGCCCGCTCGGCGATGCCCGTGAGGACGTCCGCCGGGAGGAGTCCCTCCTCGGCGCAGAGCTCCAGCAGGACGTCGGAGGGCGTCCCGAGATCGGTCAGCAGCGCCGCGTCACCGACGGGCTCGGCGACGGGCCGGGTGCCCTCGTCCTCCTCCTCGACGTCGTCCTCGTCCTCGACGACGGCGTCGACGTCCTCCCAGATGAGCGCGGCCGCGTCGCTCGTCAGGACTGCCCGACGGTCGGACAGGAAGACCCGTGGCTCATCGAGGTCTCGTGCGTCCACGCGCACCAGCCCGACGTACTCGTCGTCCTCCTCCACCAGGAGGAGCGCCGGGCCGTCGTCGTCGCCGTCGACGAGGTCGCGAAGCCCGTCGGCGAGCGACTCCAGGTCGTCGAACTCGTGGAGGTCGAGCTCACGGCCGGTCCAGCCCCCGGGCGTCTTGACGAGGGCAGCGGCGAAGTAGGTCACGGTGTTCCTCAGCAGCGATCAGACGAGGGCGTCTACTACCCGCTCGTAGGCGTCGGCGAAACCGAGCCGGCGGGCGAGGGTGGACAGCATCTCGTCGGCGTACGCGTCGACGTCGGACAGGATGGCACCGAGCTCCATCGCATCGAGCCCGAGGTCGTCGAAGAGGTCGAGGTCACCGGCGGGCAGGATCTCGTCGAGGTCGTCCTCGTCGGGGATGTCGAGCTCGAGCCGGTCCATGACCTGCGCGGCGAGCTCCCACTCGCTGCTGGCCGTGACGTCACTGAGCAGGAAGCGCAGGACGCCGCCCGCGTTGCGCACGACGATGAAGAAGTCGTCGGCCACGTCGACGAGCGCGAAGCTGCCCGGCAGCTGACCCCGTACCGCCGTCTCCACGTCCCCCAGGTCGCCGCTCACCGCAGGCGGGAGCTGCCCGACCTGCCACGACCCACCGTCGCTGAACACGACGACGGCCCACGTCTCGCCGTTCGCGGGGAGCGTCACGTTGTCGGCCACGCCGCGACGATCCCAGGTGATGAGCCACCTGGGAAGGGGTAGGCCGATGAGGAATCAATCGCTCTTGGAGGCACCTCATGGCCGACCGCCACTCGTTCGCCCACTTCCTGCACGACGCCGGCCTCGCCGCGTGGTTCGGCGGCTCCCTCATGGGAGCCGTCGCCCTCAACGGCGGGGCCGCCCAGGTCGACGACCCCGGGCAGCGCGCTCGCGCGGCGTCGGCGGGCTGGGCGCGCTGGACGCCGTTCAACGCGGCTGCCATCGGCGCGCACCTCGTCGGCGGCGCCCTGCTGCTGAAGGACAACAAGCACCGCGTCGCGCACCAGAAGGGCGTGCTCGCCAACACCAACCTCAAGGCGTTCCTCACCGCCGGGGCACTGGGCGCGACCGCCTACTCGCGCGTCCTCGGCCAGAAGGTCATCGCCGCGGGAGACGTGCCCGTCGAGGGCGCGACCGAGCCGGCCGGCGCCACGCCGCCGGACGTCGCGAAGGCACAGCGTCAGCTCAAGGCCCTGCAGTGGGCCATCCCCGGCCTCACCGGTGCGGTGCTCGCCTCGTCGGCGGTGCACGAGGAGCAGCAGAAGGCCACCGAGGTCCTGCGCGGCACCGTCAAGACCGCAGGATCGCGCGCCGTCGCCGCCGCCGGGCCTCTCGCCGCCCTCGCGAGTGCCAAGGCGCTGCAGGCCGCCCAGGCCGCAGGACCGGCCCTCGAGAAGGCCCGTGACAACGCCGGACCGGCGCTCGAGCGGGCCCGCGACGCTGCCGGGCCCGCCCTGGAGAAGGCCCGCGAGACCGCGGTGCCGGCCCTGGAGAAGGCCCGCGACCGCGCCAAGGACGTCCTCCCGGTCTGACGCCGCGCGGACGGCCACGGCGCGACGCTCCGTGGCCGTGGCCGTCCCGCCGGGTACGTTGCGCGCATGGGCAGTCCGCTCGGGCGCTTCGCCAGCGCGTCCTCCGACACCCTCGTCACCGTCCTGCTCCGTGACGTGCCCCTGCAGATCTGGCAGCGCGCGGCGGAGCACCACGACGAGCTGATGCGCGAGATGGCGCTGCTGGCCCTGGCCGAGGACGCGCCGGAGCTGCCGCAGCGCCTCACCGAGCTCGTGAACCTGCTGGGCCAGCAGTACGGCGCGGCCACCGCCCGTCCGGACGACGCGCGCGAGGAGGCCCTCGCGGCCGGCCTGGACCGCATCGACCTCAGCTACGAGGTGCCGCAGTCGGCGGGGGCCGACGCGGCGAAGATGCGGGCCATCCTCGACGAGGCGGAGGAGTACTGCCGCGACGTCCTGCTCACCCTGGCCCAACCGCAGGTGCAGTCGGACTTCGCCAGGTGGTACGTGAACGAGTTCGTGCGCCAGTGCGCGGGCGAGGCACCGGAGCCCTGGCCCGGCCCCTGGGACTAGAGAGCGGCGCCGACGATCACCGGCTCGTTGACGAGCGTGATCCCGAACCGCTCCCGCACCCCGTCGCGGATCGTGCGGGCCACGTCGAGCAGCTCCGCCGTCGTGCCGCCACCCCGGTTGACCAGCGCGAGCGTGTGCTTGCCTGACAGCCCGATCCGCCCTTCGCCCCAGCCCTTGCCGAAGCCGCTGTGCTCGATGAGCCAGGCAGCGCTCACCTTGACCAGACCCGACGCGTCGGGCCACGACGGGGCACCGTCGGGGGCCTGCGCGACGAGCGGGTTGGTGAAGAACGAGCCGGCACTGACGCTGTCCGGGTCGTCGGGGTCGAGCACCATCCCCTTCGACCGCCGCAGCGCGAGCACCGCCTCCCGGACCCGGCGCGCAGGGGCGGGGTCCCCCACCTCGACCCCGAGGCTCCGGGCCAGCTCCGCGTAGCGGACGGGCTGCGGCTCGTCGGGAAGCGCGAAGGCGACCCGCAGCACGACCCAGCGACCCGGCTCCCGCTTGAAGCGGCTCGTCCGGTAGCCGAACCCGCACTCGTCGGCGCGCAGCTCGACCACCGCGTCCGCCTGGCGGTCGAACGCGGTCACCCCGGTGATCAGCGTCGACACCTCGGCCCCGTAGGCGCCGATGTTCTGGATCGGCGCGGCGCCGACGGTGCCGGGGATGCCCGAGAGCGCCTCGAAGCCCGTGCGTCCGGCCGCCACGGCCTGCTCCACCGCCCAGTCCCAGGGCACGCCCGCGTCGGCGACGACGGTCCCGCCGTACTGGAACCAGCGGGTCGTGCGCACCAGGGCCACTCGCTCGAGTCCGGCGTCGGGCAGGACGACGTTGGAGCCACCCCCGAGGACGAAGGCGCCCGTGCGCACCGCGTCGACCAGCTCGTCGTGGGTCGTGCACGTCAGCAGGTCCCCCACCGGACCGCCGAGCCGCAGCGTCGTGAGGTCCGAGAGGTTCACGCCGGCACCGCGAGGGCGATCCGCCGGTGCGAGCGGACGAGGTCGGCCGTGAAGAGGACCAAGGCGATCCACACCAGCCCGAAGCCGATCGCCTGTGCGGGCCCGAACGGCTCGTGGGCCACGACCAGACCGCACAGCAGCTGCAGCGTGGGGGCGATGTACTGCAGGACACCGAGGGTCGACAGCGGGATCGTCGTGGCCGCCGCCCCGAAGCACAGCAGCGGCACGGCGGTGATCGGACCGGCCGACATGAGCAGCAGCGTGTGACCGGCGCCATGGCCGGTGAAGTGGCCCGCGCCGGTGGCCGCCAGGACGAGCAGGTAGCCGAGCGCCACCGGGGCGAGGACGGCCGTCTCCACGGCCAACGAGGCCACGGCACCGACGGCAGCCTGCTTCTTGAGCAGGCCGTAGGTGCCGAAGGAGAAGGCGAGCACGAGGGCGATGACCGGCAGGTGACCTCCCTCGACGGTGAGCAGGACCACCGCGAGGAAGGCGATGCCGACCGCGATCTGCTGCACCGGCCGTAGCCGCTCGCCCAGCACCACGACACCGAGGGCGACCGACACGAGCGGGTTGATGAAGTAGCCCAGCGAGGTCTCCACGACCTGCTTGCTGTCCACTCCGTAGATGTAGGTCCCCCAGTTGAGCGCCAGCAGCACCGCAGCCAGCGCGAGCCGGACGACCTGGGCCCGACCCAGCCCCCGCACCTTCGCGAGGCCGGCGAGGACGAGGCCCGCGACGACCACGAGGGACCACAGGACCCGGTGGGCCAGCACCTCCAGCGCACCGGCCGGCTCGAGCAGCGGCCAGAAGAGCGGGAACAGTCCCCACATCGCATAGGCCGCGATCCCGTACGCAGTACCGGACCGGGAGAGGCTCACCCAGCCAGGCTAGTGAGTCACGGCTCGCGGATCGTGGCGCGCTTGTCGCGCTTGCGGATCGAGGCCATCAGGACGCGGAACGCCGGTGCCAGCTCGGCACCGAACCGCTCGAACCAGTGCAGGCGGCGCAGGGTCGCGTCCTCCTCGGACGTCACCGGCTGCGGGCTCACGCCAGGGTTGTCGGCAGCACCCGAGGCCACCTTCAGCCCCGGACGGGTCGGCGACGGCGCAGGGCTGCCGCGCCACCGAGCAGCAGCAGCGCCACCAGGGGTACGGCTGTGCCCGGGCCGGTCGCGGCGAGGTGCCCCGAGGAGCGGCTCGGTGTGGCGGGAGAGGCGGGCACGCGGACGGGAGGTACGACAGCCGGCAGCGTCGTCTGGAAGGCGCTCGGTCCTGCGATCTGGCGCGCGTAGCCGACGCCGGTCTTGGCGTCGCCGTCGACGCGGTTGTTGTCGCTCCAGGTGACGGCCGGCATGCCGTCCGGACCCACGGCGACCTTGAAGAAGTCGAGCAGGCTCCGGTCGGTGCTCGACCCCGGCAGGATCCCGCAGAAGGTGCCCAGGGTGCAGATCGGCCCGTGGTGCACGGAGTGGTCGCTCGCCATGCCGTAGACGACAGACGGGTGGCCGCTCGTCAGACCGCGCACCTGCGCCACCGGAACCGTCCAGTCGATGCCGTCGGTGTCCTTGTTGGGCGCGGACGTGTGGTACCAGCTCACGACCGCGACGCCGTTGCCGCCGCCGGCGACCCAGCCGAAGAGGTCCTGGCCGTCCGGGCCGGGCAGCACGCTGTCGACGGCGAAGGGCGTGGTCCAGGTCTTGCCGTGGTCGGTCGACTCCTGCAGCCACACGTGCATCGGCTGGCCCTTGTGCGCGTAGCCGCTGTAGACCGCGTAGACGTTGTCCCCCTTGTCGACGCCGCTGGCCATCCAGAAGTTGCCGTAGTTGGCATCGGCGGCCCCTACGTTGACCGGGTAGTCCGTCCAGCTGCCGCTCTCGGGGTCACGGACCGAGATGTGGATGGAGTTCACCGGCGGCGTGCCGTAGGTCGTGTCCGTCGTGGTGAGCAGGCTGGTCGCGTAGGTCACGAAGACCCGGCCCTCGCTGTCGGTGCTCACGCCACCGATCGCGGTGCCGTCGTGGACGCTCTCAGCTGTCGTGGTCGGGTTGCTGTAGAGCACCTCCGGCACGCCGAACGTCTTGCCCGAGTCGTGGCTGACCGCCCCGAGCATCGTGCCCGTCGCGATCTCGTGCCAGACGCAGAAGACGTTCTCCCCGTGGGGGCCGGTGACGGCGAGCCACTCGCGGTCGGACGTCGAGTTGATGAACGTCTGCTGCGGGAAGGTCTTGCCCTTGTCGGTCGACCGGAAGACCGTGATCCCGTCGACGTTGAGGTCGGCCGCGTAGACCGTGCCGTCCTTCGCCACGGCGATGTCGGAGTCGCCGCCCTTGAGCGCCGCCTGAGTCGCCGTGCTCACCGCGGTCGGCAGCTTGGTCCAGGTGGCTCCCTTGTCGTCGCTGCGGGCGAGGACGACCCCGTTGTCCCCGGGCGTCGTCGCGTAGACGGTGCCCGTCGGGCTGATGGTGATGCCCGGCTCGCCGTAGTCGGCGGTGTAGGCGTAGGTGTTCTTCCCGAAGACCAGACCCGGGCGGGTGGAGGCGCCGTGGGCCGGAAGGGCGAGGACGGCGGAACCGGCGGTCAGGCAAGCGACAAGGAGCAGAGGGCGGCGCATGCGCCTTGATTCGCCACGAGCCGGGGCGGGTCCTGCCTAGCCTCGGCGCCAGGAGCTCCAGTTGCTCGTGCCCGCGACCTCCGCCGTCGTCAGGTCGCTCAGGGCGGAGGCGAGGACGACGAGACGCGGCCGGCCCGCGTAGCCGTACGCGGCGACCTCCCGGGCGTCCCAGAGCCGGCGCAGGTAGCCGCCGCTCACCACGCCGACACCCACGGTCGCGGCCTGGACGAGCGTCCCGTCGCGCAACGGGAGGTCGGCGCCCTGCGCGGGCAGGTCCACGCCGTCAGCCACCGGTACCGCGTCGGCAGTGCTCCAGCCCCACGACCGGGCCGAGAACGGGCCGACCCGGTGCAGCAGGCCGTCGTCGCCCACCTGGAGCAGGTTCGTGCCAGTCGTCACGAGGGCGCCCGGCACGTAAGGGGTCTCGGGCACGTCGACGACCGTCAGACCGGCGAGGTCGGAGGCGGCGACCGGCGTCACGCGCTGGCCCGCGAGGGCCGTCACGGGGAAGCGCGTGCTGCCGGACACCCGCCACACCTGGCCCGCCGGATCACTCACGAGCGCACCGGAGCGCAGCGGCAGGCGCCCACCCGACGGGTAGAGGGCGAACTCGGCGGCGGACACGGGGACCGCGGAGCGGACGTCGTAGGAGTTGGCCGTGCGGACCCCCGGGCTGACGCCGAGCTTCTGGCCCCCCTGCAGGAGGTAGAAGCCGCCCGCTGCCGTGCGCAGCAGGGTGCCGTCGGGGTGCGGGCCGCTGGCCGTCGGGGCGCTGATGTGGCGCGCGGCGCGCAGCGACGCGTACGCGTCGTAGACGACGCCGCCCCAGCCGTTGCCCTTGCGGAGCTCGAAGTGCAGGTGCGGTCCGGTCGTCTCGGCGTCCCCCGAGTCGCCGCGCCACCCGACGAGCTGGCCCTCCAGCACCCGCACGCCCTGCGCGATGCCGGACGGGAAGGACCACGCGGTGGTCCCCTTGCCGTCGTCGGTGCCGGGGGTGTCGTTGTTGACGTGCAGGTACATCGCGGTCCAGCCCGCTGCCGGTCCGGTGTCGCAGGCGATCCCGACGTAGTTGCCGTCTCCGACCTTGGTCTCCCGCTTGAGCGTCACGACCGTACCGGTGCAGGCGGCGACGAGCGGCGACATCTTCGGTCCCATGAGGTCCTGGCCCATGTGCTTGCGGCTGCAGCCCGAGCGGCAGGCGAGGAAGGTGTCGCTGTACGAGGTGGTCCCGAGAACGGGGAAGGTAAGGGGCACGACGACCCGGTCGGTGCTGTAGGTCGTGCCCGTGCTGTCGACTCCGGTCGCGGCCAGGGCCGGGACCGGCGCCGCCAGCAGCGTCCCTGCGAGGAGGGCGGTTGCGGTGAGTACGACACGCATGTCCCGTTTCCTCGACGGACGATCAAGGAACCGCGTCACCCGATCGGGTGACGAGGAACAGGCCCCTGCCACACTGGTAGGCCCTTCTGCGGGGCCGTCGAGAGCTGGGAGAGGTAGCGGGTGAGCGATCTGGCGCGCGAGATCGCGCGCGAGCAGGAAGTCGTCGACCGCGCACAGACCCGCCTGGACGTGCTCCGCGACGAGGCGGTGGCACGCGAGAGGCAGTCGCTCGCGCCGGGCGTCACCAACCCGCAGGGCGTCTACGAGCGCGACGTCCAGGCCCTGGCGGCCGCCGCGCGCCGGGTCGACCTCGACGCCGCGGGTGAGGGCCTGGTCTTCGGTCGCCTCGACGTGCTCGAGGGCCCCGCCCTGCACATCGGGCGCCTCGGCCTGCGCACCGAGGACCAGGAGCCGATCGTCGTCGACTGGCGCGCACCCGCCGCCGCCCCGTTCTACCGCGCCACCGCCGCCGACCCGCTCGGCGTCGTCCGGCGACGCACCATCACCTGCCGCGGGCCGCGTGTGGTCGGTGTGGAAGACGAGCTGCTCGACCCCGAGGCGCAGCTCGACGGCGTGGTCGTCGGCGACGGCGCCTTCCTGGCGGCCGTGTCCCGCGAGCGCGGGCCGCGGATGCGCGACATCGTCGCGACGATCCAGCGCGAGCAGGACCTGGCTGTGCGCGCACCGGACGACGGCGCCCTCGTCGTGACCGGTGGCCCGGGTACGGGGAAGACCGCTGTCGCCCTGCACCGGGTCGCCTACCTCATGTACGCCCGCCGGGACTGGTACTCCCGTCGGGGCGTGCTGGTGGTCGGGCCCTCCTCGGTGTTCATCGACTACATCGGGGCCGTGCTGCCCTCGCTCGGCGAGACGAGCGTCCGGCTCTCCGACCTGGGCGGCGTGCCGGTCGCACCGCGCGGGTTCACGCTCGACGGCGACGACGACGCGCACGCCGCTGCGCTCAAGGGGAGCGGCCGCATGGCGACGCTGCTCAGGAGGTCGATCCGGCACCTCGCCGGCGCCCAGCGGCTGCGTGACGTGGAGCTCACCCGTTGGGGGTTCGGCCTCACGCTGTCGGTCGAGGAGATGCTGCGGCGCAAGCAGCAGGCCGCGCGCTCACCTCGCAGCCACAACGCTGGGCGCGCGGCGTACAGCAACGCCCTCGTCGACGTCCTGTGGCGGCAGTGGGAGCGCCGGCCGGGGGCGCAGAAGGAGGAGCCGGGCGACCGCGAGGACTTCGGCCGCTGGCTGCGCGACGAGCCGACCTTCGTCGCCGAGCTCGACCGGGGGTGGCCGGTCCTGCGGCCGGTCGAGGTCCTCGAGGCCCTGCGCACGGGAGCGGTCCCGCTCGCCAAGGTGGCGAAGGGCCTCTACGACGACCGGGAGCAGCAGGTGCTCGCGCGCGCCTGGCCCGACACGGCACTGTCCGCCCACGACGCGGCGCTGCTGGACGAGCTCGCCGCCCTGCTCGGACCGCCACCCGAGCCGGAGCCGTCGGAGGACGACTGGGACGAGCTGGCCGAGCTCGAGCAGCTGGCCATGGCCCACGAGGTCACGACGTTCGCCGACCGCAACCGGTCGTCGACGCGGGCACCCGCTCTCGAGACGGACTACCGCACCTACGCGCACGTCGTCGTCGACGAGGCGCAGGACGTCACGCCGATGCAGTGGCGCATGCTCGGGCGCCGGGCCCGCGGCGCGACCTGGACGATCGTCGGGGACTGGGCGCAGTCCGCGTGGCCGGACGTCTCCGAGGTGCGCCGGGCCATGGACGAGGTCCTCGGCAAGGCGCGGGTGCGCAGCGCCGAGCTCTCCACGAACTACCGCACCAGCACCGAGATCGCGGCACTCGCCGCACGCGTGCTGTGGCGGATCGACCGCACCGCGACCGCACCGGAGGCGGTGCGCGCGACGGGCATAGAACCCCTGTGGCACAAGGGATCCCCGTCGGACGTGCCGGCGCTCGTGGATCAGCTGCTCACGGAAGTCGGGGGCACGGTCGGCGTCGTCGTGCCGCGATCACTGCGCGCCGCGTGGACCTTCGCCGACCCGCGCGTCGCGCTCGTCGACACCTGGCAGGTGAAGGGCCTGGAGTACGACGGCTGCGTCGTCGTCATGCCCGAGCTGGTGCTGTCGGAGGCGCTGTCCGAGGCCGCGGGCCTGCGCACGCTCTACGTCGCGCTGACCCGCGCCACGCAGCGCCTCGTCGTGGTGTCGGCTCACGACGAGGCCTGGCTCGACTGACCCCAGCCTGGCTCCGGACGGGACCTCAGAGCCCGAGGTCGCGGGCGATGAGCATGAGCTGGACCTCGCTCGTGCCCTCACCGATCTCGAGGATCTTGCTGTCGCGGTAGTGACGCGACACGAGGTACTCGTTCATGAAGCCGTAGCCGCCGTGCACCTGCGTCGCGTCGCGCGCGTTGTCCATCGCCGCCTCCGACGCGACGAGCTTCGCGATGGCCGCCTCCTTCTTGAAGGGAAGGCCGGCGTTCATCTTGGCGGCAGCGTCGTAGTAGGCGGTGCGGGCCGCGTGGGCGCGCGCCTCCATCCGCGCGATCTTGAAGGCGATGGCCTGGTTCTGCCCGATCGGCCGGCCGAAGGCCTCGCGCTCCTTGGCGTACTTCACCGACGCGTCGACGCAGCCCTGGGCGACACCGACGCTGACGGCCGCGATGGCGATGCGGCCCTCGTCGAGGATGGACAGGAAGTTCGCGTAGCCGCGGCCCCGCTGGCCAAGCAGGTTGGCCTCGGGGACGCGCACGTCGTCGAAGGTCAACGGGTGGGTGTCGCTCGCGTTCCAGCCGACCTTGTCGTACGCCGGCTCGGCCGTGAAGCCGGGCGTCGGGACCGGGACGAGGATGGAGCTGATCTCCTTCTTCCCGTTCGCCTCACCGGTGACCGCTGTGACGGTGACGAGCTGCGTGATGTCGGTGCCGCTGTTGGTGATGAAGGCCTTGGTGCCGTTGATGACCCAGTGCCCGTCGGTGAGCTTCGCCGTGGTCCTGGTGGCCCCGGCGTCGCTGCCGCCGCCGGCCTCGGTGAGCCCGAACGCCCCGAGGGCCTGGCCGCTGGTGAGACGCGGCAGCCACTCCTGCTTCTGCTCCTCGGTCCCGAACCGGTGGACCGGCATCGCGCCGAGCGAGCAGCCGGCCTCCAGCGTCATCGCGACGGACTGGTCGACCTTGGCGAGCTCCTCCAGCGCGAGGCAGAGGGTGAAGTAGTCGCCGCCCATGCCGCCGTACTGCTCCGGGAACGGCAGGCCGAACAGGCCCATCTCGCCCATCTGCCGCACGACGTCGTAGGGGAACGTGTGGGTCTTGTCGTGGTGGTAGGAGACCGGAGCGACCACCTCGTTGGCGAACTCCTGGACGACCTTCTTCAGTTGCAGCTGGTCGTCGGTGAGGCGGGTGTCGAGTGTCACTGGTCGTCCTTCTTGGCGAGGGCAGTCACTGCCCGGCTGGGTGAGGGACGGCCGAGCTGCTCGGCCATCCAGACGGAGGTGCGGACGAGGGCATCGAGGTCGACGCCCGTCTCGATCCCGAGACCGTGGAGCTGCCAGAGCAGGTCCTCGGTGGCGAGGTTGCCGGTGGCGCTCTTGGCGTAGGGGCAGCCGCCGAGACCGCCCGCGCTCGCGTCGACCACCGTGACGCCGTGCTGCAGCGCGACGAGCGTGTTGGCGAGCGCCTGGCCGTAGGTGTCGTGGAAGTGCACGGCCAGCTGGTCGACCGAGATCCCCTGGTGGCCAAGGGCTTCCAGCAGCGCGGTGACCTGGCCGGGTGTCGCGACGCCGATCGTGTCGCCGAGGCTCAGCTCGGTGATGCCCATGTCGAAGAGAGTCCGGGCATGACCTGCGACGACCGCCGGGTCGACGGCGCCTTCCCACGGGTCGCCGAAGCACATCGACAGGTAGCCGCGCACCAGCAGACCGTTGCTCCGGGCCCGGTCGACGACCGGCTTGAACATCTCGAGCGACTCGGCGACGGTGCGGTTGAGGTTCTTCTGCGCGAAGGTCTCCGTGGCACTGCCGAACACCGCGATCTCCTTGACGCCCGCGTCGAGCGCCCGGTTGAGACCCTTGTCGTTCGGGACGAGCACGGGCATGCGCACGCCGTCCGGGGCGTCCAGCATCGCCAGCAGGTCGGAGGCGTCCGCGAGCTGCGGCACCCACTGCGGGCTCACGAAGCTCGTGGTCTCGACGGCCGAGTGGCCGGCGGCGAGGAGCTGGCGGATGAACTCGGCCTTCACCTCGGTCGGGATGAGGGCCTTCTCGTTCTGCAGGCCGTCGCGCGCGCCGACCTCGTAGACGGTGACCTTCTTCGGCAACCCGCTGATCGGGCTCACTCCGTAGCTCATGGCGCGACCACCGCGAGCAGCTCGTCGACCTTGACCTGCTGGCCTACGCGGACGAGGACCTCCGACACCGTGCCGTCGAGCGGTGCGGTCAGGGTGTGCTCCATCTTCATCGCCTCCACCACCACGAGGGGCTGTCCCTTCGTCACGGTCGTACCCGCTTCGGCATGGACGGCGATCACGCTGCCGGGCATCGGGCTGGTGATGTCGCCGTCGTGCGCGTGGGAGTCCTCGGCCCGAAGGACGCGCGGCTGCTCGTGCAGCGGCCAGGCGGCTCCCCTGCCACCGACCCAGACGGTCTCCCCGTCGACGGCGACGTGCCAGCTGGTCGTGCGGCCGTCCAGGGTCACGTGCACGAGGCCGTCACCGGACGCAG
>Ga0070658_10003264_pt1 | contig 13391 bp, 12 predicted proteins | sample KBSC13metaG_FD_64664 | JGI IMG/M metagenome (GOLD analysis project Ga0070658, IMG submission 64664) | Corn rhizosphere microbial communities from Kellogg Biological Station, Michigan, USA - KBS C1-3 metaG | ecosystem: Host-associated > Plants > Roots > Rhizosphere > Soil ... | reverse complement strand
TGTTCTCTTCACGGCTTCTTCGAGTGCGCGCTCGCGCTTCACGAACGAAATCCACGCGATGCTGTCCGTCTCCGGATCGAAATGCCAGAGTCCGACCAGCCGTCCGCGATCGAGGATCGCATGGCTCTTGAGATCACTCGGCAGATCGAGAACCGCGCCTTTGCCGGTCAGTGCGTGCTCCGCATCTTCCGGCGCGAGGAGGCTGCCCGTGGCCCGTCGCAGATGGCTGATGTTATCGAGGCTGCCGGTCAGCACGTAATGCGGCTTCTTCGGGATCTGAAACTTTTCGAACGTGGCGCGGTCTTCCGGGAGTGCCAGCAGCTCTCCCTGTAGAGGAACGAGTTTCAACGGCCCGACTGCAGCCTGTGACGCTTTTACTCCGAGTCCGGAAAACCACTGGAATTCGGCGAGGGACGCCGCGCCAATCCACCTGTAGTATTCGCGCGCGAGTTCGGTGAAGGACGCGCCCATGTCGAGCTTCCACTTTGCCAGCGGATTCGGCCGCCAGACGGCGTACTTATAGCGCTGCTGATCGATCCGGCCGTTCACCGGCAGCCGCCGGATTTCACCCGCGGACCGTAACAGCCTGAGCGCGAGTGGAAGCGTCGTCGCCAGGCCTTTCTTCACCCCTTCCGGCCCCAGACTGCGCGCGGCGCTGCCGACAGTAATTCGCAGCGCGTCCGGATCCAGTGGTTCCTTCGGGAGCGCCTTCAGAATCGCGGCCTTCAGCTTGTCGACTTCAGCATCGGTAACGCCCAGCTTGCGCGCCGTCGCAACCTCTGTCTTCGCCGAAAAATCCTGCCCGACCCTCAATGCCAGTCCGTACTGCGAAGCAGGAACAATATAGGTGCAGCCTCGCGCTGCCGGCAATTCGTGGATCGCGGCTTTCGCCAGTTCCCGATCCACCATCGTCCGCCGCAACCCCGCTCGAGCAAACAGCGCCAGATACGGACTCGCACCCGCTACCGACCGCGCCCACCCGGTCTGCTCCAGCACGTCGCGCGCACTCATGCCTTCCGCGCTGCCATCCAGCCGCTGCCGCTGCGACCACCACGCCTGAAGCTTCGCGTCCATATTTAATTCCTCGAGTGCATCAACGCCAGCACCGCAGACGGCGTCGCCGCATCGCTCATGAACAGGCCGGTATCCGACATCACGGGCCGGTCATTACTTCCAACGCGCGCCGCAGACAATCCTTTAATGGTAAATCCGCGCGGGGCCGGTACACAATAGAGACAGGATGCGTCTTACAGCCCTGTTGACACTGCTGCCGCTTCTTGCCGCGCCCGTTTCGGGGCAGGAGGAAGCCACCTTTTCCTCCGGGATCCAGGTCGTCAACATCCTTGCCACCGTACGGGACCACAGCGAGCAGTTCGTCCGCAATCTGACCAAAGACGATTTTTCGATCCTTGAAGACGGCCGTCCTGAGACCATCCGCTATTTCTCCGCCGAAACCAACCTGCCGCTCACGATCGGCCTGCTGGTCGATACCAGCACCAGCCAGGAGAAGGTGCTCAATGCCGAACGGGGCGCGAGTTTCCGCTTCGTCGATTCTGTCCTCCGGGAAAACATGGATCACGTCTTCCTCATGGATTTCGACATCAACGTCAAGACCATGCAGCGCCTCACCAACTCCCGCGCTGATCTTCAGGAATCGCTCCGCATGGTCAACACCCCGACGCGCGAGGAGCTTCGCAGCCAGTTTGGCGGGGGTACGCTCCTGTTTGACGCCGTGTCGGACGCGTGCAAGGAAATCATGAACAAGCAGCAGGGGCGCAAAGCGCTGATCATCCTGTCCGATGGCGGCGACAACGGCAGCAACGCTACGCTCGCCTCAGCCGTACAGGAAGCCCAGCGGAGCAACACTCTGGTCTACACAATTCTTTTCACCAGCGGCGGCTTCGGCAGCACTATCGGCAAGCGGAATATGCTGCGTCTCGCCGAGCAGACCGGCGGCAGCTATTTCGTAGTTACAAAAAAACTCACTATCGACCGGGTCTTCGCAGACATTGAACAGGACCTACGCAGCCAGTACAGTATCGGCTTCGTTTCGGATAAACCTGCTCAGGTGTCCGAATTCCGCAGACTCCAGCTCACCACGAAACGTCCGGAACTGACCGTGCATGCCCGGGATCGCTACTGGGCCGGTCCGGCGCAATAGATGACCGCCGCCTTCATCATTCTGATTCTTGTGGCCGCGTTGCTTGCCTTCGCAACGACGCGGCCGGATCAATTTCGCGTGGAGCGCTTGATCGCAATCGACGCGCCCACCGCAAAGATCTACCCGTTGATAGCGGATTTCCACAATTGGCGAGCGTGGTCTCCATGGGAAAACGTGGATGCTGATCTCAAGCGCTCGTATTCCGGGGCGCCCGACGGCGAGCGCGCAGTTTACGAATGGGAGGGCCGTAAAGCCGGAACCGGCCGCATGGAAATCAAACATGCGTCGCCGGACTGGCATCTCCTGATCCAGCTCGATTTCATCAAGCCCCTCGAAGGCCACAACACCGCCGAATTCACACTGACGCCCTCGGCGAACGCGACTACTGTGACCTGGGCAATGTATGGACCCACCAAATTCATCGGCAAACTGATGAGCGTATTCGTCAGTATGGATAAATATCTCGGCGGCCAGTTCGAGCGGGGCCTCCAAAATCTCAAAGCCGCCGCCGAAAAATAGCGACGCCTGTGATTTGACGCTCTTCAGAACTATCGTCTTCACCCGGTGCGCGCTGAACTCGCACGCGCCCGCAACACGCACCAACGCGAACTGCTTCTCAAACGCGCTCAGGTCTTATAGTGGAAATCGATGCGGAAATTCTGTCTCCTGCTGGCATTTGCCTGCGCATGCTCCACTCTGTTCGCCGAGAAGACGCCTCCGCTCGGCGGGCAAAAAGTGATGTGGCTGGGCGACAGCATCACTCAGGCCGGCGACTACGTCACCATCGTCGAATATTACCTCAACAAGGAATATCCTTCCGCGCGTTTCGATTTCGACAGCATCGGTCTCTCGAGCGAAAACACGTCCTGCCTCACCGAAAAGGACCATCCGTTTCCGCGCCCTTGCCTCTCCGAGCGCCTCGGCCGCGCGCTCGATCTCGTCCAGCCGCAGCTCGTGATCGCCTGCTATGGAATGAATGACGGCATCTATCATCCGCAGAGCGCGGAACGCATGGCGGCCTTCCAGAAGGGAATCCAGGGCCTGATCGGTGCGGTTCGCGCGAAGAATGCCCGCCTCATTCTGCTCACGCCGCCGCCATTCGACCCCGTGCCTGTCGCCGCCGCCGTGCGCGGTGAGAGCGCGCCTGATTTCAGCTACAAAGCGCCTTACAACAAATACGATGATGTACTTCGCGACTACGCCGCCTGGGAGAAAACTCTCGCTGCCCCCGACGTCATCGTCATTGATCTGCACACTGCGATCGACGCGTATCTCGCCCAACAGCGCAAATCGAACCCGAAATTCAGCTTCACTAAAGACGGCATCCACCCGAACTTCGAAGGTCATCTGCTGATGGCTCAGACGATTCTGGAGAATTTCAAGGTCAAGCTCCCGCACGATTCATTAAGCGAGGAAGCCGCACGCATTCAGTCGGATCCCATCTTCGTCCTCGTGAAATCCCGGCGCGAAAAGCTGTCGCAGGCATGGCTCGAATATGTCGGCTACACGCGCGACAAACAGGTGAAGGGAGTGTACCCCGCCACCGTGGAGAAAGCTGCCCAGGACATCCAGCAGCAAATTGACATCATTCGGAAGTAGTCCCGCGTTCTGTCTCTACCCGATCGGGACCTGGTCGACGATTTCGATGCCGAAGCCTTCGAGGGCGACGATGCGGCGGGGGTGGTTGGTCAGCAGGCGGATCGTTCGCAGGCCGAGGTCGGAAAGGATCTGAGCGCCGATGCCGACTTCGTGCTGGAGCGGCGGTTGCGGGTTGTGGCGATCGTGTCCGACGAGCTGGCCGTGTTCGACCCGGACGCCCGGCGAGGTGGAGTGGAGATAGACGAGCGCTCCCTCGCCTTCTTCGGCGATGCGGCGGAGGGAGCCGCGCACGAGTTCCTGGCAGTCGCACGAAGCGCCGCCGAGCAGATTGCCGTAGGCGCAATGCGAATGCATGCGGACGAGCACATTGCTCTTGCCGCTGATATCGCCGCGCACCAGCGCGAGATGCGATTCCGGGCTGAGATCGCTGCTGTAGAGAATTGACCGGAAATCTCCGAAGGCCGTCGGCAGCACTCCTTCGGCGCGGCGGTGGACGCAGTGCTCGTTGCGCAGGCGGAAGCGAATGAGCTCGGCCACGGTGATCATCTTCAGACCGTGCTGCGCGCAGAATTCGTGCAACTGCGGGACGCGCGCCATGGTGCCGTCCTCATTCATGATTTCGCAGATCACTCCGGAAGGGTTGAGGCCAGCGAGGCGCGAGAGGTCGATAGAGGCTTCGGTTTGTCCGGCGCGCACGAGCACCCCGCCTTCTTTCGAGCGCAGAGGGAAGATGTGGCCGGGGCGCGCGAGATCACTGGGCCGCGTGGCCGGATCGAGGGCGGTGAGGATGGTGCGGGTGCGGTCGGCGGCCGAGATGCCGGTGGTGACGCCGACGCGCGCATCGATCGCTTCGCAGAACGCGGTTCCGAAATTGGACGTGTTGTTGGGCGACATGAGCGGCAGGCGCAGTTCGTCGCAGCGTTCGGGCGTGAGGGTGAGGCAAATGAGGCCACGGCCGTGCGTCGCCATGAAATTGATGATTTCGGGCGTGACCTTTTCGGCGGCGATGGTGAGATCGCCTTCATTTTCACGGTCTTCATCGTCGACCACGACGAGCATGCGCCCGGCGCGAATCTCTTCGATAGCTTCCGGAATGGTGACGAAAGACATGAGCGGGGAAATTCCAATATAGCGTTAGTTCCACGGGTTTCACCGGAACAGCCGCGTGTAATAATTGACAACCGATGCGTGGCGCGCGGCTGCAGTACACAATTCTCGCCCTGCTCCTGCTCTTTGCCGGTGTCTACGAGACCGGCTTTCTGAAGGACATGGTTCGCCGGATGTTCCACGGGGACGATGTCCCGTCCGCCCCTTTTTCCCTGCAGAACGCAACGCGAACCATCGGGAGCGGGCCTCTGCGCGGCGACCAGATTCTTTCACTGAACGGCCGGCCTTTCTCCGCGAGCCGTCAGCTCAGTGAAGCCATCGCGCAATCCCATCCCGGCGACAAACTGCACCTGGTTCTCAGCCTACCTTCCGGCAGCGCGGTCGAAACCGACGTGGAAATCGGGCGGGAAACCGTATCGGACTATCCCGCGGCGGCGAATTTCGCTATTGTTTTCTGTCTCTATATCCTGATCCCGTTCGTCTGCCTGGGGCTGGGGTTCGGCGTCGCCTTCATTCGACCCCGGGACACCAATGCATGGCTTTTGCTGCTTCTGCTGATGGGCTTCAGCGGACTTACCGGGTCGCCCGACTGGCACCGTTCTTTCCCCGACGTTTCCCTGCTGTGGCAGACATTCTGCCAGGCGACCTGGGCTCTCTGGATGATGCTTTTTGCCGTCCACTTTCCGGCGCGGCTCGAGCTCGACCGGCGGCATCCCTGGCTGAAATACCTGATCATCGTCCCCAGCGTGCTGACCGAAGCGATTTTCTGGGGCATCCTGTGGCTCTGGACGCGCGACATCAATGCCGCATCTCACTGGCGCGGTTTGTTCCTCTCGCTCTATTTCGCCCACATTGTGCTCCAGCTGCTGGCGGTGGGCGCTTTCTTCGCCGCTCTCGGCTACAAGTGGGGGACGGAACGCGCGCCTGATGAGCGCCGCCGGCTGAACATCCTCCGTACCGGCGCGTCCATCAGTCTGCTCCCCACTTTTTTGATCGTGCTGTATTCGCTGATCCGCGATCGCGATGTATTCGTGGGCGTGCCGTGGGAAATCGAAGTGACAGCGCTCTGTATGCTGGCGCTGTTTCCGCTCACGATGGCTTACGTGATCGTGGTGGAGCGCGCGATGGATTTGCGCGTTGTAGTGCGGCAGAGCGTGAAGTACACGCTGGCGCGCGGCGGTTTGCGCTTCCTTCGGGTGCTGCTGATTGGCTCGGCGGCGCTCATCTTTACCAGCCATATTGGCAATCGGTGGCGGCCGGCGCTGATAGCGTGCGCCGTGCTTGGACTCGTGGTGATCCGCAGGAAGAATATGAACCGCGCGTCGGTCTGGATCGATAAGAAATTCTTCAGGGAAGCCTACAATGCCGAGCTTGTGCTCAGTGAACTGGCGCTCGAAGTGGGACGGTACGTAGAAATTGAGCCGCTGCTCGAAACCGTGGCGCGCCGGATCAGCAATACGCTTCACGTGGAAGACATCGTCATCATGGTGCGAGAGGGCGATCGCTACAAGACGCGCTATTCCACGCGAGGCGGTGAGCCCATGGATATTGCGGTGAACAGCCATCTTCTGACTCTGCCAGGCGGTCAGGCCGCGCCGCTTCAGGTCTATCTTGATAAGCCACAGCCCTGGATGGGAGCGCTCGACACAACGGAACTCCAGACGCTGGCATTCATGCGCTCCGAGGTTCTGCTAACGCTGCAGGGACAGGGAAGCAGAGGATCCGAGATCATCGGCGTGATGAGCCTTGGGGCGAAAAAATCCGGCGAGCCGTATTCCAAAACCGATCTGCGTCTGCTGCAGACGATTGCGGTTCAGATGGGTATGGCGCTGCACAACAGCCAACTGGCATCGTCGCTGGCGGCCGAAACGGCGCATCGCGAGGTGATGAATCGCGAACTGGAGATCGCGCGCGAGGTGCAGGATCGCCTGTTCCCGCAGAAGTTCCCGAAGGTCGAGGGTGTCGATTGTTTTGGATTCTGCCGGCCGGCGCGCGGCGTGGGCGGCGATTATTTCGATTTCATCGAGCTCAGCGGCGGCCGGATCGGGATTGCAATCGGGGATGTATCAGGCAAGGGAATCGCTGCGGCGCTTTTGATGGCGAGCCTGCAGGCTTGCCTGCGAGGCCAGACGCTCGCAGGGGTCAGCGATCTCGGCGAGTTGATGAAGAACGTCAATATACTTGTCTACGAATCCTCGCAGAGCAATCGCTACGCGACCTTCTTCTACGGTGAGTTCAATCCCGCGACGCGGAAGTTCACGTATGTGAACGCCGGACACAATGCACCCGTGATCCTTCGGCGGGATGAGGTCATTCGTCTGGAGGCCAGCGGTCCCGTGGTGGGTTTATTGCCGGGCGTGGGTTACACGATGGACGTGTTCGAGATGCAGCCGGGCGATCTGTTTATCGGCTACACGGATGGCATCAGCGAAGCCCAGAATGAACGCGAAGAGGAGTGGGAAGAAGAGCGGTTTCTGGCGGCTGCGCGCGCCGCGGCGAGCCGTTCCGCGCGGCAGGTGGTGGAGGCGATTTTCCGGGAGGCGGATGCTTTCACCGGGAATGCCAAACAATACGACGATATGACGCTCCTGACCGTCAAAATTGCTGTTTGAAGAGGCGCTGAACTTCAATCTCGTTTCGTTACAATAAGATCAGGCGATGCTAGCGGCTCAGATCAGTTACGAGTTGCCCCAGCTCACGTGGACCGCCGTGATCGACATTCTGGCGGTGGCATTTGTGCTGTATCAGGTGCTGCAGGTCGTGCGTGGTACGCGCGCCGCGCACATTCTGGCCGGAATTGTCACGGTCCTCATCATCTATCAGGTTGCGATACGCCTGGGGCTGGAAACGCTCCGGTCGATGGTGTCCTCACTGGCGCCGTTTACGACGATTGCCCTTGTAGTGCTGTTCCAGCAGGAAATCCGGCGGGCGCTGGGCAGGCTGGGCCGCAGGCGGCTACTGGGTGGTTACCATGCGCCGGAATCGGCGGACGAAATCCTGCTGGCGATTTCCTCGCTCTCGCGCGACAAGGTCGGCGCGCTGATTGTGCTTGAACGCGATGCGGGTCTGCGGACCTTCGTGGAAAGCGGAGTTCGTCTGGACGCGCAGGTGTCGCGCGATCTGCTGCTTTCGATTTTCATGCCGGGCACGGCGCTGCATGACGGCGCGGTCATCATCCAGAAGGACCGGATTGCGGCGGCGGCGTGCTTTTTGCCACTGAGCGTGCGTCCGGAGGTGACCACGCGGCTCGGGACGCGGCATCGCGCGGGACTGGGCATCACCGAAGAGTCCGATGCGATGGCGCTGATCGTCAGCGAAGAGACGGGCGCGATTTCGATCGCGTCGGCAGGCGAGATTGAGCAGGGGGTGACGATCGAGCGCGCGGAATTCCGTGTCCGGCGGCATTTCGGTGTGAAGGCGGCTGGTACGGCGGGGCCGGCGAGATCTCCACAAGCTTCGCCCGCGGTGGACCACACGGAGGAGCAGCGCGAACATGAGCGGGCGGTGGGCCGATGACGGCGGCCACCCTGAAATCACTCGTCACGCACAATTTCGGGCTCAAAGTTCTGGCGCTTTGCGCCGCGTGCGGGCTCTGGTTCAGCATCGCCAGCGAGCCGCAACTGGCGACGATCGTTTCGGTGCCGGTGGATTACAAGAACTTTCCAAAGGATCTGGTGATCAGCTCGAGCATTGTGGACTCCGTGGAAGTGGAGGCGCGCGGACCGGCCAGCCGGTTGCGCGAGATGCAGGAATCGCACACCACCGCCATCATCGACCTTGCGAGCGTGCGCGCGCCGGGGGAGCGCACGTTCACGCTGACGGGGGCCGTGCAGGCGCCGCGCGGCGTCACTTTGGGGCGGATGATCCCGGAGCAATTGCGCTTTCGGTTTGAACATCAGATTACGGGGAAAGTGCCTGTGGAAGTCGTCTATTCCGGCCAGTTGCCGGCTGGCCTCGCAATTGCTGATGTGACGGTGGATCCGTCTGAGCTCGTGGTCACGGGTCCGGAGAGCCGCGTCCGGGATGCGCGCAAAGCGCGCACCGATCCCTTCGACCTGACGCGAGTTTCGAAGGACTCGGAGCAGGATCTGGCAACTTATATTGGGGATCCTGAGCTTCGCACCGCGAGCGCACCCCGCGTTAAAGTGAGAGTTCGGGTTGTGCAAAAGGCCCGGTAGACACAATATACATGGCAAAAAAATTATTCGGAACGGACGGCATCCGCGGAACGGCCGGAAAGCCGCCGCTCGATCCGCGCACTGTAACCGCTCTCGGGATTGCGCTGGCGGAGGACTTACAGAGCCGCAATGCGGCGCGCCATCCGGTTCTGATCGGGATGGATACGCGCGAATCGGGACCGGCGATTGCGGCGAGCCTGGCGGAGGGACTTCGGCGCGGCGGTGTGGACACGGCATTTGCCGGCGTCTTGACAACGCCCGGCGTGGCGTATCTGACGCGTACCGGAGAATATTCGGCGGGCGTGATGATTTCGGCGTCCCACAATCCGTTCGGGGATAACGGCATCAAAGTTTTTGCGCGAACCGGATTCAAGCTGCCGGATGCGGAAGAGCATGAAGTGGAAGAGGCAATCTTCCGGCTTCTGGAAACGATTGAAGAAGAGCCAAAGGCTGCGCCACTGACGCAGAACCGCGAGGCGAAGCCATATCTGGATTTTCTGCTTTCAACCCTGTCTTCGTCTAAACCGCTCGCAGGGTTAAAGGTAGTGATGGATTGCGGAAATGGCGCAGCGTCGGCCCTGGCGCCAGAACTGTTCCGCGCGGCGGGCGCGCAGGTAACGCCGATCGCGTGCGCGCCAGATGGGCGTAACATCAATCTGAATTGCGGCGCGCTGCATCCGGAGAATGTGCGGGAGCGCGTGCTGGAGCTGAAAGCGGACGCGGGTGTGTCGTTCGATGGCGATGCGGATCGCGCGATGCTGGTGGCGCCGTCGGGACGGATTGTCGACGGCGATGCCATGATGCTGATTGAAGCGAAGCGGCTGCAGAGCGCTGGGCGCTTGCCGGGTAATCTGGTGATCGCGACGGTGATGTCGAACCTGGGACTCCAGAAGGGGCTGGAAGCGCTCGGGATTTCGATGGCGCGAACTCCGGTGGGCGACAAGTATGTGCTGGAAGAAATGGTGCGGCGTGAGGCGGCGCTGGGCGGAGAGCAATCCGGGCACGTGATTTTCCGCGAATTTGCGACGACCGGCGACGGCATGCTTACGGCGCTCCACGTTCTGGAGACGACTGCGCTGGCGCGCCAGTCGCTTGATGAGCTGGCGGCGGGCCTGGTATCGTATCCGCAGAAGCTGGTGAATGTAAGGGTGAAGGAGCGGCGGCCGATCGAGGAACTCTCGCATTTGAGGACTGCGATCCGCGACTGCGAGTTGAAGCTGGACGGGTCGGGCCGCGTGCTGGTGCGCTACTCCGGAACGGAACCTCTGCTGCGCGTGATGGTGGAAGGGCTGGAGTTGGGCGTTGTGGAAGAGCTGGTGAACTGCGTCACTTCTGCGATTCACGCAGACCTCGGTTAAGGCGCCATCAGCATCGCGGAGTGGGACTCACCGCATCGCTATCCTCTTCAGAAAAACCGCGGTGAAGGCCCAAAAAACACAATAAAGCCGTTACGCCACTGAGGAGCCCGCTGTGAATCGCCACTCGAAGCGCGGGCTGATGCCGGCAATTCTCTTCGGGGCGGCGGGCGCGGTGTTTGGCAGAGCCATGCGCCGCAATGACGAAAAACAAAAATTCGTGTGAACCTGGGTGGGGGCGTACTCGTAATGAGCAGGCATGAGGTACCTGTTTCCCCTCGCGCTGATCGTGACGCCGGTTCTTGCCCAGACCGGGTTCGACGTGGTTTCGATCAAGCCGAGCGACCCGTTTTCGGAATGGCAGCGCATCGGGATATCGGACAGCGGCTCGTTTGAGGCGATCGGCGTGCGGCTCAGCGACTTGATCCAGCGGGCGAATAACCTCCCACCCCGAAGCCGGGCAGCGTCGTCAAGCCGGACCGGCGGATATGGGGGATACGACAGGTCCGTCACTCTTCACGGCTTTGCAGAACCAGCTCGGGTTGAAACTCGATTCGAGCAAAGGGCCGGTGGAAGTCGTTGTTGTCGACAGCGCGGAGAACCATCAGCTAACTAGCTGTCTGACTCGTTGTCTAACCAGCATCTATGAAACGTATATTCGCGGGACTCATTGTTACTGCTGGCGTCGTATTTGGGCAGGGCGGATTCGATGTCGTGTCGATTAAACCCAGCGATCCGCTTTCCAGTGACGTACGCATCGCGCACTCCGTCAGCGGGCCTTTTGAGGCGATCGGCATTACGCTCAGTGGATTAATTGCGCAGGCTTATGACATCCGGCCTTTTCAGCTCGTGGGCGCTTCGGGCTGGATGGAGACCGATCGGTACGAGATTCACACGAAGGATGAAACGCCGGGGCCTTCGGAGGCTGAGCTTATCAGAATGCCGAAGGAGGAGCGGGATGTCTACCGCGCTCGTTTCCTCGCGAAGATGCGGGTACTGCTCGCGGACCGTTTCCAACTCAGGGCGCATCGGGAAACGAAAGAGATGCCGGTATATTTTCTGACGGTCGCGAAGGGTGGATCGAAGCTGCAGACTTTGCCGGACAACGGCAAACCGGGAGGCAATCTCACCGCGCGCCGCAATGGCGAGGGAAAGTCTGAGGTCATCGGCGAGAAGCTGCCGATCGTGTTGCTGACAAGATTTCTGTCTGGCCAGGTCGGACGCACCATCATCGATCAGACCGGACTGTCTGGTAAATACGACTTGACGCTCACCTATGCGCCGGAAATGGGCGACCTCAGCGGTCCGTCACTTTTTACTGCGCTGCAGGAGCAGCTTGGGCTGAAGCTCGAATCGGGCAAAGGACCGGTGGACGTGGTTGTGGTCGATAGCGCGGAGAGACCGTCGGAGAATTAACTGTTTATGAGACGCATACTCACAGGATTTTTTGTGTCAGCCGCGATGGTGCTTGCGCAGGCGACGTTTGACGTGGCTTCGATCAAGCCGAGCGATCCCGCTTCGCACGGTATGAGTGTGGGAATCTCGCCCAGCGGGTCGTTCCGCGCATCGGGAGTGACGCTGATGACGCTGATCCAGCAGGCTTACGATGTTCGGGGATTCCAGGTTTCGGGCGGGCCGGGATGGATCTCGACGGATCGCTACGACATCGTGACGAAGAACGAAAGCGCGGGGCCCACCCAGCAGGATCTGATCAAAATGAACGATGCGCAGCGGGACGAATTCCGCACAGCGATGATGACGCGTCTTCGGGCTCTGATCGAGGATCGTTTTCAGGTGAAGATCCACCGGGAAACGAAGGAGATGCAGGTCTATGGGCTGGTAGTGGCGAAGGGCGGACCGAAGCTGCAGCCGATGGAGCCCGGCGGACGGGACAGCAGTCTTTCGGTTTCGCGCGGCGATGAGGCGATCATGCATGTCACGGCGAAGGGGCTGCCGATCCCGAACCTGGTGAAGTATCTCTCGGATCAATCGGGGCGGCAGGTGATCGATGAAACCGGGCTCACGGGCAAGTACGATTTTCAACTTGCGTTCGCGCCGGACCTGGGAGACGCGACCGGACCTTCGCTGGTCACGGCGATCCAGCAGGAACTCGGCCTGAGGCTGGAATCGAAGAAGGGACCGGTGGAAGTGATCGTGATCGACAGCGCGCAGAAGCCTTCGGAGAACTGACGTCTATGACACGGCTGATTGCAGGGTTGATTCTTGTTGCAGGGTTGACATTCGGGCAGGGCGGATTCGATGCGGTTTCGATCAAGCCGAGCGATCCGCTTTCGAATACGATGCATATCGGGATTGGTCCGAGTGGGTCGTTTGAGGCGAGCGGCGTAGATCTGATGAGCCTGATCGCGCAGGCTTACAATGTGCGCGGCTTCCAGATTGTCGGTGGAACGGGCTGGATGGTTGACGACAAGTACACCATCGTCACTAAGGACGAAGCGAAAACCCCCTCCGGCGCAGAATTATCCGCGACGAATGACGCGCAGCGCCAGCAGGCTCAGGATCGGCTGATGGCGAAAGTTCGGGCTATGCTGGCTGACCGGTTTCAACTGCAGATCCATCGCGAGACGAAGGAAATGCCGGTCTATGAATTGACGATTGCGAAGGGCGGCGTGAAGATGCAGGCCGCGCCGGAAGATGGGCAGAACGATGCCGGTCTCAATCCGTTCCGCACGAATGAAGCGAAGGCTGGGGTGGTGGGGAAGAGGCTGCCGATGGACGTCCTGACGCGCTTTCTCTCGAATCAGGTGGCGCGTCCCGTTGTGGATCGGACGGGGTTGACAGGCAAGTATGACTTTCGGCTGGTGTATTCGCCGGAAATGGGCGATACGACGGGTCCTTCGATCTTCACTGCCCTGCAGGAACAGCTTGGGCTGAAGCTCGAGTCGGCAAAAGGCCCGGTGGAGGTGGTGGTGATCGACCGGGCGGAGAAACCCTCGGGGAATTGAAACTTTCTGCGCATAATATCCCTAT
>Ga0070658_10003263_pt1 | contig 13391 bp, 10 predicted proteins | sample KBSC13metaG_FD_64664 | JGI IMG/M metagenome (GOLD analysis project Ga0070658, IMG submission 64664) | Corn rhizosphere microbial communities from Kellogg Biological Station, Michigan, USA - KBS C1-3 metaG | ecosystem: Host-associated > Plants > Roots > Rhizosphere > Soil ... | reverse complement strand
AGGCATTCAATTTGGCGCGGACTGGTCGGGCAAGCTGAAGATGATCCTACAGTCGGTGACGATTCTTGTGATCCTGGCGTACGTCTACGGCTTGGGCTTCACGCAGCCGCACCCGGATCTAAACGCCGGCACGCTCGGGTACTGGACGATTTTTCGCGACGTGATGATCTGGCTGACACTGGCGGTGACGGTGTGGTCGGCGATGGGATACGTGCGCAAGAGCATGGTGGCGATTCGCGCGGCGACCTGAAATAAAAAACCAAAGCCTAAAGCCCAAAAACCAAACAGGAAACCTCTCCTGTTTGGTCGTTGGGCTTTGGTTTTTGGGCTTTGAATATTCCGCGAAGCGCCCTCACATCGCCATGCCGCCGTCGACGCAAATCACCTGCCCGGTGACATAGCTGGCGGCTTCGCTGGCGAGGAACGTCACGACGCTGGCGATCTCGTCCGCGTTACCAAAGCGGCGGAGCGGGATCAGTTCTTTGACCTTGTTCTTCACCATGTCCGGCAGCACGTCGGTCATGTCGGTGGTGATGAAGCCGGGGGCGACGACGTTGCATGTCACGCCCTTGCCGGCGAGTTCCTTGGCGACGGTTTTGCTCAGGCCGATGAGGCCGGCCTTGCTGGCGGCGTAGTTGGCCTGGCCGGCGTTGCCGACGACGCCGCTGACGCTGCCGATGTTCACGATCCGGCCGCCGGATTTGCTGCGCATCAGGTAGCGGGCGGCGGCGCGGGTCGTCACGAACGCGCTCTTGAGATTGGTGTTAATGACGTCATCGAAATCGGCGTCTTCCATGCGGAGGAACAGGCCGTCTTTCGTGATGCCGCCGTTGTTGACGAGGATATCGATCCGGCCGTGGGCTTCGGCGATTTTTTCGATCGCGTCGGCTGTCTGCTTCGAATCGCTCAGGTCGATCGACAGCGCCTCGGCCGACCCGCCGGCGGCTTTGACCTCTTCGACTACTGCGTTGAGCTTGTCGAGCCCCCGGGCGGCCGCGACGACGTGCACGCCGCTCTTGGCCAGCTGCTTGACGATGGCGGCGCCGATGCCGCGGGATCCGCCGGTGACGATGGCGACGCGTTTATCAGTCATGGTTCAATTCCTCAATCCGAATAAGTCGGCAAACGATAGCAAAAGATTTTCGTAGCTGCGACGCCTGCGTCGCCCGGTGTGCAGAAAAGGCGACGCAGGCGTCGCAGCTACCGCAGTCAGCCAAGCGCCGCCACTTCATTCAGGGTTGTCACCGCCGCCCGGCGATTCTGCTTCTTCAGCAGACCGGTCAGCACCTTGCCGGGAGCGAGTTCGATGAACTTCGCGTCCGGTAGGTTGGCGACCTGAGCGATCGTCTGTTCCCAACGGACGGGCTTGACGATCTGGTCGACAAGCAGCGACTTGATCGTCGCCGGATCCGTGTGCAGGGCGGCCGTGACGTTGGAGTAAACGGGGGCGCTGGGGACCTTGAATTCGACCTTCTCGAGTTCGCCCTTCATCGCGTCCGCGCCCGGCTGCATGATCGGGCTGTGGAAGGCGCCGGCGACGACCAGCGGCACCGAGCGGAAGCCGGCCGCGGTGGCGGCGGCGGCGAAGCGGTCGCAGGCGTCTTTGCTGCCGCTGACAACGATCTGGCCCGGGGCGTTGAAGTTCGCCGGAACGAGCACTTCGCCGTTGGCGTTTTCTTCGCAAAGCTTGGTCACCTGGGCCTCGTCCGTTCCCATGACAGCCACCATGCTGCTCGGCACGCTGACGGCGGCGGCTTGCATCGCCTTGCCGCGGGCGGCGACAAGCTTCAGACCATCCTCGAAGCTGAACACACCGGCCAAGTGCAGGGCGGTGTATTCGCCGAGGCTGAGGCCGGCGTAGACGAACGGGCCGTCGCCGAGCTTGCCGGCGGCCTTGGCGGCGGCGTGGCAGGCGATGCTGGTGACGTAAATCGCCGGCTGGCTGTTGTCGGTCTGGTTCAGGCGCTCGTCGGGGCCGTTGAAGCAAAGGTCGGCGAGGTCGAAGCCGAGGATGGCGTTGGCCTTGTCGTAGACGGCCTTGGCCTCGGGGAATTTCTCGGCGAAGTCACGGCCCATGCCGAGGGCTTGTGCGCCTTGGCCCGGGCAGAGGATGTAGGTGTTGGCTGACATAGAGGGTGGGCGATTATCGGGAAGATGCGGGCCGGGGCAAGGCGAGAGCAGCAGAGTGAAACGTGAAAACGTGAAGAAACGCGATGGCGTCTTTTCACGTTTTCAACTTTCACTCTTCCAAGATGATCACATCCGCACGACCGCGTTCGCCCACGTCAGCCCCGCGCCGAAGGCCACGAAGACGGCGATGTCGCCCTTCGTCAGCCGGCCAGCCTTGATGGCTTCATCGAGGGCGATCGGGATGCTGGCGGCCGAGGTGTTGCCGAAGCGGTCGAGGTTCACGATCGCCTTCTCGGGCGGCAGCTTCAGGCGGTCCATCGCGGCATCGATGATGCGCTGGTTCACCTGGTGCGGCACGACAAGCGTCACGTCATCGACGCTGAGGCCGGTCTTTTGCAGCGCGTCTTCCAGCATTTCCTGGAAACGCGAGACGGCAAACTTATACACCTCGCGGCCGCGCATCTTGATGAACTGGTTTCGGCCCGCGACGAGCTTTTCATCGACCGGGTGGCGCGAGCCGGGTTGGCAGTAGATGAATTCCCACCCGCCGCCGTCCGCGTGCAGCGAGCTGTAGAGCAGGCCGCGGTTGCGCTTGCCGTTGTGAACTTCTTCGCGCTGCAGCACGACCGCACCAGCCCCGTCACCGAAGAGGATGCAAGTGTTACGGTCTTCGAAATCGGTGATCCGGCTCATTGTCTCAGCGCCGATCACGAGCACGTTTTTATACCGTCCGGTTTCGATGAAACATGCGCCGGTTTCAAGAGCGTAGATGAAGCCGCTGCAGGCAGCATTCATATCGAAACTAGGCGTATTGCCAAGTCCGAGCGACAGGCTGACGAAGTTCGCCGTGCTCGGCGTCACCATCTCGGGCGTGCAGGTCGCGACGATAATCAGGTCGAGGTCTTTCGGCTCGAGCTTCGCATCCTTCAGTGCGTTGGTGGCCGCGTGCGAAGCCAAGGTCGCGCACGATTCGCTGTGGGTGACCACGCGGCGCTCGCGGATGCCGGTGCGCTGCACGATCCACTCGTCGTTGGTATCGACGAGTTTGGACAGGTCGTCGTTGGTCAGCCGCTTCTCGGGCAGATAGCTGCCGGTGCCGGCAATGATGGCGGAGTAACGCATTGTGCGATGTTAGCAGACGGCGGGCGCGTTCACTTCGCCTCTTCGACCTGAATGGCGTGGCCGATCTGGTCGACGATTTTTTCGTTCACTTTGGCGGCGAACAGTTGCTTGCCGACGCGGATGGCGTTTTTGATCGCGCGGGCTTCGCTGCGGCCGTGGCAGATCAGGCAGTAGCCGCCGACGCCGAGCAGCGGCGCGCCGCCGGTCTCTTGCCAGTCGTGCTTCTGGTAGATTTTCTTCATCACCGGCTTGAAGCTTTGCAGCATCTGCGGGTCGTATTCTTCGATTTCGCTGACGAGCGTCTGGAAGATGCCCTCGGTGATGCCTTCGGTGAATTTCAGCACGATGTTGCCAACGAAGCCGTCGCACACGCAGACGTCGACGACGCCTTTGAGAATGTCCTTGCCTTCGATGTTGCCGACGAAGTTGATCAGCGGCTCGTCGCGAAGGAGCTGGCGGCTTTCCTTCGTCATCGAGTTGCCCTTGGAATCTTCTTCGCCGATCGAGAGCAGGCCGACGCGGGGGCTTTCGATGCCGCAGACTGCCTTGCTGTAGGCCGAGGCCATCAGGCCGTATTGCAGCATGTGCATCGGCTTGGGCTCGGGGTTGGCGCCGACGTCGCAAAGGACGACCGGGCCGTAGAAAGTCGGAAGGATGATCGCGATACCGGGGCGGCTGACGCCCGGCAGCAACCGCATGCGGAGCTGGGCGGCGGCGACGCAGGCACCCGTGTTGCCCGCGCTGATCGCAACGTCGGCCTCGCCCTTGGCGACCAGCTTGTTCATCACGCTGATTGAGCTATCGGGCTTGCCACGGACGGCCTCGACGGGCGAGTCGTCCATTGCGATGACGTCTTTGGCGGCGACCGTCTTGTAGTGGTGTTTCTTGTCGGCAGCGACGGGACAGTTGGCAATCGCCTCATCGAGCACGTCTTGCGTGCCGATCAGGATGATCTGGTCGCCCGCTTCGAGCAACGGTGCGGCGTCCCAGCACCCTGCCAGGATTGCCTCGGGAGCCTTATCGCCCCCCATCACATCGACGGCCGCTCGCACCTAGTCGCCTCTTCCGCTTTAAGTCCAGAATGAAAACGCCTGGCAGGCCAGGCGGCTAAACAGTCTTCCGTATAAGGAAGCAGACGATTAGGCTTCTTCGTTCTTAACTTCGATGGCCAGGCTGGGGTTCACGAACCCGCAGTTGCCGCAGGCGGCGTGGGGCAGCTTGGCGCTTCCACACTGGGCGCAACGGACGTACTGGATCGGCCGCAGCGCGTGGTGCGAACGACGCTTGCGCTTACGCGACTTGCTGATGCGTTGGACGGGAAGCATGGCAAACTCCGGACAATCGGCTACGTAACTAGCACCCCTCGCGCAGTGTCGCCCGAAGAGTTGAGCGGGATAAGGTATGGAAAGCGGGAGGCGGTGTCAAGGTGCATCGCCTTTTATAGGCCCTACTTCGATTGCGGGTTGAGAATGCTGTTAGCGACCATCCCGCGGACCGTGTCGACGCCGAAGCCGCTGATTCCATAGGTGTTAGCACCCGCGAGTGCCGCCGCAACGTCGCCGCGGGTGACGTAGACCGCCGGCCGACTGCCGGAGAGGGCTTGGCGGAGGGTGGCACGGTCGCCTTCGACAAAATTGCGATACGTCGGCTTGGAGACGTCGATTCCGCCCGGCCGGCGGGTTTTGCCGGTGAGGATGGGGGTGTCGTCGCACGGCTTAAGGTCGCCGGGCTGGTAGCCGAGCTTGGCGAGGATGCTGTCGACGGCGGCCGAGGCAGCGGCGCGGCCGCCGGCGGCGTCGATCCAGAGGGTGCCGCCGGCTTCGATCCACTTCCGCAGCGCGGTGGCGTCGGCGTCGGCCAGTTGCGCCGATTCCGTCACCGTCAGGAACGCCACCTGCGTGGCCGGCGTCAGATCGGCGCCGGCGAGGGTCGAGATCTTCAGGTCAACGCCGCCCTTCTTGGCCAGGAGGGCGCTTAGTTGCGAAAGCGACGCCGGCTCGGGGTCGAAATTGCCGTCGTACTTGATCCTGGCCGCTGTCACCGTGGCTTTGGCCGGCGCTTCAGGCGCGACGACATAGTTCGTCAGCATGCGCGGCCGCTTCGGTGCCAGCCCGGTGGCGTAAAGATAGATGTTCGTCAGCAGATTAAAGCTGTCGCGCTTACCCGCGTTGTCGGCCTGCAGGTCTTTGCTCAGATCCTTCTCCACCAGCACGATCAATGGCCGGATGCCGTTATCGAGGATGGAAACGGGAATCTTCTCGCCGACCTTCTGGTTGAGCGTGAAGAACGGGTGGGCCGCTTCGGCCTTCGTAAACTGCCTGCCCGGGTACAGCTTCGCGGCAAGGTCGCGAAAGCTGTTCAGAACTGACGCCGCCCCGCCGCCTTCGGGCGAGGCGACCAGCATGCCGCCGGCGTTCAGGTAGTCGCGCAGGTGGCCGATTTGCTCGTCTTTGAGCGTGAAGGACTTATCTGTGACGAAGTAAAGGGTGGCACTTTCGATCAGCTCATTCACCGGCTGATCGAGGTCGGCGATCTGCCAGCTCGTCGGCACTTCCAGCCGCCGTGACATGTCATCGGTCAGGTTCTGCAGATCGTTCGGCCGATTGTTCCACGCCGGGGCGACGTTCTTCTTGTCATCGCCGAACCGCACCTTGCACACCGCCAGCGGGCCACGGGCGCGGTACAGGTAGAGCAGCGCGAACGACGTCGACACCGTAGGCCCCTTCGGCCCCTTCCACAGGCCGTCGGGCCCCTGCTGATTGAGCAATGTGACGGTGGCTTCGCGGAACCAGTCGACGTTGTTGAACTTCCGATAGCCGATCGCCTGGCCGACGTTCTGGATCGTCCAGAGGTAGTAGTACAGGTCGCTGTCGCCGTCGATCTGGTTCAGGTCGAAGTGCTTGTCGAGCCACTCGATGCCGGCCGCCAGCTCGGGCGAGGTTTTGTTACCGGTCCCCAGTTTTTTAGCGCCTTCGAGAAAGCGTTCGGTGATGCTGAGTGTCAGTACACCGCCGGCCGTCATCGGACCGCTGGCGCGGTCGACGAAAGCGTCGGAGCCTTTTTGAATATCGCGTGCCGGCTTGACGGCCCAGGCACCGGCGTCGGCGTTGCCGGAGGGAAACTGCGCGTCGCGCCAGTATTTATCGATCTGCCGCCAGACACGGGCGTCGATGTCGTAGCCCGCATCCTGTGCCGCGGCCAAGCCCAGAACCGCGTACTGGCTGTTGGCGTTGTCGGCCCCGGGCGGCTTCGGCAGCGTGCTGACGCCCGGCGTGAAACCGCCCTGCGGCGTCATCGTCTGGATCAGCCAATCGGCATCGCGCCGCATCCACGGCTGCCAGTTCTTTTGCGGCAGCATCGAGAGCATGCGCAGCCGCATCGCGCGGTCGTAGGTGCTCGCGCTCTGGTAACACGCGACCCACCCGATGCGCTTGGCCAGCCAGGGCGTGTACTGGTTCTCGCCGGTGGAGAGAAACGCCCAGCATGCCAGCGCCTGGTTGCCGGGCAAGATCCACTGCTGCAACCACGCGGCGATATCGGCGGCCCAGTAACTGTCCGGGCCGAGGTCGACATCCGGTGCGCGGACTTTTTCAAGGCCGATCACGGCCCGCTCGATGGCGTCGTCAACGCTCTTCAGATCGAGCGTCCTGGCCGTCAGATTGCGGCGGACCAGGGGCGGGAGGGTCTTGGAGTTCCGCGTCAGCTCGTCGGCGGACGCGCGCTTCGGGACGCTACCGCTTTCCATCGCCGTAATGACGGTGAAAGCTCGCTCCTGCAGGATATTCTTCTGCACGACGGGCTGCGGCGGCGAGGGCGCTCGCGACTTTGGTGACATTCTCCCCGGCGCCGGCCTGCCGGCGGCCGCGTCGCCGGCAACGACAGCGCGCTTCAACTCCCCCGCCGCCTGCTTGAGAATGGCGGGCGAATACGTGCTCAGCCAGCCGTCGAAATATGCCTGGTTCAGGAACGCCAGCGAATCCGACGCCGCCGTCGGTTCAGAAATCGCCTGCTGCGCGATCGAGCGGATCACGGCGGCGAGCATTTTCGGATCGCCCGAGGCCAGCATGCCGTACAGCGCGTCGCCGCGCACCTGCCGGAGCATCCAAGGCGTTTTGCCGACGCGAAGGTTGTAGTTGACGGCATCTTTGTCGTCGATGGTCTTGAACTTGTCCTTCAGCGACTTGGCTTCCTCCCAAAGCGGCTCGGCCTTGGCGCGGGCGGAGGCGTCCATCAGTTTCAGCGATTCGGGAGGCCAAACCTGTTTCTGGAACGGCGGGTAGCCGGTCGTGATCGACGCCTGCTGCATCAGTTGCCAATACCGATGGCCGATGTCCGGCGGATCGAATTTGCGGAACGGCCTCTGCTCGAAGGCGATTTTGTCGGGCAGCACTTTCGAAAACGCGACGAACACTTCGCCCGGCACCGGCGTCGCTTTCGGGTGGATGACCGGGTAGATCAGGTGGTAACGGATGTAGATGTCTTTTTGCGGATCGCCGGTGAATTTGTCGTTGAGGTGCTTGGCCAGTTCGGCCTCGCACCCTGCGGGAAGACCGTCGACGAGCGGGTGCGGGCGGGGCAGATCGAAGTCGGCGGCGCCGGTATCAAAGGTGGCGGCCTGTTTTTTCAGGGCCTCGATGAATTGGTCGACCGTGACCGGCCCGGTGGCCGGTTTTGTGGTGTGGAAGATCTGCCCCACCGCTGGCGCCGCGGACGCCGCCGCGACCGCCAATACCGCCGCGAAACCTCTAAAGTATCTCGATTGACCCGCTCGTAGCGTGCTCCCCATGGCCGTGACTCCCTTCGCCCTTGCTATGAATAGCAGAACGGCACGGCAGTGCGAATAAATTGATCAGCCGATGCGGCCGGGAAGACCCCGATCAGGCCACGATCGATTCTTCGCTGGCCGCGGCAACCGCGGCGAGGGCTTCCTGGTGGCGCTGGTACAGTACGGCAAGGGTGCTGAAGCCGACGTAGAAATACCCACCCGCGAAGATCATCAGGAATGGGATGCTCGTCATCGCCGCGCCGTAGCGGACGCTGATGATGATGAAGCAGGTCATGTACAGGCCGAACGCGATCTCGACCAGCGGCATCCAGAGCTTGGAAACATTGAACTTCGGCGCCTCGCGCAGCACCACGCGGCGGTGATTGCCGGTAACGCCGTACTTCGGTGTCCGCACGAACTCGGCGGGCTTGCGGCGGATCATGCTGATGATCGCCTCTATCACCGCCTTGGTGTTGTTGACGCAAACGCCGACGCCCAACGCCATGATGAACGGCAGGTACAGGAACGTCTTCCACCCCGCCCACCGGCCAAACAACTCGCGCTGTGCGTAGATGAAGAACGTGCTGGCCGAGCACGTCGCGAGGACGAACAGGCTTACTCCGAATAGCCAATTGTTGAGGCTCGGGCCGTGCCATTGTTCGGCGGCGACGCGCTGCAGCTTGATCACCGGCTCGATCATCGGAGTGCTGTTGATCTTCAACTGCTGGTTGATGATGAACGTCGGGTACATCAGCAGCGTCATCAGCACCATCAGCGGATAGACGATCGTGCAGGTGAGGTGGAAGAACGCCTCGCTCTTGATGCTCCATGGCAGCTTGCTGCCCATAATCCGTGGCAGCAGCTTGATGGCCGTCTGCATGCTGCCCTTGGTCCAGCGGTGGGCCTGTTGCTTGAAGCTGACCATCTCCGGCGGAAGCTCGGCCGGGGCGACGTGGTGCGGAAGGTAGACGAACTGCCAGCCCTTCAGCTGCGCGCGGTAGCTAAGGTCGAGATCTTCGGTCAGCGTGTCGTGCTGCCAGCCTCCGGCTTCTTCGATGGTCTGGCGGCGCCACACGCCGGCCGTGCCGTTGAAGTGCATGAATCGGCCGCTGCGATTGCGGGCGGTGTGCTCGATCACGAAGTGGCCGTCGAGGAAGATCGCCTGTGACTTGGTGAGCAGCGACGCATCGCGGTTAAGGTGATCCCAGCGCACCTGCACCATACCGACCTTCTCGTCGCTGAAGTGATTCACCACGTTCCGCAGAATGTCGCGCGGCGGCACGAAGTCGGCGTCGAAGATCGCGATGAAGTTCGCGTCGGTCTGCTTCAGCCCTTCCTGCAGCGCACCGGCCTTGAAGCCTTCGCGATTTGTCCGGTGGATGTATTTGACGTTCACGCCCTTGGCCTGCCATTCACGGCAGGCGGCTTCGGCGATTTCGGCGGAATGGTCGGTGCTGTCGTCGAGCACCTGGATCTCGAGCTTATCTTTCGGGTAATCGATCAGGCAAGTCGCCCGGATCACGCGCTCGGCAACCATGTCCTCGTTGAACATGGGCAACTGCACCGTCACCTTCGGAAGTTCGGCCTCTTCATAGCGCCGCTGCGGCACGTGCACGTTGTGGCGGTGCTTGATGTAGAGATACACCAGGACGTAACGGTGAAACCCGTACAGCGCGACGATCGCCAGGATCGCAAAGTAGATGGAAGTGATCGCGAGCGACAGCGGGTGTTCAAACATGGACAACCAGTTTCCCTTTAGGCCGCCTCAGCCCCGACTTTTCCTGGCTGGCGAACCCGATGACGAGCCGCTCACTCATATTGGTGCGGCGAAGGTGCCGCCGAAGGACGCGGATCGATATGTCATGCCAATGGCCTCCGCCACGGCGTAGGGCGATCATAAAGGGTACGTGAAAACGATGTCAATTCATCACCCCCTCTCGCATCACCGGCGCTTTCCCTATATTTACACGATTCCTGATCATGCGTTGGATCATCGGCGACATCCACGGAATGCTGCTCCCGCTGCGAAAGCTGCTGGACGAGATCGCCAAGCGCGATCGGCACCCAACGTTTTTGTTCTGCGGCGATTACGTGAACCGTGGGCCTGACAGCCGGGGGGTTATCGATTTGCTGCTGTCGCTGCCGAGCGCACTGTTTTGCCGCGGCAACCACGATGACACCTTCAACCTTCTGATGACCGGCCAAAGCTTTGTGCCGCTGCTGCAGGTCGACGTGGTGACGACTTTCGAACACTTCCTCCAGTACGGCCTCGACCAGACGCTCTACAGCTATGGAATCGAGCCGGATGCCTTAGCCAAAGCCGCCCGCTGGCCATCGGCGCGGGTGATCAAGGACTTGCTAGAGCCGGTACCTGACAGCCATCGCAAGTTCTTCGAAAAGTTGCCCGGCGTGCTGCACGAGCCCGACTTCTTCGTCGCCCACGCCCGGTGGAACCCCTGCGCCGGCACCAAGCCGGAGCTTTTCGACAAGGAATTGCGTCAATCGCCCCAAGCCCGGCACGACGTTATCTGGGGCCGGTTCACTAGCCGGGAGTTATTACAGACCAAGCAGTGGGACCGCCCCGGGTTTTTCGGGCATACGCCGGTGACGATGTACCGCTCGAGCAGCCCCCTGCTGCCGGTGGAAGCCGAGCAGGTATACCTGCTCGACACGGGGGCTGCCGTCAACGACGAGGGGCGGCTCACCGCGTGGTGTTTCGAGGAAGGCAATTACGTGCAGGTGGAGCGGGACGGGAAACTGGCCCTATGACCTCCCGCCCTGCCGAACCCGCGGTCCTGCGGCCGCACGGGCTGAGCCTGGCGCTGATTCACCCGCAGATCGCACCGAACACCGGCAACCTCGCTCGCCTCTGCGTCGCCACCGGCACCGCGCTGCACCTGGTTCGGCCGCTGGGGTTCCTGTTGGACGATCGAAAGCTCAAGCGAAGCGCGATGGACTACTGGCCGCGGCTGAAGTTCACGGTGCACGACGATCTGGACGCTTTTCTGAAGGCCACGGCCGGCCGACGCCTCCGGCCGTGTGAAAACGGCGTCGGCCGGTGCCTTTGGGACGCGGATTTTCGCCCCGACGACGTGCTCCTGCTCGGCAGCGAAACGGCCGGCTTGCCGGCAGCGCTGGTCGAACGCCTCGCCGACGCGGCCGTTCAGATCCCCCAAATTCCGGGCGAACGGTGCCTGAATGTCAGTACCGCTGGCGGCATTGTCCTCTTCGAAGCCCTTCGCCAATGTCAACACCGGTGCGCGTAACGCCGCAGGAACACGAAAAATCCGGAATTTTGTAACAGTTTGGCGTGGGCAACGCTCGATAATACAGATCGCGGCTGGTGTGTTAACCCCGGCCGCAGGTATGGACAGGCCCTTATCACTGCGATAAACCTCACGGGCGGCATTGACGTCAATGTCGACCAGTTGAGCCGGGAGGGGAGACGCGGCAATGTGCCGTTGTCCGCCGCGGCGGTGGATCGTACAGGATGAGAACTGCTCAAACAGGAATCTTAGAAAGGATTTCGCTCATGCTCCGTCGCTCAAACGACACATCTGTTTCCGGTAAGGGCTCGACCGCGGCCATCGAAGGCCTCGAAAGCCGTCAGCTGATGGCCGCTACCGCTTCGGTTATCGCGGTCAAGGTCGCCAAGCGCGTCGACGCCGATGGCAACGCCCTGGACAGCAACCGCATCACGATCGGTTTCACCCAGAACATCACGCTGAATAATGCGGCGCTGCTCCGCAACTTCGGCTATGCGAATGACATGCTCACCAGCAGTTCGCAGCGCAAGGTGACCGTCAACCTGTCGGCCACCGCGTCGGCGAACGTGCTGACGATCATCACCGATCGCCTGGTCCGCAAGGGCAGCAAGCTGCAGATCCTCACCGGCGCCATCACCGATGCCGGCGGCCACGATCTGGCCCAGAACGTCACCTTCACGGTCGGCCAGAACAAGCCGCGCTTCACGATGAGCAGCCGCGCCTGGCGCGCGACTGACAAGAGCTACTTCGAAAGCGACGTGATCAGCGGCGCCCCGTCGGCCACCGTGCTGAACACGCAGCCCAGCGCGACCACCGTGCGTGCCAACCTGGTCACCTTCCTGAACAAGAAGGTTTCGGCCAAGCTGATCACCCAGGCCCAGGAGACCTCGGCCCTGGCCACCTACGACAGCGCCACCACCGCCGGCTACATTCCCAGCGCCAACCTGCGTGCGGCCCTGGTGTCGCTCGTCGGCACGGTCGCCGAGCCGGCGATCAACTCGATGCTCGGCAAGGCCAACGTCACCGGCAGGGGCTGGACCTCGATCAGCTTCGGCAACAGCAGCCAGATCTCGGCCAGCGCCCCGACGGCTGAAACCAAACTCAGCTCGAGCGGCCGCCTGTCGACCGTCGTACGCGACACCCTGCAGGGCGAATCGTTCGCCGCCCTGTCGGCCATCCTCGCCCGCGAGTGCATGCACCAGGGCACGACGGCCAACAGCAATGGCAACACGCCGGACTCGCAGGACGCCGAAGTCATCGACAACGCCGTCGCCAACGTCGTGTACGCCCAGCAGCTGCTGGTCGACCCGAGCGTCGCCGGCGCCGGCAGCACCCTGACCACCTACCTGAACACCCAGCTGCTGGCCCTGCTGAACAGCGGTCAGAAGCTGTTCCCGTACGGCGGTATCAACCCGGCGGCCACGGTCAACGGCATCGCGTCGAACGTGTTCGTCGGCGGCGTCGCCGATCCGGGCGGCTTTGGCAACAGCACCCCGGTGACCAGCTTCACCGACTTCGTCAAGCGCGACTTCACCCACCGCGGACTGGCCAACCCGACGATCGCCACCAGCCCGTACGCCCAGACGGTGCTGAAGAACATCGTCGGCAAGAGCGGCACGTTCACGCAGTTCAACTCGACCGTCCAGACGTACCTCGACACCCGCAACCAGGTGCTGACCGACGTCGCTTACATCAAGCTCGGTCAGGCGCTGAAGCTGACGTTCTAAAGCGTCAGTCGATCGCTCGATCTGAATCCACGAAGCCCACGGCACGCCTGCCGTGGGCTTTCTTTTGCGCGGGGAAGTCGATCGACAAGAGGAAGACGGTCGCTCGCGCGACCGTCTTCAGAGATCGAACTCCGGTTCGATGCGAAGGGCTTAGCCCTTCACCGCACCCGCGGCCAGCCCCTTCACGAACAGCTTCATCGTGAACAGGAACAGCAGGATCAGTGGGATCGAGCTAAGCGTGTAGCCGGCCATCAGCTCGCCCCATTGCTTGACGTATTCGCCGTCGAGCCGCATCAGGCCGACCGGGACGGTAAGCAATTGGTCGTCGCGCATCACGATCAGCGGCAGCATCAGGTCGTTCCACCGGCCGATGAACTGCAT
>Ga0070658_10003261_pt1 | contig 13399 bp, 10 predicted proteins | sample KBSC13metaG_FD_64664 | JGI IMG/M metagenome (GOLD analysis project Ga0070658, IMG submission 64664) | Corn rhizosphere microbial communities from Kellogg Biological Station, Michigan, USA - KBS C1-3 metaG | ecosystem: Host-associated > Plants > Roots > Rhizosphere > Soil ... | reverse complement strand
GCCAGGAGCGGAACGGCGGAGGCTGCGGGAAATGCAATTCACGAGCAGCCTCCGAAGCGAGCATCGCCAGGAGCGGAACGGCGGAGGCTGCGGAAAAGAGGGCTCACGACGGCGAAGGCTAGTCGCCCGAGGGCTCCACCGGTGTGACCGGCACCGAAGGGCCGCCGCGTGTCGCGCCGAAACTCACCACGCCGGCCGCCAACCGGCGCGAACGCTGCGACGTACGAGCCCATGGCAGCGGGCGGCACTAGGCTCACCAATCGTGAGCCAGCCCCGCGATCCGGCGTCCGGAAATGGTCCTCCGCGGTACCGCCGTGACCGTCGCGGGCGGGGCTTGCGCGGCCCGTTGGCGCCGTCCGCGCTACCGATTTCACGTACCCGTGCCGAGGCGTTCGACGACCTCGTCCTCGATGCGGTCGAGCGGCTCGAACGCCGCTGGCACGATCAGCTCGAGAACGTGCAGTTCGCGGTCGAGGACGTGCCGCCACCGATGCTGCTCGGTCGCGATCCGAGCGAGCCGGTGCCACTCGGCGCGTTCGTGCCCGCGTCTGCAGGGGCACCGGCCCAGATCGTGGTGTACCGACGTCCGATCGAAGCGCGAGTGGCGGGCGCCGACGAGGCGGCCGAGCTGGTGCACGACGTGGTCGTCGAGCAGGTGGCCGACTTGCTCGGGCTGGAGCCCGACGTCATCGATCCGCGTTACGGCGAGGGCTGGGACGACGACGCCGGCGACGACTGATCGGGCGCCTCCGCAGGCAGCGAGTCATCGGGTGAGAACAGGTCGGACGACGACGCCGGTTCAGATGGCTCGTCACTTTCAGGAGAAGACGCAGGGGCCGACGGCGACGCAGGCGGTGCCGGCGTGTGCGCGACCTCCGGCAGGCCGGCGCGCAGGTCGGTGCGCACCGGCGGACGCTCGAGCGTGGTCACCGGCGACCGCAACGGGAACGACGTGAGATCTGCGGTGGCGCCGATGTTTTCTTGCAGGGCCCAACCTGCGTAGAGCGGCCCGCCGGCCTCGGGAGTGATCTCGACTGCTGGCGCAGGGTCTTTCGACAGCGACCCGAGATCGAGCGCCATCGTGGTACCGCCGGGAATCGTCATCGGACTCACCAGCGGCGATGACGTCTTGGTGTCTGGCAACACGGTCAGGGTGAGGTTGGCGTCGGCACCGGGCGCGGTGAGCAGCAGCGACGTGTGCCGGTCGCTACCGGTCTCGCCGCCGGCCACGACCGTCGGTGTCGACAACGCCGGAACGGCTGCCGTGAAGCCGACGTCGGCGCCGCCGGCCTTGTCGGGCGAGAGCGATGAGATGGCGCCCGCCACGACCGGTTCGGTTGACGTGACGACGACCGCGCCGGCCTCCTTCTGCAACTGGTCGGCAAGATCGACGCTGACGACCTGGCCGGCCGGTACGTCGACGGCGTCGAAGCCGGTCGGGGTGAACGAGCCGTCGGCGGTGACGATGTTCAACGACACGGTGGCGTCGATGTCACCAGGCGTCGAGAGGATCAACCGGCGCGCGCCATCACCGCCCACGATGCCCGGCACGGTCTGGGTGAGCGCCGGGCCGTCAGTGCGCGGGATCCACTCGACGCCGAGCGGGATCGACCCGTTTTCGGCGTCGTAACGCACCGCGGCAACGATCCGCCCCGATGTCGCGGTGACGTGCACGACGCCGTTTGCAAAGCCGGGCGCGAGCGTGTCGAGCCGCACTGCTTTCTGCGAGTTGGGCGGCACGACCAGGCCGTGCTGAGCCTGCGGGTCGGGCGGCGCGGCGTCGCCGTAGATGCCGATGTCGACGGTGGCTTCGACGGCGTCGACGTTGCTGAGCAGCAACGTGGCATGGGTGCCGACGCCGCTCGAGAACCCAGCGAACCACGCCTCGGTGGTCGGCGCTTCGCACGGCGCAGCCGAGACCTGCAGGCTGCTGCCGACCGACTGGCGGGTGAACTGCACGGCGCTCGACGTAGTGGCGATCGGACCGGTCATCGTAATTCGCATCGGGCTGAGTGTCTTGGGTCCGTCGATGTGCCACGCGTGCCCGGGCTGTATCGGCACGTCGGTGGCAACGCTGTCGGGATCAAGCGGCGCGGTCGTGAGCGTCGAGCTGCTCGCGGGGTCGGTGCCGGCGTCGGCGTAGGCGATCCGGGCCGCGCCCCGGCTCGGCGTGCCGCCGGCTTGCGGACACACGAGAGTCTGGTTCGTCACCGGCATCAACCCCGGTTGCGGCGTCGTCGCCTTGACCGCCGCGGGCCGAGTGACCTGCGCCCAGATCACGGCGGCAGCGATCACCACGATCACGACGGCGGCGAGCAACCGCGGTTCGGCACTCAGCCGCAGCCGCCGGTTCACCGGGACACCCCTTCGCGGTCGACCGGTATCTCGAACGCCGGCTCATCGACCCGCAACCGCAGATGGCGTTGCTGGTCGGCGGCGCGCTGGCCGGCCGGGATCGCCCCGCCGAGCACGACGAGCGCGGCGACCAGCTCGTAAATCAGCCAGTTGGCGCGGCGGTCGGGAGCTCGGAAAACCACGACCTGCGCTCCCGCGGTCGGCACCACGAACGCCTGCATGCCGTCGTGCGTGGTCGCCTGAAGCGGCACCGCGAGACTGCCGTTGCTGTTAACGGTCGACGCCCGCCAGGCCGGCGAGGGCGCCTCGGCGAGCACGAGCAGCCGCGGTGTCGGCGCGTACGGCAGCGTGATCGGCACCGCGTGCTTACCGATGAAGGCACCCGTGATCGGCAGCTCGGGCGTGGTCCACGGCCCGGTGTCGGTGCTGTCGGGCGCGCTGGCGTCGGCGGGCGTGGCCAGCATCAGCCGCCCGGAGTCGATGTCGACTTGCCAGACTTGCCAACCCGACGCGGCGACTTTCGGCAGCAGCCCACCGGACGCCGCGATGCGGGTGCCGAGACCGCCGTCGCCGGCCAGCGGCACGAGCACGTAACGCACGCCCGCGTGGGCGAGTTCGGTGGCCGCCCGATCGCCGAGGCCGGCAGTCAGATCGGCAACCGCTGCATCGACCAAGCGAACCTGACTCGGGTCGGGCGGCAGATCGGCATCGCCGAGTTGGGGCGACCGGTCGCGAACGAGCGCGTACGTCACCGCCGTTGCCTTACCGGACGACGAAAGCTGCGGGCGCAGCACGACGGTGCGCGGCGCGCCGTGGCTGGTGGCCGGGTCGGTGATGAACGCGGGCAGCACGTCGGGATTGCCGGCGTGCAGCACCGGACCCGTGCCGCGGGCAAGCCACAGGGCGCCGGCCACAAACGGGGTGGCGATCGCGAGCGCCGCAGTGGCCAGCGCCACCGGCTGCCGCCAACCGAAACTCGTGGCAGCAAGGCGGGCCCGCAGCCGGGCGCCGGCCACGGCGGCCGACATCAAAATGCCTGCTGCCATCACGGTGGTTGCGGTGCCGGGCCAGCCGGCGAGCGTCGCCGTGCCGGCCCCGCCAGGGACGGCACCGCCCACAGCGGCGACCCGCGCGTGCGAGATCACCAGGCCGCCGATCAACCCGGCGATGGCCAGCAACCAGCCCAGTTGTGCGGGCCGCGGCCGGGTGAGCTGCAACAGTCCGGCCAGCCCCGCAAGCACGACGACGACATACAGCCACACCGGCGGCGTGCCCGGGCCGCCCGGATGCAACAGCAACACGTCGAGCGCAGAAAGTTGCGGCGCCTGTAAATCGGGCGACGTGCGACCGACCCCGGTGACGAGCAGTGCCGGGTGCTGCCAGACCCGGATCGTCCACGGCAGCAACAACACAGGCGGGACGACGATGAGCACCACCGCTCGGCGAACCGCGAGCCACGAACCGCGGGCGATTCCGGCGATCAGGGCAATGAACATCAGCGGGGCGAGCAACACGAAAACGATCGGGTCGAACGCGCTCGCCACGGTGAACGGGATCGCGGCGGCCCACGCCGGCCGCGCGCCCTGCCACCGGCGTCCGGCCCGTCGAAAGGCGGCGCGGGTGACGAGCGCGTGGTCTTGCAGCGGCAGCACGAGGGCATGCACCGCGGTCGAGACCACGAACGGCAGCACGATGGCGACGACCGACACGCCGAGGCGTCCGGCCGAAATCGCGCCGGTGACGACGGGCAGCAACGCATACGTCGCGGCGACCCAGATGCGCACCCGGGTGTTGGCCGCGATCGGCCGCACCGCGATGTAGGCCGCGAGCCCGGCCAGCGGCACGCTGCCCAACAACAGCACCTGGACGGCGAACTGAGCGCTGCCGAACAACACCGTGGCGATCATCGCCAGGAACGCGAGATACGGCGGGGCGACGACGTTGCTGCCGAACCCGGTGGGGTGCCAGCTCTGGGTGTAGGTGTGCCACAGGTCGCTCGCACCGTCCGGGGCCGGAAGCAACGCGCCGCCGTACAGCGCACCGCCGAGAACGTGCCGCTCGGCAACGAGCGCCACGACGAGCAGCGCAAGCACGAGCAGCACACCCGGCTGCGAGATCAATCGGCGGAACAGCCCGCGCTGGTCGCGGCCGTCATCGGTGGCGCCGACCGTGGCTAGCCGGGTCGAGAGGGCGTCGGCGTAGTGCCGAAGTCGGGTGCCGCGCGGTGCGAGCAACGTGCGCACGTCACGCGCGGGCACCTTGCGCAGCCGCTTGCGAGCCGTTCGAGCCACGATCAGGCCGCGCGGGTGAAGGGCGATCCAGCCGAGGGCACACAGTTCGTCCCAGGCATCGAGCGGGCGCTTGAGGAGCATCAACGCCAGCGCCCTGAGCAACGACGCGATCGTGAGCCGGACGGCGACCCACGGCAACCACACCCGGGGCGCGTTGACCAGCATCGTGCGCAGCGCGCTCTGGCGATCGAGCCGGCGCCGGAACGGTGTGGCGTTGTCGATGCGGCGGGCGCCACTCGCGGCAGCTTCGGCGTGGTAGACCACGGCACGCGTGCAGACCACGACGCGGTATCCGGCGAGGTTCACCCGCCAGCCGAAATCGAGATCGTCACGAAACAGCGGGAGGGCGCGGTCGAGTCCGCCGAGCGTTTCCCAGACGTCGCGGCGAATCAGCATGCCTGCGGTGCTAACCGCCATCACGTCGCGATCGCCGTCGTGCTGGCCGTGATCGAGTTCGCCCGGTTCGAGGCCGGTTTCGCGGCGTCCGCCTCGGTCTGCGGTGATGCCCACCTCGAGGAGCACCCGGTGATCGGCCCAGCCGAGGATTTTCGGCCCGATCACTCCCGCTGACGGCATCTCGTCGGCGAGTTCGAGCAGGTATTCGAGCGCAGTTGCGCTGGGCGCGCTGTCGTCGTGCAGGAGCCAGATCCACTCCACCGGCGTACCGGCGTCGGAGCGGGTCGAGGCCAGGCCGGGCGCTCCGCTGAACGCGGCGACCGCTTGATGCACCGCGGCGCCGAACCCGGTTGAGCGCGAAGCGTTGAGCACGCTCGACGAACCGACCGCGCGCCCGAGCAGGTCGACGGTGTCATCGTCGCTGCCGGTGTCGACGGCGACGAACCGCTGCACCGGACGACGTTGCGTCTTCACCGCGTGCAGGGTCGCGGGCAGCCATCGAGCGCCGTCGTGGGCGACAAGCACCGCAGTGACGACGTGGCGGGGGCGGACCAGACGGTCTGATCGCGTAGTGGCAGTGGTCATACGGGGCGGATCGCAGGAATCATGGCGGTCAAGGTGGCAGCAGAAGTCATATGGCTTGGTGAGACGGCAGTGATCGACGCCGGAGCGCATTTCGCAGCGGGCTTGGCAGAACGCCTCACCCTACGCGATGAATGCCGACCCGCCCATTGGCACGCGTGACCGTGATCGCCCCCGGGTACCGCCGCGCGCTACCGCGTTCAGCTCACGCGGCGCTTGAGACGCCGGCGTTCACGCTCCGAAAGCCCACCCCAGATGCCGAACCGCTCGTCGCTGGCGAGCGCGTATTCAAGGCACTCGCTGCGCACCGGGCAGGTCGTGCAGACCCTTTTGGCCTCGCGCGTCGACCCGCCTTTCTCAGGAAAGAACGCCTCGGGGTCGGTCTGCGCACACAGCGCGCGATCCTGCCACCGAAGCTCTTCCTCGACGTCGAGCGCGAACATCAGCTCGGTATCAGCTCGGTCGCCGGCATTCGTGACGCCTGCGCCGACACCGTCGTGCAACGGACTGACCTCGCGGTAGATCTCGGTCACCGCGCACCTCCTCGACCCATGACTCGCCTGTGTTGCGACGCTCCGATGCGCCACACACGGAGAACATAGTTGGAATTACATGCGCGTCATTACCCGCTCGTCAAGCCGAACGGTGATATTCGCTTGCGCACCCCCTTCGCATCGGCCGCCTCGTCGTCCGCCCAAGACCTCTGCGACGATGCCCGACGTGAACGACGAACCCCTCGCAGCCAACGAAATCTCCACCCGCAGTGCCGGGCAGAGCGCCGGGCAGAGGGCCGCTAAGGCGGGCCTGAGCGGCCGCCGGATTGTGGCCTTGGCCGGCGGCATCGGAGGAGCCCGATTCCTCCGCGGCCTGCTCGCGGCGCTACGCGAAGACGACCCAGCAGCCACTGTCACGGTGATCGGCAACACCGGCGACGACATCTCGTTGTTCGGCCTGCGGGTCTGCCCCGACCTCGACACCGTGATGTACACCCTCGGCGGCGGCATCGAAGAATCGCAAGGCTGGGGCAGGTCGGCCGAGTCGTTCGCGGTGAAGGACGAATTGCTGGCCTACGGCGCCGGGCCGATGTGGTTCGGCCTCGGCGATCGCGACATCGCCACCCACCTGTTGCGCACGCAATGGCTAAAAGAAGGGCTCACGCTGTCGCAGGTAACCGCACGGTTGTGCGAGCGGTGGCAACCCGGTGTGCGGTTGTTGCCGATGTCTGACGACCGCGTCGAGACGCACGTGCTGATCGACGACGGAACGAGTCGACGGCTCGTGCATTTCCAGGAATGGTGGGTGCGGCTGCACGCAGCCGTGCCCGCAATCGAAATCACGGCAGTCGGTGCCGACGAAGCCAACCCCGGCCCTGACGTTGTCGACGCGATCCTCAACGCCGACGTGGTGGTGTTGCCGCCGTCCAACCCGGTGGTAAGCATCGGCACAATCCTTGCCGTACCAGGCATTCGCGAGGCGCTGCGATCCACGACGGCGCCGGTGGTCGGCGTCTCGCCGATCATCGGTGGCGCGCCGGTGCGAGGCATGGCCGACGCGTGTCTCACCGCGATCGGCGTCGAGACGTCAGCAGCGGCAGTCGGCGCGCTCTACGGGCCCGAGTTGATCGACGGCTGGCTGGTCGACGACGTCGATGCCGCAAGCGGTGTCGACGGCGTGGTCGTGCGATCGCACCCGCTGTTCATGACCGACATCGATGCGACGGCCGCTATTGCGCACGCAGCTCTCGATCTCGCCGATTTCGTTACGTTGTAACGAGTTCTATCGCGCCAGATCGCGAAGCGATGCCGTCAGCGCGTCGACCGCGAAGTCGAGATCGGACGGCGTAACCACGAGCGGTGGGGCGAGCCGGATCGTCGAACCGTGAGTGTCCTTGGCGAGAACACCGTGCCGCAGCAACGTTTCGCAGACCTCGCGGCCGGTGGCCAGCGACGGATCGATGTCGATGCCGGCCCACAGCCCGCGCGACCTGAAGTTCATCACGCCGTGGCCCAGCAGGCCGACCAGCCGATCAGACAGGTGGGCACCCAAAATTGCCGCTCGCTGCTGGAATTCGCCGGTCTCGAGCAGGCCAACCACGGCCTTGCCGACTGCACACGCCAACGGGTTTCCGCCGAACGTGCTGCCGTGCTCGCCGGGCTTCAGCACGCCCATGACCGACCAGTCGGCGACGACCGCCGAGACCGGAAGAATCCCGCCACCCAAAGCTTTTCCGAGGATCAGCACGTCGGGCATCACCGACTCGTGGTCGCATGCGAACGTCTTGCCCGTGCGGCCCAATCCTGACTGGATCTCGTCGGCCATGAACAGCACACCGGCGTCCGAGCAGATTTTGCGCACCGAGCGCAGGTAGCCGTCTGGCGGGATGATGACGCCGGCCTCACCCTGAATCGGTTCGATCAACACCGCGACGGTGTTGTCGTCGATCGCCGCACGCATCGCCGCGGCGTCGCCGTAGGGCACCGCACGGAAGCCGGGCGTGTATGGGCCGAAGCCGGCCTTCGCCTGCGGGTCGCTTGAAAAGCTCACGATGCTGACCGTGCGGCCGTGGAAATTGCCTTCTGCTACAACAATGTTGGCGTGTTCGGGTGCAACTCCCTTGATCTCGTAGCCCCACTTGCGGGCCAGCTTGATCGCGGTTTCGACCGCTTCGGCGCCGCTGTTCATCGGCAACATGGCGTCCATGCCGGCAAGTGATGTGAGGCCCCGCGCGAACTCCCCGAGCAGATCGTGATGGAACGCACGGCTGGTCAAGGTGAGCCGGTCGAGCTGTTCACGTGCGGCGGCGACGATCACCGGATGCGCGTGGCCGAAGTTCAGCGCCGAATATCCGGCCAGGCAGTCGAGATAACGCCGACCTTCGACGTCGGTGACCCACGCTCCCCTGCCTTCACTGATCACCACGGGAAGCGGGTGGTAACTGTGCGCGGCGTACTGCTCGTCGAGCGCGATGAATGCCGCAGCTGCGCCGGTAGCGGCTGGCGCGGTCGCTGCTTCGGCGCTCATGGCCGCAGCTCCAGCGTGCAGCACTTCGGGCCGCCACCTGCTTTTCGCAGCTCGCTGAGGGCAACCGGCACCGGACGAAAGCCACGGGCGCGCAGCTTCTCGGCGAGCGCAGCTGCCTCCATGGGCAGCACCACGTGCAAGCCGTCGCTGACCGCGTTGAGCCCGAGCACCTCGGCGTCAGCGGCGTCGGCGATGATCGCGTCAGGAAAGAGTTCTTCGAGCTTCATCTGGCTCTGGGTGCTGAAAGCGCCCGGGAAATAAGCGATCGTCTGCGCATCGAGCACGCACAGCGCGGTGTCGAGGTGGTAGTACGAAGGGTCGATCAGGTCGAGCGTCACTACCGGCAGGCCGAGCACCGCACCGGCTTCTGCATGCGCAGCGGGTTCGGTACGAAATCCGGTGCCCGCAAGCAACATCTCGCCGACGACGAGCAGGTCGCCCTCGCCTTCGTTGACGAATGCGGCCTCGTGCGCCTCGCGGTACCCCGCTGACTTGAACCAGTCGAGATACGCCGGGCCTTCAGCGACCCGCTCGGCGTACTTGAACTTCGCGCCGTAAACGCGTCCGTGTGCCACCGTCGCGCCGTTCGCCGCGAACACCATGTCGGGCAAGCCGTCGATCGGTTCGATTTGCGCGACCGTGTGACCGAGCCCTCGGTAGGTCTCGGCGAGCGAATGCCATTGCCGCACCGCGAGTTCGCGGTCGACCGGCTGGGACGGATCCATCCACGGGTTGATCGCGTACTCGACGGCGAAGTAGCGCGGCTCGCACATCAGGTACCGGCGCCGGGTCGCGACCCGCTCTGAATCGGCCGCCTGCAGCTCGCGGTCGGTAGGCCTGTTCTCGGTGACGGTCATACGCACCTCTTCGCCGGTCTCGGGTCTGTACTTCCAAGATCGGACGTCGTGGGCCGTTCGACAAGTGCGTTACCTTGCGGGTTTACGGCGATTCGTTGCGCCTATTCGTCGTCCAACGGCGCTTCGTTGCGTCTCGCGCGTCAGGGGGCCATGCTGCGGCGCAGCAGCCGCGACAGCACGAGCACGCTCTTGGTGCGCACCACGAACTTCTCGGCTCCGATGCGCTCGAGCACCTCCTCGAAGTGCTTCACATCGGCGGCGACCACGTGGATGAGAGCGTCGGCCTCACCCGACACCGTGCACGCGTCGACCACCTCGGGGTGCCGCAGCACGGCGGCCGCGATCGTCGCGGGGCTGGTCTTGCCCTGGCAGTACAGCTCGACGTACGCCTCGGTCGTCCAACCGAGGGCGGCCGGTTCGACCACCGCCGCGAATCCGGTAATCACACCGGTCGAGCGCAACCGGTCGACGCGGCGCTTCACGGCCGGGGCGCTCAAGCCGACCGACGCGCCGATCTCGGCGAAGCTGGCCCGGCCGTCGTCGCGCAAGGCGGCCACGATGCGCTGATCGGTGGCGTCGAGACTCATGCCAACCCTTCGGTCTCGAGGTGCGCGGGCCGCTGGCCGGCGCAAGGTCTGGGCGCTAGGTCTGGATGCTAGGTCTGGGCGCTACATCCGGCGAAAGTCGCGCACTGCTTTGCGAGCACCGTAGCGGGGCGCGCCGACGCCCGCCGCCCAGACGAGTCGCACGACACGCTGCCGATGCGGGCGGTACGGCTCAAGCAACGAGACCAGGCCGGCATCGTCGGTGCGCGGCTCTCCGGTGAACAGGTAACCGACCACGTTCGACAGGTGGTAGTCGCCCACCGAGATCAGGTCGGGCGCGCCGTGGCTGCGTTGGAGCGTTTCGGCGACGGTCCACTCGCCGATGCCCGGCAACGACGCGAGCCGACGAGCCGATGTCTCGACATCGAGAGACCTGCTCTCATCGAGGCGATGCGCCACTTGCGCAGCGGCGCGCAAAGTCTGCCGACGCCGGCCGTCAAGCCCGAGCTGGTGCCAGTCCCAATCGGGGATCTGCCGCAACGTAGCTGCGCTCGGAAACACCTTCAAATCAACAGGAATCGGCCCGGGAGCAGGCTCGCCGAACCGGTTGAGCAAGCGGGTCCACGTGCGGCGCGCTTCGAGTTCGGTGACGAGCTGCTCGATGATGGCGGGCACCAGCGCCTCGAACACCAGGCCGCTTTTGCTCAGCCGCAAACCGTGGCACCGGCGCCGCGTTTCGCGCAGCATGCGATGGTCAAGAACGAGTTCACTCCAGTCATCGTGCGCGCCGAGCAGGCCATCAACCGCGTCGAGTGCCCACGGCGCACCGTCACCCCAAGCCCGGACGTCGATCTCACCCCCAGCGCGGTCGAGCCCGATACGAGTCGTGGCTGCGCCATCAGGGGTTCGCCAGGTGCGCCAGTGCACACCGGCCGCATCAACGTGGTGGCACGGATCGCGCCTGCCACGCATGTGCGGCGACAACGTGGCGTGCAGATCAAGTGGTGCGGCCGGGCGGTAACGACGATGCAGGCCGTCGACGGCAGCCGCGCCAGAGACGCTCACGCGTCGCTCGAGAACCTGACGGAGACCGCCGGCAAAACGACGTCCGGCCAGATTCTCATACCGGTAAGCAATTCGTTGCGTTCACCGATCTGTGCGGCGTCGCCGACGACCACGCCGTCGACCACCGATCCGGCGCCGATGCGCGCACCACGGCCGATGATGCTGGCTCGAACCTGTGCGCCGGCTTCGATGACCGCGTCGTCGAAGACCACCGAACCGTCGACAGTGGCGTTGTCGCCGACTGTCGCCCGAGCACCGATACAGCTGCCGCCGACAACCACCGCATTGCCGGAAACCCTTGCGCCGTCGAGAATCAGCCGGTCGCCGATCGCGCCGGGTACCGCCGACGACGGCGCGATACCGCGCACGAGATCGCACGAGCCCTGCACGAAGGCGGCCGGCGTCCCGAGGTCGAGCCAGTAGTCGTTGCTCACGTAACCCATCACGAGATCGCCGTTCGACAGCAACTGCGGGAACGTCTCGCGCTCGACTGAAACCGGTTGCCCGTAAGGAATCGCGTCAATCACCTCACGCCTGAAGACATAACAGCCGGCATTGATCAGGTTGGTCGTCGGTTCAGGGGTCTTTTCGAGAAATGCAGTGACGCGCCCGCTGTCGTCGATCGGCACGCAGCCGAAGGCCCGCGGGTCTTCGACGGGGGTGAGGTAGAGCGTGACGGCGGTCAAGGTTCGCTCGTGCAGCGCAATTTGAGCGGCAATGTCGTGGCCCGACAACACGTCGCCGTTGAACACGACTACTGGCTCGTCGGGCTTTGCGCGCAGCCGTTCTGCCACGTTGCGAATGCCGCCGCCGGTGCCGAGCGGCTCAGTCTCGGTGACGTATTCGAGGTCAATGCCGAGCGCCGAACCGTCACCGAAGTGCTGTTCGAAGGTCTCGGCACGATACGAGGTGGCCAACACCACGTGGTCGATCCCGGCGTCGCGCGCCCGCGCCAGTTGGTGGGTCAAGAACGGCACGCCTGCGGTCGGCAGCATCGGTTTCGGCGCGGTGAGGGTCAGCGGCCGCAGCCGGGTGCCCTTACCGCCCACCAGCAAGATCGCGTCGATGGCTCATCCTTCCCCGTCAAGGTGGCTCGTGCTTTCCGACCCGACAGCTTAGGGGCGTTCCGGACCGCCCGACGGCGCGCCACCCAGATCGCCCACAGGATCACCCGCTAGCCTCACAAATCAGGCCGGGTGACCGGGCCTCGAACAGATTGGCGCACTCGCCGGGATGCCGACGCAAGACGTGACCGAACCCGAAAGTGCCGGGGTGCCCGGCGCCCGGCGCGCTGCCCGGCATTCGCATCGGTCCGGACGACGCAAACCTGCGCAGCCGTCGGCCGCCTCGCGGCGTCAGCGCATCCCCGGCCTGGTGTGGGCGGCGACCGCGCTGAACATCGGGCTAATGCTGATCTTCAGCGTGCTCTACCCCGCGTATTACGCGTTCGACGAGACCGGTCACGTGTCACGCGTGCTGCAGACGCAAAACGGCGTCGTGGCGCCGACACCCGGAACGGCTCCTTACGTCGACGGCGTCTCGCATTCGTACAACACCTACACGGCCCACGAAGAACCGCCGTTCGCGAATTACCTACCACTCGCCCGTGACGCGCGGCCGTCGATGGTGTTCTTCGGCGGCCCCGAACCCGTTACCGACGCCGCGCTGCCCAACCAGCTCGCACAGCACCCGCCCGGTTATTACCTGCTCGCAGCGGGATTGCTCGACGTCGTCCCGAACTCTTCGCATCTGGCGTGGGATCAAACGGTCGGGTTGTTGCGGCTTCTCGACGTCCTGCTGCTTTCGCCGCTGCCGATCCTGTCCTGGGCGCTTGCTCGGCGGTTCGCCCGGCGCCGTATTGCGCTCGCGGCCGCGTTTGCTCCTGCACTGATCCCGGCGCTTGCGCGGCTCGGCGGCTCGACCAACAACGACGACCTGCTGATCCTGCTGATCGGGACTTTCAGCCTGCTGACGGTGCAGATTCTTCGCGGCGACTGGCGGTTGCGCACGGCAATCGGCATTGCGAGCTGCATCGCGATCGGGCTGCTGGTCAAGGGTTTCGCCCTCGTGCTGCCACCCGTCGCACTGCTTGCCTATCTGATCGCGTGGCGTCGCGATCGTGGCGCCGGGCGGTGGGCGCCGGTGATCGCGGTGGTTGTGGGCAGCGCACTCGGCGGCATCTGGTGGCTGCGCAACGTGATCGTCTACGGCGCAGTGCAACCGGCGGGGCTGACCCACGATCAGGCGGCGCAGGTCTGGCCGTCGCTGCCGCCTGGCAGCCACGTGC
>Ga0070658_10003260_pt1 | contig 13400 bp, 9 predicted proteins | sample KBSC13metaG_FD_64664 | JGI IMG/M metagenome (GOLD analysis project Ga0070658, IMG submission 64664) | Corn rhizosphere microbial communities from Kellogg Biological Station, Michigan, USA - KBS C1-3 metaG | ecosystem: Host-associated > Plants > Roots > Rhizosphere > Soil ... | reverse complement strand
GTCGAGGAGGTCTCGCGATTGGGCATTCGCGTCTTGCGAAACGAGCGCGTCGAAATCGACCACAACGGAGAGCTGCTGGACCTGGCCGGGGTCGATGACGCCTCGGCGGCGCGCTTCGGTCATGGTCACGGCGAGGATCTGGGCCGCGCGCTCGCCGATCGGGCCCCCGACCGAACGGTGGTGCTGCTGGCCCACCAGCCCCGCACCGCGCGGCGCTCGGCTGCGTTCGGCGTCGATCTGCAGCTCTCGGGACACACCCACGGTGGGCAGATCTGGCCCTTCGGCGCGCTGGTGGCCTTGCAACAGGTCTTCCTGGCTGGCCTGCACCGCCAGGGGGACACCCGCGTCTACGTCAGCCGCGGGACCGGTTACTGGGGGCCTCCCATGCGCCTGGGCGCGCCCGCCGAGATTTCGCAGCTGGTCTTGCGCTCCCGCGCTGCGGCGGCGACATAAACTGCGCCCATGAGCTCCATCGAACTGAAGACCTTGCTATCGACGTTCGGCGCCGTCTTCATCGCCGAACTGGGGGACAAGACACAGCTCGCCACGCTGTCGATGTCGGCGGGAACGACCTCGAAGTGGATGGTGTTCGCCGGCTCGGCGCTCGCGCTGTGCACCACCTCCGCCATCGCCGTGCTGGCGGGCGGCCTGATCGCGCGCTTCGTCCCGCCGCACTACCTGCGCCGGATCGCCGGCGGGGTCTTCATCTTGCTGGGCATCCTGTACATCGCCACCAAGGGCGATTGACGGGTTGGCGCAGCGTCAGCGCTTCTGCACCAGGTCCAGCGCGGCCACGCGATACGCCTCGGCCAGCGTGGGGAAGTTGAAGATGTTCTCGACGAAGGTGTCGACGTCCATCTGACCGAGCAGCGCCATCTGACCGACGTGCACCAGCTCGGTGGCGCCCTCGCCCACGATGTGCACGCCCAGCAACTTCTTGCCCGTGCCGTCCGCCACCAGCTTCAGCAGCCCGTCGGTGATCCCCGAGATCTGCCCGCGGGCCACCTCGTCGAAGCGCGCCCGTCCCACCAGAGCGGCGCCCAGGCGCTTCCTGGCCTCGTCCTCGCTCAACCCCACCGAGGCCATCTCCGGGATGGTGTAGATGCCGATGGGGATGGTCTCGCTGCTGGCCCCTTCGGCCAACCCCAGCGCGTGGCGCGCGGCGCGGCGCCCCTGCTCCATGGCCGTGGCGGCCAGCGAGGGCGGACCCACCACGTCGCCCACCGCGTAGACGCGCGGGTTGGCGGTGCGGCAGTGGTCGTCGACCGCCAGCAGACCGCGCGCGTTGGGGGCCAGCCCGGCGGCGCCCAGGTTCAGCTCGTCGACGTTCGCGGCGCGTCCCAGCGCCACCAGCATCTTGTCCGACGCCACCACCCGTCCGTCCGACAGCGTGGTCAGCACCTTCGACACGCCGTCGAACGTCACCCCGCCGATCGTCTGCTCGCCGATGTACGTGCCGCCGGCGCGCTGGAAGGCCTCGACGAACTTGGCCACCAGCTCGCCGTCCATGAACTTCAGCGGACGATCCGCGCGGTCGATCATCGTCACCTTCACGCCCAGCGCGGCGAAGATCGAGGCGTACTCGCTGGCGATCACGCCGCCGCCCAGCACGGTCAGCGACGCGGGCAGGTACAGCATCGACAGGATCGAATCGCTGTCCAGCACGTTCTCGTGGTCGATGGGGATCTCGGGCGGGTTGCGAGGCCGCGAGCCCGTCGCCACCATGATGACGTCGGCCGTGAACAGCGACCGCTCGCCGGCGACCGTGGTCATCTCGATGGTGTCGGGGGAGACGAAGCGCGCCCGGCCATGGTGGCGTTCGATCCCGTTGCGATCGATCTGCCGCCCCATGTAGTGGGCGTGCGCCGACACGACATGATCCAGCCGCGCCATCAGCGACGAAACCTCGACGCCGGCGCGCGGGGAGACGCCCCAGGTGGCGGCGTCACGGGCCAGTCGCGTGGCCTGCGCGGCGCTCTCGCGCAGCGTCTTGCTGGGGATGGTGCCCCGGTGCACGCACGCACCGCCGACGGCGCGCTCGTGCTCGATCAGCACCACGGTGCGGCCCGCCTTCACCGCCTGGATGGCCGCCTTCTGCCCGGCGGGCCCGCTGCCAATCACCAGGACGTCGCAGCGACGGGCGCCCGCGGTCATAGCGTCATCGACTCCACGGTGCGGGCCACGGCCGGTCGCTTGGCCAGCAACTGCGCCACGTCCTCGGGATACAGGTTCAGCTCGCCGATCACGGGCTGGCCGCGGACCTCCGCTTCGAACGTTGGCTGGGGCTCGTCGAAGTCGGCGGCGAACAGGTCGGCCAGGCACGCCACCGCCGCTTCCCGTCGGTTCGCCTGGGCCCGCTCGAACGAAGCGTAAAACGCGATGGCGTTCACCACGGGCTGGGGCAGCGCCCAGCTGGTCGCGATGCGCAGCCCGACGCCGGTGTGGAACTCGCTCAGCAACTCCCGCAGCGCCTGGTCGGGGACCGCGCCGCGCGTGCCGCGCTCGCGATGGCGGTCGCGCTGCGCGTCCGCCACCACCTGCAACAGCGCCGGCTTGCCCACCGCGTGCAGCAGCCCGCACAGGAACGCGCTCTCCACGTTGGAACGAAGCAGGCGCGCGATCTCCTTGGCGAACAGTCCCGAGGCCAGGCCGTGACGCCACAGGCGCTTCAGCGCCCCCTCGTACCCGGGGACCTTGAACGTCCCGCTTTGAAGCGACGCGGCCAGCACGATCTCCGTGACGGTCTGCATCCCCAGGCGCGCCACCGCCTGCTGCAGCGAGACGATGGGCATGGAGGGCATGTAGGCGGGCGAGTTCGCGATCCGCAGGACCTGTCCTGCCAGCGCCGGATCGCGGTGAATCAAGTTCGACAACTGCAGCGCGTCGACGGTGGGCTGGCTGGTCAGCGCCAGGACCTGGCTGGCGACCTGGGGCAGCAACGGCAGGACGATGTTGCCCGTCCCCAGCCGGTCGGCCACCCGGCCCCGCAGGACTTCCTGCTCGTCAGGGTCGATACCGGTCGATGAGGGCGGGTTCTCTGGGGAGCCGGGGCCCGCGAGGGGCGACGGTTCCTGGGTCGAGATCGCGAACGCCACGTCGCTTTCCTGTCGGACAACCGGCCCGAAATCTTTAGACGATCTTCAGGAACGGGAACGACCGGTCGAAATATCCAGAGACATGGCGACCCTGCTCCAGGTTCGGCCGCCGCACGAGGTGGAGCTGTCGGCGCGAGATGCCTCGGCGCCCATCGTCGTGGGAGCGAACCTGGTCGGTCAGACCATCGGCTCGTACCGGGTGACGCGAGAGCTGGGCGAAGGTGGGATGGGCTGTGTCTACCTGGCCGAGCACGCGCTGATCGGGCGCAAGGCCGCCGTGAAGGTGCTGAACCCCGACATCTCGTCCGATCCCGAGGTGGTGTCGCGCTTCTTCACCGAAGCGCGCGCGGTGAACGACATCCGCCACCCGAACATCGTCGAGGTGACCGACTTCGGAAAGTTCGGCGCCTTCTATTGCATCGTGATGGAGTACCTGGAGGGCGAGACGCTGGCGGCGCGCCTGTCCCGCGTCCGCGTGTTCGACGAGCGGGGCGTGGTCCGCGTGATGAAGCAGTGCACGTCGGCCCTGGGGGCCGCGCATGAGCAGGGGCTGGTCCATCGCGACATCAAGCCGGAGAACATCTTCCTGCGCGCCCACCCGGACTACCCCGACTTCGTGAAGGTGCTGGACTTCGGCATCGCGAAGCTGCTGACCTCGGACGAGCCGGTGGGGCACAAGACGAAGACGGGATCGGTGCTGGGCACGCCTTCCTACATGTCGCCCGAGCAGTGCCTGGGCGAGGCGGCGCTGGACATTCGCAGCGACGTCTACAGCCTGGGCGTCGTCATCTACCAGATGTTGACCGGCCAGCTGCCGTTCACGGCCGACACGCTGGGACGCTTGATCGTCTGTCATGTGAACGAGCCCCCGGTCCCCCCCAGCGTCATCAACCCCAGCGTCTCGCGGCCGATGAACGACCTGGTCCTGCGCGCGCTGGCCAAGCGGCCCAGGGACCGATTCCAGAGCGCGCGCGACATGCGCGACGCCCTGGAGCGCCTGCTGCCCCCCACCCTGCGCGAGACGACGCCTCCGGCGGGCGTGGGGAGCCGCTCCGACACCCGCGCCCCCACGCGCGTCGAGGGGGCGCGCGAAGCGCAGGCCATGCCCACGCCGGTCACCGTCGGCGCCGGCTCTCGCCCCCTGCCCGACTTCGGGTCCGGCCCGGTGCCGCAGCTGCTGTCGGGCGGCACCAGCTCGGGCAGCGCGCCGGTCGCGAACAGCGGCCCCCACTCCGGGGGTCTGGCCCCGCGCCACGCAACGTCGCCGGAGCCCGACGAGGCGGCGCAGCGCCTGGCGAACATCGTGCGCGATCGTATCCGCGGCCAGACGGTTGCGCTTCCAGAGCTGTCGGGCGCCACCATCCGCTGCCTGGAGCTGGACCAGCGCAACCGGCTGGGGTTCGCCGAGGCCGCGGCCGTCATCGGCGAGTTCCCCGTGCTGCGCTCGCGCATCATGCGGCTGGCGAACAGCGCCGCCTTCCCCAGCCTGATGCCCGCCACCACGCTGGAGCTGGCCGTGGGCCGCCTGGGCGCGCAGGGCCTGATCAGCGCCCTGATGGAGTTCGCCGCCCACGACGCCCTCGAGGGCAAACAGCAGCGCGTGCGCGAGCTGATGCGGCGGATCTGGCCACACGCGCTGGGGGTGGCCGTCATGGCGGCCGACCTGTGCCACACCCTGAACGAGCACGACACGGCGGCGCCCGCCTACGTGACGGGATTGACGTACCAGCTGGGCCGCCCGATCGTGGCGACCCTGCTGCTGGACATCGAGCAGCAGATGCAGCGGGCCGGCAAGCGAGCGCCGCTGACGGAGGCGTCGCTGACCGCCGCCATCGAGGGCTGCCACGCCATCGCTGGCGCGGCCGTGGCGCGCCAGTGGGGGCTGTCCCAGCGGGTGGTGGAGGCGATCGAGGACGCGACCAGCTGGAACCCCCGTCAGCCCCTGTGCCTGTCCAACGTCGTGCGCTTCGCGGCCATCATGGTGAACCGCCTGGGTCTCAGCTTTGGCCCGCGCGTGCAAGGCGCCGAGCTGGAGAGAATGTACGGCGAAGGCCGGTCGTTGCTGCGCATCGGTGACGCCACCCTGGGCCGGATGAGTCACGGCTTCAAGGAACGAATCATGGTCCTGTCCAGCATCCGCGGCTGAGCGGACCGGGCCGGGCTGCCGCCGGCGCCGCCTGCCGCCCACCGGGGGCGGCGCATTCCCTGCCCTGAGGGTAGATTGGGGCGCATGCCAATCGCGAGTGTGAATCCTTTCAGCGGCCAGACCCTGCGAACGTTCCAGGCGGACGACGACGCGCAGATCGAGGCGAAGCTGGCTGGCGCGCGGCGGACCTTCGACGGTTGGCGGCGCGAGCCGGTGACGGCGCGCGCCGAGGTGCTGCGAGCCGCGGCGCGTATCCTGGACGACGAGCGCGAGTCGTTCGCGGCGCTGGCCACCAGCGAGATGGGCAAGACCATCGGCGCCGCGCGCGACGAGGTGGCGAAGTGCGCCCTGACCTGCCGTTATTACGCTGACAACGCCGCCGCCTTCCTGCGCAAGGAGCCCATCGACGGCGACGATCAGGCGGTGTGGTTCGAACCGCTGGGGGTGGTGCTGGCCGTGATGCCCTGGAATTTCCCCTACTGGCAGGTCGTTCGCTTCGCCGCGCCTGCCCTGGCCGCCGGCAACGTGGGCCTGCTGAAGCACGCCTCGAACGTCCCCCAGTGCGCGCTGGCGCTGGCCGACCTGTTCCGGCGCGCCGGGGCGCCCCAGGGCGCGTTCCAGGCGCTGCTGGTCGCGGGCGACCGCATCGAGCGGATCATCGCCGATCCCCGGGTGGCCGCCGCCACCCTGACGGGCAGCGAGGCGGCCGGCCGTTCGGTGGGCGGCGCGGCCGGCAAGCACCTGAAGAGATCCGTCCTCGAGCTGGGTGGCAGCGATCCTTTCATCGTGCTCGCCACCGCCGACCTCGAGCGCGCCGTCGCCACCGCCGTGAAGGCGCGCCTGGTGAACAACGGCCAATCCTGCATCGCCGCCAAGCGCTTCATCGTGCTGGACGCGCAGTACGAGGCGTTCGCCTCGCGGTTCGTCGAGGCGATGCGCGCGCTGAAGGTGGGCGATCCGGCGCGCGAAGACACCGACGTCGGACCGCTGGCCACGCCGGCCATCCGCGACGAGGTGGCAAAGCAGGTCGACGAATCGGTGGCCCGCGGCGCGCGCCGGCTGCTGGGCGGCGAGCGCCCGAGCGGCGCCGGCAACTTCTATCCCCCCACCGTGCTGGGTGACGTCCCCGCCCAGGCGCCGGCGGCGCGCGAGGAGGTGTTCGGCCCGGTGGCGGCGCTGTTCCGCGTGCGCGACGCCGAGGAGGCCCTGGCGGTGGCCAACGGCTCCCCCTTCGGCCTGGGCGCCAGCGTCTGGACCCGCGATCGGAACGAGGCGCTGCACTTCGCGCGGGAGCTGGAGGTGGGCAGCGTGTTCGTCAACGACATGGTCGCCTCCGATCCGCGCTTTCCCTTCGGCGGCGTGAAGCTGTCCGGCTACGGGCGCGAGCTGGGGCCGTTCGGCCTGCGCGAGTTCGTCAACGTGAAGACCGTGCGCATGAAGCAGCTACCGCGCTGAGCGGTTCAGGCGGCGGGCGGCAGCGCGCCGCCCGCGTCACCGGGGAGCTCCTGCTGGGGGCCGCCGCCCAGCCCCCGTAGCCGGCGCAGGGCCGGCGCGCGCCAGCTGGCGACCGCCACCACCAGCAGCGTCATCCCGCCCCCGAACACCACCGAGGGCACGGTGCCCAGCAGCCGCGCCAGGACGCCCGACTCGAAGGCGCCGATCTCGTTGGACGACCCGATGAAGATCTGGTTGATGGCCGACAGCCGCCCCAGCATCGCGGGCGGGACGCGCACCTGCATCAGCGTCCCCCGGATCACCACGCTGATCATGTCGACCGCGCCGCTGGCCGCCAGCAACGCCACCGAGAGCACGAACGACCGCGACAGGCCGAAGGCGATGGTGAACAGGCCGAACAGCGCGACCGCGTTCAGCATGGCCAGGCCGGCCCGGCGAAAGGGTGGCCGCAGCACCAGCCACAGCGACATCATCACCGCGCCCACGGCAGGCGCGGCGCGCAGCACGCCGTAGCCGCGCGGTCCCACGCGCAGGATGTCCTCGGCGAACACCGGCAGCAGGGCCACCGCGCCCCCGAACAGCACCGCGAACAGATCCAGACCGATGGCGGGCAGGATCACCGGTTCGTGGCGCAAGAAGCGAAACCCTTCCCTCAGGCTGGACAGCATGGGCGCCCGGTGGGGCGGCGCGCTCACGGCGGCGCCCCCGGCCGCCATCCGCGCCCACGCCAGCACGGCGCCCAGCAGCAGCAGCGCGCTGACCGCGTAGGCCACCCGCGGACCGAAGCCCGCGTACAGCACGCCGCCCAGGGCCGGGCCGGTCACGGCCGCCAGCTGCCACAATCCGCTGCGCCAGCTCACGGCGGCCGCCAGCAGGTCGCGGGGCACCAGCTCGCTGGTCAGCACCGACCGCGCCGGCTGAAGGAAGCTGCGGCAGACCCCCGTCAGGGCGATGACGCCGTAGATCGTGGCCCGTACGGCGCGGCCGCCCAGCGCCCCCTGCAGCCCGCTGACCAGCCACAGCGCCAGCGCCGCCAGCATCAGCACCGCCAGGGCCGCCCCGCCCAGCCGGCGCCGATCGTGCACGTCGGCCAGGTGCCCGGCCGGCAGCGCCGACAGGATGAAAGGCAGCGCCTCGGCCAGCCCGATCATACCCAGCGACAGCGGGTCGTGGGTCAGCGCATATAGTTGATAGGCCACCGCGGCCCCCTGGACCTGCGAGGCCAGCGTGGCGGCCCCCAGGCTCAGCAGGAACCAGCGGTAACCCGTCAGCCGCCACAGGGCCAGTCGCGGCGATATCGTCGAAGAGCTCGCGGTATCCATCTGAATGGCGCGCCTTGCCTTATATTACGGCGCAACCACTCTGAACCGCGAGGAGACGCCTTTGTCACTGTCACTGGGAAAGAACTTTCGCCTGCCCCGCACCGTCCTGCCCAAGGCCTACCGCGCCGAGCTGGCGGTCGACCTCCAGCACGACAGCTTCGAGGGGACGGTCGCCATCGACGTCGCCCTGTCAGGTCCCGCCGCCCAGGTGCACCTGCACGCGGTGGGCTTGACCGTGACGGCGGCGCGAGCCGAGGTCGCCGGCGCGTCCCATGACGCCCGCGCCGAGACGGACGAGGAGAGCGAGACGGTGACGCTGACCTTCCCCGCGCCGCTGCCGGCGGGAACGGCCACGCTGCACCTGAGCTGGTCGGGGCGGTTCAGCCCCGGCCTGCGCGGCCTGTACCGGGCGGGGCGCATCGCCGTCACGCAGTTCGAGGCGGCCGACGCCCGGCGCGTGTTTCCCTGCTTCGACGAGCCGGCCTTCAAGGCGACCTGGGAGCTGACGTTGCGGGACGTCCCCGCCGGCGTGACGGCGCTGTCGAACGGCAGCGTCGCGGAGGAGACCGCCGACGCGTCCGGGAAGCGGCGCATCCGCTTCAAGCCCACGCCGGTGCTGTCGTCCTACCTGATCGCGCTGGCGCTGGGCGAGCTGGTGTCCAGCGAGCCGCGCATCGCCTCGAACGTCCCGGTGCGCACCTGGGCCGTGCCCGCCAAGCTGGGCCTGACCGGGTTCGCGCAAGAGGCCGCCGCGGCGGCGCTGCCCAGGCTGGAGTCGTACTTTGGCCTGCCCTACCCCTTCGGCAAGCTGGACCAGCTGGGCATCCCCGACTTCGAGGCGGGCGCCATGGAGAACGCCGGCTGCATCACCTTCCGCGAGGTGGCGCTGCTGCTGGATCCCGCCACCGCGCCGCTGGCCGTGCAGAAGCGGGTGGCCGAGGTGATCACTCACGAACTGGCGCACCAGTGGTTCGGCAACCTGGTGACGATGGTCTGGTGGGACGACCTGTGGCTGAACGAGGCGTTCGCCACCTGGATGGCGTTCAAGATCGTCGCAGAGTGGCGCCCGGAGTGGCGCATCTGGATGGACTTCGAGGTGGCCAAGGGCTCGGCCCTGGTGCTGGACGCCATGCAGTCGGCCCACCCCATCCGCGCCGAGATCCAGAACGCCGAGGAGGCCGGCGAATCGTTCGACGCCATCACGTACGAGAAGGGCGGCGCCGTCCTGCGCATGATCGAGGGCTACCTGGGCGAGGAGAAGTTTCGCGAGGGCATTCGCCTGTACATGCGGCGCCACCGCGAGGCCAACGCCACGGCCGACGATCTGTGGGGCGCGCTGGGCGAGGCTTCGGGCGAGCCGATCGTCGAGCTGGCGAACGGCTGGATCCGCCGCACCGGCTACCCGCTGGTGTCCGTGACGCTGGGCGCGCAGGGCGGCCAGCCGACCCTGTCGCTGCAGCAGCGGCGATTCTTCTCCGATCCGACGGCCAAGGAGAGCGGGCCGGCCACGCGCTGGCTGATCCCGATGGTCGTTCGTTATCGGGACGACGAGGGGCTGAAGGAGCAGCGGGTGCTGTTCGGCGACGAGACGGCCCAGGTGACGCTGACCGCGGCACGGGGCAACGTCCGCTTCCTGGAGGCGAACGCCGGCGCGGTGGGCTTCTATCGCTGCCGTTATGACGGCGCGCTGCTGGACCAGCTGGGTCACGCGATCGCGACGTCCAGCGACGTGGCGCCCATCGAGCGGATGGCCCTGGTGTCCGACCAGTGGGCGCTGGTGCGCGCCGGGGCCGGCACGGTGGGGGCCTTCCTCGACCTGATGAAGGCGATGGCCGGCGAGAGCGATCCGTTCGTGCTGGACGAGGTGATCGGGCGGCTGTCGTTGCTCGAGTCGCGCCACGTGGCTGACGCCGATCGCGGCGCTTTCCAGAAGGTGGTGGGCCGACTGTTCGCCGCCTCGGCGGGGCCGCTGGGCTGGCAGGCGCCGTCGGGGGCGGCCGAGGCCGACGACACGCGCCTGCGCCGGGCCGCGCTGCTGCGCGCGCTGGTCATCGTGGCCCGCGAGCCCGGGGCGGTGGCCGAGGCCGAGACCCGCGCCCTGAAGCACATCGCCGCCAGTCCGATGCCGCTGGATCCGAACCTGCTGGACCTCGCCATCACCGCGGCCGCGCGCAACGCCGACGGCGAACGCTTCGACGACTTCGCGCGCCGGGCCACCACCGAGCTGGATCCCGCCAGCAAGCGTCGCTTCCTGCACGCGCTGGCGCGCGTGGAGGGCGCTCCCGTGGTGGAACGCGCCGTCGCCGCGGCGATGACCGACCTGGTGCCGATGCAGGACTTCACGTCCTATCTGTCGGTGCTGCTGTCGAACAGGGCCACGCGCGAGGAGGCGTGGCGGCTGATCCGCGATCGCTGGTCCGAGGTGCACGCCAAGGCTGACTCGCCCATGCTGCTGCGCCGCCTGATCGAGAGCCTGGGAGCCCTGCCCGAGCGGCGGCATCTGGAGGAGGTCGAGGCATTCCTGGTCGCGCATCCGATCGCGGCCGCCAAGCAAGCGACGTCGCAGACGCTGGAGCGCATGCGAATGGATGCGGCCCTGCGCGAGCGGTTGATGCCCGAGATCTCCGCGTGGCTCGCGCGCGGGTGAGGTCTCGGCGAGCAAGCTCGACGGGGACGAGGGTCGCGACACCGGCCGGTAACCTTCGCTCGCGATGTAAGACAGGGTCCGTGTCGTCGCCAGCTTTCACGCGCGAATTCGAGCGAGAACCTTGACAGCTTCCCGTGGCGCGGGCGAGTCTTCCTGCGCGAGACGCGCGACACATGAGTGACAAATCTCCATCGGGTTCCCCCGGCATCTCGCGCGGCCTGGGCGTGCTGATCTCGCTGTTCACCGCGGCCATCGTGTTTGGCGGCGGCATGGCGATCCTGCCGCAGCAGCGCTCCCCCGCGCCCCCACCCACGGTGACACCCCCGCCACCGCCGCCCCCCGTTGCCCCGCCCGCTGAAGCGGCCGGTGGCCAGGGTGGCGCTGGTGGTGAAGGCGGCCAGGGCGGTGAAGTCGCCGCGCCCGGCGGGCATGACGGCGCGGCCGACGCCGCCACGCCGCCCGAGTTCGCCGACGACGGAAAGGCCGCCGCGGACGCCGAGGCGCCCGCCGCGGCCCCGCCCGCCGAGAACGGGGACGGCGGCGAGGACAACAGCGCCGATTGTACGCTGCCCGAAAAGGACATGGCGCGCGAGGCGTGGCGGCGCAACTGGCCCACCATCTGCGCGCTGGCGGACAGCGGCAAAGGCTTCATCCTGATCCCGGTCAAGGGGCCTGTACAGAACGCCGTCGTCGAGCTGAAGCGCAAGCCGGTGCGCGAGGCGCGCGTCAGCCTGCCCCAGGCCGAGTCGCAGCTGACCTTGAAGCTGTACAAGCTGAAGAAGCTGGGCTTCAAGGACCTGAAGGTCGGGCCCATCGACGAGAGCGCCGGCACCGGCACGCGCCTGCGGGTCCGCCTGATGCCCGGCGCCGGGGATCCGGTCTTCGACGTGAAGGACGGCTACGCGAAGATCACCGTCGCGACGCCGGACAAGTCGGAGAAGCCCGACAAGTCCGACAAGGACTGAGGCCGCTGCGCGCTAGCGCGGCGCCACCGCCTCGGCGTCCAGCACCGTCTCGGTGAACCCGAGCTCCAGCGTGGCGCGCGGCACCGGCAGCGCCCGCAGCATCGGGGCGCGGAACGGGATCCGCACGGTCGAGGGCGCGTAGAGGCGATAGACCATCGCCAGCGCGAAGAACCAGTCGGTCGCGATCACCGCCCGCATGCCGTCGTAGTCCGGCGGGTGGTGGTAGCCGTCCACCAGCATCGACCAGCCATCCGGCGTGGGAGTGAACACCCACGGCTGTAGCTGCACGTACGGCTGGTCCCACTGCTCGCCCAGGGCGTAGCGCGACAGGAACTGGAACGCCGACGGCGCCGTGTCGCCGGCGGTCGCCTGCCACAGCTTCTGCAACGCCGAGACGGCCCGCGCGCTGTCCACCTGAAACGAGGTGTGGGTCTGCCCCTGCCACGTCCACTGAATGGGCGCGATGTTGCGCACCAGCGCGAACTGCAGCTCGCCCGGCGCCTGGGGGCGCGCGCTGAAGCCGCCGGCGCCGATGAAGCGCCGGAACTCTCCCACGCTGTGCACGTCCGGCCCCGCGAACAGCAGGCGCGCGTCGCCGCGGGGGGCGGCCCTGACCCGACGCTCGCGCTGCTGGCGCACGTACGTGGCCGTGGGGTGCTTGCCCTTCGTCTCGAAGTGGGCCTCGGAGAAGTAGGACGCGAACTGGCGAAGCTCGGGCGCGCCCGGCTGCAGGCGCGCTTTCGTGAGCCGTGCCCGCGGCGACAGCGGGGTCACGCAACCCAGCTCGGATTCGATCCAGATGGGCTTGCCATCCAGCGCGCGGACGTCCAGCTCGATCAGCAACGGAACGTAGCGGTCGGGGTCCGTCACCACATGCTCGATGATCGGCACGCGACTGCGCCGGTTGAACGCGCCGCCGACCAGCAGCCACAGGCCCGCCCGCGGGCGGATCAGGTGCCCGGTCCAGATGAAGGCACGGCCACCGCGCGCAGGCAGCGCATCGCCCTTCAACAGCCGATGCCAGAAACCCTGCCGCGCCAGCAAGCCTTCCCGCACCGCCTTCTCCAGCGCCTCGTCCACCCGCTCGGTCACCGCCTCGAGCGCAGGCGGCGTGAGGTTCCACGCCACCTGGGCACCGCCGCCCCGCTTGCGACGGACCGTCATGGGCTGGTCGACCTGGATCTGGAAGCCAGCCGCGCTTCCTTCGAAGACCGGGCCGCAGTAGCGGGCCGCGCGGACGGGCAGGTTTCCATCCAGCTCGCCCGAGCGCTTCGCGAGGTGGGTGAAGCCGTGCAAGAGCGTCACCAGCTCGAAAGCGCTGTCCGTCATCGCGTCGCCCGCCGTGCTCATCGTCATCCCTTCTGCTGTGGATCCGGTGTTGACCCGAGCGCCAAACGCTGGAAATCACCGGCTGATCTTCGCCGAAGCAACCCTCGGGCCCAGTGCCTATTTCAAAGCACTGCGTGCCCGGGGGCTCACCCGAAGGTCCTCCGAAGTCATAGGCCTAACAGGGGCAGTCATATGACAACAACCCGTTGATTCTACTTAACTTCGCCTCGGCACAGCGGCTGCAAATAGGTCTCTCCGAAATGCTCGACGGGTCGAGCAATCAAACACCACCCCAGGAGAGACACCATGAACACCTCGAAGAAGCTCGCCGGCATCCGCGTCAAGTCCGCCATCAAGGCTGGCGGCCTCGGCTCAGGCAATCACAACGCCTCCGCCAAGCTCGCCGGCATCCGCGTCAAGTCCGCCATCAAGGCTGGCGGC
>Ga0070658_10003257_pt1 | contig 13406 bp, 12 predicted proteins | sample KBSC13metaG_FD_64664 | JGI IMG/M metagenome (GOLD analysis project Ga0070658, IMG submission 64664) | Corn rhizosphere microbial communities from Kellogg Biological Station, Michigan, USA - KBS C1-3 metaG | ecosystem: Host-associated > Plants > Roots > Rhizosphere > Soil ... | reverse complement strand
ATCAAGATCGATCAGAGCTTCGTGCGCGACATGACGGCCGACTCGGGCGACGAGGCGATCGTCAGGGCGGTGATCAACCTCGGCCGCAGTCTTGGCATAAAAGTTGTCGCGGAGGGTCTCGAAACCGCAGAGCAGGAGCGCCGTCTGATCGAACTGGAATGCGACTTCGGCCAAGGATTCCTGTTCTCGCGCGCGGTAGCGGCACGCCGGGTACCGGCGCTGCTCGCGCGTTTGCCGGAGAAGCCCGCGGCTGCCGCGAGGCGCCCGGCACGCGATCTGCGCCTGGTCGCCAATGGTGATTGAAGGGCCTCGCGAATCACCCCAGCATTTCGATCAGCGCGTCTGGCGGCAGGTCAGGCCCATGATGCTCGAGACAACCAATTTCCGGCCACCGACACGAACATTGCGGACGCAACCGCTCGCCTGACCGCAATGGCGCCTACGGCATAAGGGCCTTGCCCCGTGCGTCATGAATTACCGAAGCGGAAGCTCGCAATATCTGGAGGGGTAGAGCACTGCAAGGATTTGCCTCGGCGCGGTTCGACGATCCCGATGGCGAGATTGGCGCAGCTGCGAAGCGCTCATAGCGGCGGCAACCGTTTTCAGCTAGGGGCGGTCCGTCGCTGGAACAGGGAAAACAAGGTCTTCGCCGTCGCGGGTCACTACTTGGAAGCGCGGCGCAGCAGCTGCCGGTAGCCGCCGGCCGCGCTGGCGCATGCCTCGCGCACCAGCCGGCGTATCCGAGAGCGTAGCGCATCCGAGCGGCCGTTCCAGTGCCGCGCCATTGCGTCGGCGCCGAACAGTGCCGTGCCGATTTCGCGATGGCTCGCACCATCGGCTAATGCGTCAGCCACCTGCAACGTCGCGACCAAGCGCGGTACTCGCGGATCCGGCGCAAACAGAGTGCCGATGAAGCGCCGCTGACGGCATACGCCGAGCAGCCGCCGCAGTGTTACCAGGCGCGGTTCGGCCGAGCCAATGCCCCGCAGCGTGTACTCCAGAACGACCGCCTCCTCGTGGCTGAGCCGGCCGGCTTCGACGTCGAGTCGCAGGTGATGCCGTCCATCCGAGATGACCGCATGCTCGCGGCCATCGGCGCCGACGACGACCGTCAGCCACGGCGCGAGCGGAGCCAAGCACACGGCGTCGGGATCTTCCGGATCGGCGGGTTCGGCGCGCACGGGCAGGATCGCGGGATCGAGAGCGGCGCCCCAGATGATCCGCGCCTCGGGAGCGGCGCGCGCCGGGTCCTCGGCGAAAGTGACACCCCCAGTTAAGCGCTTCGGCTCCGCGCGTGGCGTGGCTCGCGCGGGCGTACCAGGCGACATATTCCGGATCCCGCCGCAACCATTCCCACATCAATCCAGCGCGGTCGATGGTCATGAGTCGGTGGTAAGCGCCCGCATCGCGCCAGTCCGGCCATTCCCCCCGCCCCCCGGCCACCGTCAGCCGGCCCGCTGCCTACGGCGCGAGCGGGCCTTGATTCCGGACGCCGCCAGAATATGCTGCTGGCAATCGCTCGTGTCAGTTGCCGGCAGGCGGCTTGAGGCCCCGCCGACCGGCCCGAACCAGGGGGAAAGGACGGCGGCGGGGCTCGCGGTGGCTTGAGACATCGCCTGCGGCCGGGGTCGCAACCGATGCAACTGCATGCGATGGCGCTGCAGTTCGCCCGGATCGTCGAAGCGGCCGCCGACGCCGATGAGCTCGGCCGTGCGCTGCACGCGATGACCGAGGAACTGGGCTTCCAGTATTTCGCGCTGACGCACCACGTCGATTTGCTCGAGATGGGAGAGGGCGCGATCCGCCTCCACAACTACCCGTCGAGCTGGGCGGACTATTACGACGCGCAGGCGCTCGGCTTGAGCGATCCGGTGCACCGCGCTAGTCACGTCACCGGCGCTGGCTTCTGCTGGTCGCAGATGCCGCGGATGATTCCGCTGACCGCTAGCGATCGGCAGATTCTTGCCCTCGGACGTGAGCAAGGGATCGGCGACGGGTTCACCGTCCCGACGAACGTGCCGGGCGAGGCGCGCGGCTCGTGTTCGTTCGCCAGTGAGGCTGGCCGGCCGATCGACACGCCGAAACTGCCGTTGGCCCAACTCGCGGGCGTGTACGCGTTCGAGGCCGCGCGCCGGCTGTGGTCGGGGCGAGGCTACCGCGACGAAGCCGCGCCGCAGCTGACCGACCGGCAACGCGACTGCGTGCTGTGGGTCGCGCGCGGCAAGGGCGATTGGGAAATCGGCCGCATCCTCGGCGTCAGCGAGGAGACGGTCGCCCGGCATATCAAGCAGGCCTGCGCGCGTTATGGAGTGAGCAAGCGGACATTGCTGACGATCCGAGCCCTCTTCGATGGAACGCTCAGCTTCACCGACATCTTCCGGCGCTGATATACCCCTTTTCGGGCATAGCCGGACAGCGCCGGCTGCGGACATTTTCGGCCGATCACGGTCAAGGAAAGGGTCCGCCAGACATGCTTCATATCCTTCAGGCAGGCGACGCATCTGCCAGCGAGCGGGTGTTGCAGGCGATGTTCGCCGCGAGAAAGTCGGTGTTCGTCGATCTGCTCAAGTGGAACGTGCCCGTGGTCGCTGGCACCTATGAGATCGATCGGTTCGACGATTCCGACGCGATGTATCTGGTTTTGACCGATGCGGAAGGGAATCACCTCGGATCGGCGCGGCTGCTGAGGACCGACCGCCCGCACATCCTCGGCGGCTTCTATCCCGAGCTGTGCGCCGGGAGCGTCCCCAGCGGACCGAACGTGCGCGAGGTGACGCGCTTCTGCCTCGATCGGCGCCTCAAGGCGACCGATCGGCGCGCGGTGCGCGACACGCTGGTCTGCGCGCTGGCCGATCACGCGCTCGAGCACGACATCGACACATACAGCGCGATCGCCCAGATGGGCTGGTTCCAGCAAATCCTCGCGTTCGGCTGGCGCTGCCGGCCGCTCGGGTTGCCGCAGCACCGCGACGGCGCGCTATTGGCGGCGCTCAGGATCGACATCGACGAACAGACGCCGGCCCTGCTCCGGGCCGCGGGGCTCGTGCCCAAGGCCGGGCTACCCGCTGGCGACCTTCGCGCGGCGGCCTGAAGGGAGAGGACCGATGGCCACACTCCCGGTCTCGCGCCCTGACCTCGCCGACACGGCCCACGTGCTGCTGGAGCACGGCTGCTGCATCGTGCGTAACGCGCTCCCACTCGCTGCGATCGGCGCCCTAGACCGCGACCTGGCACCGCACTTCGAGCGCACGCCCTTCGGCCGTGGCGCCTTCTACGGCACCACGACCAAGCGCTTCGGGCGCCTGCTGCTGCGTTCGCCGCACACTGCGGCGCTCGTGCAACATCCGGCCATTCTTGCCGCGGTCGAGGCGGTGCTCGCGCCCTGGTGCGACTGCATCCAGCTCAACACGACGCAGGCGATCGGCATCCATCCCGGCGCGCCGGCGCAGCTGCCGCACCGTGACCAGAAGCGAGGTTCTCACGCCTCGGCGCCGCACTCGTGGCGCAAGCACAGACTACCGCACCATATCAGATACGCAACAGTTGGCTCGTGAGCCTGTGATCGGATGCAGCCCGCCGACGCCGTCGTCACAATCATTGGCTGAGCAGCCAGCGCAACTTGAATTGCCATCCCGCGGGAGGCAAATGCCTGATTTTTTTAGGCTTACCGTAATCCATGTAAGGGAGAATCAGGAGCCGAATCGCTATGTCTCTCCTCGAAAGAGAGAAGCTGTGCATCCGCTCTACCCTGACAACCTCATTGGTTGCATTCACGACGGCAGGACGCCGAATGACGGTGAAGTCCACGCGGTCCAAGAGAAGCTGTGGAATGAAGCCTTGTCGTATCGCGACGATAGGTCGAATGTGACGCAGTTGGCTCTCGTCGCTTTGACAGGGTCAGGTAAACGCGTTCGAGTTTGAGCGGACAAGCGGCAGCGAGGCGCGCCCGGCAAAACCGCGCTGGATAAGCGCCAAGCGGGTTGCGGTTCGAGCTGTCAATTGTAGTTGAATTCGGCGGGGCCTGCTGAAGCTCCCGTGTCAGAGGGGGCGCCATGCTTGGAGATCGCCGACCCCCTCTCGCGCCGATGGTGCGCAAGCTCATGCTCTGGAAAAAGCTGAGTACTGACGAGCAGGAAGCTGTGCTTTTGCTACCTTACCGCCTCGCGCGGTTAGAGCCCGGCGATTACATCATTAAAGAGGGCGCCTTAGCTGAGCAGTCCTGTTTGTTGCTCTCCGGGTTCGCTTATCGGCAGAAGCTCACCCAAGATGGCGCGCGTTCGATCAGCGCCATTCACATGAAGGGTGACATCGTAGACCTTCAGAATGCTCTCCTCGGCTGTGCCGACCACAGCGTTCAGGCACTTACGACAGCCGACGTCGCCTTCATCCCGAGGGACGTCATCGTCGAACTTGCGTTCCGCTTTCCGCGAGTGGGGCTGGCGATGTGGTACGACACCTTGGTCGACGCTTCGATTTTCCGCGAATGGATCTTGAACATTGCGCGGCGCGACGCGCAGGCTCGGATTGCTCATCTGATCTGCGAGTTTGGCGTGAGGCTCGAAACTCTCGGCCTCGGGGATCGTTCGAGCTACGAGTTTCCGATGACGCAGGAGCAGCTTGCTGATGCAACTGGTCTCACGTCGGTTCATGTGAACCGCTCGCTCAAGGAACTCGAGCTGCGCGGGCTGATCACGCGAACCGTCCGCTACCTGGTGGTCGGAGATTGGGCAAAACTCCAGCGAGCAGGCGAGTTCGATGACGCCTACTTGCATCTTCGCCGCAGCGAGACATTCATGCTGAACTGAGTTTTCCTGCTCCATGCCAACGAGAACTCGCAGTTCAGACAATGGTAATCAGCCAAGACCCGCCGTCAGCGCGAGACGAACGGCATCTGCATTACGCACCGCTCCGAGCTTCCACTTCATCGAGTCTTGCAGATCGACCGCCTCGATCAAGTCGAGTGATAGGCGATGCGCCAGAACTTGCAGCGACTCCCCTCCGATAAGGCTTTCCAGAGCCGCAAGTTCATCTGCCGAGAGGAGCTGAATCAGCGAACGGGCGCTCGTTTTCTCGTCCATATATCTCGTTGTTTCTGCCGCAGGAGACTGGCTTCCGAGAGCCCGCTAATCTCGGTTAGCTGAGATTGTCAGACCAACGGTGATTAAGGCCGGATTGCGGAGCAGCTACGTGGTGGCGTCATGTCGCGAACCGACACCGGCAGCCGGTCATGTGCTGCCGGTCAGCTAAGGCGGGATAGGCGCGACACGCGCCTCAACGACCCCCGCTCGAGTTGGTCCCGGTGCGTTTTCAGAAGGGGCGCGGATTTCTCCACCGAACCTTTGGCCTGCTCAATGTTTGCACTCCGCACTGAACGGGCTTACTCGATTCCGCTGATCGTTTTCTCTTCTTTAGCATCGCTCCGTTTTAGCGTCGCTCGGGCCCTCACGCGAGCGCCTTTGAACTCGCCGCGGGACTTAACATTGAGCAAGTCCACAAGTTGCTTTGAGCGGACTCATAGATGAGCATGGCTCAGGAGGGCGAGCTTGGCCGCTTCAGGCTTCCTGCACGTCGAACTGGCGCAGCGCTCCCGAAGTTCCCTCTGCTCCGGCCCAAAGGGGACACCTGCGCCTCGTCGGATCTGGCACGCACCAGTCGAGCCGGACCACGGGCAATTAGTCAGTACATGGCCGCCCGAGCCATTTACGGATTGGAAATGCATCCGCTGATAGCTCCGTAATTGATGGAACATCAAACGATTAAGGCCGCCGTTATCGTCGGTCCCCTTGGAGAGCCACTCACCATTGAAGGGCTTCCGTGCCCCCAGTCCACGCGGTGGGTTCCCCGCCGAAAAGCCGAGGTAATCGCCGCGGTCGAGGGTGGCCTGTTGAGCCTCGTGGAAGCCTGCGAGCGCTACAACCTGACGCTGGAAGAATTCGCTTCCTGGCAGCGGAGCATCGAGCGTGCCGGTCTACCTGGACTTAGAGCCACGCAAGTTCAGCGTTACCGTGACGAATGGCAGCGGAAGGGCTGCTAAGAATGGATGATGGTCACCTTTCAAAGCTTGGGGCTGCAACACTGCCGTGGCCGCCCCCTTTAGATTGGCCTAAGCTCGGCGACGGCAAGCGGAGCGCGGTCATTCATCCGCCGCATCTCACATGGTAACCTGAACCCGCAGCGCCAGCGCCAGCGCGTTGCGGATCGACGTCTGGCCGTTGGGGTGGATCAGGTACTGGATGTCGGGAGTGATGCTGAGCCCGCTCGTCGCCGCGACCTTGTACATGCCCTCGAGCGCCCACTCCGCCGTTTGAATCGGCTCGCCGGCGATTGCCTGCTCGCTCGTCAACCGGTTGCTGATCCTGGCGTGCGCCAGCATCACGCCGGCCAGGTCGTCGGGCCGGCCGGGGATCAGCCCCTGGTCGCGCACCGCGGCAAAGGCGAAGCGGTCGATCTTCGAGGTGGCGGAATCCGAGGCCACATATCCGCCCAAGACGACGAGCCCGTTCTCAGGCCCCTCGCCGTTGCGATGGATCATCTGATCGGCCAGCACATACACCGAATGACGGCCGCCATGCTTCGCCGGGGGCCGCCCGCTGAGCGGAAATGGCACGCCGTTCACGTCGTAGAGATTGTCGGCGTAGCGCGAAGTGTCGCTGGTGAAGCCGAGCTTGTAATGGCCGTTCAGCTCGTTCGGGCCGAAGCTCGGCTCCCAGCCAACCTCGACCGGAAAGTAGGTCCCGGTGGTGCCCGACCAACCCCAGTCGAAGCCGTACTTGCCGCCAAACTTCGGCCGCACCTGATAGGCGCCACCCTGGATGTAGAGCTTGGAACTGGGCGCGAAGCGCAGCCGCGCGCCCCATGTCGAATTGGGAAAGACCGTGAACCCCCGCTTGGCGGAAAGCGAATTGGGGTAGCCGCAAATCGCGGTGTTCATGAACTCGCAGTAATAGGGTGACGTGCCGAAATCGTTGCCGACCGGCAGGCGGCCGGCGGCGACATCGACTTTGCCCTTGGCCGATTTCCAGTCGAGGAACGCCTGCACCAGGTGGATCGCGGCGTGATCCGTGCCGCCGTAAACGGTCTCGACCTGAAACAGCTGGTCGCCAATCCGGCTGTGCGCCACGCTGTTGCCGGCGCGGTTGACGAAGCTGACGGTCGAGGTCAGCCCCTTCACCCCGGCGATCTTGCCCCAGTCGGCCTGGAGGTTGAGCTCGACCTGCTGGGCATAATCGATGCCGCGCCGCTTGCCGCCCGAAACGGCCGCCCCGACGTCGCCTTCGTATTTCACCGTCAGGTCCAGGCCCTTGTCGCTGAGCGTCTTGTTCCAGTCGCCGAGCAGATGCTGCTCCTTCGGCTCGTCCGCCGCCGGTTTGGCGGGCTTGCCCGCGGCGACATGGCTCGACGGATTTTGCTGCGACTGCGTTTGCTGGGAGCCGGGTTGCAGACCGACTGGGCTATTTGACTGCGCACGAGCACTCCCGCCGGTCACCGCCAGGCCGAGGGTGGCGGAGCCGAGCAGAAGGTGGTGGGCGAGCCCCATGGCGGTGGCCTCCTCTCACCCGTCCAACCTCGCCAAGCCGGCCAGCCGGCAATGGTTCCGGCATTTTATATCGCATGACGATATTTTTGTCCGCAGTTCGGAACCGTGCTTATGTCCCCCGGTTTGGCACAGCAGGAGGGCTGGCGAAGCGGCAACGGCGGAGGACCGATCGAATGCCCACTGCACGCGAACGGCCCGGCTGGGGCATCTGGCTGTTGTTCCTCGCCGCCGTCGTCGCGGCCCTCGCCTCGCTCTATGACTTCCTCATCGCCTGGGGGATCAATCATACGCTCGGCGCGGGCATCGTCCTTGTCACCACCATCATCATGGCCGTGGCGGCGCTCGCGATGCTCACCTGGCGAGCGATGCCGAACTGGCTGCGCGTGCTGCTGCTGATCGGACTGGCGGTGGACGTGATCGGCACCGGCGTCGCCGCGTATTTCCTCACCGCCTGGGTTCTCCTGATCCTGATGATCATCGCGGCGATCGGATGGTTCGGGACCGTCTTCTCCGGCGCAAACAAGCCTCGCGAGCAAATGGCATGATCGAAAAGAAGTGGTTGATCGGCGCGGCCGCGGTTGCGGCGATCGGGCTGGCCGCGGCGGCGGCGCAAGAGCAGCAAACGCCACCCACGCCGGCCCGGGCCACACAGCCCGGCCAACCGCAGGCGCTCTCGCCCGATTACGCCAACTGGAGCACCTTCAACGGCGATCTCGCCGCGCAGAAATACTCGAGCGCCGGCCAGATCACGCCGCAGAACGTCGGCAATCTCATGAAGGCGTGGGAATTCCACACCGGCGATCTCGCTCACAAGGGCGGCAAGATCCCCGAGACCTATTTCGAGGCGACGCCGATCTTCGCCAACAACACGGTGTACATCGGCACCCCGTTCTACCGCATCTTCGCGCTGCAGCCGGACACCGGCAAGGTAAAATGGACCTTCAATCCGCACGCGCTGCTGAAGCCGCTCACCCAGCCGGGCATGAAGTCGCGTGGGGTCGCCTTTTGGCAGGCCGCCGATCCGATGCCCGGGCAGCCGTGCCAGAAGATCGTCTACATCGGCACGATGGACGCCAAGCTGTTCGCGGTCGATGCCGAAACCGGCAAGCCCTGCGCCGGCTTCGGCAACAACGGCGTGCTCGACGTCGATCGGTGGAACGTGGTCAACGCCAAGTACCCGCTGTCGCTGCTGCAGCCGCCGACGGTGTACAAGGACACGCTGATCATCGGCTGGGCCGGCAAGGACTGGGAGTACAAGACGGCGCCCGCCGGCGTGGTGTTCGCGGTCGACGCCCGCACCGGCAAGCTCAAGTGGAAGTTCGACCCGCTGCCGCCGCAAGCACAGCGCAACACCGGCACCGCCAACGTCTGGGCGAGCATGTCGGTCGATCCAAAGAACGGCCTTGTTTTCCTGCCGGTCAGCTCTCCGAGCCCCAACTTCTACGGCGGCAACCGCAAGGAGCCGGTGCCGATGGCGACCTCGGTTACAGCGCTCGATACCGAAACCGGCAAAGTCAGGTGGAGCCGCCAACTCGTCCATCATGACATATGGGATTACGACATCAACTCGGCCCCGGTCTTGGTAGATATCGACAAGGGCGGGCAGACCATTCCGGCGCTCGTCCAATCCACCAAGATGGGCTACATCTTCGTCCTCAATCGCCTCACCGGCGCGCCAATCTTCCCGCTAAAGGAAGTGCCGGTGCCGCGGACGGACGTCCCGGGCGACGTGACCTCGCCGACGCAACCGGTGCCAGTGTTGCCCAAGCCGCTGCTACCGCCGCGCTGGACCGGCGTTTCGACGATCGCCGACATCGCCAGCCTCGGCGGGTGTAGCCGCCAGCTCAAGAAGCTGCGCTACGACGGGATGTTCACCCCTCCGAGCGTCCGCGGCAGCCTGATCTACCCGGCGACGCCAGGCGGCGTGGAATGGGGCGGCGGCGCGGTCGATCCGGTGAACGATATTTATGTCGTCAACAACTCGTACACCGCGCAGGTCTATCGCCTAATTCCGCGCCAGCAGTACGCGCGGGAAACGAAGAACGGCACACCGGACAGTTACTACGACATGGCCGGCACTCCCTATGGTCTCGACCTGCACACTTTCCAGAACTGGCTGAACATGCCGTGCTGGAAGCCGCCCTACGGTTCGATAACCGCGATCGACTTGAAGACCGGGCAGCAGCTGTGGAAGGAGCCGTTCGGGCAGGTGCAGCAGTGGGGCTTCTACATGCCCCATTCGTGGGGATCGGTGACGATCGGCGCGCCGCTGATCACGGCCAGCGGGCTGATCTTCATCGGCGCCTCAATGGATTCGCGCGCGCGGGCGATCGACGAGAGAAGCGGCAAGGTATTGTGGACCGGCAAGCTCGACGCTCCGGCGGTCGCGATCCCGGCGAGCTATTCGTACAAGGGCAAGCAGTATGTCGTGTTCGTCGCCGGCGGCAACGACATCATGGTACCGCGGCTCAGCGACCAGGTCATTGCTTTTTCGCTTCCGTGAGCGACACCTGTCGCGTGCACGTGTGATTGCGGCTTTTGCGCATCCTATGGAAGTCCTCTGAAAGCTCAGCGGATTTCATGGACATCGTGGCGTTCGTCGACTGCGTCCTCGTTTGCGACTGCACGAGCGACGGCTTGAACGTGTTCTACGAGGGCGAATTGCCGCGAGCTCATCCCCTCGAAAGCGAATCGGCGGCTAAGGCCAATGTCTGGCTGTGGCGGCTGTCGTGGTCCAGCCGCTCGAAAGCTGACAGACGTCGTACAGTCAGGATTTGCGACGCTGGCGGGGCTAAAGCAGGGAATCGGGCCGGCACAGCCTGGCGAGTTCTACGCTCGGGGAAGGGACCAACCATCTCGCCATACCGACCCACCGGCGCAAAGCAGATTGTCGCCTTCCGACCAGCTTAAGCCGCGGTCGAATACCAGACGTGCGGCGTCGCGAGCCTCACGAAGTGCATTTCGCTACCGCCAGTCTCGGCCTCGAGCCGCTTCCTCTTCGGTTGCGTCGAGTGCAGGGCCGACCGCCACGTCTTGCGCCCTGGCCATAATCGCCGCGGCCGAGCTGCTGGCCATCCGGTAATCCTTCGGCGCGGTTGCGGCGCCGGCTTCGGTAACCCGCAACCGCCAGCCCTGATCGTCTTTGCAGGCGATGCCGCTTTGCGCCTGGCCGGCAAAAGCACGACAGAACCGGCCGCCCCGATTGCGGAAACTGAGGAGGATGCGCGTGGGCGCATTGCTCGCCTGTGTCGCGACAAGCTGGTCGTCCAGCGCCGCGGTTAGCTGCGGGCCGGCATAGCCTCCAGGCGCTTGAGACCCGTGCGGCAGGAACACCGCCAGCGCGAGCGAGGCGGCGAGTGCTGGGCCGAGGATCCAGCCCCAGCGCGCGACGCCGCGGGCGGCACGGCGCTGCTTCGCGGCGCCGAAGTCGACGACCTTGGAAGCCGTAGCGCTCAATGGAGCGGTCAGGCGCTGGGGCAACGGCGAGTCGAGAATTGGCGCGAAGTGCAGTGCCAGCCTGGCCTTTAGCGTTCGGTGGCGCTCAACTTCGTCCATCATGGCCGGTTCGGCCGCCACCGCCGCCTCGACCTCGCTCCGCCGCGGTTCTCCGAGTTCGCCGTCGGCGAACGCGGCGAGTTCCTCGCGCGTCACGCTCACACGCCGTCTCCCAACCAGGCGAGCAGCGCGTCGCGTCCGCGGACCAGCCGCGAATTGAGTGTGCCGACCGGGCAGCCGACGATCGCGGCGGCTTCCTTGTACGAATAGCCCTCAACCATCACCAGCAGCACCGCCTCGCGCTGCTCGTCGGGCAGCGTTCGAAGGCCGCGGTCGATCACGCCGAGGGTGACTGCCTCCTCCTGACCGCCGCCGCGAGCGACCGACAGACCAGCTTCCTCGCCGACGAAGGTTTCGGCCCGCCGGGTTCGCGCGCGGCTGTCATCGATCCAGATATTGCGCATCATTCGGTACATCCAGCTGTCCAATCGCGTCCCCGGCTGCCACAACTCGCGCTTTTCCAGCGCACGCATGACGGTCGCCTGGCACAAGTCGTCACCATCGGCGGGATCGCGCGCCAAGCCCGCGGCGAAGCGTCGCAGCCGGGGCAGGAGCGCCATCACGCCTTGCTCGAAGCCGTCGTCGGGTATGACTTGCCTCGCTTCACGGATTAAACGGATGACCCGAAGCGTTTCATCCCTGCTTCATGCAAAATATCAAGGCTGACGAGAATGCGTTCCACCTTTGTCGTGCTGACATCGGGCATCCTGCTGCTCGCGGCTCCGGTCGCTGCGCAGCTGGTTCCCGGCGTCTTGCTGCCGCAAGCACCGCTTATCGGCCCGGCGGCGCGAAGCGTCGAACAAACACTCGACCGACCGCTCGATAATATTCGACAGAGCGCTGAAGGCTTGGTCCGGGGGCGAACCGATCGCATTGCAGAACTGCTCCACCGTGAGCGCGCCTTCATCGAGGCCGATGCGAACGGCGAGCCGGCGGTGCGCGGCGAACTCCTCCTCGTCGACCCCGACGCGGCGACGCTGGCGGCGGCGCGCGGCGCAGGCTTTACCGAACTCGGGAGCGAACAGCTCGGCTCGCTCGGGATCAGCGTGATGCGGCTTGAGACACCGAGCGGCCTGCCGCTTGCCGAAGCGCAGCGCCGCCTCCTGCGCGCGGCGCCGGCCGCCGAGATCGCGCCGGACAACCTGCATTTCCAAAGCGGCGCGGTCGGCACCGAGGCAGTGGCAGCGGGGAGTTCGGCGATGGCCGCGATCGCTACTCCTGTTGGCGTGATCGACGGAGCCCCCGGCAAGGGCCTGACCGTCGCTGCATTGCGCGGCTTCGCCAAGGGCGCGCCGCTTGCGAGCAACCACGGCAGCGCGGTCGTCTCGCTTCTGCAAGCCGCCGGCGTGCGGCGTGTGCTGGTGGCCGACGTTTACGGCAGCGATCCCGCCGGCGGCAATGCGCTCGCCATCGTGCGCGCACTCGACTGGCTGGCCAGCAGCGGCGCGCGCGTGGTGTCGATCAGCCTGGTCGGGCCGCGCAATGGCCTGCTCGAAAAAGCGATTGCTGCCGTGCGCAGCAAAGGCATGGTGGTCGTCGCCGCGGTCGGCAACGACGGACCGGCCGCGCCGCCGGCCTATCCCGCGTCGTATCCAGGCGTGCTTGCGGTCACCGCGGTCGATGGCCGGCAACGACCGTTGATCGAGGCCGGTCGCGCGCTCCACCTCGATTACGCCGCGCCCGGCGCCAATATCCGCGGCCGCAACAAGGCCGGCCGCTGGGTGACACTGCGCGGCACCTCGTTCGCGGTCCCGCTGGTCGCGTCGCGCGCAGCGGCAGCCATCGATCGCGGCGGATCGTGGCGAGCCGTGCTTGACCGCGAAGCGGTCGATCTCGGGCCAAAAGGCCCCGATGCGCAGTTCGGGCGCGGGCTTTTGTGCGCCGGATGCGCTGCGCACTAGAGGCAGATTTTTCTCGCAGCCGATGAATTAGATCGCCGTTGGTATCCGTTTTTCCTGCGAGCCGACCCGAGATCGCGCCGGCGTCCAATAAGGAGACCAACGATGAAACGCATTTTAATCGCCACCTCGGCCATCGCCCTCTTCACCATGCCCGCCCATGCTCAGCTCCTGGGCGGAGGTGGCGGTCTCGGAGGCGTACTTGGCGGAGGCGGCTCCGCCGGCCTGCCTTCGCTTCCCAACCTGCCTTCGACTTCGAGCTTCCCCAACGATCCGATCGGCGGGACCCTCGGCGCTACGGGTCGTGGTTCCGCCAGCGGCAGTGGCTCGGCGCATGTCGATCGGCACAAGGGCCACGTCGACGCGAGCGGCAACGGCAGCGCCAACGGTAACGGCAGCACCAATGGCGCGCTCAA
>Ga0070658_10003256_pt1 | contig 13406 bp, 12 predicted proteins | sample KBSC13metaG_FD_64664 | JGI IMG/M metagenome (GOLD analysis project Ga0070658, IMG submission 64664) | Corn rhizosphere microbial communities from Kellogg Biological Station, Michigan, USA - KBS C1-3 metaG | ecosystem: Host-associated > Plants > Roots > Rhizosphere > Soil ... | reverse complement strand
TCCGGCTCCGGTCCCAACCCCGGCTCCGGCGCCCGCCGAGCAACCGGCGACGCAGCCAGAGCGGGGATGATTCGCGAGCTCGACTTGAGGACGCTAGTCGGCGGCCAGATCCAGGCCGCCGACATGCCCCGCCTCAAAGCGTCGGGCGTAACGATGATCGTCTGCAACCGCCCCGACGGGGAGGATGAAGGGCAGCCGACCGCCGCCGAGATCGAGAGCGCGGCGGAGGCCGAAGGTATCGGCTTCCGGCACGTCCCCATTATCCGCGGAATCGGCCCGTCCGATGTCGAGGCGATGCAGGAGGCACTGGATTCCGCGCCAGGTAGGCTGCTGGCCTTTTGCCGGTCCGGCAATCGCTCGGCGCTGACCTGGGCGGTTGCGCGGCGCGAGCAGGGCGCCAGCATCGAGGAAATCCGCAAGGCCGTCGTGGACGCCGGGTTCGACCTGTCGCCCGTCGAGCACCTGCTCTAGGCGCAATCCTCCGCCAGCAGCCTGGCGGCGAGCCACCGGTCGCGGTCGAGCACCATCAGCCGCACCGGCATCATCACGCCCCAGCCGACGCCGCTTGTCTCCGCATCGAACAGCACGGAGTCGATTCCTTCCGCCTCCAGCTTCAATCGCGCAAGGTCGGCTTCGACCCGGGATCCAAAGCGCGCGAGCTCGACCAGGCCGCTCACCAGGGAAATACCTCACCGGCGGCGATCTCGTCGGCGCGCGGCTTGCGGCCGAGAATCGCATTGCGGTGCGGGAAGCGCCCGAACCTGGCGATGACGTCGCGGTGCTTCCTTGCATAGAGAAGTTGGTCGTCGTCGCCGAGGCGCGTGAACAGCAGCACGGCCCGGTCCTGGTCGGCCAGGTTCTCGCTATGCTCGAACGGCATGTAGAGGAACTTGCGTTCGATCGGCTCCAGCTGGTCGTCGAGGTGACGCTCGACCGCGCCCTTCGCGACCGCAAGCGCCAGCGGATCGGTCGAGAATTGCTCGGCATCGTCGCGGAACATGTTGCGCGGGAACTGGTCGAACAGGACCACCGCGGCGATCGCGGTCAGGGGATCTTCGAGGAAGGATTCGGGTGGAAGCTGCCGCTTCTCCTTCCACAGCTCCAGGAAGCGATCCCGGATTTGCTCGTCGAGCTCGGCCGGGCCCCGCCACCATTGCTTCGGGTCCAGGCCGAACCAGAATTTCAGGACGTCGGCGCGCCAGTCGTCGGCCATCACGCGGCCGTCCCTCCAACGGTCAGTCCGTCAACCAGCAAGGTCGGCTGGCCAACGCCGGCAGGGATAGACTGCCCCGCCTTTCCGCAAATTCCGACGCCCTCGTCGAGCTCGAGATCGTTGCCGATTCCCTTGACCCGGGTCAGCACAGTCGGGCCGTCGCCGATCAGGGTCGCGCCCTTGACCGGTTCGGCGATCTTGCCGCCGCGGATCCGGTAAGCCTCGGTGCAGGAGAAGACGAACTTGCCGTTGGTGATGTCGACCTGGCCGCCACCGAAACTCTTCGCATAGATTCCGTCCGGAACGCGCTCGATCAGCGCGCCCGGGTCGTCATTCCCGGCGAGCATAAAGGTGTTGGTCATGCGCGGCATCGGCGCATGGGCGAAGCTCTCGCGCCGACCGCTGCCGGTCGGCTCCATCCCCATCAGCCGGGCATTGAGCCGGTCCTGGAGATAGGATTTGAGGATTCCGTCCTCGATGAGGACATTGCGCCGCGTGGGAGTCCCTTCGTCGTCGATCGTCAGTGAGCCGCGCCGCTGCAGCATCGCGCCGTCGTCGACCACCGTCACCCCAGGCGCGGCGACGCGTTCGCCGATCCGGCCGCTGAACGCCGAGGTGCCCTTGCGGTTGAAATCGCCCTCCAGGCCATGCCCGACCGCTTCATGGAGAAGCACGCCGCACCAGCCCGGGCCGAGCACGACCGGCATCTCGCCGGCAGGCGCGGCAACCGAGCCCAGATTGGTCAGCGCCTGTCGCAGCGCCTCGTCTATCGCACGGTTCCAGGTGGCGGGATCGAACAGCTTTTCGTAAAGATAGCGACCTCCGAGACCGAAAGAGCCGGTTTCCCGGCGCCCATTCTCGGACGCGACGAGCGAGACGCCGAGCCGGACCAGCGGGCGAACGTCGGAGGCGACGAAACCGTCGGCGCGGATGATCTCGATGATCCGCCAGCTCGCCGAAAGAGACACGCTGACCTGGGAGACGCGGGGATCGCGCGCCCGCGCCGCGGCATCGATCTGCTGGCAGAGCGCGACCTTGTCGGCGAATGGCACTTCGAGCAACGGATTGTCGGATCCGTACATCGCCTGGTTGGTGCGCGGCGGCGGCGGCGCGGGCGCTCCCTTGGCCGGATCCAGCAGGCGGAGCGTCTGCGCGGCCCGCTCGATCGCTGTGGCGCTGATTTCGCTGGCATGGGCGAAAGCGGTCGTTTCCCCCGTCACGCCGCGAAGGCCGAAACCGGACGCGTTGTCGTAGCTGGCCGTCTTCAACCGCCCGTCGTCGAAACCGAAGGCTTCGCTAACACCATGTTCGAGAAACAACTCTCCGTCGTCGCACGCCGAAAGGTGCCGCGATGCGAGCGCGCGCGCCTCGCCGGGATCGAGCGAGCGATAAAGAAGCTGGCGCGGGTTCACTGCGGACCTGTGTCCGCCGGTCCCCCTTCGAGAATGAATCGCCGGTCGCAATAGCCGCATTCGACCCAGCCTACCGCCGGATCGATTCTCAGGAACACCCGCGGATGCCCCAGATCCGGAGAAACCGCGCCGGAGCCGTCGCAGGCGACCTGCACGGTTCGAATCCGGAACACTTCGGGTGGCGGAGGCACGGCCATAGCCTGAGCCACTTAGGGTCGAGTGGAAGCAGCCGCAAGCGGCTGGTCACGGCTATTGATAGATGGCGGTGACCCAGAATTGGGCGTTGTAATCGCCTTCGGGCTGATTGGCCGCGATCTGCAGCGTTCCGCCGACACCGACGAAGAAGGTGCGGCTAACCGGATCGATCGAGCGGATCGGCGAGCCGTCGAGGGTCAGGCCCATCACCGGGATCGTATCGCCGGCGGCGCTGGTCAGTTCGACCGGCGGGCTGATCGCGACGATCACCTGCTCGTTCGGCGTCCCGGCGCCTCCGAAATATGCGCGGAATCCGGCGTCACCAGGAACTCCGGTAACGCCGCCAGCGACCGAGCGGGCGCCGGTCGTCGCATTGATGGTGACGAAGCCCGAGGCCGAGGACGGGATGATCGAACCGAAATCCAGGTCCTGGATTTTGGTCAGGGTCAGCGGGATCAGGATCAGCGCCTTGCCGTCCGCGTTGTTCATGGCGGTGACCGGCGCGGCGAGCGCGGGAGCGCCGGCGAGGGCGCTGGCGGCAACGGCTGCCGCCATGGCGAGCTTCAATGGACGCACCGAGACTTCCCTTCGCGGAATTACGTTTCGACAGGAGTTTGCCGGAGCCGCGTCACCGCCGATTGAAGGGATATGGTACGAACCGATTTAACCACGCAGAGTGACGCTCAGGGATATTGGGCGGTCACCGTGAAGGTGCCGACATAGTCCCCGGCAGCCTGGTTGGCGCCGATCGTCAGCGTACCGCCGACCCGGAAGTCGAACGACGTGCTGCTTCCCATCACCCGCTTGGGCGGTCCGTCGAGCGTGAAGTTCGACAGGGTGATGGTCTGAGTGCCGCCGACCCGCGTCAGTTTCACGGGCTGGGTGGGGACCTTGATGTTGACGACAGGGCCTCCCGCGGCCGCTCCGCGGAACCGCGCGGCGTGGGGAGTCCCTGAAATCGCGGTGACTCCGCCGGTGGTGCTGATCGCGTTGGTGACCGGATTGATCACGGCCGTTCCGGCGGTCGTCGAGGCGAGGCCGCCGAACTCCATGTCCTCCAGCTTCTGAAGCGTCAGAGGATGAAGCACGAAGGCGCTCGCCGTGCGGTTGCTCGGCGGGGTCGCCGCAAGCAACGGCCCGGCCGCCGCGAGAAGCAGCGGCGCGGCAGCGAGCGAGCGAAGGAACGGGAGCCGGGCCATCAGCGCCGGCGTTTATTGAGTTAACGTCAAGATGACCCTTCCGGTTAGGGTTAAGGATGCTTTTACCCTCGCCAGCTTCCGTCATCCGCGGACCGCCGCTATGCGCCGGTCCATGGCAGACGCTGAGCCGGCTATCCGAATCGAATCGCTGACCAAGGTCTATGCGGGCAATGGCGTGCAGCCGAAGCTGGCGCTCGACGACGTTAGCTTCGACGTCCCGCGCGGCCAGATATTCGGCCTGCTCGGCCCGAACGGAGCCGGCAAGTCGACCTTGATCAACATCCTTGCCGGGCTGGTGGTGAAGACCGGCGGAAAGGCCGTGATCTGGGGCTTCGACATCGACGAGCACCCGCGCAACGCGAAGCGCTCGATCGGCGTCGTCCCGCAAGAGATCATCTTCGACCCGTTCTTCACGCCGCGCGAAACACTGGAAATCCAGGCGGGACTCTATGGGATTCCCGCGCCGGAACGGAAAAGCGATGCATTGCTCGCGGCAATGCATCTTACCGACAAGGCGCATGCCTATTCCCGCACCCTGTCGGGCGGGATGAAGCGGCGGCTGCTGGTCGCGAAGGCGATGGTCCATTCTCCGCCGATCCTGGTGCTCGACGAGCCGACGGCTGGGGTCGACGTCGAGCTGAGGAGGCAGCTGTGGAACTACGTCCGCTCGCTTCACGACGACGGAGTCACCGTGGTCCTGACTACCCATTATCTCGAAGAGGCCGAGCAATTGTGCGACCGCATCGCGATCATCAACCACGGGAAGGTGATCGCCAATGAACCCACCCGCGAGCTGGTCGCTAAAGCGCAAGAGAAGGCAGTGGTGGTGACGATCGACCACGACCTCGACCACGTCCCGACGAGCGACGTGTTCGACAATATCGTCCTGCTCGACGAGCGGACGCTGGAGATCACCTACCGCAAGGACCGGGTGAACGCCGGCCAGGTGCTGGGGGCGCTCACCAACGCCGGCCTCGGGATCGTCGACGTGTCAACCCGGGACCCCGATCTCGAGGACGTGTTCCTGAGCCTCGTGGCGGAAGGATGAGCAGCGACTTCGACGTCCTGATCGTCGGTTCCGGCGCGGCCGGGCTGACGGCTGCCCTCAACCTCGCTTCGGAAAAGAAAGTTGCCGTGATCGCCAAGGGCGCGATCGGCGAAGGCGCGACCAACTGGGCGCAGGGCGGGATCGCCGCGGTCCTCGAGGAAGGGGACACGTTCGAGGCGCACGTCAACGACACAATGATCGCCGGCGCCGGCCTGAACGACCGCAAGGTCGTCGAGCATGTCGTCGCCCAGGCTCCGGCCGCGATCGGCCGGCTGATCGAGCTTGGAGTTCCGTTCGCGACGGAGGGCGACGGGCTCCATCTCACGCGAGAGGGCGGCCACAGCCACCGCCGGATCGTCCACGTCGCCGATGCGACCGGGCGCGCGGTGCAGAACGCGCTCGAAGCCGCGGCCGCGAAGCAGCCGAACATCACCCTGTTACCCGACATGGTCGCGATCGACCTCGTCACCGGCCGCCACGCCACCCATTTCTCGACGAGCGGGGCGGTTCACGGCCTGTACGCCTACAATCGCAAGAAGAAGCGGGTCGAGACGCTGACCGGCCGGGCGACGATCCTTGCCAGCGGCGGGGCCGGACGGGCCTATCTCTTCTCGACTGCTCCACGCGGCGCGACCGGCGACGGGATCGCGATGGCCTGGCGCGCCGGCTGCCGGATATCGAACATGGAATTCATGCAGTTCCACCCGACCTGCCTGTACCATCTGGAGGTCAAGAACTTCCTCATCACCGAGGCGGTAAGGGGCGAGGGCGGAATTCTCGTCAACCCGAAGACAAAGCACCGCTTCATGCCCGATTATGACGAGCGGGCCGAGCTTGCGCCGCGCGACATTGTCGCCCGGGCCATCGACAATGAGATCAAGCGCGACGGGCTCGATTTTGTCTGGTTGGACATCAGCCACCGCGAACCCGAATTCGTGAAGGGCCATTTCCCGACGATCTACGACCGGCTTGGGGCGCTCGGGATCGACATGACGGCAGCCCCGATCCCGGTCGTCCCGGCGCAGCATTACACCTGCGGCGGCGTAATGATCGATTTCGCCGGCCGGACCGACGCGCCGGGCCTTTATGCCGCGGGCGAGGTCACGCAGTCGGGACTCCATGGCGCCAACCGGCTGGCATCGAACAGCCTGCTCGAATGCCTGGTCTTCGGCGAGGCGGCGGCGAAGGACATCCTGGCCGGCTGGGGCGACCTGCCCGAGCCGCCGTCGATCCGCGCCTGGGACGAGAGCCGGGTCACGGACAGCGACGAAGAAGTCGTCATCCACCAGATCTGGGGCGAGATCCGCCGCTTCATGTGGAATTATGTCGGGATCGTCCGGACCACCAAGCGACTCGAGCGCGCCAAGCACCGGATCGACCTGATCCGCCGCGAGGTTACCGACTATTACAAGCATTTCCGGGTGACTCCGGACCTGATCGAGCTTCGCAACCTGGTCGAGGTTTCCGACCTCATCATCCGGTCCGCCCTCTCGCGAAACGAGAGCCGGGGCCTGCATTACACGCTCGATTACCCGGACATGCTTCCCGAGCCGCGCGACACGATCCTGGTGCCCTAGCGACCGACCGGGCCGGTCCGCAGGATCACGCTGCGCGGCACCGCATTTACGTCGGTGACTCCGGTCAGCGCCATCGCGACATCGAGCTCGTCACGCAGGATTTCCAGCGCCTTGGTGACGCCCGCCTGGCCGTAGGCGCCCAGACCATAGACATAGGCCCGGCCGACGAAGCAGGCGGTCGCGCCGAGGCCGAGGAACTTGAGGATATCGAGGCCCGATCGGATTCCGCTGTCGACATAGACTTCGGCTCGGCCGGCGGCCGCTTCCACGATTCCGGACAGGACCGACGCGGTCGACGGCGCGCTGTCCAGCTGCCGGCCGCCGTGGTTCGAAACAAGGATTGCGTCGGCACCCGCATCGATCGCCATTCGCGCGTCGTCCGCATCGAGCAGGCCCTTGACGATCAGCTTGCCCGGCCAGAGTGAGCGAACCCATTCCAGCGTCTTAACGTCAAACGACGAATCGAGCTGACTCTTCACCAGCTCCGCCATTTGCTTGACGTTCCCCGACTTCGCCTTCCCGGCATAATTGCCAAAGCTCCAGCGCCTGGAATGAAGCATTGCGAGCGCCCAGCGCGGATTCGAGACGATGCTCCAGATATTCGCGGGGGTAAGCCTCGGCGGCACGCCCAGCCCGTTGTGGACATCGGCGTAGCGCGTCCCCTCGACGTGCAGGTCCATCGTCAGGATAAGGGCCGGACAGCCAGCCGCCTTCGCGCGCTCCAGCAACTCCCTCGAAAAGCCGCGGTCTTTTTCGAGGTAGAGCTGGAACCAGAAGGGCTTGTTCACGGCACCCGCAACGTCGTCGATAGACAGCAGGGCATTGGTCGAAAGCGCGAACGGAACGCCGAAATCATGCGCTGCGCGGCAGGACAGGATTTCGCCGTTCGACCAGACTGCGCCGAGCATTCCAACCGGCCCAAGCGCCACCGGCATCGCCACTTTCTCGCCGAGCATGGTCGAGCCCAGCTTCCGGTTCGAAACGTCGAACATCACCCGCTCGCGAAATCGTATCCCGTCGAGGTCGCTGCGGTTCTCGCGCAAGGTGATCTCGGCGAACGATCCCGCCTCGACATAATCCATGAACGGCCGGGGCACGCGGGCATGGGCCCGGCGGCGAAGGTCGGCGATGCTCGCGATGCTGACCGGCGGCTTGCTCACAATTCGCCCCGCGACGCCATTCCGGCAATGCGCTCGCCCATTCGGCAGGCAAGTGCCTGGATCGTCAGCGACGGGTTGACGCCGCCGCTCGTCGGGAACAGCGACCCGTCGCAGATCCAGAGGTTCGGGATCGACCAGCTCCGGCCGTCCTTGTCGACGACGCTGTCGTCCGGATCGTCGCCCATCCGGCAGCCGCCCATCAGGTGCGACGTGTCGACGTCGGTCCACAATTCGCGGGCGCCCGCAGCTTCGAGAACACTTCGCATCGAGCCTTTCGAATGCTCGATCAGCTTGCGGTCATTTTCGGAATAACTGAACGTCACGCGCGGGATTGGCAGTCCGTATTGGTCCTTCTCGTCCGCGATCTCGACGCGATTGTGTCTGTGCGGCTCGGTCTCGCCGACGATCCGCAAGCCGGCGATATGGTTGTAGCGCGTCATCTCCCGACGAAGCGGCATGCCCCACAGCTTGCGCTGCACCGCCGACGCCTGGGCCCAGCCGACCGGCAACGGTCCCTGGCTCATGAACGCATAGCCGCCGCGGAAATCCGTCTTGTCGCTGTCGTCGTAATTCCAATGCTCGGTCACGGCCATGCACGGCGGCGCCTTGTAGCAGCGCACCTCCTCATCCATGATTCCCCAGACGCCGGGCCCCGAGTGCGTCATCAGGTGCGTGCCGACCAGCCCGGTCTCGTTAGCGAGACCGTCCGGGAACTGCGCGCAGGCGCTGTTGAGCAGCAACCTCGGCGTTTCGATCGCATAGCCGGCGACGACGACATGCCGCGCTTTCTGCCGGCGCCATTCGCCTGCCCGGTGGTAGTGGACCGCACAGGCGCGTCCCCGCTGGTCGACCTCGATCCTGCCGACCATCGCCAGGTCACGGATCTCGGCGCCCGCCCTGAGCGCGCGCGGGACGAAGGTGACAAGAACGCTCTGCTTGGCGTTGGTCGAGCAGCCGGAGGCGCAGAAGCCGCGATAGACGCACGGGTGCGCCATCCCCCGTGGCGCCGACAAGGTGGCTAGCGGGATCGGCGACCAGTCTATGCCGATCGCCTCGCAGCCGCGCGCGAGCACGAGGCCGGCCGCGTTTACCTCATGCTCTCGATACGGATAGCGCTTCCGCCGCCGGCCCCAGGGGTACCGGATTGGCCCGGCGATTTTCAGCGCCTCCTCGACCTCCTCGTAATAAGGTTCGAGCTCGTCGAAGCTAATCGGCCAGTCGCGACCGTAACCGAGCTTCGACCTGCATTCGAACCATTCGGGCCGCCAGCGAAGCGCGATCATGGTGTAGTGGACGGTGCTACCGCCGACTCCACGCCCGCAATTGTTCGAACCAAGCTCGATCGGGTCGTCGCCGCCTGTGATCCGCTCGTCGGTCCAGAACAGTCCGTTTTGCCAGGCTTCGTCCGAGACGAAGTCCTCGAGCGGCCGCCAGAACGGTCCGGCATCGAAAGCAACCACCGAAAAGCCGGCTTCGGAGAGCTTCGCGGCAAGCGTCCCGCCACCCGCACCGGTCCCGACGATCGCGAAATCCACCTCTTCCTCGTCGCCAAAGCAGCGCATCGGCACCCAGCGCTCCCGGCGGAACACGTCGGGCGCCCGCCCATCGGCTGCTCGCGGTTCGGGAACCTCAAGCATCCGAAGGGTCGACCTCTTTCGCTTCCCATGGATCGCGCTGGTCGAAGCCAAGCCGCGCATAGCCTCGCGGTGAGGCTGGGCCCCCAAAACCGATCTCGCTCCACGCCGATGGGTGCGAATAATAGATACCGACGACGGTCTTCAGCAGATGGTGCGTGAAGAACCCACCCGGCGGCAGCTCGCCCCAGGCGCCGCTTTCGGCCTTGTTGTCCTCTATCGCCTTCAGCAGCGAGTCCTGTTCGTCCGGCCCGAGCTCTTCAAACGTCTTGCCGTGGCGATGGCGCGCTTCCTCGGCAATCGCGTCCAGCCCCCGCGTCCACGCTTCGCGCAGCGGCGGCATGTCGGCGTAGCGGTAACCTGACCCCTCGTTGTTCCGCAGCTTCTGATCGATCCAGGGAACGATCGGCACCGGATCCTCGCGATCCGGCTGCGGGATGAGCCGAGCGACGACTGCCTCCAGCAAGGCCCATTGCCCGGCGCTGAGGAAATGCCGTTCCGGCACGGATTCGAGCCGTTGCCGCACCACCTCGCGCGTCTGGTCGTTCCAGGACGGCGAATCCCATTTCGCGAGCACGAAGTAATCGGGAAACGGCGTCTTGAATTCGCTCACCGTTGCTTCCTTTCGAGCTCGGGAAGCAGGCCGAGTCCAGCGATCGCGATTCCAAGAAAGGCGGGCGGCGCCGGCAACGGCGGACCCTGAAGGATCATCTGGCTCCAGTTCCGCCATCCTCCCATGTTCCTGTGGATCCCGTAGGCGTGGAAGATGGGTCCCGCGATTCCCAGCACGGCGGTCGCCTTCAGCAAAGGCCGGGCGATCCCCGTGGCACCGGGCGAAACCGTAGACGCGCCGATCGCGATCGCCGCGAGCGGCGGGATGGTAACCGGCGCGTACATCGCCGGGTTCTGGAAGGCGCCGCGAAAGTGCAGGATTCCCGCCTCCGCCACGGTGCCGAGAAGCGACAGCGCGACAAGCCCCCCGGTCGCCTTTGCGAGCCGGGTCGTGACCTGGCCGTCATTGTCAGCGATCGCGCCGGCGATGAGGCCATACAGCCCCGCCAGCGAGAGCGCCGCCGGAGCACCCGCCGGCGCACCGTAAAAGATATTGAGGGCGCTGAGCTCGCCGGGGCGCTTGAGGATATTGTAGCTATGGAAGCCGAGCCCGATCAGACCCGTTACTGCGACTGTCCCGAATGCAAGCTTCGGCAGCCGCTCGTTGGCGCGGTCGGGATGCGCTGCGACCCAGCCGGCCGCGACCAGGCCGATCAAGGCCATCGACGGCCCGAACAGCATCACCCGGTCGTCGTACCGTGCGCGGTAATGCTCGATCCCGCTGTCGAGGGCGACGCTGAGGCACAGGATCGCGGCACCCACGGTGAGCGCCTGGGCCGGCCCCTGCTTCGGATCGGACGCGGCCCGAACCCGCTTCTGCAACAGGAAGCCGGCGGCCGCGGCAACCGCCAGAGTCGCCGCGGCCACCCGCAACAAAGGCCGGCTCGACGGCTCCGGAGCCGATTGGAAATTTCGGGTCTCTCTTATCATTCCACGCTCGTTTCGCATGATGGCAACGCACCTGGGGCAGCAGTTTCTCCCACAAGCATGGAACGACGAGACTCAGCCGCGGTCGTAGGGATCGTGCGACCTATGACGAATCCACCGCGTCGCGATCCATTTCTCGCCCGAAGTGACCGGCTCGCCGGCGTGGAGCATCCTGGGATCGGGCTGTTGATCGGGACCGCTGTTGCGAAAGATGAGGACGTCTCCAGGACCGAGGCGGAGCGACAGGCCGAGCTCGGGGAAGGCCGTCGTGCCCCCTTCGAATGAATCGTTGAGATAGATGATCGCGGTCCATTCGCGCTGGTTGGCGAGTCCGGGAAGCGCGTCGCGATGCGGCCGGTATTGCTGGCCCGGCGTGTAGCGCATGACGTAAAGTGCCTCGGCGTTGCCAACCCGAGTGTCGGTCGCCGCGGCGAGGCGCCGGTTGATCGCCTGCACGACCAAATCTTCCTCGTGTGGGATGAACGCGGCGCCGTGCGAAGTGCGGATCGGGTCCGGGCGGCCGACGCCCGTCTTGCCGTCGTCGACATAGGATGGCTTCAAAAGAGGCTCGGCGCGGGCGATGAGGTAGGCGCATTCCTCATCGTTGAGCAGGGCACGGACGATTTCGATATGGGGATCGACCGAGACCTTGTCCCGCTTCGCTGCGGATGCGGCGGAATCTGTCATCATCCGCGGAAGAAGTCCCAGTTGCGCTGCCGCGATCGCGTCAGCGTCCGCGATACCCTGCAGCAATTCCAATGCCTTGCCGGGATCGGGCTCACAGCCGGTTCCGCTGGCAGTTAGGTGCGCAAGCACGCGCACCGCCTCCGGCTTCCCTTTCTCAGCGGCGGCCTCGAGGTGGCGATGGGCGGCCTTCGCATCGCGCGCTCGGTCCGAACCGTAGAGAAGCCAGTGAGCGACAAGGAAATTGCCTTCCGCATCGCCGCCCCGCGCAGCCTCCTCGATGAATGCGACTGCATCGTGCGGCCGCCCCGAGCGCGCAATCGCCTGTGCCTGTTCGAGGAGGTTCACCGGCCGGGATTAGCGCGCGCGCCAATCAGAGCAAAGCCTGCGACTTCCTTCCCGCCGCGACCCTGCTAAACCGCGCCCTTCCATGGCTGATGGCAATCATCTCTATCTCGTCGACGGATCGAGCTACATCTTCCGTGCCTATCATCGGCTGCCGCCGCTCACCAACCGGCACGGACAGCCGGCGGGCGCGGTCTATGGCTATACGACCATGCTGTGGAAGCTGGCCGACGGCCTCAACAAGGCTGACGGGCCGACTCACATGGCCGTCATCCTCGACGCTTCTGAACAGACGTTCCGCAATGAAATGTACGACCAGTACAAGGCGCATAGGCCGCCTCCCCCCGAGGACCTGGTTCCGCAATTCCCGCTGATCCGGGTCGCGACCCGCGCCTTCTCGATCCCGTGCATCGAGACTGCGGGACTGGAGGCGGACGATATCATCGCCTGCTACGTCACGGCGGCCAAGGACGCCGGCTGGAAGGTGACGATCGTCAGCTCCGACAAGGACCTCATGCAACTGGTCGAGGATGGCCGGGTCGACATGCTGGACACCATGAACGACCGGCGGATCGACAGCGCGTACGTGCGCGAGAAGTTCGGCGTGGGCCCGGGCGAGTTGGGCGACGTGCTGGCGCTCATGGGGGACAAGGTCGACAATATCCCGGGAGTTCCGGGAATCGGCCCCAAGACCGCGTCGCAATTGATCGCCGATTTCGGTTCGCTGGAGGCGGTGCTCGCCGGTGCCGAAACCATCGCCAAGCCCAAGCTCAAGCAGTCGCTGGTCGACCATGCCGATGCCGCGCGCCTGTCGAGGAAGCTGGTGGAGCTGGTGTGCGACGCGCCGCTGCCGCAGCCGCTCGACGCGCTTGCGCTCAAGGGTATCCCGCCCGAGCCGCTCAAGAAATTCCTCGAGGACCAGGGATTCAAGTCGCTTCTGAACCGGCTGACGGGGGGCGGCCCGACGTCCGGCCGGAGCAGCAGCGGCGGCGGAATCGACCTCACCGCCGCGACCATCGCCTCGGCGCCCGCGCGAACGGCTGAGCCTGAGAGCATAACCGTCGACCGATCGAAGTATGAGACGGTGACCGACTCCGACTCGCTCGATCGCTGGATCGCCGAAGCAAGTTCGCTGGGCACGGTCGCCGTCGACACGGAGACCGACTGCATCGATTGCGTGATCGCCCGGCTCGCGGGGATCAGTCTTGCGACCGCTCCGAACCAAGCCTGCTACATTCCCGTCGGCCACAGCGGCGCGGATCTGTATTCGGACGCTCCCAACCAGCTGCCGATGGCGCTGGTGCTGGAGAAACTGAAGCCGCTGCTGGAGGACCCGGCGGTGCTCAAGATCGGGCACAATTTCAAATATGACTGGGTGATGTTCGACAAGGCCGGGATCG
>Ga0070658_10003255_pt1 | contig 13407 bp, 12 predicted proteins | sample KBSC13metaG_FD_64664 | JGI IMG/M metagenome (GOLD analysis project Ga0070658, IMG submission 64664) | Corn rhizosphere microbial communities from Kellogg Biological Station, Michigan, USA - KBS C1-3 metaG | ecosystem: Host-associated > Plants > Roots > Rhizosphere > Soil ... | reverse complement strand
GCTTCCGGCAGGCACCGGTGGCTGCCCGGCGGCGTCTGAGGTGGGCGCGGTGACCAGCGACAGGGCGTGAGTCGACGAAGCAGAGCTTCGAAGACAAGGTCATTCCCAAGCTGGAGGTTGGGAACGAGAGATCATTGACCTTGCGCCAAGCGTCGAGCCCACGTGGTCTCGCCGCAACGCACGATGGATTGAGCAGCGCGGATTCGCCGTGACATTCGTTACGACCGACCAAAGGTTTGCCGGATGCTGAACAAAACGCTCCTCGCGATTGGTGCGCACTACGACGATTGCGTGTTCGGAGTGCCGGGAATTCTTCTCCAGGCGGTGCGCAAGCACTACCGCGTCGTCATTCTCGCGATTATCGGCGATTACACAAACTGGGAACCGGCCAAGGGCCGGGATCAGGAGCTACGAGATTTCAGCACGCAACTGGCCAGGGAACGCGGGATCGAGATGCGCTTTCTGCGTTACGCTTCGATGCACTTCGAAGTGAACGCGGAATCGAAGCGCGCCGTCGCGGAAGTTGTCGCCGACGTGAAGCCGGATACCGCGTTGATGTTGTGGCATCGCGACCGGCACCCCGATCACGAAGTCGCGTCGGCGCTGGCCCACGCGGCGCTGCGGCAGCCTGGCGCGATTCTTGGTGAAGCGGTCCGGGCACCGCGGCAGATTTACGCGTTCGACAATGGCCCTGGTCACACGATCGGTTTCGAGCCTAACACTTTCGTCGATGTCACTCCCGATTGGGCCGTGGCCATGGAATGGCTCGGCCGATTGATGGCCTTCGTTCGCGACCGGCCTTACGATCCGCAAGTGGTGGATGGCGCCCAGACGGTGAAGGAGACGCTGGCGCGCTATCGCGGGCTGGCCAGCGGCGTCAAATACGCCGAGGCGGTGTGGGCGACGGGGGCGTATCCGCAGGATGTGCTTTAATTATGGTTTCGCAGCGGCCGGGGCGGCCTTCGCGGCCCGGGTGTTTTCCCAGACTTTCACGTCGTCCACGAGCACGGTGCCGGCGTTGCCGACCAGGAAGACGATGCGCGATTTTTTCGCGTCGAGCACGGTGCCGGTCGCGGCGAGCGGCGGGAGGTCGTCCATCTGCACGAGGGCATCGTTGCCGTTCTGTTCGATAAGGACCGTGTGCCACTGACCATCGCCGGTTTTCGCGGGCTGCGCGGCCAGCTTCTCGACGCGATAGAATTTCGGATCGGCCAGTTGCTCCGGCGTCGGCGGAGGTACGACGCGGCCGGCTTTGTCGGCCTCGCGTTTTTCCTGGGCCTGGGCGGCGTGCGAGGCCGGTTCGCCGCGATCCTGCTGGATGGCCATCTGCCCCGGGGAGAGCGCGACACGCAGGAGGTGCGCGGCGCCGCCGAACTGGCTCTCCCCATCGAGCAGGAAGAGGAAGTAGCCCGGCACCGCATATTTGAAGCGGAAGGCGATGGTCAAGTTGCGCCCTTCGAGCGGAACGGCGATCGACGGGCCGTGATGATCGTCCGCCGGACACACGCCCTGCAAAGCCCCATCCACGATGCTGAACGACCCGGGGCGGCCGCCGGGCTCCCAGGGTTTGGACACGGTCGCGGTGGAGAAGGTTTCGTCGAGCAGGAGTTTTTCGGGCTGGGTGAGTCGTGGCAGGAGGTCGCCGGCGGCAGCGGGAAGGCAGCAGCTTGCGATGATGCTGAGAGGGAGGAGGATGAGGAGGGGGAGTTTCATGAGGGAGGTGGATAGTGGAGCCGGGAGCAAGGCTCACGGCATTCCCTCACCCAGCGCATGGACCGTCAACGATGAAGCAGCCGGACTTCATTCGTGTGATTCGCTGGCAGATCCGTCTGAGTTGCTTCATCCTCTGCGCCTCTGCGGCGTCTGCGTTTAAATGCCTTTTCCTCGCAGCTACTTCGCGGCGGGCTGGCTCGCCAGAATGGCTTGTCGGTTCTTCGGCCAGTCGGGATTCGGCAGCGCCTCCCACACCCGGAAATTGCGGAAGCTCGCCTCGGTGCCGGCGACGAGCATGATACTGTGCTTGTCGGCGCCGATCAGCGGATCGCTGAAGGTGAGGCTGGCGCCATCGAGGGTGCCCACGGCTTCCGCGCCCTTGATTTCCAGCACGACGGTATGCCATTCGCCCAATTTGGCCGGCGCGGACACACGGACCGCCGGGCCCTCCATCCGTTGGTTGGTGGCGGAATTGATGCGGGCGTCGTCGAACGGTTTTCCCGAAAGGCCGCCCTCGCTGAAGGTGACCACGCAAACATAGTCTTTCGTGTCCGTGGCTTTGAGCTGGAGGTAGCGATACTTGCGTCCCTCCGCGGGCACGTCGTTCAAGCGCACGTCGCACTGAATGATCGCATCCTTGAAGTCGAAGCCAAACGAGGCGGTCGCGGGATGATGCGCTTCCGGATTCTCGATGCCGCGAAACTGGCCCTCATTAATCTCCCAGCGGCCGGATTTGCCTGATTCCGGACCGGCATTGTATCGCCAGCCCAGGAACCCGCTGGCAAAGCCGACAGGCTTGCCGGTGAAGGGTGCGAGCGGTTTCGTGAAATCTTCACTGGCGAGCAGCCGTCCGCGAATTGTCATGAGGGTCGGGACCTCGGCTGCGAGGGCGGCGGAAGCAACCAGGGAGAGAAAGAGAACGGGGAGGAAACGCATGAGATGGATAGTAGATGGTAATAGTGAGTCGTGGGTCGCTACACGAAGCAACGCTGGTGGGAAAAGGCAGAGAGCAGAGGTTCTTCGCTTCGCTCAGAATGACGGTTGGGAGGGGCGCGCCCCTCTGGCTTTTCGACAAACTCAGGTCTCGCGGAATCACTCACCCAAAACCTGCACGGTCAACGAGGAAGCGGCCTCGCCGCTGCAATAGACGCGTTCCGTGGCTTTCTTGAAGTCTTCCGGCTTCGCCGTCGCGATGTCCACGAAGGTCTGCGGGTTGCGATCCACGAGCGGGAACCAGGAACTTTGCACCTGCACCATCACGCGATGGCCCCGGCGGAAGCAGTGGCAGACATCGGGGATGTTCATCTCGATCGTGGCCGGCTTGCCCGGCTCGAAGGGCTCGGGTTTTTCGAAGCTCTTGCGGAAGCGGCCGCGGAACACGTCGCCGCGCACGAGTTGCTGGTAGCCCCCGAGCTTGACGTCAGCGGGGTTCGGGTCGGGATTGGGGTAGTCGCCCGGATACACGTCCACCAATTTCACCACCCAATCGGAATCGGTGCCGGTGGTGGACACGTGCAGCGCGGCCTTGAGCGGGCCGGCGAAAGTGATGTCCTCTTCCAGCGGTTCCGTTTGATACACGAGCACGTCGGGGCGGGAGGCGACGAAGCGCTGGTCTTCGATGGGGTACGATTTTGGATAGGAAATGGACGGATCGTTGGTGAAAGGAACGGGCTTGGTGGGATCGCTCACGTATTCATCGAACGCTTCGCCTTTGTCCGCGGAAGGCTCGAACGCGAGCCCGCCTCCGGCGCGAAAGTAAAGCGTGCGCGGCTTCACCTGCTTGGGCGGCCAGGCGTCGAAGCGCCGCCATTGATCGAGGCCGGTGACAAAAATCTGCGCGGCCGACGGGGTGTAGTCCTTGTCGCCCTTGAGGAAGTGGCGGAAGAACGGCAGCTCGATCTTTTCCCGGTAGTACTCGGAGGTCTTCGCGTGAAAGCTGATCTGGCCCAGCTTGTCGCCCGGACCTTTGCCCCAGGCGCCGTGCGACCATGGGCCCATGACCAGCGTGTTCGTGATGCCGGGGTTCATCTGCCCGGTATTCCGATGGATCTCGAGCGGGCCGAATAAGTCTTCGGCATCATACCAGCCGCCGACCGTCATGACGGCGCAGTGAATGTTTTTCAGGTGCGGGCGGATGTTGCGCGCCTTCCAGTAGTCGTCGTAATTCGGGTGGGCGAGGAACTCGGTCCACTCCGGAGCGCGGCCCTTGAGCAACTGCTTGTCCGAATTCGCGAGCGGCCCCATGCGGAGGAAGAAGTCGTAGCCATCGGGCGTGCCGAAGCGGAAATTTTGCGGCGTATCGTGCAGCGGATCCTCCAGCTTCTGCGCGAACCAAAACATGAATCCGAAATTCTGGGAGAGGAAGAAGGCGCCATTGTGATGCAGATCGTCGCCCATGAACCAGTCGGCGATCGGCGCCTGCGGCGATGCGGCTTTCAGCGCGGGATGACTGTCGATCATGCCCATCGCCGTGTAGAAGCCCGGATAGGAGATGCCGAACATCCCAACATTGCCGTTGTTGTTCGGCACGTTCTTGACCAGCCAGTCGATGGTGTCCCAGGTGTCGGAGCTTTCATCGATGTCCTTGGGCCCCTTGTTCGGCTGGAAAGGGCGCATATGCAGGTAGGTGCCCTCGGAGCCGTAACGCCCGCGCACATCCTGGGCCACGAGGATGAAGTGATCCTTGGCCAGCGTGCCGAACGAAGAACCCGCGGGGTCCATGAAGTTGTCGGTGCCATACGGCTTCAAGGCATACGGCGTGCGCGAGAGGATGATCGGCCACGGGCTCGAGTCGTCCTTGGGCACAAAGACGCGGGTGTAGAGCCGCACGCCATCGCGCATCGGGATGCGGTGCTCGTATTTCGTGTAGTGTTCCGCGAGCCAGGCGAGATTGATTTCCGGTGGCTTATCTTTGTCGTCGGCAACGGCGACGACGCGCATCATGGCGAAGATCAAGAGGAACGGCAGCGGGGCGAGACGGAGGCGGGGGTTCATGGAAAGGGGCAGACAATGAAGGATGAAGGATGAAGGATGAAGGATGAAAATTTCCGACTTGTGGGAGCACACGAAGAGTTTCGCGCTCGGTGCGCTCCCCTAAAATCGTCTTGCCAGTCCGGCGAGCGGGATGAGGATGTTGGGGTGATGATTCTGCCCGTGCGTCTCCCCCACGCGATCGCGGTTCTGTTGCTATGGCTGGGCGTTTCGGCGGTGCCGGCATCGGCGCAAATCGGCGGGACGATCGAGGACTGCAAACGGCTGTTTGGGCGGCCCATCTCCGCCCCTTCCCGCACCCCGCCACCGATGACCTCCCGCATTGAGATCGCTACCACGGATCTTTACCGGGGCAACCCACCGCCTTGCCGGCGGACCGGCGGCCGAAATGACGGTCCGCCTGTGCTTTCCACTGCCGACGTCCCCTTCCAGCAGTTTCTCCATGAGCTCCGAGCTTGAGAGTCGAATCTATCGGGGTGTCCTGCGGGCGGTGATGTGGGGCACCGAGCGAGCGGAGGTGTTTGAGATGCTGCGGGTCAACGGCATCACCGGCGAACCCGCCGAAGAGATGTTTCGTCGCGCCCGGAGCGAGCGCATCGCGGTGTTGCGCAATGAGGCCATTCGCAAGGTGGCGAAGGGGGCGTTGCTGCTGGCGGCGGGGATCGCTCTTTTCTCCGGTTTCTGGTTCGGGATGGGAGCGATCACCCGGTCACTGTTCATGATCTGCGGTTTTCTAACGGCGTGGGGGCTTTGGTGGTTCCTGGGTGGTGCCATGGACGCGCTGCTGGCCTCGAACAAAAAGGGCTCCGTGGCACCCGGCGGCGACTGACCACAACATATTCCCCGACCTGGTAAACCGAGTGGACAAAATCGAGGGGAGCGGATTCCTTCGATCTCTGCAAGCTGGCCATTGGCTGCAAAACCATCAATCCCCTCCCCTTCATGAAATGGATCTCTCCCCTCCTCCTTGCCCTGCTGACGACGCGAATCTTCGCCGCTGAGCCGCCCGCCGAATGGGTGGCGGCCGGGGAAAAGCGTCGCGCGGAGATTCCGCTCGGCGGCAATTTCAAGCCGGACCCGAAAGTGCCGGTCTTTGTCGCCGTGGGGCATGGCGCGCGGATCGTGCTTTCGCGTGATGATGGCAAGACGTGGAAGCAGGTGTTCTTTGGGTATCCGGGCGCCGATCACGGCGGCTGGGCGACGAACCAGGTGGCTTATACCAATGGGGTGTTTGCCGTCCCCGTGGGCTGGACGCAGCCGACGAACTATCTCGCGTCCGAAGACGGCGTGACCTGGCGGCACCTGACCGATGGGAAGATGCCGATCAATAAGAACAGCCCCGCGGAAATGCCGAGCACGATGGCGCTTGTGGGTGGCAAAGGGGTGTTCGTCGGCAGTGGCTACACCACGTTCACATCGACGCCGGATTTCGGCAAAAGCTGGTCCACGTTTTCCACCTACAAATTCAAGGGCGATCCGCGCGGTGAACTTTCGACCCATCATGTGAAGGTCATTTATTGCGGCGACGCCTCGGGACGCTTCCTCGCGCTCGGCGACAATCGCGGCACGACGGGGCCAAAGTGGGGCCACCTTTTTGCGAGCGATGACCAGGGGAAGACCTGGAAATGGCTGGAGCCCAAAGGTCTCGACGCGGCGACCGACCGCGGCGCCATCGCCTCCAACGGAAGATTGGTGCTCATGACCAGCGGCAGCGGCGAAAACGCGTGGCGTTCCGCCGATGGTGGGGCGACCTGGCAAGGACCATTTTCCACCGGCACGAAACGCGCCGGTCTCAGCGAGGTGAAAGGCGAGTTCTGGCTGACCGGAAAGCCTTCCCGCGCCAGCGCCGATGGCCAGACGTGGCGCGATCTCCCGGCCACCATTCCCGAAGGGAAGATCACCATTTCAGACAAAGGCACGCTCATCAGCACCTCGGCCCAGCGCTTCAACATTCTGCGCAGCGCGGATGCCGGCAAGACCTGGCAGGAGGTGTTTACGTATACTCCTGAAGCGGACAACGCGGGGGGCGGCGCGCAGGGGATCAGGGATGTTGCTTTTGGGTATGTGACGGGGAAGTGAGGTCGAGAGTCGGCACTGAATAAAGTGCATGCCACGATCCAACCTGATCCTATCACGGACCAATGATGCGGATGGGCCAGGCGAGACGCCCAGCCCGGCGGGCGAGGACGCCCACCCTACCCGATGAATCTTCGTCACTGCTGCACGGAGTATTCCCCTACTTCGTTCCCTCGGTCATCTGGTCGTAGATCCAGGCGTAGGTCTTCTCCAGGCCGTCGCGCAGGCGGATGTGCGGTTCCCAGTTCATCAACTCCTTGATCCGGGTGTTGTCGCTGTTGCGGCCGTTCACGCCTTTGGGAGCGCTGAGATTGTAGCGGCGCTGGACCTTGATCCCGGCGATGTCTTCCACGATGTCGACGAGTTGGTTGATCGAGACCAGTTCGCTGCTGCCGAGGTTGAGGACTTCCGTGATATCGCTGTGCAGGATGTCGATCGTGCCTTTGAGGCAGTCGTCGATGAACATGAAGCTGCGGGTCTGCTGGCCGTCGCCCCAGATTTCGATCTCATGCTTTCCGCTCAGCTTGGCTTCGATGAGCTTGCGGCAGATGGCGGCGGGGGCCTTTTCGCGGCCGCCGGTGTAGGTGCCAAGCGGGCCGTAGACGTTGTGGTAGCGGACGCTGCGCGTCTGGAGCCCGAAATCTTCGCGGAAATGGCGGCACATGCGTTCGCTGAAGAGCTTCTCCCAGCCGTAGCCGTCCTCGGGCATCGCGGGGTAGGCGTCCTCTTCCTTCAGGGCGGTGACGTTCGGGTCGCGCTGCTTTTCGGCATTGTAGACGCAGGCGGAGGAGGCGTAGAAGAACCGCTCCGCGCCCACGTCCTTCGCGGCCATGAGGAGGTGCGTATTGATCAGAACGCTGAGCATGCAGAGCGCCTTGTTGTTCTCGATGAAGCCCATTCCGCCCATATCCGCCGCGAGATTGTAGACTTCACGCGCGCCCTGGAGGGCGATGCGGCAGCTCGGGAGATCCTGGAGGTCCAGCACCAAGTTATCCACGCGGTCATCCACCTGGTACCAGTCGCCCATGGGCTTGATGTCGACGGAACGGATGTTGGTATGGCCGCGCCGGAGGAGTTCAGCCACGAGGTGGCCACCGATGAAACCGCCACCGCCGCAGACAACGATTCGCTGATTCTTCATTTTTTTGAGGAAAAAAGGGTGTTTGCTCCCGCGAGGGGATCCGCAGGGGACGGCACGATAGGCAAAAAAGGGGCGAAGGGAAGCCGGAGAAAGGTAGCATTTCCATGGCGTCACGCCATGAACTGGAGTTTGAACAGGAGGGAACAGAGGCAGCGGAGGGGGGAGGCGCATCCTTGGGACGTTGTTTCCTCATTTTCCTCAGGGAAGCCGGCAGAAGTTTTACGGGAGGGGGTGGACATTTTGAGGAGCTTTGCGAATCTAGCGACCTCGCCGACCGCGTTCCCTCTACGTGACCCCGCGGATCGGCGAGCGAATTGACCCTATGACCCAACCTATTTGGATTCTCGGCGCCAGCGGCTACGTCGGTGGCGCTTACCAGCGCCTGCTCGAAAAGCAGGGCGTCGGCTTCCGCACGCTACCGCGCACCGATCTCGATTACTACGACCTGGGCAAGCTGACCGCCGCCCTGCGTGAAGCCAAGCCGGCTTTCCTCATCAATTGCGCGGGCTACACCGGCAAGCCGAATGTCGATGCCTGCGAGTTGCACAAGACCGAGTGCCTCAATGGCAATGCCATCCTGCCCGGCATCCTGCGCCAGGCTTGCGAGGCCACCGGCACCCCGTGGGGGCACGTCTCCTCGGGCTGCATCTTTACGGGAAGGCGTCCGGACGGCGGCGGCTTCCGCGAGACCGACCCCGCCAATTTTTCGTTTCGCACGAACAACTGCTCCTTCTACAGCGGCACCAAGGCGCTCGGGGAGGAGATCCTCGCTGGAGCGGAGAACTGCTTCATCTGGCGCCTGCGCATTCCGTTCAACGAGGTGGATTCGCCCCGCAACTACCTGACCAAGGTAATGCGCTACGACCGGCTGCTCGAGGCGGAGAATTCCCTCTCCCAGCTCGATGAATTCGTGCGGGCCACCTGGGAATGCTGGGAGAAGCGGGTCCCCTTCGGCATTTACAACGTGACGAACCCCGGCTCCGTGACCACGCACGAGGTGGTGGACTTGATCCTGAAGAGCGGGGTCTCGGACAAGAAGTTCGAGTTCTTCGCCAATGAATCCGATTTCATGCAGAAGGCCGCGAAGACGCCGCGTTCGAACTGCGTCCTCGACAGCTCCAAGCTCCTCGCCTCGGGCATCGTCATGAACGAGGTGCACGACGCAATCGCGCGCGCGTTGAAAAACTGGAAGGCCTGACCATGCGCTTGCTCGTCACCGGCGGCGCCGGCTTCATCGGCGCCAACTTCGTCCTCCAGCAGCTCTCAGAGAGGGCCGACATCGAACGGCTCGTGAACCTCGACCTGCTGACCTACGCTGGCAATGTGGCCAGCCTCCGCCCGGTCGAGAAGGAGGCGCGGCATATTTTTGTCGAAGGGGATATCGGTGACGAGAAGCTTGTCGCCCGGTTGCTCTCGGAACATGCGATCGACGCCGTGGTGAACTTCGCCGCGGAATCGCACGTGGACCGGTCGATCGATGGCCCGGAAGCCTTTGTGCAGACCAATGTCGTCGGCACGTTGCGCCTGCTCCAAGCCGCGCGCGCCCATTGGAGTCAACTCGCGCCCCAGAAAAAGAGCGCGTTCCGCTTCCTCCATGTTTCCACGGACGAAGTTTACGGATCGCTGCGACCGCAGGACCCGGCGTTCACGGAGGAGACGCCCTTCGCGCCCAACAGCCCCTACGCGGCGAGCAAGGCGGGCAGCGATCACCTCGTGCGCGCCTTCCATCACACCTACGGATTGCCGGTGCTGACCACCAATTGCTCGAACAATTACGGTCCGCTGCAATTCCCGGAAAAGCTCATTCCGCTGATGATCCAAAAGGCGCTGGAAGGCCGGCCCTTGCCGATCTACGGCGACGGGCAAAACATCCGCGACTGGCTTTTCGTGCGTGATCACACCACGGCCATCCGGCTGGTCCTCGACCGCGGCCGGACCGGTGAAACCTACAATGTCGGCGGCCTCAATGAGCAGCCGAACATGGGGGTGGTGGACACGCTGTGCGCGCTGCTCGATGAACTGCGCCCGCGGGCCGGCGGCAGCTCCTACACCACGCTTAAGACCTTCGTTCCCGACCGGCCGGGGCATGATCGCCGATACGCGATCGACTGTGCGAAAATCACCCGCGAGCTGGGCTGGAAGCCGGCGGAGTCCTTCGCCACCGGCCTGCGCAAGACGGTGGAATGGTATCTCGCCAACCAGGAATGGTGCGCGGACATCACCTCGGGGAAATATCGCCAGGAACGCCTCGGAGTCCTCTCATGAAACGCAAAGGCATCATCCTCGCCGGGGGCTCCGGCACGCGGCTCTATCCCGTCACTCGCGCCGTGAGCAAGCAGCTCATGCCGGTCTACGACAAGCCGATGATCTATTATCCGCTGTCCGTCCTAATGATGGCGGACATCCGGGAGATCCTGATTATTTCGACCCCGCACGACCTGCCGCAGTTTCGCCGGCTGTTCGGCGACGGCCGGCAATACGGCCTGGAGATCTCGTATGCCGAGCAGCCGAAGCCGGAGGGGCTCGCGCAGGCGTTCCTGATCGGCGCGGATTTTCTCGCGGGCCATCCCGCGTGTCTCGTGCTGGGGGACAATCTTTTCTACGGCCACGATTTTTCGAAGACGCTGGCTGCCGCCACGCAGCGGGAGACCGGGGCGACGATCTTCGGCTACTACGTGTCGAACCCGGAGGCTTACGGTGTCGTGGAATTCAACGCGCAAGGCGTGGCGGTCTCGCTGGAGGAGAAGCCCAAGGAACCCAAATCGAAGTACGCCGTGCCGGGCCTTTATTTTTACGATGCGCAGGTCGTCGATCTGGCGCGGAGCCTCAAGCCATCCGCCCGGGGCGAACTCGAGATCACCGATCTCAACCGGCTCTATCTCGAGCGCGGGGCGCTCCACGTGGAGACGCTCGGCCGCGGGCTGGCGTGGCTCGATACCGGGACGCATGATTCGCTGCTCGAGGCGGCGGATTTCGTCCGCGCGATTCAGAACCGGCAGGGTTTGAAGATTGCGTGCATCGAGGAGATTGCGCTGCTCAAAGGGTGGATCAATCGCGAGCAATTGCAGGCCCTCATCGACGACCTCGGCAAGACGTCCTACGCGGATTATCTGCGGGCGATGCTGGCGTGAGGGCCATTGGTTGGAACATCTCCCCGCAAAACCATTCCGAAACCAAAGATCGCTGCACCGAGATCTTCCTTTCGGGATCGCGATAGCGTTGCTACGCAGTTCTCCATCCCGAAGGGATGAAAGCTATTAGGCCCCGGGTCGAGCGAGGAACGAGCGAACACCCGGGGGTAACCATCCTCGGAATCCGCACCCGCGGGGCGGGAGAACTTCTCGCGCTACCTTCGGGGCGCACGCGTCTGTGGAGGGAGCGTTCCGGTGGTTACGCTCGCAGACTCGCTTCACCACCGGCTAATCTCCTTCATCTCTCCGGGATCGGCCGCATTACGCGCCGCATCCGCACAATAACCCAACGCAGTGGCTTGGGGTCTCAGAATGACTCCCAAAAATGGGCTCAACCCCCCAGCTATTGCCTCAAAAAAGAAGATTAAACCGTACCATCGCCGTCGTGGCGTCGAAGCCGCGTTGCGCGTCCGTCGAATCGTTCCGGCGGTATTCTCCGCTGATCTCGCAATTCGCCCATGAGGCCAGGTCGAAGCCCACGCCAGGGCGCACGACGAACAAGTTGTCGGTCCGGGTCAGTCCGACCGAGCCTTCAGGCACCTGGTAATCGGCGTTCTGGTACTGGAGGGTGAGGTCGAAGTAAAAACGCTGGAAGAGCCGCTGGCGGCACTGCGCCAGGACGCCCGTGGCCACATAGTAATCGCTGGCATCGGTATTTCCGGTCACGGACCGCCGGTAGCCTTGCAGGTAGACGTAGGTGCCGTCGAAGGGGCTCCAGGCCAGGTCGAGTTCGAAGATTCCATTGGTCCGGTCCTCTCCGCCATCCGTCTGGCGCCACTCGGCGCCGCCGGTGAGGCTGACCGTGAGCTTCTCCGAGGCCTCGTAGATGGCCCGCAGGCGCGCCTGCTCGTAGTCCTGGGAGGCACCGAGTTCCCGGTCCACGCGGGCCAGCGTCGCGCCAACCCCCAATTTAACCTTGGGCGAGATCTGGTAGTTCATCCAATCCTCGTTGCGCCACTCGCTCGAATTTATCCCATCGCCGTCGTAACGCAGCCCGTCGTAGAAGCCGTTGACTTCGAAGGAAGTTTTTCCGCTGTAGTCGTAACGTGAGGTGAGCGCGCCGGTCAGCTCCTTTTGCTTCACGCGAGTCCCGATGTCCTCGACCGGCGCCGTCTGCGTGACATACGAGGCGCGCGCGCCGAAGGTGAAGTGTTGAGTATTCCACTCCCCTTCCAGGCGCGCAGCATGATCGAAGGTATCGAGATCGCTGTGGTCTGCATACCACGTGTAGCTTGGCGAGTAGTCGACGTAGAGGTAGTTCTTGCCCGAGTAGCGGTCGAACCGGTGCCGGAAATTTTCCGGCCCGAAGAGCTCGCTCTTGAATTCGCCCCAGCCCACGGCGACGCCCGGCGAGATGCGGAAAGTGAAATCGTGCTGCGCACCCGTCGGCTGAATGAAGAGGTTGCTCTCGTAGGTCGCGAGGCCCTCTCCATGCAGCACATATCCAAAGTGCTGATCGTTGAACCGGGCGGGCGAGATCTCGCCTTGGTTGGGGAACAAATTGGTCAGGTCAATCTGCGGGAGCGCCGTGACCGGGGTCGCCGGTAGTTCCGCCACCGGCTCGGCGAGCGGCGGAGCGGCGTCGGGATTTGGGGCACCGTCCGCCGACGGCAATGGAGCGGCAGGGTCGATCGCCGCTGGTCCGACAGCCGGCACCGGTGCGGAAGGCTTCGCCATCAGAGGGAGCGGGCACGCGGCGCACGCCAACAGCGTCACCGTCGCAAAAACCGACGTCCCTAAACATGATGTCTCCCTCATGGAATCGGTCGCGCTGATAGTCCCGGGGACGGCAACCGTCAATGGATTTATTCCGGCAGCAGGCGACGACGCCATCAGTAAAGGCGTAAAATCGAGGTGCGCGGGTGGATCGGCTTCTCCGAAGACGATGGGTAAAGATGGGCGGCGGAGCCGCGATTCTTTTCCCATCGGTCCGGGCCCGACGGGCGGTTTACGGAGAACGCGATCCACCCGTGCGTATTCCGAGCGTGATGATCGAGTCATCGCGAAGCGGAAGGACTCTCCCTCGCCCTCTTCATCTTCCTCCATAATCCACAACAGAAGGAGATAAAGATGAAGAGGGAGAGGGAGATTACCCCGGCCTCAGAGCCGATCCGCGACCGCCGAGGCGAATTGCGTGAGCAAGTCCGTTTCCGTGGCCGGCCAGTCGTAGGCCCCGGCCTTGGCGATGCCCAGGACCCCGCGTAATTCACTACCGGCAAGCATCGGAACAGCCAGGGAACCTTCCATGCCGGTGGCTTTGGCCCCGGGGCGCGCCTGGCCGCTGGCATCGGTCTG
>Ga0070658_10003254_pt1 | contig 13411 bp, 12 predicted proteins | sample KBSC13metaG_FD_64664 | JGI IMG/M metagenome (GOLD analysis project Ga0070658, IMG submission 64664) | Corn rhizosphere microbial communities from Kellogg Biological Station, Michigan, USA - KBS C1-3 metaG | ecosystem: Host-associated > Plants > Roots > Rhizosphere > Soil ... | reverse complement strand
AAGCCCGCCATTTTCAGCACGGGCTCGCTGTCTTCATGCGCGGCGATGGCCGATAAATAGTCCAGCCTTACCAGACCAGCTTCCGCGAGAAGGATGGCATCGTAATGATCCTGCTCCGCCAGTTTCCGCAGGCGGGTAGGGACATTTCCCCGGAGATCGATCACTTGCAGATCCGGCCGCAGCCATTGGATCTGCTTGGCGCGGCGCACACTGCTGGTGCCCACTGTCGCACCCGGTTTCAACGCGGAAAGGCCTCCAGGCTCACGCATGATAAGGGCATCCCGCACCGGCGCACGCTCAAGCACTGCAGCCAGAGCGAACCCTTTTTCCAGCACTGTGGGCATATCCTTGAGGCTGTGAACTGCAATATCGATCTCGCTGGCGGCCAGAGCTTCCTCGATTTCCTTGATGAAAACACCTTTATCAAAGGTTCCTTCGGACTTCGCCACCTCACTCAGAGAAACATCCGTGCGACGATCCCCCGTGGTGGTGATCACTTGGCGGCGGATGACCGCCTGTGGAAATGCAGCGGCCAAAAGACCTTCTGTACTGGTGGCCTGTACGAGGGCCAGTTCGCTACCGCGCGTGCCGACGATGATGTTTTCTGGAGAGTCGCTCATTCTCAGATTCCGGGAGACGTTACTGTGAGGCTTCTCCATGTCCCCGGCAGGCCGCAGGTGCAAGTCCTAAGAAAATCGGAAGGTTGCTGGTCAGAAGGGCTGGGGGAGCAAAAGCCCTTGGTGACATTTCTTTTCCGGAAACTCCGTCACAGGTTCTCTGGGAAGGTGCATTGCATGGCTGAATTGCCATTCGCATTCACTTTCAGGCTTAGTGACAATTAGGGAGTAACGAAAATCCATTGCGGCGCAAGCATTTCACGCGCTTGCGAAGATGTGGCCTCCATTCTGCGATAGAGCATAGTGGAATTTTACCACTTCAAATTACACTACCATGTCAAAACTCAAAACACTCCAGGATCTGCTCGTCGCCGAAGTCAAAGACCTCTACAGCGCCGAAACTCAACTTCTCAAAGCTCTGCCAAAAATGGCCAAGGCTGCCAGCGAACCAGCTCTAAAAGAAGGCTTTAAAAAGCACCTGCAACAAACGGAAGGTCATGTGCAGCGCCTTGAAAAAGCTGCCGAGCTGCTGGATGCTACTCCACGTGGCAAAACCTGTAAGGCCATGAAAGGCCTCATCGAAGAAGGTTCGGAAACCATCGAGGAAGAAGGTCTGCCTTCCCTGAAAGACCTGGCTCTCATCACTGCCGCTCAAAAAGTGGAGCATTATGAAATTTCCGGCTATGGCTCCGTCCGGGCTTTATCCCAGGCGTTGGATCTTCCAGAGGTTACAGCACTCTTTGAAGCCACTCTTCAGGAGGAAGGAGATACAGACAAGACTCTCACGAAATTGGCTGAAAAAATCCTCGCCACTGTCGAAGTGGAGGCGGAAACCAAATAAAATCATCTCCAACGCTTAGGCTGGGCGTTCTTACTGCTGCTTCTCCTTTTTTTGCGGGAAGCGGCAGTTTGTTTAAGCACTAGAGCTGAAGGCTGTTTAGGAAAACATCTGGGAGCGATCCGGCTGCCAGTGATCGATTACCTGCACAAACGTACTGATCTCAGGCTCTTCGATTTCCAATTCATCCATACATGCCAACCAAAACGCGCACAATTCCGCAGTAATTTCCTCGCCCGCAGCAGGTGCCTCCTTACCCCTGCACACCCTTGTGAAGCGGACTGCCTCGCGCTCACTGAGTAATTCATTTTGTCTTATGGCCTCTTGAAGAAGGAATGCCCGCTCCAGACCCGGAGGGCTCCATCGGAAACGATAGCCCGAGCCTTCTTCATAGATGTAATCCTTCACCCAGTTCGCTTCCATCATCTGGGTAGCTACATTTTCAAATAATGGATTGGGTTTGTCTGAAATGAGCATCTGGCAAGTAAGGGCATAAGCTGCAAAAGTCCAATCTTCGATTTAATGAAAATTGCAGTTTTGTGAACGCCATGTGCATCTCTCATCTTAATTGTATTCACTTAACTCATTTATTATGAATCTGTTTTAGTTGGGTCTGAGCAGGAATAGGATTTGCTAAAGTAATTGCCTGAAAACTCCCTTGCTCTGGAAATGCTCGATTTTGCTATTTCTGCTCCCTCTGAACTCATGTGAGAAATGCACTGCCCGGGAATCCCTAATAATCCTGGGCGGCAGAAAAAGATACCCGAAGTTCCTCTCCGAATGAGCGGCCTTCGAGGGTCGTCAGGAAACCGTTCTTCCTCAACCCCGTTAGGCGCATCACCACAAAGGTGATCGGTACTTTAACTGCGTTTTTTGAGGACTTAATTTTTTCCGTTTAAAAAATTTCCCCCTCCGGGAATGGACCCTTTTCCGGATCCTCATGCCACCGCATGCCGATCTTGGAAGTAGCCTGTAAATCGGCAATTACCTGGGCACCTAACAAAACAATCAGCGCCATAGCTTCCAGTGTGAACAACACAATCACGATTGTAGCCATCGAGCCGTAAAGGACATTCACCGCAGAAACCTTCGTGTAATAGGAGACTACCAAATGGCGGACCATTTCCCAAAGAATGGTGGCTGTTAGTCCGCCATACAATGCATGTTTGGCAGGGATCTTATCTGCTGGCATGATCTTGTAGAGAAGGGCAAAGAGCAGCACCAAAGTCAGTAGGCTTGTTAGGTAAATCATCAGACTCAATGTCTTTTGCTCAGCGAGACTGAAGCCCCAGAGGCTGAAACTTTTCAGGGTTTGTGCATCCAGCACTGCATTCACGGTGGTTACGAAGACCAAACCGGCACCAACAATGAGAATGAAAAAATACGGCAGGAGGGCGGATATCCAGAACTTCCGCTTTTTGTTTCCTGTAATGGGACGGTGAAAGATGATGGAAAAAGCATTTTCAAACACCCGGAATGCCACGGAACTGGAAAACAACAGCACGCCTACACCCAGCCAGCCGACGAGCTCTCGCGTTCGTAGAAAAGCGCGCAGCACGTCCATGAGCGTCATGGTAAACCCGGGTGCAATCAAGGAAACCTCCGTTGCAATGGATGCCAGCAATTTATCCTGATCGATGAAATGGGAGAAGATCACCACCAACACCGCGCACAAGGGGATCATCGAAATGAGCATGTGATGTGCCACTGCGGCAGTGAGCAGAAGACCATTGTTTCTAAAGAAGAAATCCCTCAGTACGCGACGGATGAAACAAAGGAGCTTCGGGAAATGCAAACTCATCTGCGCCACTATGCTCCTACCCCAATAGACGAGCAACCGCAAAGGCCGCTCTTTTCAACCTTGTAGCCCCAGTAACATTCCTCAGGATCGCTTATCCGGCAGGCTGCTGCCATCCATCCAACTGCCACTTACCAACAGTTCATGAGGAATTTCCGGTATCCCCTTGGCCCTCTCATGCATCAAGGTATTGAGAACACGGAAGGCCACGCGGCCAATCTCCCGTCCATTCTGGTCAATCCCTGCATCGGCATCACAGTCCATGATGGAAGTGGCGGCAATGCCCAACTCGGATGGGGAATAGTATTGAGGTAAAATCAGCGGAATCGCCGCCACATCGGTAATGATGGCATCCGGCCGGTATTCCTTTATCCAGGCATGGATTTTGGGAAGGCTTTCATAGACACGATGGGCTTGAACATTAAGAATCGGCAGAAGCTCTGAGTCGCTATCCTCTCGTTGCGCAAACAGATAGCCCGCTTCAAAAAGGGAAAGGGCCTCAAATGCACGCTCCTCATCTGCGATGTAGCCAATGCGCTTGTAGCCAAGCTGCTTGATCCTGTGATAGGCAATCAATGTATTGCTCACCTCATTTGCCGTCACCACGTGGGCTGCTGGATCGGTGATGGATCGTCCGAATTTTACCACACAGTAGTTTTTCCATGGGAAATCGGACCACTCGGGATGAAACGTATGGGGAGGGATTAGAATCCCTTTGATCCCTCGTGAAGAAAGAATCTGGTCCAGACGCCTGAGCGTGATGGCTCCCTGCTGACGGAATTCCTCCAGGCGATAGCCATGCTTCAGCGCAGCCTCTTGGACGCCTTCCCAATAAAGGTCGAATTCCCGGTGATTTCTCAACTGATCAGGTTCAGGCCACGCATTGATCCATGCAATGGAGGATGTGATAGGCAGATCTCTCTTGTCTTTCCGATAATTTGCCAGAGCAGCCAACATGGGGTCGGGACGGTAGCTCATTTCTTCCGCCACCGCCTTTACTTTGTCCCGCATGCTTTGAGAAATGCGGGGATTATCCCGCAAGGCCAGAGACACTGTCACATGGCTTACCCCCAGACGTTTCGCGATGTCGCGCAGGCTGATGCGTGAGGTGCCATTGGATTTCATAGGAATAGGCTTTTGAGCTTTTATTCCGGCTCTAAAGAAAAAGTGAACCTTATGCCGGGTTATCAGTGTAGTAAAAGAGATGAGAAAACGCAAGGAATCTTGGCAGGAGGAAGCCGCTCCTTTTCACTCGAAAAGAGATAAAGTATTCGCAAAATGATGATATTTAGATCGTAATAAATATTATGGAACAGCAGAGAGAGCGTTTGAAGTGGGTGGTTTTCACTGAGGATATACCAGGGAAAGTTCCCTTGGTATTAATGGATGCGTTTCTCAGTCATGTTTCCGCCCGGCCCGATATGGAAGTGGCCGCAGTATATCTGCGTAAATCGTCCCGGAAACCCGGTAGGAAAAAATGGCTCCATTGGATCAGGCGCCTCATGGGAAAATCCCCGTCCCAGAGCCCTTTGGCCAGCTTGATCCATCGTCGCAATGTGCCGGTGATTCATCCGCCAGAAAATAACGTCAATCATCCGGAGTTGCTGGACACCTTGCAGGGAATGGGAGCAACCCATGGTTTTTCCATCTACTGCCTGCAAAAATTCAGCCCCCAACTCCTGCAGTGTTTTCATTCCGTAACAAATTATCACAATGGCTTGTTGCCTTCTTATAAAGGCGTGCGGGCTACCAGTTGGTCCATCTATCAGGGCGAGAAGGAAACCGGTTACACGTATCATCTCATGAGTCCGGAACTGGATAAAGGGCCCATTCTTTTACAAGGCTCCATTCCCATTCCAGAGAGCGAAGAAAGCATTTCTCTGGATCTCCAAAAAGCTTCCGCTGCGGCACACCGCATGGATGAAATGCTGGACTGCATAGCCACTGGGGATGCTGGAACCGAGCAATCTGGACAAGGCAGCTACTACTCCCGCCGCCACTTGGCAGCCATCGAGAATATCGGCCCGCCAGGCGCTCTGGACTCACCGGAAATCCTCAAACGCCTCCGGGCTTTTGGTAAGCTCTACGTCCTTATGGAAAAAGGAACGATCGCATTCAAGGAAGTCCGGAAAGTCAGCGGTAAAACCGCCAATCCCTGCATCCTCTGCAAGGACGGGGTGTGGCTGGAAGTGGTGAAATAAGCCTGCCTGGCTTATGCATTCACCACGACTTCCCGGTCGATTCCTCTCAATCCGAAAACCTTGATAATGGTTTCTTCGATTAGATTGTTAGGGCAGGAGGCGCCTGCAGTAATACCAATGGAAACCGGTTCGTGGCTGGAGAAAATGCGGGCGTAGCTGGATGTGATTTCCTCAGAGTGATGCAGGTCGTAGTGAACGATTTCCTGCAGTGACTTGAGTCGTGAGGCATCCCGAATAAAAAAGGTGGGCAGCTGTTTTTCCCCGATTTCCACCAGATGCTGGGTGTTGGAACTGTTATATCCGCCTACGACCAGCAGCATATCGATGGGCGTGCGCAGAAGGTTGAACAGCGCGTCCTGCCGATCCTGAGTGGCCCCGCAAATGGTATCGAACACGACAAAGGCATCGCCATTTCCATCGCGGGTTTCCAAAGCCTTGCGGAGACGTCGTTGGATTTCCTCCGTCTCACTTTTGAGCATGGTGGTCTGATTGGCCACGCCCACTTTTGCAAGATGCAGATCAGGGTCGAAACCCTCCGAGTAGGAGCCTTGGAATTTATGGAGAAACGCTTCGCGATCCCCTCCATGGATGAGGTAATTGCAGACGTAATCCACATCTCCCAGAGTCAGGACGATGAGGAAATGGCCGCTGCCATCTTCACCGAGAGCACGGGAAGAGGTGGCACGGGTTTCCTCGTGATTGGACTTCCCGTGAATGATGGAGGTGATGCCGTCCTTGGCAAAACCACGCACGCGCCGCCAGACTTTCATCACATCCCCACAGGTGGTATCCACCATATAGCAGCCCCGCTGCTCGATCTTCTTCATGAAGCTGGTAGGAGCTCCAAAGGCAGGGACAATGACGACATCTTCGTCCGTGAGTTCATCGTAATCCGGGCCGATGTCCTTCCATGGTAGGGAAACGATGCCCATATCGCGGAGTTGGCCATTCACATCCGGATTGTGGATGATTTCTCCGATGAGGAAGATGCGGTTTTCTGGAAAGACCCGGCGGGAAGCATAGGCCAGATCAATGGCACGCTCCACCCCATAGCAGAACCCGAATTCCTGGGCGAGGCGCACGGTGGTATTGCCAATGGTCAGCTTGCCGCCTTTGTCCTTCAGCTTTTCCACCACGGAGGAGTGGAAATGTTCCGCCACTTCGGCAGCCACCCGCTCCATTACATCCGGGCGACGGACATTGACGCGGGCTTTCTTGGTCGTGCTGGCAGCTTCACTCATGGGATGGGGAAAATATAGTCGGGAGAAGGAGAGGAGACCAATTCATTTTGCACGCGCACTGGATCTGGAAAAAGGCAGTGCCAGAAAAAGGAAAAGCACCAGCGCGATCCCGGACATGGAAACGAGGTACCAAGGCCACGGCCCCAAGTGATCAATCAGGCTGGGATTTTCGGGCGGATGCATGGCAAAGCCGAAATTGGAATGCAACACGCGGTTGATAATCATCACGATCAGCAGATAAATCAAAATCCAGCCATACGCGATGAGCGGGCTTTTCCACCAAGGGGTCGCAGGCCGCCAGCCTTGGACGATGGGCAGGTAAAGCGCCACGCCCACGATGGCGAAATGCTGGATGAAAAACGTGATGTAGGGCCACGCGGGAAATCCCACCGGGATGGCCGGAGTGAGCAGCGCCTGCACCGTGGCAGCCAGCCCCCAGAAATAGGTGAGCGTGCAGAGTAGCGGCTTGCGGGTGATCATGGCGAAACCGGCAATGAATGCAGCCACATCGCACAAATGGAGGGGCAACTGGTTGTCCAGCGATTGATCGATATCAAAGGAAAGCCACGCCGCTTGGCTGAGTGGGTATGCGCTGAGGCAGCAGAAGGTGAGCAGGCAGGACGCCACTTGGCGCGGACGCCCGCCATGCCTTCCCATCACGATCAAGATGGCCAGCACCCCGAATCCGATGAGGACGGTGGCATAGTGCTCCGCAGTGAATGGATGAAAGGCGTGATACATGGTAAAAAGTGGTGGCCGTTCAGTCAGGAGTAATCTCTGCAATGGAAGGCGTTTTCCCATCAAACAATTCACGGGCGATTTCCTGCACCTCCTGATGAGTGACAGAAAGGACTTTGCTCCGCCAGTCTGTGACCGCCGGGATGTGGCCGTAGTCCAGCAGGCCTTCCCCGGCCCAGCTCGCATGAGCACCGGTGGTCTCGAAGGCGAATTTACTCTGGGAAATGGCCAGTCGCTTTGCGCGTTCCAGTTCACCTTCGCGCGGGCCGTTTTTGGAAAGATCTGCGATTTCCCGGTAGATGCATTCCAGCGCTTCCGCCCGGGAATCCGGATCCAGCCCGGCGTTGATTTCAAAGGCACCCACTTCATCGAATAGGGTGACATCGCTGGAAATCTGATAGCACAAGCCGCGCTCCTCGCGCAGTTCCATGAAGAGCCGGGAACTGGCGGTTTCACCCAGCATCAGGCTGAGCAGGCGCATGGCATGACGTTTTTCCGATTGGCGGCCGGGGGCATACCACGCGAGTGAGAGCTGGAGCTGATCCGTATCCCGCTCATCCACGATGTTTCCCGGGCTGGCAGTTGCGGGATCGAAGGGCAGTGATTTTTCACCCGCATGGAAGGTGGCTGGCAGATGGGGCGTCAGCATTTCCACGATCTGGGCCAAGGTAAAAGGACCGGAGGCGGCGATGACCACATCCTTCCGGAAATGGTGGCGATCCCGGAAACTCACCAGTTTTTCGCGATCAATCTCTGAAATGGATTCCAGTGAACCCGAGATGGCATTTCCCAGTGGATGACTCCCCCACAGAGATTGGGAAATGAGATCGCCGATGTGATCGGAAGGGGATTCCTTGTACATCGTGATTTCCTCACCAATGACCTCCCGCTCCAGATCAATCTCTGCTGTGGGAAAGACAGGATGCCAGACCATGTCTGCCAGGATATCGATCAGCAGTGGCATCAGATCCGCCTCACCGCGGCCTTCGTAAACGGTCTGATCTTCCGAGGTGCTGGCATTGAGCTGGCCTCCGGCGTTCTCAATTTCAAAGCTGATGTCCCGCGCGCTCCGGCGTTCCGTGCCTTTGAAGACCATGTGCTCCACGAAATGGGCCAGTCCTGCCGGATAGTCCACCTCATCACGGCTGCCCGCAGGAATGTAGATGGAGAGCGCGGCGCACTCGGACTCCGGTATGTAGGCTACTGCCACCTTCGGGCCATTGGGCAGTTCCTGCCATTCGTAGATCGCTTTGCTCATTTCAGTAAGGCTGCCGCCAGAATAAGATCGGCCGGCGTGGTGATTTTTAAATTCGGTAGCGTGGACTCAATGAGTTTCACCGGAATCCCAAGGGTTTCCAGAGCGGATACTTCATCCGTCACTGCCAGTCCACGTGCAGTAAGGGCTGCGTAGGCATCACGCAAGAGAGCGATTTCAAAAACCTGTGGCGTTTCCATGAACCACAGGTGCTCTCTTGATACTGCCTCTGCGCTGAAATCCTCGGCAGTGGAACGTTTCAGCGTCTCCGTCACCCGCCGTGCCAGCGCGGCTGCCCGGTGTTCCAGAGCCGCGGCCACACAGCGATCAATGTCCGCCGCTGCGATGAGGGGCCGTGCTCCATCGTGTACCGCCACATGGGTCATGCCGGAATCCAGGGCGGCCAGTCCAGCAGCCACCGAATCCTGCCGCTCCTGCCCACCGTCCACGCGGATGACGGGCTTTGAAAAATCCAGCCGGCCCAGACCTCCCCAACGTTCATGGGGACAGACGACAACAATGGAAGTGATGGAATCTGCCGCGACGAGCGCCTCAATGGTCCGCCGTAAAACGGAAAGCCCCGAAAGCCCGGCAGCCAGTTTATCAAATCCCATCCTGCGACTGGAGCCTGCAGCCACAATAACTGCAGCGCAGGAAAGGGCGGGGGAGGGATCGTGCGGCATGTGCAGTTTGTATGTAGTGGTAGGATCGGGGAATGCCAAGAAGTGCGTGTGGGAAGTTCACTGCTCCTTCATTTTCCCGAGTCTCTGCGACTCAGGTTTCAGCAACAGCCGGGAAATATCCTTGAACCCTCAGCCGTGGGCCGTTCCACTCCCTGCGGCTTCCTAGACCCACCTTTTCCATCATGCAAATCATCCACGCTCCGTCACCGAACGAAACTGCCGCTCTCGATACCGCTTCCCTCCGCGAGTCCTTCCTTCTTGAGGAACTCTTCACGCCGGGTGAAATTTCGCTCGTTTATACCGATCTGGACCGCGCCATCGTGGGTTCCGCCGTGCCTACCGACGGGGCTCTGGTCCTCGATGCAGGTGATGAGCTCCGTGCACAGTTCTTCTGCGAGCGCCGCGAACTGGGCATCATGAACTTTTCCAATAAGGGTTCCGTGACCGTGGACGGTACAGTTTACGAACTCGGAAAGTGCGAAGTCCTCTATGTGGGACGTGGCAGCAAGGAGATCTCCTTCGCCAGCGCCGATGCTGCTGCTCCTGCTGAGTTCTACCTTATCAGCTACCCGGCACATGCCACCTATCCTACCACCAAGGCCACTCCAGCGGATGCCACCCGTGTGGATCTGGGCACGAAGGAAGAGTGTAACGAGCGCACCATCTGCCAATACATTCACGAAAACGGCATCAAGTCCTGCCAGCTGGTGATGGGCTACACCGAGTTCAAGCCAGGCAGCATCTGGAACACCATGCCATCCCACACCCACCTCCGCCGCAGTGAGGTGTATTGCTATTTCGATGTGCCAGCCGGTCACGCCGTTCTTCACATGATGGGCGAGCCTCAGGAAACACGCCCTCTCTGGGTGCATGACAAGCAAGCCATCCTTTCCCCTGCATGGTCCATCCACAGCGGCGTAGGCACCGCAGCCTACCGTTTCGTCTGGGCCATGGGTGGTGAAAACCAGGCCTTCACGGACATGGATAAGATCGCCATCACCGACCTCGCTTGATTCCATGAGTATTCTTTCCCAGTTCGATCTCTCAGGCAAAACCGCTCTCGTTACCGGCTGCAAGCGCGGCATCGGCTACGCCATGGCGGAAGCTCTCGCAGAGGCAGGTGCAGACATCATCGGCGTGAGTGCTTCCCTGGAACAGGGCAGTGCCATAGGAAAGGCCGTGACAGCCTTAGGCCGCAAGTTCACCGGCTATCAGTGCGATTTCGCGGACCGTGATGCCGTAAAGGCCTTCGCCGCTCTCGCACTCGCAGAGCACGGCACACCGGACATTCTAGTCAACAATGCAGGCACCATCAAGCGTGCTCCGGCAGCCGAGCATTCCGATGAGCTCTGGTATGAAGTGATCGATGTGAACCTCAACGCCCAGTTTCTTCTCAGCCGTGACATCGGTGCGAAGATGATCGAGCGCGGTTCCGGTAAGATCATTTTCACCGCTTCGCTGCTTACCTTCCAAGGCGGCATCACCGTCCCAGGTTATGCCGCTTCAAAGGGTGCCATTGGCCAACTTACCAAAGCTCTCTCCAACGAGTGGGCCGGCAAGGGCGTGCAGGTGAATGCCATCGCCCCCGGTTACATCGCTACCGACAATACCGAGGCTCTCCGCAACGATGCTGTTCGCCAGCAAGCCATTCTGGGTCGTATCCCGGCAGGCCGTTGGGGTGAAATTGCAGACTTCAAGGGCCCCATCGTCTTCCTTGCCAGCCCGGCTTCCGATTACGTCACTGGCGAAGTCCTCGTCGTGGATGGCGGCTGGATGGGCCGATAAGTTCAAAAGAGGGGACTGCAGGTCCCATTTCTCATTCAAAGGCGGCATTGGTTTTCCAGTGCCGCCTTTTTTTACGATTGAGGGAGAGAAAGGATGTCTGTCCGCTCGTTGTTTTGTGGCGTCTGATCCTGCCCCGGCATGCCCAGCAAGACGCGGGTATGCACGAGGAAAGGTTGATCCCTCGGCGTATTGGCAGGAATAGGGATCACGAAGGTCTGACAAGCTCCGGCAGCGAGGGTGGTGGCGTTGACCTTTTTGATGCCCAGAGGGGTTTCCATTTCCACCAAGGTATTGATCAGCGTGGAGGTGCCCCGATTTTGAATCGTCACCTGCAGCTCGCTCTCATGCTTGTTGATGGGAACAAGGCGCTGATTGGTAATGGCGGCATCCAGCAGGCCGGGAACATTCCGGAACATCACCCGGCCCAGATTGAGGATTCCGGAGCCGTATTGGGAATCCGGTCCGGGTATGCCTGCTTCATCGGTGTATTCCATGACCAGGGCTGCCGCCTCGGAGGCGGATAGTTTTTCCCCTGTGCCGGGAGACATGGCTGCCGCGATGGCACCTGTCACCAGTGGTGCACTCATGGACGTGCCGGTCATGCGGACGTAGCGATTTCCAGGCCATGCCGTATTCACCATGTAGCCGGGAGCGGTAAGGGAGAGGTATTCCCCATAGTTCGAAAAATCAAGCTGCACCCCCCTGGCATCCACTGCCCCCACACTGATCACTCCGGGATAGGCAGCAGGGTAGGCGGCATCATCCTGCCCATCATTGCCCGAGGCGGCCACGATGACGATTCCCTGATTCTGCACCATCCAAACGGCGTCCGCCATCAATGGGCTGTCTTCATAGGAACCCATGGAGACATTGATGATCTGCACCCCTTCATCCATGGCGGCCAGCAACCCTGCGGAAATGGAAAAGGAATCGGAAACACCCGTTTCATTCGCAACCCGTATTGAAATGATTTCTGCGGAAGGTGCCACCCCGGGTGCGATGCGGCTGTTGCCCGCGATGAGAGAAGCCACCGCAGTGCCATGACCGTGAGTGAGAGTGATGTCAGATGGGAATGGTTCTATGACGATGGATTTCGTTAAAGTGGGTAAAGATTCGTGAGGAACTACTCCTGAATCCAATACGGCTATTTTTACGCCTTTTCCCCATAAGGAATGATCACCCATCACTCTCAGCCATGAGATGACTTTGTCATCAAAACCCACGGCACCCTCTTGGACTCCGCTGTCTGGCATGATGCGTTCCGGCATGCGGGTAACCGCCGGATAGAGGGTGATGTTCTCCCCCGAGAGAAGCGCATCCAGATCCTCATGTTTCTCAAAATCCACCCGCATGGCCCGCAAGCGATCCAGCCGATCCACGACTGCGACTCGTGTATTTTCCACTGCCTTAATAAACGCGATGTAGGTTTCATCCGATGGGAAACGGAGAATGACTTCCTGCTCACGGCTGCTGGCCATGACCTCCACCGTCGAGCCATCCTTGAATTCAGCGCGCTCGCGCTTGCTGGCGCGGAGGATAGTGGGAGTGGCTTTCCATGGAGCCTGGGGTTCCTGAACCTTTTTCGGAACCGCGAGGGATTTTTGAACATCACGCGTGGCAAGCCATCCCAGAAGGCCACACAACATGACTACCAGAACGGAAACAATAATGCGGGCGTGTTTTCTGGATGGCTTCAATCGGAGCAATACTACCTCCATGGTCAACCCAGCGGATGAGGGAAAGTTCTTTTACTCATGGAAAATGTTATGAAAGCATACCTTCATGTTGCTTGGCACCATTTCAGAGTTGTGGGTGGCTTTTTTCGGAGCGATCCAAACGAGAGGAATTTCGGTGGTGGATGATCTTCTGATATTCCTGCTACTCATGCTTTGGACTATCTTTTCGGCAGCAGCTATCATCGTCTGTGTAGTTGCCCTACTTGGCATCATTGCGGCAGCAGGATTTCTATTTTTCTCCGGCGTTACGCTGAATGCGTTATTGGCTGGGCTGCTCAGTCGCCGCCCGTCCACCGGCTTGATCCTCTTCATCATCCAAATTAGCGGCGGAGCAGGAGCCATTGCTGGGGCGATCATTGGAATGGTGTATTCCCATCTGTTGGATCTGCCGCTTTGGAATCTGGCCTATACTGGCTCTGGAGCTTTGACAGGCGGCGTATTGTTTGCTCTTACCACCTGGATGTTGGTAAAGGTCGGGTTGATAGGGATAGGCTATTTGAAGAAGCGATATTTCCACCT
>Ga0070658_10003252_pt1 | contig 13413 bp, 10 predicted proteins | sample KBSC13metaG_FD_64664 | JGI IMG/M metagenome (GOLD analysis project Ga0070658, IMG submission 64664) | Corn rhizosphere microbial communities from Kellogg Biological Station, Michigan, USA - KBS C1-3 metaG | ecosystem: Host-associated > Plants > Roots > Rhizosphere > Soil ... | reverse complement strand
CTTTCCGTCCTCGGCTTTTTCGAAGACGAAGGTCGAGGTGAGGAAAATCGGCGCCTTGAGCGACCCTTCGGACAGGGCCGGATCGAACCCGTAGCCCATCATCAGAGTGGCCGGGCTGAGCTTGTGATTGCCGATCGTGGTCGGCGTCTGCTTCGGCGGGCGACGGCTCGACGGCATCGGATCATATTCGTCGGACAAATAGATTCTCCTTATCGAGGCGCGCATTAGCGCGAAGGCTGCAGCGCGCCAATCAAGTCCGCCCCTTCGTTCGATAAGTTCAGCTTGTCGGCAGTGCGATCGCGCTGAGATGCCGACCGTAATCGGCTTCGCCGAGATGAGTGGCGCGACGGAAAGAATAGAAGCGGTCCGGATCGGCGTAGGTGTCTAGGCTCAGATTTTCGGCACGCACGCCGGCCGACCGCAGCCGAGATTGGACGTAAGCGGGCAGGTCGAAATGGGGTTTCGCTCCGGGATTCCGAGTGAAAAAGCGCTCGTTCTCCGTGGAAGCTTCGATGAAGCGTCGGTAAAAAGCGTCGTCGACCTCGTAGGACGGCTGCGCGATCGCCGGTCCGATCGCTGCACGGATCCGGTCCCGCGCTGCGCCCAACCCCTCCATCGCGGCGATCGTTGCCTCGGTCACCCCGCCGAAGGCACCGCGCCATCCGGCGTGCGCGGCGCCGACCACCCCGGCCTCGGCGTCGGCAAACAAGACAGGCGCGCAATCGGCGGTGAGGATCCCCAGCAACAGATTGGGCCGATCAGTGACCATCGCGTCGGCACGAGGGCGGTCCGAGTGAGCCCAGGGGCGCTCGACGTACACCACCTCGGCCGAGTGGACCTGATGGACCGTCGCGAGTGCGGCGCCCGGCAAGAGCGCGTCGACCGCACGACGCCGATTCTCGTCGATTGCGTTCCGATCGTCGTTGCTGCCGTAGCCGACGTTGAGGCCCGAAAGCTCGCCACTCGAGACGCCGCCCCGGCGGCCAAGAAAGCCGTGCGGCACGCGGCCGAGCGTTTCGGCGCGGTAGACGTCCACGTCCGTCAAAGCTGCTTCCGCATGATGATGTCGTGATCGGCCTGGCTGCCGACCATGAAGTCGTATCGCCCGACCGGTTCGAACCCGTAGCGGTCGTAGAACCGGCGGGCACGGTGGTTGTCGATGAACACGGTGAGATAGATTTCGTCTGCGGCTCGGCGCGCAGTCTCTTCGATCGCCCAATCCATCAGCGCCTTTGCGACGCCGCTGCCGTGATGTTCCTTCAATACGTAGAACTGGTCGAGAAGGATGGCCCGACGGTCCGTTTCGACCGGGATCTTGAGCGGCCCGAGCTTGACGTAGCCCACGGGTTGTCCGTCCGCTTCCGCGATCTGAACGGCATAGGACGGATCGCCAAGCTGCGCCCTCCAGTCGTCAATGCCGAAGCTCGAAAGAAATTCTTCGAGATCCTCGGCGCGATAGAGATGCGCGAAGGCGTCGCAAAAGCTCGTGTCGAACAGGCGATCGAGAACGATCGCATCGTCTGGCGTGGCAGAACGATAGGTGATCATTCGAATCCTGCGGGCGCCGGCCATTGCGGTGAATGGATCGCGACCACCTTGAACAATTGTCCCATCTGGTCGGCGCCGGTCAGTCTTTCCGCAGCCGCCCGAATATCGTCGCTCCGGCTGGGATTCGACCGTGCGAGCGAGTTGGCACGGGCTTCGAGACCCAGCCGATCGAGCCATTCGCCCTGCCCAACGACCGACGTGACTCCCGCCCCCGAGTTGCTCGCAATTTGCACAACAGCCACAAAATCCACATGCGACGTCAGGTCCTGCTCGCCCGGATCTGCGAGCACTGCAGCGAAACCGTGGCGGCGGACAGCCTGGAGCGTGTCTCCCTTGCCGCTGCGGTCGTGGCCGTAGTCGATGAACAATGCGACGCCCCCGTTCTTGACCAAGTGCTCGGCGACGGCGCCGACTGCCGCCTCACGCGCTGGGGAAAGCTCGATGGTCTCTCCATCTCGGTCGAACGCGAGTCCGCCGCCAAGTGCGGTGATCCGCCGTTCGGTGCCATTGACGATCTGCCTGATCGGCAGCGCGTCGAGGAATTCATTGGCGACCAGCAGCGAAGGCGCGTTCGGAAGCTCCTCGATCAACTCATGCCAATGTGCGTCAGGCACCGCGTCCCTTTGCATCTCGCGCAGGACCGGGCTCGTCTCGACGAAATGGCATTCGCCCGAAAATCCGGCCGAGCGCAGCACTCGCAAGGCGTCGAGCGCCAGCGTTCCCCTGCCCGGACCGAGCTCGGCATAGACCGCCTCGGCGGGCCTGCCCGCACGGGTCCATGCATCGGCGAGGCATGCGCCGACCAGCTCGCCGAACATCTGGCTGATTTCCGGAGCGGTGGTGAAATCGCCCGCGGTCCCGAACGGGTCCCGCGTGGCGTAATAATATTCGTTGCAGGCTTCCATGAAGCTCTCGACCGTGATCGGACCCTCGGCCGCGATCCGCTCGCGGAGAGCGCGCTCGAGCGGAGTCACGCCACGCTGGCGGTGCCCGCTGTGGGCTCCACTCGAGTGCGCCGCCCCTTGGCCGTCAGCATCAGATAGAGTCCGCCGAGGATCATCGGCAGCGACAGCCACTGGCCCATGTGGAGGTGCGTCGCCTGCGCGAATTGGATGAGCTGGCTGTCTGGCTCGCGAATGAACTCGATGCCGAAGCGGAACAGGCCGTAGAAGAAGATGAACGCGCCGACGAGCTTGCCCGGCTCGTAACGAGCCTTCGTCTTCCAGAACATCCACCAGAGGATTGCAAACAGCACGATACCTTCGAGAAACGCCTCGTACAGCTGACTCGGGTGTCGCGGCGGACCGAGGACGCTGCCGAACGGGGTCGGCTCAACGAAGCGAACGGCCCAGGGCACCGTGGTCGCCGCGCCCCAAAGCTCCTGGTTGATGAAGTTCGCCAGGCGGCCGAAGAAAAGGCCGAAAGGGACGCAGCACGCGACATAATCGTGGATCCGCAGCCAGGACAATTTCTCTTTGTGGGCGAAATAGAAGATGCCGATCGAAGTGCCGATCACGCCGCCGTGGAACGACATCCCCCCGTCCCACAGCCTCACGATCTCGATCGGATGCTGGAGGTAGTGACCGAGATTGTAGAACAAGACGTAGCCGATCCGCCCGCCAAGGATGATTCCAAGCGCCGCGTAAAAGACGAGATCGTCGGCGTGGCGCCGGGCAATCGGCGCGCCCGGTTGCCGGATCAGCTTGAGCAGATACCAGTAACCGACGAAGATGCCCGCGAGATAGGCAATGCTGTACCAGCGAAGGTCGAAGCTCCCGATGTGCAGGAGAACCGGCGAAAGGCCCAAATCCGGGAACGCGGTGAACCTTGAATAATCGACGGCTTGCAAGGACTTCCCCTTCGATGCGACAGCGCCTCATAAGGTGGGTCGTCGCAAAGGCAAAGAAAAGCGGGGCGTGAATGCCGACTGAGCTCGATCGCAGGTTTGACGAGACGCTGGAAGCGGTCACGGGACCGGGCGGACGGCTGGTGATCACGACAGATGCCGAGGGCCGTGCGATCGTCGAGAATCTGCCCGGCACCCTGCCTGGCCTGTTCCGGGCTTTCTGCTCATTGCACGCAGAACTCGAGGGCCTGGTGGCGGGCGATGAACGCCTGACCTTCGGCGATCTCGATCGGATTTCCGAGCGGGTTGCTCATGGCCTGGTCGCGCGAGGCATCGCAAAAGGCGACCGGGTCGCCATCGCGATGCGAAACTGCCCGTCGTGGATCGTGACCTATATAGCCATCCTGAAGGCCGGCGGGATCGCGACATTGCTTAACGGCTGGTGGGAAGAACTCGAGATGGAACATGCGATCCGTCTCGTTGAGCCCAAACTCATCATTGCGGACGCTCCGCGAGCCAAACGCATCGCTGCAAAATGCGCAGACACCGACATTTTCCCGGTTAGCATCGAGCTTCCCGTCGAGCAGGCCCTGGCGGAACTCCTCGGAAGCGAAGACGCGCCATTGCCGGAGGTCGCTCCGGAGGACGACGCGACGATCCTGTTCACGTCGGGCTCAACCGGCGAATCCAAGGGCGCACTATCCACCCACCGCGCCGTGACCACCGCGACTTACGCCTACGCGACCGGCCTGATCGTCTTGCTCGGTATCCTGACAAAGGACGGCCGGGCACCGGCGTCGCAGTCGCGCATCCTGGTAACGGTGCCCCTTTTCCATGTGACCGGGGAAGTCCCGGTGATGATCAACAGCTTCGTCACCGGACGATGCATGATCGTCATGCCCAAGTGGGACGCGGGCGAGGCGCTGAGGCTGATCGAGAAGGAGAAAATCACCTATTTCGTCGGGGTGCCGACGATGAGCCTCGAGCTCATGAACCATCCGGAGCGGCATAAGTACGATCTCTCGACGCTTAGCGACATCACTGCGGGCGGCGCGCCTCGGCCGACCAGCCACGTCGAACGGCTACGGGAGGAGTTTCCACACGCTCAGCCTGCGCTGGGCTATGGTCTCACGGAGACGAACGCGGCCGGGTGCGCGAATTACTGGGGGAATTACGCGGCCAAGCCGGCATCCACCGGGCGGGCACAGAAGCCGTACATCGAGCTGGCCATCCTCGGTGAAGGCGATCGTCACCTGCCCCCCGGCGGGGTCGGCGAAATCGGGATCCGAAGCGCGTCGAACATCAGCTGTTACTGGCGCAATCCGGAGGCCACCAACGCGCTGTTCACCGCGGACGATTACGTCCGTACGGGCGACGTCGGTTATATCGACGAGGACGGCTATCTATTCATCGTCGACCGCAAGAAAGAGATCATCATCCGCGGCGGCGAGAATATCTCCGCGGCCGAGGTCGAAGCGGAATGCTACGCCTGTCCTGACGTGGCCGAAGTCGCGGTTTTCGCGGCGCCTGACGAGCGTCTGGGTGAAGTACCGGTTGCGATCGTGCACACGAAGAACGGCCTGTCCGAAGAGGATCTCCGCGCGTTTCTGGAAAGCCGGATCGCGCGCTTCAAGATCCCTGCACGGTTCATCTTCAGCGCTGAACCGCTGCCCAAGCTCGGTACCGGGAAGATCGATCGGCCCAGCCTCAAGGCGCAGTACGCGCGTTGAACGTCGATCGCCGGACACTGCTGATCGGCGGCGGCGTCGGTGTGGGGCTGGTCGTGGCTTTCACGCTCTGGCCGCGCGGTCTCGGCAGCGGCCTCGCGACCGGCCCCCACGAGCAAACATTCGGCAATTACATCAAGATCGCGCGTGACGGACGTGTGACCGTCGCCTTGCCGCAGGTCGAAACCGGGCAAGGCATCTGGACCGCCTTGCCGCAGATCGTCGCCGACGAGTTGGGAGCGGCGTGGGATTCGATGGCCGTAGAGCCCGCCCCCCTCGCCGGCGCCTACGAAAACCCCCTCGCGAGGGAGGAGGGATGGCCGCGCGGCATACGCGTCACGGCAGGATCGACCTCCGTCCGCGCGTTCGAGCAGCCGCTGCGCGAGGCGGCAGCGACCGCGCGAATGATGCTTGTCGGAGCGGCCGCCGACCGTTGGGGCGTGGCGCCGCAGGAGTGCGATGTTGGAGACGGCTTCGTGCTCAATCGCGGACGCACCTTCACCTTCGGCGAACTGGCCGAGGAGGCGGCGGACAGGACCGCGCCGAGGCGCGCGCAACTCCGAACGTCGACCAACGGACGGATCATCGGACGGCCGCTGCCCCGCCTCGACGGGCCGGCAAAGATCGATGGCAGCCTGCGCTTCGCGAGCGACGTGAGGCTTCCGGGCATGCTCTTCGCTTCGGTGCGGATGGCGCCTCCCGGCGGTCGCCTGCGTCAGGCTTCGAGCGAAGCGATCAAAGGCGCGCCCGGGGTCGAGCGGATCGTAGCGCGCGACACCTGGGTTGCCGTGGTGGCGAATAGCTGGTGGGCGGCCGAGCGGGCGCTCAAGGCTGCCGACCCGATATTCTCGGGAGCGAAAAGCCCGCCTGACATGCGCCCGTCGTTCGAGGCGGCCCTCGCCAACGGCAGCGGCGACCAATGGTTTAGCCGGGGTGACTATGAGGCGACCGTTCGCGGTTCGCGTCCGCTCGCCGCGACCTATTACGTCGCTCCGTCCCAACATCTCGGCCTCGAGCCGCCGAGCGCAACGGCCCGGACCGGCAATGGGGTGGAGATATGGACCGCCGCTCAAGCGCCAGGCTTTGGGCCTCTGATCAAGGACGCGAGCCTATACCCCATGGCCGTCGGCGAGCCTGCAGGCCGAGCGCTTGAGCCGGACGCCGCACCGATCGCGCTGGAGTTGGCGCGCGAGTTGAAGCGGCCGGTGCAGGTGACACTGGGGCAAGGCGCCGCACAGAACCACGACCGCCTCGCGCCCGGCGCCCTGGCGCGGATGACTGCGCTTCCCGGACAAGGCGGATTGACCGCCGCGTGGCAAATGCGCGTCGCCACGATGGATGGGCTTGCGTTCGCATTTGCGCGTCTCGAAGGGAAAAAGCCGTCGCAGAAGCTCTCTTCGAGTGGACTCGATGGCGCGGTGTTGCCCTATGCCATTCCGAACGTGCGCATCGAGAGCGTCGCCGCCGATCTGCCGCTCGCCGCGGGCTATATGCGAGGCTCCCCTCAGCGCGAGATGTGCTTTTTCACCGAGAGCTTCATCGATGAGCTGGCTCGTGCGGTGGGCATGGAGCCCCTCGCTTTCCGCATGTCGATGCTCGGGAGCGACCCGCGGCTCGCACGCTGCCTCCAGGGCGCCGCACGGCTCGCCCAGTGGGACGGCGGGGCACCCGGGAGCTCGATGGGTATTGCCGGCTGCTCGGCGTTCGGCTCGCGCATCGGCCTCGTCGCGAGCGCAAGCATCGGCGACGACCAGCGGATCAAGGTGCATCGGCTCGTCGCCGCCGTCGATTGCGGGCGGGTCATGAATGCCGGTATCGTAGAACAGCAAATTCAAGGCGGTTTGATTTGGGCACTCGGGCAGGCGACCGTGTCGGTACCTGAATACGTGGCGGGAATGCCGCGAGCCCGCCCCATCGGCAGCGTGGGACTGCCGCGCATCGGCGACATCCCGGAGATCGTCGTCGAGGTCATTCGCAGCAGCGACGCGCCGGGCGGAGTCAGCGGCCTTGGCACGACCGTGCTCGCGCCTGCAGTCGCCAATGCGATATTCGCGGCGACCGGCAAGAGGATGCGCTCGCTGCCGTTCGATCCCATGTCTGTCGCATGACCGCTCCTCCGAATCCGAAGATCGGCGTCCTGCTCATCAACCTCGGCACGCCGGACGCGCCGCATGCGCGTGCGGTGCGGCGGTACCTCGCCGAGTTTCTCAGCGATCCTCGGGTGGTGGAAATTCCAGCAATCGCCTGGAAACCGATCCTCTACGGAATCATCCTCCGCACCCGGCCGCGACGGTCGGCTGAAGCGTATAATCAGGTCTGGACGAACGAAGGCTCGCCGCTCGCCGTCGTTGCTAGGCGTCAGGCACAAGCGCTTCGCGCTCGCTTCGAAGGCCGCGCGAACGTCCATTGGGCGATGCGCTACGGCAACCCGGGCATTGCCGCGGCAATCGCGAAGATGTGGGACGAAGGCTGCACGCGCATCCTCGCGGCGCCGCTCTATCCGCAATATTGCGCGGCGACGACTGCAACGGCGAACGACGCCGTGTTTGCCGCGCTGGCAGCGATGCGGGCTCAGCCGGCCCTCCGAACCTTGCCGCCTTATTATGATAATCCGCTCTACATCGACGCGCTGGCGAGCAATTTGACGCGACAGATTGAAGCCCTCGACTTCGAGCCCGAGCGCCTGCTTCTCAGCTTCCACGGAATGCCCCAGCGCACGCTCGATCTCGGCGATCCCTATTATTCTCACTGTCAGGAAACGGCGCGGCTCTTGTCGAAAGCTTTGGGGCAGGAAGTCGACGTTGCCTTTCAGTCGCGCTTCGGTCGCGCGAAATGGCTCGAGCCGGCAACGGATGCGACATTGTCGGGCTATCCCCAGCGCGGGATCAAGCGCATAGCCGTCGCCGCTCCGGGCTTTTCGGCGGATTGCCTGGAGACCCTGGAAGAACTGGGCATCCGTGGGCGGGAATCCTTCATCGAAGCCGGCGGAAAGAGCTTCGCGCTTCTGGATTGCCTCAATGATTCACCCGAAAGCATCGACATGCTCGAACGGCTAATCGAGCGTGAACTTGCAGGCTGGTTGCAGCAGACCTAAGCGGCACGCCTGCAGCACAGGAGGGACACATGGCTCGAGTAGCGATCGTAACGGGCGGAACGCGCGGGATCGGCGAGGCGATCAGTGTCGCACTCAAAGACATGGGAATGCAGGTCGCCGCCAACTACGCCGGAAACGACGAGCGCGCGCGCGAATTCACGGACCGCACCGGGATCCCCGCTTACAAGTGGGACGTGTCCGATTTCGACGCCTGCCAGGAGGGAGTCCGCAAGGTCGAGGCCGACCTTGGACCCGTCGACGTCCTGGTCAACAACGCGGGCATCACCCGCGACACCACGATGAAGCGCATGGATCATCAAAAGTGGCAGGACGTCATCGACACCAATCTCGGCGGCTGCTTCAACATGGCCAAGGCGGTGTTCGAAGGCATGCAAGGCCGCGGTTACGGCCGCATCGTCAACATAGGCTCGATCAACGGCCAGGCCGGACAATATGGCCAGGTCAATTATGCCGCCGCCAAGTCCGGCATCCACGGCTTCACGAAGGCGCTTGCGCAGGAGGGCGCGCGCAACAACGTCACCGTGAACGCGATCGCACCGGGGTATATCGACACCGACATGGTCGCGGCAGTGCCCGAGGAAGTGCTCGGCAAGATCGTCGCGAAGATTCCGGTGGGACGGCTCGGCAAGGCCGAGGAAATCGCGCGCGGCGTCGCGTTCCTGGTCGATGAGAACGCTGGCTTCGTGACCGGATCGACGCTGTCGATCAACGGCGGTCAGCACATGTACTGATGCCGGACTACGCACCGCCCAAGAAACGGTCGGTGCTGATTGCCGGCCATCAAACTTCGATCAGCCTTGAACCCGCCTTCTGGCGCGCGTTGGAGTCGGCGGCGCGGGAACGGGGTTGTCCCATGAACGCGCTGGTTGCCGAGATCGACGCAGAACGGCTGCATGCTGCGCGGCCGCCCAACCTCACCTCTGCGATCAGGCAGTGGCTATTTGCGCGCCTGACAAAATCGCCTGAGTGAAGGCCGCGCCGGCGTCGGGGGCATGATCGAGGAACAAGGCCGGTTCGATCAGCTCGAGCTCCATGATCCGAAGGACGCCCTCATCGTCGGGGACGATGTCGATGCGCGCGTAGGTCGCTCGCGCCGGTGCCGCTGCGAGCGCTTGGCGGGCCAGCCGTTCCGCACCCGGGGGCGCCTTGGTCGGCAAGGTCACGCCGCCAAGATGCGGCTGCACCCGAAAATCCCCCGCTGCCGGACGCTTTACCACCGCATGGCTGAACTGACCGTCGAACAGCATCAGCGAAAATTCACCGGTCTTCGCAATCTCTTCGATGAGAGGCTGCACGATCATCGGCCGGCCTCGACTGTCGCTTGGAAGATCATCGTGAGGACCCAGGCGATGCGTTCCGGAAGCGCTTGCCGAGATCGGCGGCTTGATCACGAGCCAGTCGCTGCCGAACCGCCGCCGCGCTTCTTCGAGATCGGCATCGCAGCAGGATTCGACCGCAAGCGTAGGAACCGTGGGGACGCCCGCGTCGGCGAGTTCGGCCAGATAGGCCTTGTCGCCATTCCAGCGCAGCAGTGCGGGCGGATTGAGCATCGGAATTCCGGCAGCCTCGACACGGTCGAGAAACGCCAGCCATCGTTCGTATTGGAGATGATAGCCCCACGCGACAAGCGGAAGAACGAGATCGAACGCGCTCAACTCGTCAGCGCGAGTCCATGCCACTGGTTCGACCTGACAACCGGCCCCGATGAGTGCATCCGCCTCGACGTCGAACGCCCAGCGCCACGGCTCCGGATAGTCCGGGTCCGGGACGAGGAAAGCGATGCGCACGGCTTAACGAGCGAGCAGGATCCGCGCCTGGCTCGCGACTTGCGCGAGCATCGGGGCGCTGACGTGGCCCTCTGCCCGGGCGCGGGCGATCAGTTTCTTGAACTGTTCTATGCGATCCGCCTGCTTCGCGATCCATGAGTCGACCCCCTCGTCCGGATCCTTGCCCCGAACACGGGAGAGGAACTCGATCCTGAGCTGCTCGAAATCGCGCGCGAGCCCCGCCGTCAGGAGCCGTTCCCATTGATCCGCCGGGATGAAGCGGGCGACTTGCTGCTGCGCCCAATCTAGACCGAGAGCTTCTCCGAGGCGCGTGTATGCGCGGGTGAGGGCCAGCTCGTCGATGTTCTTGCGCGCTGCAAGCGCCGCGATTCCCGCCACGCCGTCGAGCTCGTAGAGACGCACGAGGCCCCGGACGATATCCTCGCTGGCACCCAACGCAATCAACCGGTCGCGGCGAGCCGCGGCTTCATTCCGAACCTCGGCGCGAATCAGCTTGGTCGCCGCTGCTGCGATCTTGCGTCCACCAGGCTCGAGCAGCTTGCACAAAGCGCCGATATTGGTTTCGCCGGCAGCTGCGCGAATGATGTCCGACAAGTGCGCGCGGACGCTGGATGCAGCGATCGTGAACAGCTCGATCCTGACCGTTTCAGGAAGCGGCTCCTCCTCGATCTCACGCCACAATTTGTCGAGATTGAGCAGACGCTCCGCAATCAGGAACGCCGAGATGACCTGCTGAAGCGACGCGCCCTCTTCTTCGGTCAGGTCGAACGCGACGCTCGGCCCAAGTCGATTGACCAGCCTGTTCGCGACCTTGGTCGCCAGGATCTCGTTGCGCAGGCGGTGAGCCCGGATCGACTCCTCATGAGCCTTGCGCATGGGTTTCGGGAAAGCGTCGAACAGCTGGGGCTGAATGAGCTTGTCCTCGGAGAGCCGCAACTCCTCGGCAGCGCTCTGAAGCACGAGCTTCGAAATCGAGAGGACGACGGCGAGCTCGGGTCGGGTGAGCCCCCTGCCTTCCTGGCTGCGCCGGATCAGCTCCTCACTGCCGCTCAAGCCTTCGACCTTGCGATCCAGGCGCCCCATTCCCTCGAGAATCTCGATGGTTCGGACGTAACCGGGCACGGCCTTGACGCCGCCGGCCTCTGCGATTGAGAGCGCCAAGGTCTGCAGGCGGTTGTCCTCGAGCACGAGGTCAGAGACGTCGTCCGTCATCTTGGCGAGCAGTGCGTTGCGCTTTTCGAAGCTCAGCCGCCCCTCGCGCATCTCCCGATTGAGCGGGATCTTGATGTTGACCTCATTGTCCGAGCAATCGACGCCGGCGCTATTGTCGATGAAATCGGTGTTGATGCGGCCGCCATGCTCGGCGAACTCGATGCGGGCGGCTTGCGTGATGCCGAGGTTAGCTCCCTCCCCGATGACCTTGCAGCGCAGATCGACGGCATCTGCACGCAATCCGTCGTTCGAGGGATCCCCGACGTCGATCTGGCTTTGCGTCGAGGCCTTCACGTAGGTGCCGATGCCTCCGAACCAGAAGAGATCGACCGGGCTCTTGAGGATCGCGTTGATGAGGGTCACGGGATCGACGGTTTTGGCATCGATGCCCAGTGCCTGTTGAGCCTGTGAGCTCAGCGTGATCGATTTCTCGGTGCGCGCGAAGACGCCGCCGCCCTTCGAGATCAGGCTGCGATCGTAATCGTCCCAGCTCGAGCGCGGCAGTTCGAACAATCGCTTCCGCTCGGCCCAGCTCTTAGCCGGATCGGGATCGGGATCGATGAAAATGTGGCGATGGTCGAAGGCGGCCACGAGCCGGATCGCCTTCGACAACAGCATACCGTTGCCGAACACGTCCCCGGACATGTCTCCGCAGCCGGCGACGGTGACGGGGTCCGACTGAACGTCGATCCCCATCTCGAGAAAGTGTCGCTGAACCGAGATCCACGCGCCCTTGGCCGTGATCCCCATGGCCTTGTGGTCGTAACCGTTCGACCCGCCGCTGGCGAAAGCGTCTCCGAGCCAGAAATTGCGCTCGAGAGCGATGTCGTTGGCGACGTCGGAGAACGTTGCCGTGCCCTTGTCGGCCGCGACGACGAAATAAGGATCGTCGCCATCGTGAATCACGACCTTGTCCGGATGCGCGACCTTGTCGTTGACGAGGTTGTCGGTGACGGAAAGCAAGGAGCGAATGAAGATTCGGTAGCTCTCCGTGCCTTCAGCGAGCCAGGCATCCCGGTTCGACATCGGCGGAAGCTGCTTGGGATAGAATCCGCCCTTGGCGCCGGTCGGAACGATCACTGCGTTCTTGACCAGCTGCGCCTTCATCAGACCAAGGATCTCGGTGCGGAAGTCGTCGCGCCGGTCGGACCAACGCAGCCCCCCGCGGGCGATCGGCCCGCCGCGCAGATGGATTCCTTCGATGCGGGGGCTGTAAACCCATATCTCACGCCAAGGCACGGGCCGAGGCAGGCCCGGGACCAGGGAAGAATTAATCTTGAATGCCAGCGCTTCTGCGGCCGCTGGGGCGAATGCGTTGGTTCGAACGATCGCTTCGATCAATGCGCGAATGCGCCGCAGGATGCGATCGTCGTCGATGGACTTCACTTGCGCGAGAGCTGCGTCGAGCTCCTCGCGGAATTTCTCGATCTGCTTGTCGCGTGCGCTCTCTGCCGGATCGTGAGCGGCCGTGAACAGGCCGATCAGCGCGCGGGTGGCCGCCGGTGCACGGCGGAGCGCATCGACGATCGTGACCAGGCCGAAGCTGCTTCCCGTCTGCCTGAGGTAGCGGAACCAGGCGCGCAGCCACACCACGGCCTGCATCTCGAGGCCCGCGTAGAGCACGAGCTGATTGAATTCGTCGTCCTCGGACGCGCCCCGCAGAACTCCCGCGATGGCCCCCTCGATCTGCGCCGAGCTGGCGAGGATCGCGTCGACATCGGCTTCGCTGCCGATCTCGACCCGGAAATCGTGGATATATCCATGGTGACCGGTGAGCGCTGTCGGCATTTCCTCCAGCACTCGGAAGCCGAAATTCTCGAGTACGGGGACTGCCTCGGAGAGCGGGATCAGTCCGCCCTGACGATACATCTTCAGGCGAAGCTGCCCGGGACCATCCGTTTCCGAGCGCGAGATTCGCACGGCGCGCGCGGAATCGTCCTCCAGCTCGCACAGCCGCAGGATGTCGGCAGCGCCTTCTTCCGGAGCGCTGCGCGCGCGATAGCCGTCAGGGAACGCGTCGATGTAGGTGAGCGCCAGGCGCGTCGCGCGCGCGGCTCCGGCCGCGTCGATCAGCTCCGCTTCGACAGCAGGCGCCCAGCCGCGGACCATCTCCACGACCGCGGCATCGAGCTCGTCGGAATCGGGGTCCGGAGCGTCGGCATCGATATATTGCGTGTA
>Ga0070658_10003250_pt1 | contig 13417 bp, 17 predicted proteins | sample KBSC13metaG_FD_64664 | JGI IMG/M metagenome (GOLD analysis project Ga0070658, IMG submission 64664) | Corn rhizosphere microbial communities from Kellogg Biological Station, Michigan, USA - KBS C1-3 metaG | ecosystem: Host-associated > Plants > Roots > Rhizosphere > Soil ... | reverse complement strand
CGCCGGCGTGGTGGCCGGGGCGCTCGCGGGCGCCGACGCGGCGGCGATCTGAAGGCTCCGCGCACAAAAAACCCGCGACGTGCGCGGGTTTTCCGTCGGATCACTGGTGCCCAGGAAAGGCATCTTGGTCGCTCACTAGCGACTTGAATAACTTACTATTTCTACAGTACAGCCAAACCTGATACCCCGATATGTACCCCGATCCCACGGGATGCTGGGGTAAAGCGCGCAAGGATTGCGAAGACCCGAACTTCGGCGGGGTCGCGCGCGACTACGCAACGCGGTCGCCGCGATCGCGGGGCAGCTGCGCGCCGGCCCGCCGCTTTTCGTCGTGCTCGACGCGCCACTTGCCCGCTACGCCGAGCAAGATGAAGAGGCCGAGACCGGCGCCTGGTGGGATGAACATTTCGCCAATTATTGGCGCCATTCGTCGCCCCCGACCGTCGCCGAAGAGTAAACCATTGTTACGCGAGACCGCGGGCGGGTCGCGTTCGTGTGCGCGCCGATCAGCACGTTGCACGAATGTAGTACGTGAACCCTATAGGGCATTGGGCGTCTAGACGTCCAAATCTACTACGCACATGCAACGCCTTTCATGTCGCGGCTTGGGACTTTAATACCCCTGCAAATACCCACCATTTTTAGGGTTGCGAACGCGCGATCAGGTGATAGGGTGGTATCAGGTAAGCGCAATTCGTCGCGCAAGCCTCCCCAAGAGAAGGGGTCGTGCCGCACGCCAATGCGGCACGCCCCGGGGGATAACCAAACCCGTCAACCGGGCCGGCTCTCCACTGCAAATTGAGTCTGGCACGCCATAACCCTGCTACGCAAGGGTCGACGCGAGCGGATGGCGGGTCCAACGAAAGGACCCAAGATGTCAGACTCCACAGCAGTACCTGCAGAACTTGAGCTGCGCACGCGCACCCGGGTGGTGCTCCAGACCGGGTTTAGTTCGGCGACCCTCCACCGGAAAGTACGAACCGGCGACTTCCCGGCGCCGGTCCACATTGGCCGAAGCTCGCGATGGGTCGGGAGCGAGGTTGACGCGTGGGTTGCGTCGCGCATTGCCGAACGCGACGCGCAGGGGATGCCCAATGATGCGCACTGACGAGTGCATCACAGACGCCGAGCGCGTGGCGTTGCGCGACGCGCTGGGCTTTGATGATGCCCGCATCGACCACGCTGTGGAGTGGGCGCGACAGGCCGGTTACGACCGCGGCGAATTCGCCGGCGTGATCCTCGATGCGGCCATGCCATCGATGGATGGCAAACGCGGGCCGAAGCCGCAAGACGCGCTCCGCGCCGCGATCTTCAAAGGCAGCCCTTTCGACAATGCGCGTTTCGGCCGTGGCCTGCAGAGCAATCTGCGGGCGGCCGGCGTCGCAGGCATCGACGCACCGACGACTTGGGCGGATGTGGTCATGCGCAAACGGCCGCTCTCGATCCGCGCCCTCGCCATGGAATGCCTCGCTGACGCCGTGGACGCTGCTGCAATCAAGGCGGGCCAAGGCAGCTTTGTGGGCTCCGATTGGGCGGTGCCCGATGCCGAGTTCAACGACGTGGATGAAGCGACCGAGCGCGACGAAGAGCCAGAAGGAGAGCCGGCATGAGCGCCGAACAGACAAGCGTCGCCGAACCCGCGCGCAAGTTCGGGCGTGTGCTCCCCATCAAGCTTTTCGCTACGACTCCGGCTCCGCCGATCGACTTCCTGTTTCAGCGCCTCGCGCTCGTGGCAGGCACCACGGGTGTCATACACGCTCCTGGCGGTGCGGGAAAAAGCATGCTCACGCTGGAAATGTGTGTTGCGCTTGCGCTCGCCGGACTGATTAGCGACTGGCTCGACTTCGGGCCGATTGCACGTGGCGACGGTAAGGCGTGGCGGGTCATGTACTACACAGCGGAGGACCCGGACGCTGTCATTCACCACCGCGTTCGCGAAATTGCCGACCTGTGGGACCTGTCGGATGAGCTTTGTGAGTTGCTCGCGCAGCGCTTGCGCATCGTCTCCTTGTATGGCTCCCCGAGGGTCAAGATTGACGACGAAGCGACGATGCGCCAAGTGATCGATGACGTAGGCACTGCCGGCACGCGATTGACTGTTTTCGACACGTTGACCCGGTTTCATGGGAAAGACGAGATCGACAACACGGAAATGGCTGCCGTCATCGGGCAGTTCGATCGTATTGCGTACAAGACTCGCTCGGCGGTAGTCGTCCTTCACCACGCTGGCAAAAGTGCAGTGCTCAACGGGCTGGGCTCGACGCAGCAGGCCGCGCGCGGCGCGAGCGCAATTCTCGACAACGCACGATGGGGGATGAGTGTCAGCGGCACCGACGTCCGTGGCGTTGTGAGCGTGACTGAAACGAAGCACTCATACGGCGCAGGTAGTGAACGCTACTTCGCATTCACCGATCGTGGTGTGCTGTCGCCATGCGCGCCGCCTGGCGCAAAAGGCCACGTGCGACCGTGCGTAGCGTCCGTGGAAGACCGGTGGGAGGCCATGCGATGACTGCTCCCACCACCCCAAATTCCGGCTCGCTCGAGGGGTACGCGCGCCTTCCTACGACGACTGTGCTGCTCCCACGGTTGCCTATCTTTGCACCCACCTTCGATCCTGATCCCCGGGAAGGCAACTGGTTCGAGTGTGCCGCTGGGCGTTGCCGGGTCGACGGCACGCTGGGGCAGCGGCACCAAGCGTGCCTCGAGGCAATCTTGCACTTCGCCACCCATCGTCTGATCCACCACGCGGCGGACGGCACCGTCGACTACGTCGAGGTACTTGTTGACCCAGCCAAGGTTCGGCGCGCAGTTGGGCGGAAGGGAAGCGACTACAACTTCGAGCGGCTCAAGAAGCTGATGGCCGATCTGCAGAAGGCGATCATCGACGTTGAGCACATGCGGAATGGTGTGCTCGTCACTACGCATGGGGCGTTGATCGAGCGCTACGAGCAGTTCCAGAGTGTCGCGTTGCTGAATCCTTTGACCCGGCGCATCGATCGTCACCCGTGGTGCGTGCGCCTCGGCAAGGCGTACATTTTGCTCGCGGGTATCGACATCCCGCGGTTTTGGGATCCCCGCGACTTCCAATCGCTATCAAGCGGGATCGCGCAGGCAGTTGCGCGTTGGCTCTGGACACAGATCAATCCACCTAATGGCGGCTGGAAGCTCGACACCGTGATCCAAGCCGTCACCCCCAGCAAGATCGGCGGTGACGCCATGCGCAACCGCCGGCGCGAGATCCGGTGTGCATCGGACTGCCTTGCTGAGCTTGGCATCACAGTCACGGGAGATGGGCGCCTTTTGTACGACGGCCGGCTGGCGCGGCGCGCGATGGTCGCAGACGAGGCGGCCTAATTCGGCCAAGTGTGTAGTCCACGCCCGATGGCGTGTAGTCCACGCCCGACAGCGGGTAGCCCACGCCCGATGCGTGTAGCCCACGCCCGGTGCCGGCAGTGTTTTTCAGTGCCCTACAGGGCTCTGCAGGCAGCCGCCGCTGCGCTTCTGGCTTGCGGCGACCAAGCGAAGAGCAAAAAGCCGGCAGGGAAGAGCAAGCGAGCGAAGAGTAAGCCTTTGAGGCGCGGCGTCCAGTCACGGCGATCCGGAACGTCACCGCGTGCAGCCACCTTCGCAAGCCACCCACCGCTCTTCCACCGCCGGCTCCTCGCTTTTCACTCAGCGCGAATCCCTAGTGGTGTGAGACCACTTCACAGACGAGGTTCGATCGATGAACAAGACCAGAGTCACCGCCGCGATCGCATGGGTTCGCCGTCAGCCGCGCGCGGTGCTGATCCCCGGCGCGCTGCTGCTCGTGATCGTACTAATCACCGCGATCGCGTCGATGCATCACAGCAGCGCACCCACCGCGTCGCAGCCCAACGCGCAATCGAGCGCGCCTCAGATTGCCGCGGCTGCCCCCGCGTTGCCCAAGCCCGCCGCGCAGCCCGTCGTGCCACAGACGCCCGCACGCGCGGCGAGTGCGCCCGTTTCCGCGCCGGCCTCGACCGCGTCCCCGCCAGCTTCTCCATCGACCGCGCACGCGCATCCGGCACCCGCGCCGATCACGCCGCCCGACGGTGTGGAGGCTGGGCGCGTCGAAGTGGTCACCACCCAGAAGGACCAGTTTGGCGCATGGGCGCAGATCTCAAAAAGCGTCGAATCCGCGTCGCAAACGACCTTCACCACGCCGGCGACGCCGGGCAGCCAACCCGACTGGCGGATCACGTACGGGGCGTGGATCAAGCTCGACCGGCCAGCGTCCATCGTGACTCTCGGTGTCGCGGAAGGTTCGGGCCGCGCGGAAGCCGAGATTGACGGCCAACCCCTCGGTGGGCGGCTCATGGCTGGGCGCAGCGAGACGGCTTCTGTGGCGCTGCAGCCGGGGTGGCACATGGTGACCGTGAGTGCGATGCGAGAAGGATGGAAGGCCGGCCCTGGCATCACGGTACGCGTCGAGATTGGTGATGGCAGCACGCCGCCGACGACGGTAACCCCGTGGGCTGTTGCCGTGCATGCCGACGCGCGGGCGGCAGCGTCCACCGCGATGCCCGCGCCGGCATCGACGGCGACGCAGGGAGCCGCGTCGTGAGCACCCGTCATGCCACGGCGGAGCGCATGGGCGAAGGCCTTGGCCGGCTCTTCCTGCCGATGGTCGCGGTGATCCTCGCCATCTGGTTCGCCTTAATCGCATGGCCGGCGATCCTCACCGCCGCGATCGCGATCGGCTTCGCGACGCGCCGGTGGCGGGGTGTCGCCTGCCGACACTACGGAAGGACGCTGAAAGTGGTCCTTCCGATCACCGCCGCTTTCGCAGGGCAAGCCACTGTGCTCGCGTTCCTGCTTCGCGCGACACCCGGTCTCGCGATCGCCGCCGGTGTTGTCGCCGCCAGTTGCCTCTCCATCGTCATTTTGATTTTCGAAGGACGCGTCATGAAGACCATTTTTGACCTCGTACCCGCAGACCAGCAAGCCGACCTTGCCGCGCAACTCGACGGCCTCGACGCGCAAGCCAAGCGCGCCGAAGGGCAGGCCGCAGACCTCGCGGGCCTCGATCCCGCGACCGTTATCCGCGCGATCGAGAGGCGCGTCATCGGACAGAACGCGATCGTCGAAGCGGTCGTCTCGACGACTTTCCGGCGCGCGCGCCTGGCCCGTCCCGGGAAGCCGGTTGGCGTGATGCTTTTCGTCGGCGCAACGGGGGCTGGCAAAACGGAGCTTGCCAAGGCGATCGCGGCCGCGTGCTTCTCCGATCGCCTGATTCGCGTGGACTGCAACGAGCTTTCGGAAAGCCACAGCGTGCAACGCCTGATTGGGCCGCCCCCGGGCTATCAGGGTGCGGAGCAGGGCGGGCAGCTTTGCCGCGACCTGGCGCGGGTGGGCACCGGCGTGCTCTTGCTGGACGAAATCGAAAAGGCGGATCCCGCCGCGTTGAAAGTGCTGATGAACTTGCTGGACGAGGCGAGGCTGACCGAGCAGAGCACCGGTCGCACCTATAGCGCCCGCGGGTTCCTGATCGTGTTGACCAGCAACGCGGCGGCCGACGCGATCGCCCAGGTGGCGAGCGTCGAAACCGACCCGGTTTTGCGCGAGACGAAGACCAAAGACGCCTTGCGCGACGAAGGCTTCCTTCCGGAGATTCTCGCGCGTATCGACTCGATCTTTCCGTTCGCGCCACTGTCCAGTCGCGACGTTGCCCGTGTGGTCGAGCGCTTCCTTTTGAAGTTTGCTCGGGATGTCGGCATCGAGCTTGTCTCTGCTGACTCGGCACTCCTGCTCGACCTCGTGACCAAGGCGCACAAGACCCGCGACTACGGCATCCGCGAGGTCGTGCGCAGCGTTGAAAACGCCGTCGTCGATGGCCTCATCGACGTCAAGGATCGCGGTTACTCACGTGCGCTCATCCGCGTGATCGACGGCCGGGTTTCGGTGCAGCCGGTCACTGCCGAGGCCACCACCAATGTTACCGAGGGAGCACACGCGTGAAGACCAATTTTGTCGAGAAATTCTCGATCACAGCCCCCGGTTTGATGATCGAAGCCACGAAGTTTGGATGGTGGGAGCGCGGGAAATGTGGGGAGGATCCTGTTCTGTTTGGCGAGTTCGTAGCGACCGGTACGAGCCCAACCGGTGAGTGCTTCGCTTTTGCCGGTACAGGTCGCGATTTGCGGGATCTCTGTACCAAAGCGCGCACAGTGCGGGATGTGCTCAATGACAGGCGCTTCGTGATCCAGCCGAGCCGGGACGCCGTTTTGTCGATGAGCGCTTACGGGCACCCCGATGACTGGGACTTCAAGGATTTGGAATGGTCTGGTGCGCCGGAGCGCGCCCCGCGGTGACGAGGCGGCCGAATCCCTAGTAGTGAGACCACATCAAAAAACGAGGTTCGAGCCATGACCAAGAAAACGAAATCCGAGGCGATCGAAGCGAAGTTGGCCGAAATGAAGCGGCAGTTGGAAGAAGCGCGACGCGAGGAATCCGGAGCCGCAGACCGTGAACTTTTGCGGCTCGCGCACCGCGCCGGGATGGTCGACGAACTCACGAAGATCGCCATCCGCCGGGTCGATCAGCAACGCGGCGCGCGTGCGCAGCGGAAGGAGGCGCCGGACGAGGAATAAGCGTCACCCCCGCCGGGGTTACCTGGCCCGGTCGCGGCAATTTCACAGGACCAGTAATCCATCAATCAAGAGGTAACTGACCATGAAGGACTTCACTCAAAAATTGCTCACCGCGGCTGTCGTTGCCGCGGTCTCCCTCGTTGCGCTCGGCGCGTCCGCGAGCGGCACCGAGTACGTCTTCCGCATGCCACTCAAAGGACTGCAGGCGTCCACGCCGAAGGTCGCATGCCAGGCCGGGCAGAACTTGAACGCGATGGGAGGGATTGAAATTCCGGCCGGCTGCACGTCGTTGACGTTCAGTCTCGAGGGCTTCGGCTGGACGATGACCGATTACGCCGTGTGCGATCGAGTCGAAGGCACGTATCTCATTCCGGGCGGCAATGCGAATGGCGCGGGCGCCACGGGAGTCATCGATCAGGTTACATCGTCAAGCGATACCGTTTCGCTTTACCTGAATGGCACGTTGATCGCGGTTGCCGCATGTGATGGATCTGGCGTCGCGAGCAAGGTCGAGAACGGTGCAGTGCTGACGCAGATGGTGAGTGAATTCAGCACAGGAACGGACGCGACGGTCAGCTATCACTGACCTGACCGGTGCCACGGCGGACGCACGTGGCACCAGTTCTCATCCCAAAGGAGCCCACTCATGCAACACCAATCGAAAGCAACTTCCAGGCGGCTTGACCCGTCCGCCGGCGAGAGCATTCGTGACGAACAGGCAAGTCCGCTCCGCGGGCCTCAAGAGGCCGGACGTCTGTACCTGGCTTGCCGCCCTACCGCCGGCAAGTCCGCGCTGCTGGCGTACGCCATCGATCACATCACGCGCGTGAGCAGGCTCGACGAGGTCGCATGAAAACCGGCCGAGCGAAGAGCGTGCCCACTACGTGGGCGCCCGAAAAGTCGTCCACTTCGCGGCCTTACTCACTCGCTGCGCTCGTTCGCACACACCATGCACGGCTGCGCCACCGGCCGCCCACAGATGAAAGGGCAGAGTTCGCCCCAAGGAGCACCTGATGGAACGCACTAATCGAACGAGCCGGATCCTCGAGACTGCTGATGCGCTGTACGGCGCCGTCACGATGCCGGTGGTCGAGGCACTTCTTCCCGAAGTTCAACCGCCACGGCTGAGGCACCTCCTTGCGCAGATGGTCGAGCGGGGCGCGCTGGTGTCCGTGTGGGCTGGTGGCACCGGCCGCAAGGCGTGGCTTACCACGCGTCCAGCCAGCGGTCGGCTCGCCGGTGTCCGGCGCTGGATCGCCGATTCGGCGGCGGTACGAGATGCCATCGCGACCGGGCGCGTCGCGGGCAACCTGGAGCCGCCGACCACCTTCGATCACGACATGACCGCCGGACAGATGACGGCCGGGTTTGGCGTCTACGGACACACCTTCGACTCGCAGCTTCACTCCGACGGCGGCCGGAAGATTTCTGACGGCATCGCATTCCCGGAACCCGGCCGCCGTGTGTTGATCGAGGTCGAGATGATGGTGAATCAGAACCTGGGAAGGTGGCAGAGGGCGGGCGGTCTGATCGACAAAATGATTGCCGCGCTCGCCGACAATTCGCTGCCTGGCATTCGGACCGAGCACCTCGTTGTTTCACCGCAGACGAGCCCGGACCGGGGACGGAAGGTGACGGATTTCGAGACGGAATTGGCAGCCGCCGTCCGGGCGAGGGTAGCCGGAATGCAGGGCATCCCGGCGACCGCGGGTTGGTGGTTTTTGCCGCTCGACGACCTGACTGGCGACCCGCGCTGGCATCCAATTTCGGGCGACCCTGCAGAGCCGCGGTCGCTGCCTGGCATCGCCAATCGGCGCGCTGCGTTCACCGCGGAGCACGACAAAAATGCGCGGATCGACCGCGAACGGAAGGCGCGGTTGGCAGCCGAACGCGCTGGTGTCCGTGTGCCTCGAGGTGTCACTTTTGCGACCTTGCCGGCGCCGAGCCACCGCGAGCAACCCGGTGCGACCGCGGCGTGATTGGCACCGCAGCCTTGCCTCGAAACCCCCCGCGTATCGGGGGGCGAACCCCCCCGCGCATCCGTTCGCGCCAGATCGCGCCCTTTGGCGCGACCCAGCGCGGCGCCATGTCGGGCTTCGTGCCCGACATGGCAGGTGGCGTTCTGGCCATTTCGACGCCCGCCGTGGCGCGTGTGCGCCACAGCAGGCTCGCCGGTGTGGCGTGTGGCGTGGCGCGGCTCCTCCGCGCTGCATGCGTGCTGTGGCGCGGGGTTCCGCACAGTGCCCACGCTGGAAGGCGCGTGGGCCGGGCTGTCGCCCTACTGTGCGCCAGGCTGTCGCCTGGCCCCACCCCACAACCCGCCTTCGTTCGCTTCGCTCACTGCGCACCCCCAAGGGGGTTTGCGCCTGTCGTCTCGGCGCTTCGCGCCGCGACCACCCCCATTTTCCGGGCGCAGCCCGACATTTTCTCGCTTTCGCTCGAAAACGTCGAGCGGCACCCGGCTGCGGTCGCCCCCGCTTTTTCTCGCTTCCGCTCGAAAAATCGGTGACCGACCTTGTCCTCTCTCGCTTCGCTCGTTCGGATGCAACGGGGGTGGTCGCGGCGCGCTTCGCTTGCCGACGACAGGGGGGCGCGCGGCGCCCCCCGCATACGAACCGGCCCGCTTGGGCGGGCCTATTTTGGGGCGTCGGTGCCCTCCATCGAACGCGCAAAAAGCGCGCGTTCTCAGTCGGTGCCCTCGCCCCAAAATTTCGTGATGCGGCGCCCCCCAGCGGCGCGGGTCTCGCCTTCGGCTCGACGTATCCGCGCCGGGAACCAACTCGCATCGATGAAGCCGATGCGAGCCGGTTCCCCGCCTGGCGGCGGCTCCCTTCCGCCTTCCCGTGAGCGTCTGATCACACGCTTCACCCAGTCACCTGAGCTTCTGGTGTCCGGGTGGGGCGATTCCCTAGTAGTGAGAGCCCACGAATTTGGAGACCTTGCATGTTCCTGTCGCGTTCAATTTTTGCTTCTGGCCTGATCGTGTTTGTGGTGTGGTATCTCGTCGCGTACATCGTGACGACTGGCACCACAGCGGGGTCGCTTTACGCGGTCGAGTTCGCCGCGGTCGCGGTTTTCGCGGGGCTCGTGGGTGGGTTGGTGCTTTCCGCTGGAACGCGCGCAATCGAGTTGACCTTGACGCACCGGTCGGTGCGTGTCGGGGAGTCCCGGGATGGGGCGACGGTGTCGCTTGGGCGGCTCCCCGTTGTGGAGCGCGACCGTCGTGACCCGGGCGAAGTGGACGGGCTCGAGGTGACGAAGCTCCCCGCGTCCGGTGACGTGTCGGAGGCAGGAGCAACAGCCGAAGCAAAGGCAGGAGCAACAGCCGACACGATCGAGCCGGAGTCCGTGGCGACCGATCTGGACGATTCAGCCCCGGACGAGGTCGGTGCGGACACTGATCGGCTCATCGATGCGTGCTCGGCATTCGCGCGCGAGCACGCGGACGTGACCATTGATGCCTGTGCGGATGGGTCGAATGGATGCGTCGGAATCATCGACCGGACGGCCGCTCCGGAGCCGTTCGCGGAGTTCCTGGACGTTGTCGAAAAGCTGGCCGACTCGCACGTCGACACGTCCCGGATCGTGGTGTCCGCAGGGGCCGATGGTGTCCCGACCGAAGTCCGTTTTCCGCTCGGTTAAGCAAGGGGAAATGAGATGATTTCGTACAAAGACGTTCGCGAAGTGCGGTTCGGGGGGACCTTCGACACGCTCGGTTTGTTGTGGGCGATGGCCGCCGGATTTCTCACCCTCCCGGTTCTATACGGGCTGACTCGCTCCGGCTGGATGCTTGCCGCGACCGTGGCGGCATTCGGGGGCCTCCGGCTCGGCTGGCGCGTTGGCGAGAAGATCCGGCTCAAGGCTCGCGCGGGGGCCTACGGGCTGGAAATCAATTCGGCCGTCGAGCCGGAGCATGATCCTGCTGGGGTCCGCCTGGGCTTCATCGACGAGAGCATGCGTGAGCTTGTGATCCCGCTCGCCGATTGGCTGCGGCACGCCATGATCGTTGGCCAATCAGGCGTCGGCAAAACCGTGCTCGGCGAATGGATCATGTTCCAGCAGATCGCAAACGGGGGCGGGCTGCTCTGGATCGATGGAAAGCTCGATCCTGACAACTTGGCGAAGCTGCATCTCATGTGCGTGTGGGCGGGCCGGGAGGACGACCTTCTGGTCGTGAACCCCGGTGATCCCTCCATGAGTAACACGTACAACCCGATGATCGACGGCGACGCGGACGAGGTCGCTTCGCGATGTGTAAGTCTCATCCCGACCGCGGAGAGCAATGCTGGGGCGGACTACTACCGCCAAAGTGCGACGATCGCAATCAGCACCTTGGTGACCGCGATCCGCACCGCCGGCTATGCCTTCGATTTTGCTGATCTGCGCGTCCTACTGACGCGCCCTGGCGCGCTGAAATGGCTTGGTGCGGAGCTAAAGCGCCAAGGTCACGCGGATGAGTCTGCGCAGTTCGATTTGTTCCTCGATCAGTTCCGGTCTAAGGACCGCAAGACGGGTGAGCAAGTCTTGGACGCCGATGGCTTGCGTCGGATCTTTGGTGGGCTCGGCTCGCGCCTTGCACAGTTCGGGGCCGGCCAGTTCGGGCTGGTGATGAACACGTACGCTCCGGACGTGCGCATCAAAGACGCGGTGCGGGAGGGCAAGATCGTGTATTTCATGCTTCCGACTATGGCGAAGTCGGAAGCAGCTACGGCTCTCGCAAAAATGGCGATCGCTGACTTCCGGTCGGCGGTCGCAGCGGTGCAGTCCCTGCCAGTCGCGGAGCGGCCGGCGAGGCCGTTCCTCGGCTTCTTTGACGAAGCCGGCTCGTACGTCACGCAGGCGTGGAGCCGTATGTTCGAGCAGGCGCGTTCCGCTCGACTTGTGATGGTGCCGGCGTTCCAGACGCGCGCAAATCTCGAGGTGCTTGGGCAGGAACTGCGGGCGATGGTCGCCGGCAACACGCTCACCAAGGTGTTTTTCAAGCCGGGCGAACCCGACACCGCGCTATGGATGGCCGACATGATTGGAAAGGAGATGCGTGAGCAGCGCAGCACGTCCGAGTCGACCAGCCGGTCGCGGCGAAGCGCAAACCTAACCGACCGCATGGGGCGGGGTGCCACCGACGCCGCATCTGGCGGGCGTAGCACGTCCGAGTCGTTGACGTTGCGCGAGGACTACAAGGTGACGCCGGCCGATCTTATGCGACTCGAGAAAGGCGAGTGCATCGTCACCTGGCGGGGACACAGCGTCTACCACGTACAGGTTCCGCGGGTCACGTTCGACGATGGCTTCATCGCGAGGGTAGGGCGGTTCCAGGTGCAGCGCCACGAAGGCGATGCGACGCAGGCGGATGGCTTGAATATCACGAAGCGGCCGGCCGCGATGCGATAGGGCGTCGTCGGTGTCCGCGCCGATTGCCTACAGGTAACTCCATCAAAGAGGATCCAGACATGCGGTTCTTGAGCAGCACAGGCTTCTTCATCCTTTCGATCCTGCACCGCATCGCGCTGGTCCTCTGGACCGCCCACGCAACGCTGCTGCGCAACCTCTTCGGGCAACACCCCGAGGATGCGCGCGCTCGGCCGACGAAGCGGGACTAAAGCACACCCGACCAAAAGGAGCACCAATATGACCGACTCGATCCCTGACACCTATCTCTTGGGCGGCAACGGCGACGTTCGCGCGCTGTCGCGCGAGGAAGTCGAGTACCGCCGGCGGTTCGACCTGCCGGGACTGTGGCCGCCGTCGACGACCGCAGAGCAGCGGGAAAACTTCATGCTGTGGGCGTACATCCAATATGTCCGCGCTCGCTGGGACCGCCACTCAAGAGTGCTTCGCCCGTCGCTGTGGCTTCGGCTTCGCGTCGCTTGGAGGGCGGCTTGGCGCGGCGTCGAAGACCCATCCACTTTGTAGGGCAATCCCTACACGTTGTGGCGGCATCCGCCGATACCGTCGGCATCGTGCGTCCAGGAAGCTTAAGCAGATTCTGGCGCCGGGGGAGTCAGGCACGTTACGGATGACGGCTCGCCGATGATCCCGGCGCCAGGGTCGCATTATCAGTCCACGAAGGAGAAGTCTGATATGACTCGTGTAGCACCGTTCCACTCAAAGAAGCCCGATACAAGGAACGTATATCACGACAACAACAAATGCACGGAAGGCAACAACATCGAACGCTATTATTTAGCTCAGGGAACGGCCGGACGTCCGCGCTGCGAGCACTGTGACCGACTCGACAGGGAAGGCAAGTAGCATCACTCTTGGGCCTTGGTGGTGAAATTCGCTCCCACCAAGGCCTCGTTAATAGCCAATGCTCGCCACCGTATAAGAGCATTATCAGCTCCGGGACTTCTTTTTCGTACGCCTAGACGCCCAATCGGTGAGCGCCGACGAGACGCCCATTACGAAGGCTCCGGCAGTCAGCCCGATAATCATCCACGCTGCGGTTTGAGGGTCGCCGGCACACATTTCGAGTGGCAGAGTACCACCTTGCCGCGCCGCGGCTGCTCGGAATCTCTCCCCCTTGCGCTCGGCATTTCTCCCTGAGGATCGAACTTATACTGTTCGCAACGACAGGAGAGCGCCATGGCACGCACCAACGCCAGAGCCACTCCCGACCCCGCGGCCGTATTGACCAAGGCGGTCGTGCGCTCCGCGACCCTGCTTGGGCTAAGCGATGCCAAACTGGCCAAGGTCATTGGAGTCAGTCCGGCGACCGTCTCCCGTTGCCGCAATGGGACGGTGACGCTGAATCCAGACCAGAAGCCGGGTCAACTCGCACGGCTGTTGGTCCGCGTGTTCCGCGC
>Ga0070658_10003249_pt1 | contig 13421 bp, 11 predicted proteins | sample KBSC13metaG_FD_64664 | JGI IMG/M metagenome (GOLD analysis project Ga0070658, IMG submission 64664) | Corn rhizosphere microbial communities from Kellogg Biological Station, Michigan, USA - KBS C1-3 metaG | ecosystem: Host-associated > Plants > Roots > Rhizosphere > Soil ... | reverse complement strand
CGGATCTTCGGCTGCAAGGGCGCCTGCACCATTTTGCCGGCCAGAAAACGGGAGCAGGACAAGCTGGCCTAGCGTGGACGACGGACGATTGCGCGCCGCGCTGGCGCTGGCGACGGATACCCTGCTCGCCGAACTCGGACCGAAGGGACATTGGGAAGGCGAACTCTCGAGCAGCGCGCTTTCCACGGCGACGGCGCTCGTGGCCCTGCGGCAGGTGGATGCGACGGCGCATGCCAGTCTCATTGGCGGCGGTGGCCGCTGGCTGGCGCGGACGCAAAACACCGATGGCGGCTGGGGCGACACGATCAAGAGCAAGAGCAACATCAGCACCACCGCGCTCTGCTGGGCGGCATTGCGCGGCGGAGAAAGCGCGGACGAGTTTGCTGGAGCGATTAAAAAGGCGGAGGCCTGGCTCACGCAAGCGGCGGGCTCGCTCGATGGATTGGCATCGGCCATCGCCGATCGCTACGGCAAGGATCGCACGTTCTCCGTCCCGATCCTCATGCACCTGGCGATCTGCGGACGTGTGGACTGGAACACCGTGCCGGGACTGCCCTTTGAGTTGGCGGCGCTGCCGCATCAGCTCTTCGGCGCGTTGCAACTACCGGTGGTGAGCTACGCCCTCCCGGCGCTCATCGCCATCGGGCAGGTCATTCATCATTTTCATCCGAGCGGGAATCCGTTGGTGCGCGGCGTGCGGAATTCCACGGTCGCGCGAACCTTGCGGGTCCTGCAATCCATCCAGCCGGAGAATGGCGGCTTCCTCGAGGCAACTCCGCTGACGAGCTTTGTGACGATGGCCCTCGCGGCAGCGGGTAACCGGGAGCATCCCGTGGCCCTCAAGGGCGCGGCGTTCCTGCGGGCGAGCGTGCAGCCGGATGGGAGCTGGCCCATCGACACGAATCTGGCCACCTGGGTAACGACGCTCGCGATCAAGGCCCTGGCCCATCAACCCGCCGCGCTCACGCCCGAACAAAGACTCACGCTTCGCGAATGGCTGCTCGGCCAGCAGTATCGTGACGAGCATCCCTACACTCACGCCGCGCCAGGCGGATGGGCCTGGACGGACTTGCCCGGCGGCGTGCCGGATGCCGACGATACACCGGGAGCGCTCGTGGCACTGCTTCACCTCGGCACCGTCGAACCGGAGACACACGCCGCCGGGTTTGCCGGAGTGCGATGGATGCTCGGCTTGCAGAATCGTGACGGCGGGGTCCCGACGTTCTGCCGCGGCTGGGGCGCGCTGCCCTTCGACCGCAGCGCGCCCGACCTGACCGCGCATGCCTTGCGCGCGTGGAGCGCGTGGCTGCCGCAGATGGACCCCGGGACGAAGTCGCGAACACTGCGCGCGATCTCGCGGGCGATCGCTTTCCTGGCGCGAACGCAGCGCAGTGATGGGTCCTGGCTGCCTCTTTGGTTTGGCAACGAACATGCGCCGGACGATGAGAACCCGCTCTACGGGACAGCCAAGGTGGTCATCGCGTTGCGCGAGTTGAGCGATCGCAGCTTTGATGTGCCAGCCGGCATGCTGGAGCGCGCGCTGTCGTATCTCGCGGCGGCACAAAATGACGACCATGGATGGGGCGGCATCCGCGGTGCGCCTTCCACGACGGAGGAAACGTCGCTGGCGGTGGAGGCGCTGGCCGGCACGGAGCACGTGCTGGCGGTGGATCGCGGGACCGCGTGGCTGATCGATCGTGTGGAGTCGGGGAAGTGGCGGGAGAATGCGCCGATCGGATTTTATTTTGCGAAGCTCTGGTACTACGAGAAGCTATATCCGATCATTTGGGCGGCGGGAGCTTTGGGGAAGGTGGCGGGGCTTCGCGGGACCTCGGCGATTCGATAATCTCAGTCCACCTCGTGAGAGCCATGGGGCATAACCGCCTTGCCACTCTTGATTACCACCCGTAAGGTTGCGTCATGAGTTTCGACTCGCTGTTGAAAGAAGTAGAGACGCTCGGCGGAAGCGAACGGCGAAGATTAATCGCTTACATGGTCGCCCTCGAAGATCGATCAAACAGCGGTTACGCGGGAAAGCTTGCTGAAAAGATCGACAACAATTCGCCGGAGCGGTGGCTCACTGTGGAGGAATGCGAAAGAGAGCTCGGGTTGTCGGATGAAACGCGGTGAGCGCCGGCCGGCTATTGGTCGACATCGAGGTGCTGGAGTTCTTGCGAACGCTTCGTCCAGCAGAGCAACGTGACTTACTCCGTCGTTTCCGAGAGATTGGAGCGGCACCCGATCGTTTCCTGGACTACCCGGAACGTGACGGCACAGGGAGGGATGTGGCAGTCCATGTGTTTGGTCGATTCGCGATCAAGTATTGGGACGATTTTGCAGATCGTCACGTGAAGATCCTGGATGTGCATCCCGCTGACCGTCGAGGAAGGTAAATAGCATGCCGCGGCGTTGCGCGCTGGCCTTTCTGGGATTGCTTTGCGAGCGTGCCACAGGAAATGGACAATCTTGCGTCACCCGAGCCCGAGCCCGTTGCACCTGTCGAGGCTGCAGCTCCTGTCGGGGCTGCTACTCCTGTCGAGACCATAGCGTCCATCGAGGCCATTAGGACCGCTGACGTTCTTGCGCCCATTGATGCCGCCGCTCCTCCGGTGCTGCAAGTACGCGGATTGCGCCGGCACTTCGGGCGGGTGCCGGCGGTGGACGGCGTCGATCTCAATGTCCACGAAGGCGAGATCTATGGTTTTCTCGGTGTGAACGGCGCGGGCAAGACGACGACGATTCGCATGCTGCTCGGGATCATTGCGGCGGAACAGGGGACGATTTCGCTGCTCGGGGAGACGACGCGACGCACTTCCGTCGCGCAGAAGCGGCGCATCGGGTACGTTTCGCAGGAGCAGTATTTCTATCCCTGGATGACGGGCCGCACGCTGGGGCGATTTGTCGGCGCCTTTTATCCCACTTGGGACAAGGAGGAGTTTTCACGGCTGCTGTCGGTGCTCCAGGTGCCCGAGGAGCGCCGGGTTTCGCAGCTCTCGGGCGGCATGCGCGCGAAGCTGGCCCTCGCCCTCGCTCTCGCGCCGCATCCGGCCGTGCTCATCCTCGACGAGCCCACCGCCGGTCTCGATCCACTGGCGCGGCGCGAGTTCATGCAACTCATCGTCAGCCAGGCGCGGCAGCACCGGCGCACGACTTTTTTCTCCTCGCATTTGATCGATGAGGTGGAGCGGTGCGCGGACCGGGTGGGCATTATTCATGAAGGCCGCATGCGCTTCGAGGGAGCCCTGGCGGAACTACGCGAGACGGTCCGCCGCGTGCGCGTGCCGGCGGGTCTCGACTTCACTCCCACCTTCGAAACCTGGCGCGAAGAATCCTCCGGCAGCGAGCGCGTGTGGATTCTGCGGGCTCCGGTGGCGGCCTGGAACGAATTCGTGCCGCCGCCGGGGTCCGCCGTCGAATTCCTCTCGCTGGAAGACGCTTTCATCGCCTGCGTGGGCACCCGGGTTGTGGCGCTATGATGCGGGGATTGCTCGAGAAGGAACTGCGGCAGCACGCGTTCACATTTGCCTTTCTCGGCGTGCTCCTGCTGGGCGGCCTGGTGCTGATCGGCGCCAACCCATCCCTCCAACTCGTGGGAGGAAACGGTTTCGTGGCCTTGCAGATCCTGCTCATTGGCTTCGCTCCCGTCGCCTGCCTGGTGCTCGGACAAATTCTGATCGCCACCGAGTTTCGACAGAAGACGCAACTCTTCCTCGAAGGCCTGCCCCTGCCGCGCTGGCGAATGCTGGCGGTGAAATTCGCGCTGGGACTTGCTTCGATCCTCTGCGCCGCCGCGCTGGCCCTCGCGTTTGCGTGGTGGCGGGCGCGTCACACCGAAGCGATGACCCCGCGTTTCGTCCTGCTGCTGGCGCTGAAATCCGCGGCCTGGATCTGGTTCGTGTTCGGGTTGTGCTTCGCCCACGCTTTTCTCGGCCGCTACCGCCTCATCTTCGGCGTCGTGGTCCTCTTTGGATTCCTTTGCGCCTCCCAGGCGGGCGTCAATGTCGCGGCGTTTGGACCCTTCCAACTCGTGGACCAGCGCTTCGCTTACGAGCGGCTGATCCTGCCGGCGCGCGCCCTCTCGATCACCGCCGCGCTGGGTCTCGTCGGCGCGGGGCTCGGCTTCATGCTTGGGCTGGTGCGTGACGCCACGGTCGCGACCCTGCTGGCGGAAAAGATGTCGAGCCGGGAAAAGATCGTCCTGTCGATGCTCGCCCTGATCGGGATGATGATCGCCGTGGAGCAAGTGGACCGGTTGAAAGCCGTGGCGCCCGTGCTCATGCCCGGCGCGGTGGAAGCGCAGCATGGCGTGGTCCGCGTGGTGGCCGCCGCGGCGGTGGACGCTCCCAGCCGGGCGGAGACGGCCGCCGTCGATGCGGCGACGCATCGCGAGGCGGAAAGCCTTGGAGCGCTCGCCGAATACCTGCGCTGCCGTTCGTTCCCGACGGTCTTCCTCGTGCATCGCCGCGACTTCAAAAGCGGCGATGTCGGCGACGGTGAGCTGAAGCCTGCCCAGGGCGTGCTGGCGCGCGTCAATCTTACCGCGGAGAAGCAGGACGACTCGGCGCTGGAGCGGTGGCTGGTGCGCCACTCGTTGATCATTCAAAGCGGGTTCATGGCCGAGCGAGAGCGCAATGCCTGGGTGCTGGACGGCTTCACCTGGTGGTGGACCCACTCGCGGCACGGCACCGCGGACGCCCTCGATGAAGCCGCTCGTGCCGCCGCGCGCACCTCCATGCCCGCGGATTTTTCCGAGCGAGACCTGCGCGCGTGGTATTCCACCCGGAAGAAACTGGGGGAAAAGCAGGCGCGGCAATTTGCCGGCGCCGGTCTGGCCATCCTCGCCCGGAAGAAGGGCGCGAAGAGCATCCGCAACTTTCTCGCCGCGATGCTGGGCGAATGTCAGCCCGCCGATACCCGGGGCTGGTGGCACGACGTGCTCCATCCGGCCCCGGCGCGGTTGCGCGCGGCGACTGGGTGGACGGAAGCGGACCTGACCCGCGAATGGCGGGCCGCCCTGGCCGTTGCGCCGGACCCCAAACCATGAACCGTGCGCTCCTGGGCAAGGAACTCCGCGCATTGCGGCCGATGATGTGGTGCATCGGAGGCGTCTGGCTGACCATGACCATCTGCCAGGTGATCACGGATTTGCCCGACGCGCAGCCTTTCCGGCCGGCGCTCTGGCTGAGCAAATCGCAGGACGACAGCTTCATCTTCCTGTTCCTGTTCACCCTCATGACCGGGGCCGGATTGCTCGTCCAGGAGAGTGAGCAGGGAACGTTGCGATTCCTCGACGGATTGCCGCTCTCCCGCTCCCGATTGTTTGCCGCCAAAGCGCTGGCGGCGCTGTTCGTGATCGCGTGGTTCCCCTGGTTGCAACTCCTCTCGAACCTCGTCTTTGGCCAGCTTTCGCGCACGTCGCTCGACGGTCCGTTGCCGTGGCATTTCGGCTTCGCCATCACTGGCCTGCAAATGGTCGCGGGCGTGTACCTGCTGGCGCTTACGCTGGTCATTTCGTTTGTGCGGAGCTGGTTCACGCTGGTCGCGGGCCTGCTTTTCTGGACATTCCTGTGGGTGCAGCAAATGGGTGTGCACTGGCTGGCGTATATTAATCCCTACGAGCTGCTCGGGCCGGCGCTGAAGGATGGCCGCGTGCAAATCCCCTGGCCGCAAGTGGGAGCACACCTCGGCGTCGCGGCCGTGCTCATCGCCGCGGCGTGGCTCGGCTTCCGCCACCTCGGCGATGATGCGCAACGGCTCGCCGATCGCGTCGATCGCCACCGCGCCTTGCGGGGCCTGGCGAGCGGGCTGAAGTTGCTCGCGCCGCTGGCCTGGCTGGGAGCGTTGATCTATCTGACCGAGCATCATCACGGCTCCGCACAAGAGAACGACAATCCCGCCGTTCCCGTGGGAGAGAGCGCGTTCATGCGCCGCGAGACGGAGCGCTACGAGTTTTTGCTGCGCCGGGCGCAGAAGGACGAAGCGACGGAGTTGTTTGCCGCGGCCGACGACGTCTACGACCGGGTCATCGCATTTCTTGGAGTGCCCGCGGCCCCGGCGCGCGTCGTCGTCGATCTGGCCAGCCCGGTCATGCCCCATGCCTCCGCGCAGACGAACTGGACGAAGATTCGCCTGCCCCTGGGCGCGGGCCTCGATTTCCCGGCGCAACGCCACATCCTTGGGCATGAGACGACCCACGTCTTCATCGAGCAACTTGGCGAAGGGAAGCTCTCTTCCCATTTCTCCTCGATCCGGTCGCTGCACGAGGGCCTGGCCACTTACGTGGAAGAGGAGCTTTTTTCCAACGAGGACCAAAAGGCGCGCCATCGGCGGGCCGTGGCCGGAGCGTGGTCGCGGGGAAAGGTGCCCTTCAACCTGCTGGTGGATGACACCACACTCAGCGCGCAGCGCGACCCGAATCTCGTTTATCCGCTCGGCGCGGAACTGGCCCGTGCCCTGATCGCGGCCCACGGCCGGTCGGCGCCCGCACGTTTCCTCCACGCGGTGGCGCGCCCCCGGCTGGCTCCCGGCGTGAAAGGCGCCGCGCTCTGGCGCGATGCCATGCAGGCCGCCGGATTGAGTTTCGAACGCGTCACCGCCGCCTACGAAACGCAGTGCGCCGACCTGGCCGCGGCTGAAAAGGATTTCGTGGCCACGCTTCCCAGGCTCACGGCGAAGGTGAAACTGGAAGGCGCGGAGATCGTCATCCATCCGGAGTATGCGGGCGATGCGCCGGGCAAAGTGGTCTGCGCCGCGGAGGACACCGAGATGTTCGGTATCGGCATGCAAGCCCTGCCGCGCCGCCCGGACGGATCCTTCACGCTGGCTCGCGCCCGGCATTTGAAAGATTCCCTGCGCTACATGCTCGGCTGGCGCACTGGTGAAACCGATCAACCCGTTTTCGAGCCGTGGGCCGAAGCGGTGTTAAAGTAGCGCGCCGTCGTCGCGCTTTTCCAGGCGCATCACTTGTTTCTTCACCACCTCCACGCTCTTCGTGAGTTCGAACAGGGCTTTGATGATCTCCGCCTTCGTGGGCTCGTCGGCGAGGGCGGGGAGGAGGGGGTGGATGCTGGTCACTCCCGTGGCGATTTGCTGGCAGGCGGCGCGGATTTCGGTGATGGCGGTCGATCGGTCCATGCGGAAAAACTTGCGGCCAACGCCACAAGGAGCAAGCCTAGATGCGTTCGGTAAATGTATGAGGAGATTGAAACCATGAGAGTCGTCGTCACCTGTGGGCCCAGCTACGAACCGATCGATGAGGTGCGACGGATCACGAATTTCTCAACCGGGGAGCTGGGCATCCTGCTTGCCAATCATCTCGCCAAGGCGGGATGCGACGTCACTTGTTTCCGCGGCGTGGGTGCGACCAGCCCGGAGAAATTGGTCGGCGCGCGCGTCGTGCCCTTTGCGACGAATGATCATCTGCGCACCGAGCTCGAGGGCATCGTGCAACGGGAGAAAGTCGGCGCCGTCTTCCACGCCGCCGCGCTCTGCGACTACCGGGTGAAGAGCGTGCACAGCAGTTGCGGCGCGGAAGTCGCCGCCACGAAGATCCCCAGCCGCGCCGGCGAATTGACGCTGACCCTCGATCCCACCGCGAAACTGATTGTCGATCTGCGCGACCTTTTTCCCATGAGCCGCATCGTGGGCTGGAAATACGAGCTGGTCGGCAGCCGGGCGGACGTGCTGGCCGCGGCGATCCGCCAACTTCACGAAAGCCGGAGCGATGCGTGCGTGATGAATGGGGAAGCCTACGGCGCGGGGTTCGGATTCATGGAGCCGCAACAAAAGCCGGTGCATGTGGCCGACAAGGTGAAACTCTGCGTGCACCTCGCCAACTGGCTGAAGCTCTCGAAATAAGCACGGGCACCGCAAATCGGATTTGAAACGCAGAGGCGCAGAGGGGAGGAATTTACGAATCGTCGTGCATCCAAACGGCGTTCATCCACCGGGTGAGAAGCTTTCTGACATCCACAGCTCGCATGTCTTCGAACTCTGCGTCTCTGCGTTTAATCCTATTTCCGTACTTTAGGCCGAAGCGCGTTCTGCGAGGAATTGCGCGACCTGCTCGGCCAGCTTGCGGCCAATGCCCTCGGTGGCGGCGATTTCGTCGACGGTTGCCCGGCGCAGGCGCGCCACGCTCCCGAAGCGCTGCAGCAGGACCTGCTTGCGGTGCTGGGAGACGCCGGGGCAATCGTCGAGGATGCTTTCGGCGATGCGGCGTTTCATCAGGAGCTGGTGGTAGCCGTTGGCAAATCGGTGCGCCTCGTCGCGGATGCGCTGCAAGAGCATGAGCGCGCTGCTGTCGTGCGGCAGGATCAGCGGCTGCGGGCGCCCGGGGCGGTAGATCTCCTCGAATTCCTTGGCCAGGCCGATGATGGGCAGCTCGTGCAGACCCAGGCGCTGGAGCTCGCGGCAGGCGGCGCTGAGCTGGCCCTTGCCGCCGTCGACAATCACGAGATCGGGCAGCCGGACGGCGGGCGCGGAGCTGGCACCATCGGCCCGGGAAAGGCGCTCCAGCGCCTCGGCGGGCGGCTCCTGGGAGAATTCCGCGGCCTCCGCATGGTGCTCGCGATTCTCCAGAAGGACACGCGAGTAGCGGCGGCGGACGACTTCCGCCATGCTGGCAAAGTCGTCCTGTCCCGCGACGGTCTTGATGCGATAGCGCCGGTACTCCGCATTGGCTGGGCGGCCATCGAGGAAGCAGACCATGCTCGCGACGATGTGCGTGGTGCTGATGTTGGAAATATCGAAGCACTCCATGCGGCGGGGCGGGACGCCGAGCCCGAGGGCGTCCGCGAGGGCGGCAACGTCCGCCGCGGGATCGCTGCTCCGCGTGGTGCCGAGGCGATGCCGCTGGTCCCGCGTATAGCGGGCCATGGGCTTGGTCGTCTTGCGCAGATCATCGAGCATGTTGCGCAGTTCCGCCGCGCGTTCGAAATCGAGCGCCGCCGCCGCTTTTTTCATCTCGTCCTCGAGGGATTGCAGGAGTTCCTTCGATTGGCCCGCGAGGAATTCGCAGGCCAGCTCCACCCGCGCGCGGTATTGCTCCGCGGTAATGTCGGCCAGCTTCATCGGCACCTGGTAGGTCGAGGATTTCAGCTCCCGCTCGCTCGGCGTGCCGCGGCCAAAGGTGAGGACGCCGAACTTTTTCCGCATGAAGGTGAGCGTCTGCCGGAGGGCGCCCGCATGGGCGTAGGGGCCGAAGTAGCGGGCGTTGTCGTCCTTCTTGAAACGCGACAGCCGGAAGCGCGGCCATTCGTCGGCCATGTCCGCCTTGACCATGAGGAAGCGTTTGTCGTCGCGGAAGCTGATGTTGTAGCGCGGGCGGTATTCCTTGATGAGCCGGCCCTCGAGAAGCAGGGCCTCGGGTTCGCTGCCGGCGAGGTGCCACTCGAAATCCCAGATCGCGTCCAGCAGGGCGCGCGTCTTGATGTCGGCGCGCATCGTGCGGCTGGGCGTGAAATATTGGCTGACCCGCTTGCGCAGGTTGCGCGCTTTGCCCACGTAGATGACCCGGTTGAAGCGATCGCGCATGAGGTAGACGCCCGGCTTGTGCGGGACGTCGCGGAGCTTCACTTTGAAATCGATCTTTTCCTGGGCGGGCATGGGTGGGGTGAAAATCTGGCGCCAGCAATTTATGCACGATTCGCCCGGCGTCGATGCCGGGCGCTGAGAATGAGTATTCGGGCGACCGTTGTATCAGCCACGGTGCACTTCTGCCATCTGGCGCGCCCCCCTCTCGTCATTCTTGAGCGAAGCGAAGAACCTCTGATCTGTGCCTTTCCTCACCAGCGTCGCGTCAGATGCCGGAAGAGATCGGCTCGCCCGAAAGCGCCGGCCTGCCGCTTGTCCTGTGCGCCGCCTCGGTGGTTCTTCGTTCCTGAGAAAGGGGGGAAGCGCGTCTCCTTTTAGAAATTCGTGCCCGAACAATGCATGAAAGGAGAGCCAGCGAATCACACGAATGACACGAATAGGGGATTCTGCATTCGTGTGATTCGCTGGCTCACTCCTCGTTTCCCCATTTATTTCACGGCCTCAGGAGAACAGCGCCGCCAAATCGATGCGCACGCCTGGAAGCCATGCACATTCCAGCATGGCCGGCGCAGACACGACACTCCGATCCCCGTAGCTATCCGCCTTGGGCTGGCGGTACACTTCCACCCGCTTTTCCTGGGGACAGACGATCCAGTATTCCTTGATGCCAGCCTCCGCGTAAACCTCCGCCTTGATCCGGTCGGCCTCCAGCGAAGTGACGGCGATTTCAATGGCCAGCTCCGCGGTGGCCGGATGCGCTGCAAAGAAATCTTCCTCCAAGCCGCGCGCGATCGCGAGATCTGGCTCCGGTTCGCTGTCCTTCAGGGTCAACGGTCCCTCCTGCCGCAAGAGCCATCCCGGCTGAATTTGCCCGGCCTGGACTTTCCGCACCCGTTCGATCATCGCGTAGTGCAGGGGAGGCTTCAAAATTTTCTCGAGAACGATCCCGCGGATCAACTCCGTGCGGCGCCCATTCTCGTCGAATTCGCCCAATTGATGGTATTCGGCGACAGAGAGGGGCGAGACCCGCGTCATTGATGGGACCATGCCAGATGCCTTCCAAGCTGGCAAGCGACCGGCTGTTCAACGGTCCGGCTGCCCGCAGGGTTGCATCCTTCGATCCAATCGCTACTATGCCAGACCATATTTCATGAACTTCACCGCACTCTTTCTCGCCCTGATGTTCAGTGTCGCGACTCTTTTCGGGCAGGAAACCACGCTTCCGCCGGGAAACGACACCCCGCTTCTGGCGCAAGCCGGCGCGCCGGGCAGGGATACGGCCGTCACTTCCATCAATGAACGGGGAGCCAAGGACAAGGTAGCTCCGCCGGCTCCGGCCACAGGCGATCCGGGCCCCGGTTCCGGGCGGTCCGGCGGCGGTCGCGCCCCGGAGCTTTCCTCGAACGGACCTATGAATTCAATGACCCTCTGGAAGCTCATTCAGGACGGCGGCTGGGCGATGGTTCCCCTCGGCTTCCTCTCGGTGGTCACCGTCATGCTCGTGCTGGTGTACCTCTTCACGCTGCGCCGCGGGGCGATCCTCACGCCGCACTACATGAACACGGCCGACGTGCTGCTGAAAAAGCGCGATTACCTCGGCTTGCTGGCCATCTCCAGCCGGCACAGCGAAGCCGTGGCCCGGGTGGTGCAGCGCACCCTGGACTTCGCCACGAAGAATCCCACCGCTTCCTTCGAAACCGTCCGGGACATTGCTGAAACCGAGGGCGCCAGCCAGGCGGCCTCGCTCCAGCATCGCACCGTGTATCTGGCCGATATCGGCATGCTGGCCCCGATGATCGGTCTGCTCGGAACCGTGGTCGGCATCATCACCTCGTTCAATACGCTGGCCACCGATACGGGCGTCTCGCGGGATACCCACCTGGCGGGCGGCGTTTCCATGGCGCTCGTGGCCACGGCCACCGGCCTGATCCTCGGCATCACGGCGATGTTTTTCTACTCGCTCTTTCGCAATCGGGTGCAGAGCCTGATTTCCGACCTGGAAATCGCCTCCACGCACATCCTCGGCCTGATTGCGCTGAACTATAACAAGAAGCGCGAAACGTCACGGGTCGCGGTGGACGACGAATTCTAGAAAATCGCCGCATGAAATTCCGCAAGCGCACCGCACCGCATGTGCTCGGCTTTCAGATCGCGCCGATGGTGGACATCCTGCTCGTCCTCCTCTGTTTCTTCATCGTCACCTGGAGCATCGCGAAGAAGGAAAACGAGCTCGATGTGAAGGTGCCCTCGGCGGAGAACGCCAAGGATCAAAATGCCGTCCTGAACCAGACCGTGCTGAACGTGAAAGCGGATGGCACGGTGGTCTGGAATCAGAAGACCATTTCGCTGCCGGAACTCGCGGCGAGGCTCAAGGAACTGTCCACCCTCTTCCCCGACTACGCGATCATCGTGCGCGGGGATGAGCGCGCACCGTTCCTCTTCATCGCCAACGTGCTCGATACCTGCCGGCAGGCGAACATCTGGAACGTCGCTTTTGCGACCGCCAAAGTGCAATGAAACGCCGTCCGCTCGCGGGATTGACGATGGTCGCGCTGGGACTGGCCGGGCTGCCCCTCGGCGCCCAGGAGGCCACGCCGCCGCTCAAGCCGTTCCTCAATGAGGATGGCACCCCGGTGCGCCGGGCCGTGCCGGTGCAGAGAGGCAATCCCACGGCCACGCCGCCGCGGGCCATCCCGGTCAGACCCCCGGCCACGGCGCCCGCAGCGGCGGCCACGCCGAAGCCGATGGCGCCCCCGGGACCGGAGGATCCGGCGGGCACCATTCGCGTGAGCCCCACCGCCCAGACCAGCCCGGAGCAGGCCCAACTCGAGATCGCGGACAGCCTTTACGCCAAGAAAGTTTATGAGGCGGCGGCGCCCGAGTATGAGCGCTACCTGGGCCTCTACCCGAATGGCGCGGATCGCGTGACCGCCCTTTTCCGCCTCGGCGAGTGCTACCGGATCCGTGGCTCGGTCAACGCCGCGAAGAACGCTTACGAGACGCTGCTCAAGCAATTCGTGAACGGGGACTTCATCGGCCCCGCCGCTTACCGGCTTGCGGAGCTTTACTATGCGGAGAAGCAATACCGCGAGGCGCTGGACCTTTTCCGGAAGGCGTCGGTGCGCGTGAAAGAACCCGCCGTCGCCAATGCCGCGAAATTCTTCGCCGCCCGCTGCATGGAGGCGCTGGGCAGCAAGCGGGATGCCCGGATGGAGTATGAGGCCCTGACCGGGACAGCCAAGGACAACCCCTTCCAGGACGCGAGCCGCCTTTCCTTTGCGCTGCTGCTCAAGGATGGCGATCGCATTCCCGAGGCGCTCAAGCAGATTCAGACGCTCGCCAAAACCACGGAAAACCCCGAGCTCAAGCTGGAAGCCACGGCGCGCGCGGGCCTCTGGGCGCTGGAAATGACGCCTCCACAGACCGCGCAGGCCGACGCCGACTTCAAGGCCGTGCTGGCCATGCCCGGCAGTACTTCCTGGAAGCAGCTCGCCCAGCTCGGGCAGATGAAGATCCTGGCCGATGCCGGCAAGTCGCAGCAGGTGCTGGACGCTTATCACAAGCTTGGCGATCAGATTTCTCCCGACATCAAGCCGCAGGTGCTGATGGCGGTCGCGACGGCGCAGCGCCAGCTCGGCAACAACGCGGACGCGCTCGCGACCTACGACCAGATCGCGAAGGAGTTCCCGGGCTCAGTCTACGACAAGGAAGCGCAGTTCGAGCGGCTGCGGCAGATGTACGCCAGCAATGACCCGAAGCTGGTGGAGGAAATCGACAAGTATTTGCTGGCCAATCCCGAGGAGCAGAAGCGCGACGAGGTGCTGCTCATGAAGGCGGAAGTGCTCTTCAAGAAGCAGGACTACCTCGGCGCGATGGAAATTTATTCC
>Ga0070658_10003248_pt1 | contig 13422 bp, 11 predicted proteins | sample KBSC13metaG_FD_64664 | JGI IMG/M metagenome (GOLD analysis project Ga0070658, IMG submission 64664) | Corn rhizosphere microbial communities from Kellogg Biological Station, Michigan, USA - KBS C1-3 metaG | ecosystem: Host-associated > Plants > Roots > Rhizosphere > Soil ... | reverse complement strand
CTCGTGCTGGGCGACAACATCTTCCACGGGCACGACCTCCACGCCCTGCTCCGTGCGGCCGACACGCGCAAGGACTGCGCGACGGTCTTTGCCTATCATGTGCACGACCCCGAGCGCTACGGTGTCGTCGAGTTCGACGAGAACTTCCGAGCGTTGTCACTTGCGGAAAAGCCGGCGAATCCTCGCTCCAACTACGCGGTCACGGGTCTGTACTTCTACGATAACCAAGTATGCGACATTGCCGCTGAGATCCGGCCGTCAGCTCGGGGTGAACTCGAGATTACGGATGTCAACAAGCGGTATCTGGAGCTCGGTCAACTTGAGGTCGAGATCATGGGGCGCGGCTACGCATGGCTCGACACGGGCACGCACGAATCGCTGCTGGAAGCGGCGAGCTTCATCGCGACGCTGCAGAACCGGCAAGGGTTGATGGTCGCCTGCCCGGAAGAAATCGCGTACCGCAGCCGTTGGATCACGGCCGAGCAAGTGGCCGAACTGGCCCAGCCGCTTGCGAAGAACGGCTACGGCAAGTATCTCCAACGTATCGTTTCCGAATCGATCAAGTAACAAGCTTATGAATTTGACCGTCACCCCCACGGCGCTGCCCGAGGTCCTGATTCTCGAACCGAAGGTGTTCGGGGACGACCGCGGATTTTTTTTCGAAAGCTTTAATGCGCGCGCGTTCCAGGAGGCAACCGGACTTACCCGCGAGTTCGTTCAAGACAATCACTCTCGCTCCGGTGCCGGTGTGCTGCGCGGGTTGCACTATCAAATCCAGCATCCACAGGGCAAGCTCGTGCGCGTAGTGGCGGGCTCGGTAGTCGATGTCGCCGTTGACGTTCGCAAGAGTTCGCCGACGTTCGGCCGCTGGATAAGCGTCGAGCTATCTGCCGCCAACAAGCGCCAGCTATGGGTGCCAGAGGGTTTCGCGCATGGCTTCGTCGTCACGTCGGAGCATGCCGAGTTTCTCTACAAGACGACTGATTACTGGTATCCGGAACACGAGCGCAGCATCGTATGGAACGATCCGACGATCGGCATCGAATGGCCACTCAACGGCACGCCGATTGTCGCGGCGAAGGACGCAGCCGGAGCGCGGCTCACCGATGCCGAGTTGTTTGACTGATCGCAGCGGCACGCTGCCCCAACGGGCCTCGGCAGGTTCGAGCGGTCGTGACGCGACACGCACTACCGTCGATCCTCGTTTGTTTTGGTGCTCGCACGATATGTACCTACGAATTGATTTTAAGACATGACAGATATTGACATCGCTGCGCCTCGCAGCGCGGGTATGCCTTGGCTTCCGCTGGTACGTGCAGTTGCACGGCGAAAGTCCCTGCTCATCGGCGTGCCATTCATCGTGATGGCGCTTACGTCCGGCGTGACATGGCTGATGCCGAATCGCTACACTGCTACGCTGAAGATTGCGCCCTCGAGCGCGACTCAGCTCTATTTGTGGGCATTGCATGATCGCGGCCTCGAGGAGACGGTTTCGAGTCGTCTCGACCTCGCCAAACATTACGGCACAAAAAAGGCGACGGAACTGCACAAGAACGTGCAGTTCGTCAGCAACTTGCAGGACAGCTATATCGATGTTCAGGCCAGCGATGACGATCCGGCGATGGCGGCCCGGATAGCAAACGCGTACGGCACGGGCATGGTCGATTTGCTGTTGAATCTACATCTGACCGACGCGTCGAATGCGATTTTCGAGCTTCAATCTCGCCGCAACTTGGCGCAAAAATCGCTTGATGCTGCTGATGTTCGGCTCAAGCAGCCCGATCTCGAACGCGTGGCCGATAGCATTTCTCCGTCTACGCTTCTTGGTATTCAGAGTACAGCTGGGATCGAGGCTGAACTCACGTTGGGAGGCACGAATCTGAAGTCTCCGGGCCTCGACCAACTGTTGAGGCAGTCGCTCGATCCGAATGAACTGATGAGTTTGCAAGATCGTCTGTCGGTGCTACAGCGGGCGTTGACCGAAACAGGACAGTCCAAAGATTGGCATCCTTCGATCAGCGACTTGTCGGCCGCGGTTAGCGCATTGCAGGAGCAAGCCTATTGGAAGGCGATGGTCGACCGCATCGACCGCCGCATTCTTGTGCTGCACTCGACCGAGCGCAACGAAATCAAGCTCATTCCAGCCGAAGTGCCTACCACTCCGTCGGGGCCGCGACGGATCATGTTGACCATCGCCGCCGGTATTGCGGCGTTCATCGTGGTGCTGGCTTACGTGGCCGTTGTCGAACAGACTGAGCGCGCACGTGCGCCTAGCGCGTCGTGAGTCTATCTTTTTGCCGGACCATTATGATGGCCGGATTCATTCATGGTTAACATTGCACCGGGCCAACCTGGCCGTACACCGAGCAAAACCATTCAGCGCCATGACATGCCGCCAGAGGGCGCGCGTCAACGGCATTCGTCCATGTCTTTGAGCAGAAATACGGTCTGGAATCTTGTGGGGGCGGGATTTCCGCTGCTTATTGGCGCTGCGACGATTCCCTGGCTGATGAGCAGGCTTGGCGTCGAGCGGTTCGGGATCCTTACTTTGCTTTGGGCCATCATCGGCTACTTCAGCCTATTCGATTTTGGCTTGGGGCGCGCGCTCACGCAGCAAGTCGCGGCATGCATCGGCGGCGGGAAAGAGCACGAAATCCCGGGCATGGTCCGCTCGGGCCTTCGATTTACGCTGGTCGCGGGGGTCATCGGCGCGTTGCTGCTGGCGGCAGCCTCTCATCTGCTCGCGTTCTCGGCGCTGAACGTATCGCAACCGCTGCGGGCGGAGACCTCATCCAGCCTGCTCATCGCGGCAATCGGCATTCCGCTCGCGACGGTTAGCGCTGGGCTGCGCGGCGTCATCGAAGCGTACGAACGTTTTCTCTGGAGCAATATCGCGCGCATTTTTCTTGGCGTGTCGATCTTTTTGTTTCCGTTCATCGGCGTGTGGCTGAACGGTCCATCACTCGTCTCGGTGACTGTCTGGCTTATCATCTCGCGTTTGGTTTCGACGCTCGTGTTCTGGGTGTTCGTCCACTGCCTTCCTTACCGCAAGCTTGGCGTGCAGCCGATCGCGCCAGGGACGGCCAAGAAGTTGCTTTCGTTTGGCGTCTGGATGGGAGTCAGCAACTTCATCAGCCCGTTGCTCGTCAATGCCGATAGGTTCGTCATTTCGCATATGCTAGGCGCGGGCCTCGTTGCTTTCTATACGGTACCGTTCGAGTTCCTGGTACGTTTGCTGATCTTGCCCGGTGCGATTGGCACAACCTTGCTGCCGCGTCTCGCGCGCAGCCACTCGACCGCCGCGTCGGATGCGGGCGCGGTGTTTCGCAAAGGCGTGAAGATCACGCTCGTGCTAATGATAGTTTTGGCCGTGGCCACGAGCGCGCTCGCCTATCCTGTCATGGCACGCTTCCTTGCCCCGGGCTTTGCGCCGAAGGCGCTGCCAGTCGTACTGATCCTCTCTCTCGGAGTCGTGATCAACGGGGTGGCCTATATCCCATACACGGCGCTGCACTCGATGAGGGTGGCGCGGCCGATCGGCATTCTGCACTGCCTCGAACTGCTCATTTATCTGCCGCTGTTGTACGCTGGCGTAAAGCTCGGTGGTCTCGAAGGCGCCGCGATTGCGTGGGTGCTACGCGCGTCGATCGACTGTGCGGGCATGTTTTATTTCTATCGCCGGTGGGCTTCCGATGCTCTTTGATCCGAGGCTGATTTTCGGCTTCGTCTGGTTGATCCAGATTGTCGGGCAACTGCTGTTCAGCGACCTGTTCGAGCCGTACTCTTGGCTCACCTGGGTATCGATTGGCTGCACGATCGTCGGCTTTTATTCGGGGGCGACCGTTGTTGCCGCGCTGCCGGTCGCAAACAGGGTGCTGCGGCCCGCGCCGGCTCAGCACGACCCGCTCATCGCGAAGGCGTATCGCTGGTTCCTGCTCAGTTATGGCATCCTCGCCACGCTCGCCTTCGCCAAAATTTATCTGATCCTGCGCGGGCAGCTCGGTGGGGGCATGACCATGCCAGCTATTCGCGCGGCGATCATCTTCGATTTCGCCGGCGCGCGCCGAATTTTCAATCTGTTGCGGGTGTTCTTCTTTGGCGTTGGCGTTTGCATCTACTTTCTGGCGAACTCCGGCTCGTTGACGCGACGCCAAATCGCCGTGATCGTCGCTATCGGACTGGTCTCGGCCGTTGCCACGACGGGGCGGCTCTACTTACTGCTGTTCTTCGTTGCAACGGTTGCGCTGTTCTACCGCCAGGGTTTCCTCACGCTGCGCGGCATGTGCGTGGCCGTTGGTGTGTTTATCGGCCTCTTCTTCCTTATCGCGGTCGCGCTTGGGAAAGGGGGCGCGAGCGGCGGCGTTGAGCAGCAGCTGCTTTGGAATACGAAGGTTTATGTTCTTAGCAGCGTTGCATGCTTCGACAATTATCTGCAAACCGGGCTTCAGCAAATACCGGGCGGCGCTCTGATTCCGAATGCCATTCGCGGCTTGCTCGATCATCTGGGTCTGAACATCCCGCCGCGGCCGGCGTTGATGCCGTTCGTCGCTGTGCCGATGACCTGCAATACGTACACGGCAATGTTCCCGCTGTACCACGACGGGCAGTTGCCGGGCGTATTGATCGGTTTTTTCGCTATCGGCGCCGTGCATCAGATGCTCTTCAAATTGAGCATGTCGCAAGCGAAGCCAATGGTGTGGTACCTGTATGCGGTGTCGTTGTATCCGCTTTGCATGTCCATCTTTGAGGATTCCTATTTCTCATCGCCTGGGTTCTGGTTTTTGCTTTGGGTGCCGCCGTTCCTGCATTGGTTGTTCGGGTTCGCGCTTAAAATGCGGCATCACTCTAAGCAAGCTTACCAATGACCGAATGCTATGCCATCCTTCCGAGGGAAAATAAAGTGAGTTCCAAAAATGCGGGATTGACGATTTGCGCGATCAATTACCTTCCGAAGGCGCTCGTCCTGTTCGAGACGTTTCGCCAATGGCACCCTAACGACGATTTCTACATTGTCTTAGTGGATCGCAAGGACGAGACGATTTTAGTCGACCGCCCAGGCTTGCATTTGATCTGGGTGGAGAATCTTGGAGTCCCGCAGTTTCCTCAACATGCGTTCGCTTTCGACATCATCGAGCTAAGCACGAACGTCAAGCCCGCGGCACTGAAGCTGTTGCTCCAGACGTACGACGTTGCGCTCTATATCGATCCTGACGTTAAAATATATGCGTGTCTGACACCCGTGTTCGATGCGCTCCAGACGGCGTCCGTCGTCGTGACGCCGCACACTAACTTGCCGGTGGTCGACGGCAACAAGCCCGACGACGTCGACTTGCTGCGTTTCGGTGCCTTTAACTTGGGCTTCGTCGGCGTATCGCGCTGCGAAGAAGGGAATAGATTCCTGGATTGGTGGTCTGATCGCTGCCTGAGTTTCGGTTTTTACGAGCCGCAACTCGGTCTCGCCGTCGATCAAAAGTGGGTCGACCTCGCGCCCGCATTTTTCCCGAGCTTGGGCATACTCCACGATCCGGGGCTCAACGTTGCGTTTTGGAACCTGCATGAACGCGAGCTGACGCGCGGGCCGGAAGGATGGCTCGTTAACGGGCAGTATCCCCTGCGCTTCATCCATTTCAGCTCCTTCGACGCGAATCGCCCTGATGTGATCGCGCACAAGCAAAGCCGATTCGCGCCCGGTACTCGGCCCGATTTCCAGGCGCTGGCCGAAGACTACGCGAGGCAGTTGCATGACGAGGGTTCTGATATCTTCGTCGGGCGGCGCTACGGGTTTGATTACTTCGAAGATGGTACGTACATTACGCCGGCGTTGCGCCGCTTCTATGCAGGCTTGCGCGAGCGGTTCGCCGACGTCGCCGATCCCTTCAATTCGAACGGCAAGGTGATGGCGTTCGCGCGCAAGCACGGGCTGCTCGTGCGTGGCAATGCTGCATCCAAGCGGCATACGTTCCAAGACGTGGGCAAGTACAAGGGGCCGATTCGCCTCATCCACGTCTTGCTGCGTTGCGCGCTGCGCATGCTTGGCCCCAATCGTTATTACATCCTGATGCGATACCTGGGGCACATCTCATCGTTGCGCAACCAAGTGGAGATGTTCGGCGACGTCTAGGACGATCGACCGCTGCGTCCATGCGAAGTACGAAGGAATAGCAAAATTATGAAGACGATCTTGATTACCGGTGGCCTCGGGTTTATCGGTCTTAATCTAGCCGAGCAATTAGTCGGAACGGGCGTTCGCGTCCGCTTGCTCGATAATCTGAGCGCGCAGATTCATGGGGCGCTTCCCGTCGTTTCCCATCGGGTTCTCGGTTCTGCGTCGGTCGAAGTGATGCGTGGCGATGTTAGCGCACGCGCTGATCTCGTCCGCGCGATTGCCGAGGTCGACGCCATTGTGCATCTCGCGGCGGAAACCGGCACCGCACAGTCCATGTACGAAATCGCGCACTACAACCAGGTTAACGTGCAGGCCACCGCACTGTTGCTTGACGTGCTGCAACGCGAAAAGCACGCCGTGCGTAAGATATTGTTGGCGTCGAGCCGCTCGGTCTATGGCGAGGGCGCGTTCGTTTGCCGATCATGTTCGCCCGAGACTATGCGCTACCCTGATTCGCGCATGCGTGGGCAACTTGCCGCACATCAATGGGATCCGCTTTGCCCGGCGTGTGGTGCCGCCATGTCACCCGTCGCCACGCCCGAGCACGCGCGCATTTACCCGGCCTCCATTTATGCGGCGACCAAGTTTGCGCAGGAGGAATTGATCCGAATCGGTGCCCAGGCACAAGGCATCGCGAGCGTCGTACTGCGGCTCCAGAATGTCTATGGCGAAGGTCAATCGCTCAACAATCCGTATACGGGCATCTTGTCGATCTTCTCGACCCGCATTCGCCAGAACAAGACGCTGCCAATTTTCGAGGACGGCCTGGAGAGCCGCGATTTCGTTCACGTCAGTGACGTCGCGCGCGCTTTCGTGGCGGCGCTGAATAGGGACGTCGGGCTATTCGAGGTCTTCAACGTCGGTGCCGGCGAAGCCGTAACGGTGATGGACGTCGCAACGAAGTTGTCCAGCAAACTGGGCGGCACGATCGCGCCGCATACGACAGCGGAGTACCGTCTCGGCGACATCCGTCACTGCTACGCCGACATCAGCCATACGGAACGTGCGCTGGGTTACCGGCCGCAAGTCGGGATCGATGACGGTCTCGATCGATTCGTCTCGTGGGTTCGGACGCAGCCGTTGCCGGAAGACCGCCTAGACCAGGCAAACGATGAGCTGCGCCGGCGCAAGCTGATGGCATGAGCATGTTCGAACTGGCGCGATCCGATATCGCGCGCATGCGCGAATTGAGCGGCGATGCACGGCCCGTTAGCGGGCTCAACGTTGCCGCGGCGCTATGCAATCCGAGGCTCTGTCCGACGATGCTGATCCGGCTAGCATACTGGCTCGCGCACAATCGGCTGGGTCCTCTCGCGCGCATCGTCGCGGCCGTGAACCTCGCACTATTCGGGATCGAGGCGTCGGTAAGGATTGAGATCGGCGCAGGACTGTTTTTGCCGCACACCTCTGGCACCGTAATCGGGGCCGCGTGCATCGGGCGTAACGTCACGATCTTTCAAGGTGTCACGCTGGGCGCAAAGGAACTCGACATGCATTTCTCGGTGGCCTCACGTCCGATCATCGAAGATGGCGTCGTCATCGGCGCGGGGGCGAAGGTATTGGGCGGCATCCGCATCGGCGCGGGAGCTCGTATCGGAGCCAACGCCGTTGTGCTGTGCGACGTGCCGCCAGGCGCAACGGCGACGGGGGTGCCCGCTCAGATCGTTGCGCGAGCAGTATCACCTCGATAGCAGGGAACAGATGGAGCACTTTTTTAACGGCAAAAGGATTTTGTTCATCGGCCCGAAAACGTTCGGCTATGAACGAGAAATCACAGCACGCCTTCAGCAGCTCGGGGCGCGCGTGGAGTATCACGACGATCGACCATCAGACAAGCCGGTCGTCAAAGTGGCGATTCGACTATTTCCTTTGCTTATTCAGCGGCCGGTGCGAGCGTATTTCGAAAAAATTCTTTCGAATGCTGCCAATGATTACGACTTCGTGTTCATCATCAAGCTCGAGTGCATGCCTCTCGACATCTTGCGCGAATTGCGCGCCAGGTTGAGTCGCGCCCGGTTCATTTACTATTCGTGGGATTCGGTTCGAAACAACCCGAATTTTCGCGGTGCGGCGTCGAGTTTCGACGCGCTTTTTACCTTCGACAGTGAGGATTCGAGTCACGATTCGCAGTTGAAGCTGCGGCCGCTGTTCTTCTTGAACGAATATCGGCAGCTGCCGGCGCTGCCGCTGAAGTACGACCTTTGCTTTGTCGGGACCGTGCACAGCGATCGCTATACATTGCTCAGCAAAATCCGCGCGATTGCCGAGCGCACGGGCAAAAGCATGAACTTCTACATGTTCGTGCCACACAAGGCGATCTATTGGATTCGGCGGATCGTGTCGCCTGCGTTTTGGGGGAGCGCGCCGAGCGAGTTCGCTTTTGCACCGTTGCCGAAGAAAGATGTGCACCAATTGATCGCGGAGTCGCGGGCAGTACTGGACTTCCAGCACCCTGGACAGACAGGACTTACGATGCGCACGATCGAGATGGTCGGAGCACGAAAGAAACTGGTTACAACGAACGAGTTGGTCCGCCAGTACGATTTTTTTCGACCTGAGAACATCCTAGTGATCGACCGGGAGCACCCGGTACTCGATCCGAACTTCTTCGAAACGCCGTATCGGGAATTGCCCGAGGCTCTCTATGAGAAATACTCGCTCGATGGATGGCTGCGCGAGCTCTTTTCAGTTCCCGCCGAGGCCGCGCGTGTTGATTAATGGGACCTACGTATGAAGCGGCTGTTTGACTTCGTGATTGCCTTGCTCGCGGGCATTGTGCTGGTTGTTCCCATGATTGTCGTCGCCGCGATCGTGCGGCTGACGTCGCCGGGGCCGGCATTGTATTGGTCAGATCGCGTCGGCAAGGACAACCGAATCTTTCGAATGCCTAAATTTCGCTCGATGCTCATTGGGACGCCGGCCGTAGCCACCCATTTGCTAAGCGATCCAGAGCACTACCTAAGTCCGGTGGGGGCATTCCTGCGTAAATCCAGCTTAGACGAGTTGCCGCAACTGTGGAGTATCCTACGCGGAGACATGAGTTTTGTCGGACCCCGGCCGGCGCTGTTCAATCAGCAAGACCTAATCGAGTTGCGCACGGCCCGTGGTGTACATCGGCTCGCGCCTGGCCTGACCGGGTGGGCGCAGATCAACGGCCGCGACGATCTACCGATTCCGCAAAAAGTGGCGCTCGACGTCGAGTATCTGCAAAGGCAGTCGTTGTCGTTCGATATGCGGATTCTGGCTATGACGTTTGCCAAGGTCATCCGTCGAGATGGCATATCCCACTAGGAGTTGATGTGATCAAGAACATCGTCCGCTTGCCGAGGCACGTTAAGAGCTTGGTCATTTTGTGCGCGGACTTCTTCCTCTTGCCGCTTGCGCTATGGTCCGCGATCGCGTTGCGTCTGGACAGTGTGCATTTTCCGGCTATGAACCCATGGTGGATGTACTTTCTACCGTCGGTGATTGGCGTGCCCATCTTCGTGCGGATGGGCTTGTATCGCGCGGTGATCCGCTATATCGAGGACCGGGCGATTCTAACGATCGCCGCAGCCGTCACGGCATCCGTGTTGATCTTTGCGGGCGTGCTGCATATCTTCGCGTTGCCAAATGTGCCGCGCGGCGCAATGCTCATCTACTGGGTGGTCGCCGTCGTTTATATCTGTATGAGCCGCTTCTTGGCCCGCGCGCTGCTGCGGCATACGGTTCCTCGATTGCTCTCGCGCAAACGCGTGCTGATCTATGGTGCCGGCAGTGCGGGGCGCCAACTCGCTGTGGCGCTTCATGCAGGGCTTGAGTACGAACCGATCGCCTTTATTGACGACGATCCGCGCCTGCGCAACCTCGTTGTTTCGGGAATGCGAATCTATCCGAACCACGAACTTGCGCACCTGAGGGCTCGGCTCGGGATCGATCTTGTGTTGCTGGCGCTGCCGTCGATAAGCCGGAGTCGGCGCATCGAGATTGTGAATGAACTTGAAAGACTGCAAATCGAAGTCCGGTCGGTGCCCGGTATCGCCGATCTGGTGTGCGGCGACGTCGCGATCGCCGACATGCGGGAAGTCGGCGTAGATGAGCTTTTGGGCCGCGACGCGGTTCCGCCGAACCAGACCTGGCTCGAAAAGAACGTGCGTGGCAAGAACGTGCTTGTGACAGGGGCGGGCGGCTCAATCGGCTCGGAGCTGTGCCGGCAGGCGCTGCTGCAGCACCCACGTAAACTGGTGTTGTATGAGCATTCGGAATTCGCGCTCTATTCGATCGAGCAAGAGCTATTGCAAGTGATCAAGAAAGCCGGCAGCCGCATCGAGCTCGTGTCTGTCCTGGGATCTGTGCAGAACGGCGGGCGGCTCACCGAAATCATGACGCACCATGGCATCGAGACCGTCTACCATGCGGCGGCTTACAAGCACGTGCCGATCGTCGAGTACAACATCACGGAAGGAGTGCTCAATAACACGTTCGGTACGCGCTCAGCCGCGCTGGCGGCGATCTCGGCGCAAGTTGAGACGTTCGTGTTAATTTCGACCGACAAAGCGGTGCGGCCGACGAACGTCATGGGTGCGTCAAAGCGCATGGCCGAGCTTGTATTGCAAGGCTATGCGCAAGATTCGGCGATCGCAACGCGCTTCAGCATGGTCCGCTTCGGCAACGTGCTCGGGTCGTCGGGCTCTGTTGTTCCTCTGTTCCGAAAGCAGATCGAACGTGGCGGTCCCGTAACGGTCACGCATCCCGACATCACCCGGTACTTCATGACGATTCCGGAGGCGGCGCAACTGGTGATCCAAGCCGGTGCGATCGGCCAGACGGGCGAAGTATTCGTGCTCGATATGGGCGAGCCTGTGAAGATCTACGATCTCGCGCGGCGCATGGTTCATTTGAGCGGGTTTGCGGTGCGGGACGTCGATGATCCGAACGGTGACATCGAGATTCGGTTTACAGGACTTCGCCCCGGCGAAAAGCTGTACGAAGAATTGCTGATCGGCGATGACGTCTCCGGTACGCCGCATCCGCGGATCATGAAAGCGAACGAAATGAGCCTGCCGCAAGCCGAATTGGAGCGGCAGCTCGCGCGTTTGCAAAAGGCATGCACCGAGAATGATCATGCGACGATAGTTGAAATCCTGCAGGCTTGCGTTTCGGGCTTCGTGCCAGAGAACAAGATTCGAGATCATCTATACGGCCTCGATACCACTGGGCAGGCCAGAAACAGCGCCATCGCCACGGTGTTGCCGATGGTGCGGGAAAAACATTGAGGATGAGGAACTGCTCTCGCGATTATCGCGGCCGTGGCTAGTCCCCGTCAGACGCGTGCTGTGCGATAGAGCGCTCATGAAAAGACGCGGTTCTCGTCCGTGGCCCCATTGCCTAACGACTAGCTAGCGTTTCAATGGGTTTCGCTTGGACTGATTTTTTACGCTATATGAACCGGACCTCGGATCACATTTACATCTTCGCCATGGTTTTGCTGACGGCTTACAGCCAGGTCATCATGCGGTGGCGCGTCGGCATGGCCGGTGCATTGCCCCAGGCATGGAGTGGGAAGCTTCAGTTCGTCGCTCATCTGCTCATTAATCCGTGGGTCTTGTCCGGTGTCGCGGCGACGTTCTTAGCAGGGGTGTCCTGGATGTTGGCGTTGACAAAATTTCAACTCAGCTATGCCTATCCGTTCACTAGCCTGGTGTATATGCTCGTGCTGGTGTCCGGTGTTCTGCTGTTCAAGGATTCGATGAACGCTGGCCGCCTCGCCGGAACGGCAGTTGTGATGCTCGGGGTACTGATCATCGCGAAGGCAGGCTGACATCGATTCGCTCGCTTCAACCACAACCTCGAATGGTCACGGCAAGATGGCGTTTGTGAATCCACTTTCTGCTGTTCGATCCGGCCGCGTCCAACTACGCTTAGCATTTCTTGCGGCCGGCTTTTCCGGAGCATTACTGACAACACTGTGTGTGTTGTTCGACCCCCGGTGGGAGACGAACGACGACGTCGCGATGTCGATGGTTGCGCATGGCTACGGCATCGCCGCGGTTGCGTCGCCCAACCTTGTCTTTTCCAACGTCATCTGGGGCTATCTCGTGCGGCTATTGCCGAGCATGGGCGGCGTGCTCGGCTATTCGATAGCAACCCTGTTGGTCTTGTACGTATCGTCGTTTTCGATTTTTTATTTCATGGGCAAGCTCGGGATTGCGCCATGGACCTCGTTTTTGATTGCCTGCGCGGTATTGTGTCGGCCGATTTTGTTTCCCCAATTCACGCTTAACGCTGGGTTGCTCGCTGGAGCAAGCATGCTTGCTTTGATGGCGTACTGTGAAACTAGATCTGTTCTGTCTATGATCGCCGCAGCGTTTCTCCTTACCATAGCTTATTTGATTAGAAGCCAGGAGGTCGGGCTTGTCCTGTTTGTTGCACTGCCAGTAATGTGGTCGCGGCGATTGCATCGTGACAGGTTTGCGCTCCGCGTTGGCGCGATTGTGCTGCTCGTCATCGCTGGCGCCGGTATTTGGGATCATTTTTGCTATTCGGGGCCAGCCTGGCGGCATTTTGCGGCGCTCGACGCGAGTCGAGCGCCATTTACCGATTTCGCAATCGCACAAAAAATTGCAGACGATCCTCAAATATTGAGCCATTTCCGCTATTCGCGAAATGACGTTGAGTTGCTCGGACGTTTCTTTTTCGTTGACCCGAAGATTTTCAAACCTGACACGCTTCGCGCAATGGTATCGAGCGTGGGCACGACGCATTTCTTCGCCGGTAACGCGAACGCTGCAATGGATTCGATCAGGTCGCTGCTTGCGCCAGAAATCTTGCCTATCGTTGTCCTGGCTGCAATCACGTTCGTTCTGGCACCGAGCGCCGATCTGCTTGGTAGCTGGCTGCTGTTTTTGCTGGCACTAGTCGTGATGGGGTTGTTCGGCCGCGGTGGACTTTTGCGTGTCGACATGCCGATTGTGTCGTTGCTCTGTCTACTGTCGATAGCAAATGTCAGCGGCCGAAGTCGCGTCGGGTTGGCAAAGGCGATATCGTCGAGGTGGCGCGCCGAACGGCTGATCGTGGCATGCATGGCCGCGACCGCTTTGGGCACGAGCATGTATGTGCTCTTGCCGCAGGCCCGGCAAGCGTCGCAACATATTGCCGAAGTGCAGGCCGCTGCCGAGAGGTTCCCGAGTCAGATTGTCGTGGCTTGGGGGGCTGGGCTCGAATTCGAGTCGCTGTTTCCGTTGCTTGGAGATAGCGCGAAATTGCGCTCGATGAAA
>Ga0070658_10003247_pt1 | contig 13424 bp, 11 predicted proteins | sample KBSC13metaG_FD_64664 | JGI IMG/M metagenome (GOLD analysis project Ga0070658, IMG submission 64664) | Corn rhizosphere microbial communities from Kellogg Biological Station, Michigan, USA - KBS C1-3 metaG | ecosystem: Host-associated > Plants > Roots > Rhizosphere > Soil ... | reverse complement strand
CGCCGCGGTCGCTGCTCCGCGCCGGCAGTCCGGCCGCGCTTCCTTACGGGCCGTCGCCGGCCTACGCACCGTCGCCGGCCTACGGGCCGTCGCCGGCCTCCGCGCCGGGGGCCCGAAGCGCGGCGTCCTGGCACCTGTTCTCTGCGCGCGCTCACGCCCCTTCGCCGCGCTGACGGGGACAAACGCGCAGAAAACCTGGGCAACGATCTGCGGCGGCGACTTTCCCCGGCGCCCGCGAGAGAGCATGCTTCCCGTCTGATGACCAACTCGGATGATCGCAGCGGAAGAGTGAACCACAACGGTCGTCCGCGCTCGGACGCCCTGGTGTTCTTCGGCGCCACGGGAGATCTGGCCTACAAGAAGATCTTCCCTGCCCTGCACGCGATGGCCTGCCGGGGCCGGCTGACGTTCCCGGTGGTGGGCGTCGCCAAGTCGATGAACAGCCTGGACGACCTGGTGGCCCGGGCCAAGGCCAGCGTGACCGAGTTCGGGGGCGGCATCGACAACCAGGGTATGGAGCGCCTGATCCAGAACCTGCGCTACGTGCGCGGCGACTACAACGATCTGGGCACGTTCCAGCGCCTGCGCGACGAGCTGAAGGGCGCCACCCACCCGGCGCACTACCTGGCCATTCCCCCCAGCGCCTTCGAGCTGATCGTCGACCAGCTTCACAAGGCCAAGCTGACCGAGAACGCGCGCGTGATCCTCGAGAAGCCGTTCGGGCGGGATCTGGACTCGGCGCGCGACCTGAACACCACCCTGCACCGGGTCTTCCCCGAGGAGAACATCTTCCGCATCGACCACTACCTGGGGAAGGAGGCGGTGCAGAACATCCTCTACTTCCGGTTCGCGAACGCCTTCCTCGAACCGGTGTGGAACCGCAACTACGTCGAGAACGTGCAGATCACGATGGCCGAGAGCTTCGGGGTGAAGGGGCGCGGCAAGTTCTACGAGGAGACCGGCGTCATCCGCGACGTCATCCAGAATCACCTGCTGCAGATCGTCAGCTACCTGGCCATGGAGGCGCCGTCGGGCGCCTACGACGAGGCCATCCGCGACGAGCAGGCGAAGATCCTGCGCACCACCCGGCCGCTCGATCCCTCCAGCCTGATCCGCGGGCAGTTCCGCGGCTACCGGCACGAGCCCGACGTGGCCGACGACTCGTACGTGCCCACGTATGCGGCCCTGCGGTTGAACATCGACTCGTGGCGCTGGGCGGGCGTGCCGTTCTACGTGCGCGCCGGCAAGAGCCTGGCCAAGACCGCCACCGAGGTCATCGTCGAGTTCAAGCACGCGCCGCCCGTCGTGTTCAGCGAGGATCTGCCCAGGCAAGGCAACTCGGTGCGGTTCCGCCTGAGCCCCAAGGTGTCGATCGCGATGGAGGCGCGCGCCAAGGCCGCCGGCGAGGGCATGCACGGGCGCGACGTCGAGCTGTCGGTCACCGAGGAGCCCGAGCAGGGCAAGGAAGGGCGCATGGACGCCTACGAGCGGCTGCTGGGAGACGCCATGGCGGGCGACGCCACGCTGTTCGCGCGCCAGGACGTGGTCGAGGCCGCCTGGGCCATCGTCGATCCGATCCTGTACGAGGCGGGCCCGCTTTACGACTACGAGCCCGGCACCTGGGGTCCCGCGGAGGCCGATCAGCTGGTCGAGGAAGTGGGCGGCTGGAACTCGCCCGCCTGAGGCGAGCCCAGCCGCCTGGACGTCACATGCAGGACGCGTTCTGCGCCGTGCACTCCGGGTAGACGCACCCGTCGCCCATCGAGTCGACGGCCACGGTCTGCCCGCCGCACGTCACCGCGTGGCTGCGCCCCAGGTCGGCGGCCATCGAGTCGTAGGTCTCGGTCCCCACCAGGTTGCCCGCGCCGTCCTTCCATACCTCGCTGACGTTGCGGCCGGCCGTGCCCGAGAACGTGGTGTCGATGGTGAAGCAGACGCTGCCGTCGGTGCGGTACTGCGTGTGCCGGCTGCCGGTGCTGGTCGACATCGCGACGATGCGCACACCGTCCGCGTAGCAGTAGTAGAACGTGTCGGGGAACGGCGTCGTCGGCGTCGCGTTCATGGTGCACGCCCCCGCGGGGACGCAGCTGCGCCGCAGCGCCTCGATGCACTCCGGGTAGCAACCGGCCGGGGCGGAGCCGCCCGCCCCTCCGGCGCCGCCCATCCCGCCGACGCCGCCGCCGACCGCGCCGCCCATGCCGCCCGCGCCACCGCCTGCCCCTCCGCCCATGCCGCCGGCCCCCCCCATGCCACCGGGCGTCCCCACGGTCACCGCGGCCGCGCCCATCACACCTTCGGCCGTCGCGACACGGACCTCGGTCATGCCCGCCGCCACCGCGCTGACGGTGGCCATGTCGGCCACGCCGACAGCGGTCGCCACGGAGGGATCCAGCGTCGACCAGGTCAGCGAGGTCGCGGAGGCCGGGATCAGCGTGACGCCGTCCGTGTCCACCAGCGCCGCCGACACCTTCCCCTGCGTCGCCGGCGCCAGGGTCAACGCGGGCGAGACCACCACCATGGCGGGCGGCCGGTACACGATCACGCCCAGCTCGGCGGTCAGCGGCCCCACCGAGGCGGTGAACGTGGTCGACGCGGCCTGGCCGGGCACCGTCCCCGAGGCGACCCCGGTGACCACGTCGCCCAGCCTGTCGGCGACCGCCACGTTGTGCGGTTCCAGCATCAGCGACATGGCCGGATAGCGACTGCCGTCGGCGTCGACGATCACGCCCGTGATCCGCCGCTGTCCGCCCACCACCACGGCCACCGCCGGCGGATCCAGCTCCAGGTGCGCGCTGCCATCGACGTACACGATCGTGGCCAGGGCGCTGACCTCCGGGGCGCCGTCGAGCGAGACCCGGAAGGTATAGGCGCCGGTGTGATAGGCGCGAATGGGGACATCGTGGCCGATGGTGTCGTTCGTGTAAGTGGAGCAGCCGGCGCCGACCCACTTCTCGGGTCCGTCGGCGCGCGCGAATTCAGCGTCCGTCGCGGCGCCGAGACATGTCCAGTTCAGCTTGGCGCCGACGACGCGCTCTCCGGCGGCGTCGTAAGGCACCGCCGCCACGTCGATGAGGTCCTCGCCCAGGGCCCGCACGTGCGGGTCCAGGTTGAGGACGCCCGCCTGGACTGGCGGCAGGGTGGTGATGGAGATGCCGGGGCCCGTGGCGTGCACGTTCAGGGTGACCGTCACCGGCAGATCGCCCTTCGTCTTGGCGCCCACCACCGTGCCGGTCACCATCGCGTCGCCCGCCGCGAAGGCGCGCAGATCGAGCGTGGTCTCCCACATCACGTCGCTCGCCTTCGTGGTGACGTCCGAGAACAGGGGCGTGACCACCGCCGGATTGCTCGACTGCCAGTGCGTCTTCAGGCCATCCAGGCGCTTGTTGTCGACGTCGAACACATCGAAGTGCCACAGCCCGGAGCCCGCCATGCCATGCGGCCCGGGGCTGAGCGTGACGGTTCGATACACCACGTCGGTGGGATCGAACGTGGCCACCACCGTGTCCGACGTGACCCGCTGGCCCGCGTCGGCGTTGTGGCCGTCGCAGCCACCGAGCAGGGGCGACAGGGCCAGCAGCGCACAAGAGGCAGAAAAAGAGAGGACGAGCTTCCGACGACCAGACGAGACGAGAGCGTGTAGCAAGGGGCCTCCAAAGGTCAAGACAGGTCAAGACAAGTCAACTTCCGTCGCCAGGCCCGCCCTTCCCCGCGAGCGGCCCGACGGAAAATACCGGCCGCGCTCCGAGAAGCGGATACAAGGTACGTGATCCGCGGCACCTTGTCCCCGGGGCTCGAAACGTTCGCTACAAAATGCCACGCGTCGCAGCGACCGCGTCGGCCCAACGTTTCCCGGTCGTTACACGTTCTGTTCGCGCTCGCGCGGGCCCGGTGGCGAGACCGGCGGGCTGACCGCGAGCTCCAGCGCAACGACCGCGCCCCCGTCGGGCCGGTTGGTCGCCGATACGCTGCCCCCGTGCGCCTCGGCGATGCGCTTCACCAGGGACAGGCCCAGTCCCAGCGAGCCAGTGTGCTCGGCCGCCTCGGGCGTCTTGTCCCCCTCGTCGGCATGCCGGCCCCGGAAGAACGAGTTGAAGATGCGCGACTCCTCGCCCGGCGCGAAGCCCGGCCCGCGATCGGCGACCTCGAAGCGGACGAAGCCGGGGTGCGTGGTGACGGTCAGCGTCTCCAGGCCGCCGCCGTGCTTCCGGGCGTTGCTGAGCAGGTTGGCCAGCGCCCGCGCCACCAGCGTCGGGTCGGCGGTGAACTTCAGCGGCCGGCCCTCGGGGGCCCGTAACCTGTCGGTCGAGATCCCCGCCCGGCCCAGCGCCCGCCGCGCCACCTCGCCCGCGTCGAGCGGCTGGGGCGACACCACCTGGAACTCGAGCCGGGCGCTGGCCAGCAGCTCGCCCACCAGGGCGTCGATCTCGATCGTCTCGCGCTCGATCTCGTTCAGCGTGTCAGGTCGCACCCCCCCCTCGCGCGCGATCTCGATGACGAGACGCATGCGCGCCAGCGGCGTGCGCAGCTCGTGCGAGACGGCCGCCAGCAGCTCGCGCTGGCGCGCCAGCTCGCCCGACAGCCGCGCCGCCATGTCGTTGACCGATGTCGACAGGGTCACGATCTCCCCCGTGGCGTCGCGGGGCAGCGGCGCGCGCGCGCCCAGATCGCCCGCGCCGATCTTCTGCGCCACGCGGGTCAGCTCGTACAGCGGGCGCGAGATCCGGCGCGCCAGCCGCCCCGACGCCGACCACAGCAGCACCACCGGGACACCGAAGAACAGAAAGGCGCGCCAGGGCCGCTGCCCCACCGTGCCGTGGAAGACGTGATGGACCACGGCCAGCTCGATCACCGTGATCAGGATGACCACACCGAAGGAAAGGAAGATCTTCCGGTGCAGGTGCGCGCCGTAATACAGGTGCAGCTCGTTCTGGATGCGGCGGCGCCAGCCGGGGCGGCGCCCGTGCGCCTCGTTGTGCACGCGATCCCACGGCCCCCGATCGGGCAAAGGATGACGGTGCTGCCAGTGGGGATGATGCGGAAACGGCCCCCGCAGCGGCGGGGGCGGCGGCATGCAGAACGGAAGGCGTCCCTCGTCGGGATCGTGACGTCGCCGGTGGTGCCAGGGGAACCGACCGAAGGGCCGGCGCGGCCTCACGCGTCGGCCTCCCCCTCGGCGCGGCCGTCGGAGGCGAACACGTAGCCGACGCCGCGCACGGTCTTGATCAGGCGCGGCGAACGGGGATCGTCACCCAGCTTGCGGCGCAGGTGCGACACGTGCACGTCGACGGTGCGATCGTTGACCGTGACGTCGCCCCGCCCCGCCTCGGCCAGCAAGGTCTCGCGCGAGACCACGCGCCCCGGGCGCCGCACCAGCGCCATCAGCAGATCGAACTCCAGTCCCGTCAGCTCGATGGCCTCGCCCCCCACGCTCACCTTGCGCGCGCCGACGTCCACAGCCACCTGCCCCACCAGGATCTCGTTGCTGACCGACGCCGGCTGGCTGCGCCGCAGGACCGCCCGCAAGCGCGCCAGCAGCTCGCGCGGCGAGAAGGGCTTGGCGACGTAGTCGTCGGCCCCCAGCTCGAGGCCCACCACGCGATCCGCCTCGTCCCCCTTCGCGGTCAACATGATGACGGGAACGCCGCTGACCTGGCGGATGCGCCGGCACACCTCCAGGCCGTCCATGCGCGGCATCATCACGTCCAGCAGCACGGCGTCGAACACCCCGTTGGCCAGGGCGGCCAGCCCCTTGGGCCCATCCGACGCGTGCGCCAGCGTGACGCCGTTCGGGCCCAGGTAGCTGGCCAGCAGCTGGTACAGACGATCGTCGTCGTCTATGCAAAGCACCCGCAGCGCCACGGGACTACTTTACCAGCCGAAGCCACCCCGCCAGAAGCGGGGGCCCTTCTCGATCAGGTCGGCCAGGCGGGCGCGTTGCTGCTCGTCCAGCGCGTCGTGCGTCTTCGCCATGAACCCGACGAAGGCCTTGCGCACGTCCTCCAGGGCCCGGTCGTGTCGGGCGAACAGCTCCCCCAGCAGCACCTCGTCGAAGGCCGGGCGGCGCAGCGCGGACGAGATGTCCCGGCGCAGCTCCTTCACCTCGCCGCCCCCGGCGCGCTTGGCCTCGGCGCGGAACTCCTCGAACGCCGCGCGCACCGTCCGCTCCTGCACGGGCGTGGCGCCGATGCGATCCAGGACCGTCGCGATCAGATAGTCCCGGCCCAACCCGCGGCCGCCCCGCCAGCCGCCCCGGCTGTCGCTGTAGTCGTCGGCGGCGCCTTCCCACCCCTGGCCATGATGGCCCCACCCCTCGCCGCCGTGCCAGCCGCCCCACTGACCATGATGAAGGTGGTGCATGCGGTGACCGTAGGGTCCGTGGCAGGCCCAGCCCATGCGGTGGCGAATCATCTTCGCCACGAACAACGCGCCAAAAGTTCCGAGGATCAGGCAACCAATCATGGCTCTCTCCTGTACAAAGATCGCAACCCGAAACCTGAGACGACCTCAGCGGTGGGCTGCGACGACCAGGATGACCACCCTTCGTTAAGGGACTACCGACGAGCGCGTGAAGAAGTGCAAAGCCCGATTCCAGCCAGGAAATCGTCACCGCCCGGCATGTTAAAGGTGACACCGACGCCGCCCGCCGGTGTTAGACATTCCGGGGCCTCCCGCTCATCCGACCGCCTGCCGCGCCAACCCTGGCGCCCAACCGAAAGTCCTGCATGCACGACCAGACCGGAACTCTGATCCAGACCATCCTGGGCCTGCCCATTTTTCGTTCGGAATGGGTGCTCTACCTGTTGCTCTTCCTGTCACTCGCCTCGATCGGCGTGATGCTGGAGCGGTGGGCCTTCTTCAGCCGGCGCAAGCTCGACTCGCTGCGGGTGCGGGACGACCTGTCGAAGGCGCTGGACAAGGGCGACTTCGAGGGCGCGGCGGCGTTGCTGAAGAAGCACGACGCGCTGGAGACGAACGTCGTCCTGGTGGGCTTGCAGTCGGCGGCGCTGGGCCCCGAGTCGGTCGAGGACCTGCTGGTGGGGGCGCTCGGTCAGGAGAAGTCGCGCTACGAGAAGCGGCTGAACTTCCTGGCCACCATGGCCAGCAACGCCCCCTACATCGGCCTGTTCGGCACCGTCCTGGGCATCATCCGCTCGTTCCGCGATCTGGCCGCCAACATGGCGGACGCCAGCTCGGCCGTCATGGCCGGCCTGGCCGAATCGCTGGTGGCCACGGCCATGGGGCTGCTGGTCGCCATCCCGGCCGTCATCGCCTACAACGTGTTCCGCGCCCGCGTGAAGGACTCCGTCACCAACGCGCAGACGCTGGGCGGCGTGCTGCTGTCGCGGCTGAAGGCCACCGACACGGCCCCGGCGACGAAGGGCTGAGGGGCGCACCGTGGCGAAGCTGCGAGACGTGCCCGAAGAAGAGGGCGTGCTGGCCTCGATCAACATCATCCCGTTCGTGGACATCGTCCTGGTGTTGCTGGTCATCTTCATGCTGACCTCGGCCGCCATCGTGAAGGCCAGCCTGAAGGTCGAGCTGCCCAAGGCGGCCAGCGGCGGCGCCACCACCGCCTCCACGCTGAACTTCCTGCTGACGAAGTCGAACGAGCTGTTCCTGAACGGCGAGAAGCTCCCCTCGCTGGACGCCGCGGCGCAGGTGGTCCGGCGCGAGGCGAACACGAACGCGAAGACGCAGGCGGTGATCTCGGCCGACAAGGGCGTCGAGTACGGTCGCGTCGTCGAGATCATCGACACGGTCAAGCACAACGGCATCAGCGCGTTCGCGCTGGACATCGAGCGCGGACCGGCGCCGGCCACCGCGCCGGTGCCGGCCAACGGCGCCGCGCCGCCCTCGCCCACGCCCTAGCCCGGAACCGAACGAGTGGAAACGCCCACGCGCGCTCCGTCGCCCGCCACCCCGCCCCGCCCCCGCCCGGGGCGTGGCGATCGGCGTCCGTTCGGAGAACGCCAGCGTGCCCGCCGGGCGCAGGCCCGCCGGCTGGTGGCTGCCCGCACCACCCGCCCGCTGACCCCCGAGCAGCGGGCGTTCGATCCGCTGGCGCACGTGCGCGGCTCGGGCGGCAAGCGTCTGGGGATCCTGCTGCTGGTGGGCCTGGCGTCGATCGGAGTGCACCTGGGCGCCGTCGGCATCGGGGTGCTGATCGGCCGCAACGCGCGCCCCCCGGCGCGGCAGGAAGATCTGACCATCGAGATGAAGGAGCCGCCGCCTCCGCCTCCCCCCCCGCCGCCCGAGGTGAAGGCGCCCGAGCCGCCCGCGCCGGTCGAGAAGCCGGTGCGCCAGCCGCCGCCGCCGAAGGTGAAGGCGCCCCCGCCCCCCGCGACGCCCACGCCGCCGCCGAAGACCGCCCCCGTGCGCGTGGTCGGGCTCAGCCTGGAGTCGACGACGGAAGGCGGCGAAGGTCCGTCGTTCGCCGTGGGCAACACCCGCATGGGGGACACCGACAAGCAGGCCAAGGCGCCGAAGGACGTCGGCCCCGCGCCCACCGGCACGTCGACCTTGCCCGCGGCCGGTGGACCGACGCGGTCGAACCAGGTGGCCAGTCGTATCCCGGTGGCGGGCGTGCAGTACGGCAAGCCGACCCCGCGCGGCGGCAAGCAGAAGCAGCCCCCCTACCCGCCCGTGCTGCGCAGCCAGGGCATCGAGGGCGACGTGACGGTGCTGGTCAACATCAGCGAGGCGGGCAAGGTGACCAGCGTCAAGATCCTGAAGCCGTCGCCGTACCCCGAGTTCGACGAGGCGGCGCGCAAGACGGCGCTGGAGCAGGAGTGGGAGCCGGCCACCCGGGCGGGCGTTCCGATGGCGTTCACTCTCAGCTATATGTATCGCTTCCGGCTCGAGGACGAATGACCATGGGCTTCCGTCGCGCGCTGTTCGCCTTCCTGATCGCCGCTTCGTCCTTCGGAGCGGCCGGCTGTCGCCCCGACTTCGCGCCGTTCAACCGGATCACCGCGCTGCGCGTGCTGGGTATCCAGGCCGAGCCGCCCACGCCGATGATCGGTGAGAGCACCACGCTGTCGGCGCTGGTGTTCACCCCCACGCCCGACCCGACGCTGGCGTACCACTGGACCTGGTGTCCGCTGGCCGCGCCGTCGTCACAGGGATACCAGTGCCTGGTGAAGGAGGCCGACCTGGCGGCGTACGTGACCGGCGCCGGACTGCCGCCCTTCCCCGCATTCGACCTGGGCACGGGCGCGACGGCCACCTTCACGAACAGCATCGATCCGACGGTGTTCGCGTTCGTGTGCAGCAACATGCTGCCCAACGTGCCCACCATGAACGCCATCGATTGCTCGGCCGGGTTCTCCACCCAGGTGACCCTGACGGTGACCACTGCCACCGACAGCGTGACGGCGGTGCAGAACCTGAAGCTGCGCCGCGATGCCACCACCCCGGCAAACGCGAACCCCGCCATCACCGGCATCAACGCCGCCGTGGGCGGCGTCTATGTGCCCATCGACGATACCGGCGCGCTGACCCTGCCGCGCGACGTGGAGACGTCCCTCAGCGTCGACGTCGACCCCAGCGCCGCCGAGCCCTATCCCGATCCCGGCAACGACGGCGCCCCGACCACCGAGCGTCTGTTCACCACCTGGTTCGTCGAGTCCGGCGAGACGCACGACCAGCGCACCAGCTACATCGCGGGCAGCACGTCGTTCGACGACCTGCTGAAGAACACCTGGACCCCCGGCATCACCAAGAACTATCCGAACCCCACCGCGCGCGTCTTCGCCGTCCTGCACGACAACCGGGGCGGCGCCGCGTGGACGGGCGGGACGGTCACCCTGGGAACGAGCCCCTGAATCGATGATCCGGAGCAGCCGACAGATTGCAGCCGCGGCATCCCGTGGCCGGCGGGCGGCCCTGGTGGCGACGCTCGCCGTCTCGACCATGGCCGCGGGCGTGGCGCGGGCACAGGACGGGCTGGGCATCCCCTCGCGCCCGCAGGAGGCTGCCCCCGACGGTGGCGTCGAGGCCAAGAAGCTGACGAAGCTGCCCAAGCAAACGAAGTTCGTCGAGGCCGAGTACCCCAAGGAGGCGCTCGACAAGAACATCGAGGCGGACGTCACCCTGCTGCTGGACATCAACGCCGAGGGCAAGGTCGACTCGGTGGGCATCACCGAGCCCGCCAATCCGCCCGGCATGGGGTTCGACGAGGCGGCCCTGGTGGCCGCGCAGCAGTTCGAGTTCGAGCCCGCCGAGATGGACGGCAAGAAGATCGCCGTGCAGATCGGCTACAAGTACAAGTTCCGCCTGAAGCCGAAGGCGCCGCCGCCGCCCGCCCCCGAGACGCCCGCCGCCCCCGACGCTGGCGCGCCCGTCGCCGCCGAGGCGCCCGCCCCGGCGCCGCCTGCCGTGGTGAACTTCTCGGGCATCCTGCGCGAGCGCGGCACCCGCCTGCCGCTGGCGGGCATGCTGGTGACGGTGTTCCGCGACGACGGCGAGAAGCCGCTGGGCTTCGAGGCCACCTCCGACCCGAACGGCGCCTTTCAGTTCTTCGATCTGACGCCCGGCGACTGGAAGATCCTCATCGAGCCGCCCGGCTTCTATCCCTACCGCACCACCGAGACCATCAAGGCCGGCGAGCGGGTCGACGTCGTCTATTACGTCGAGCGCGGATCCTACAACCCGTACGACGTCACCGTGACGTCCACCCGCCCCCGCAAGGAGGTCAGCCGCACCGTCATCAGCGCCCAGGAGCTGGACAAGGTGCCGGGCACGTTCGGTGACCCGCTGGCCGTGGTGCAGAACTTCGCCGGCGTGGCGCGGCCGCCGCCCCTCACCGGCCTGCTGATCATCCGCGGCTCGTCACCCCAGGACTCGAAGATCTTCACCGAGGGCGCCGAGATCCCGCTCATCTACCACTTCGGCGCGCTGCGCACGGTGCTGCCCGTGGGCGTGATCGACTCGCTCGAGTTCTACCCCGGTAACTTCTCGCCCCAGTACGGGCGGGCCACCGGCGGCGTCGTCGACATCCGCATCAAGAAGCTGCAGCCGAAGAAGGTGGGCGGCTACGTCGACGTCAACCTGTTCGACTCCGGCTTCTACCTGGAGGCGCCCTTCGCCGGCGACAAGGGCGGCTTCGCCGTGGCCGCGCGGCGCAGCTACATCGACTTCCTGCTGAACGCCGCCGTCCCCAGCGACGCGCCGGTCAACCTGATCACCGCGCCCCGCTACTACGACTATCAGGTGCTGGCGAACTACCGCCCCTCCCCTGCCCACGACATTCGCCTGTTCTTCTTCGGCTCGGACGATCGTCTCGAGCTGCTGTTCAAGAACCCGGGCGCGCTGACGGCGCAGATCAGTAACAACCAGCTGTCGTTCTCGACGACGTTCTATCGCACGCTGATCACGTACAACTTCATCCCCAACGACGTCTTCGAGAACTCGTTCAAGATCGCGCAGGGGCGCAACTGGGTGAACGCCAGCTTCGGACAGCTGCAGTTCGATCTGAACACGTACACCGCGCAGATCCGCGACAACGTGCGCTGGAAGCAGGGGCAGCACTTCACCCTGGTCAGCGGCGTCGACTTCCTGTTCAGCTCGACCGACGTGTTCGTGCGCGCGCCGCTGCCGCCGGTGGAAGGCGAGCCGCCGCAGATGCCCGACCTGACCATGACCCACACCACGAACCGCAAGGGCGTGCTGGGCCTGTCGCCGGCGGTCTACCTGGAAGGCGAGGTGAAGCCGATCGAGAAGCTGCTGATCCTGCCCGGCCTGCGCCTGGACTACCTGACCCTGTCCAACGAGACCGTGCTGCAGCCGCGCATCACCACGCGCTGGGGCGTCACCGACAAGGTCACCTTGAAGGGGGGCGTCGGTCTGTTCTCGCAGGACCCCACGCCCGATCAGGTCGACCCCAGCTTCGGCAACCCCAACCTGAAGTCCGAGAAGGCGATTCACTACTCGGCCGGGTTCGAGTTCAAGCCGCGGCCCTACATCACCATCGACGCCACCGGCTTCTACAAGGACATCTACAACCTGGTCAGCCGCACCGACCGCACCGAGGTCGACCCGCTGACCGGCATGTCGAAGCCACTGCTGTACGACAACGGCGGCAAGGGCCGCGCCGTCGGCCTCGAGCTGATCGTGCGCCACGACTTCACCAACAACTTCAGCGGCTGGCTGGCCTACACGCTGTCGCACGCCACCCGCCGGGACAGCGGCACCAGCGACTGGCGGCTGTTCGACTACGACCAGACGCACATCCTGACCGTGCTGGGCAGCTACCAGCTGCCGCGCAACTGGCAGATCGGCGGGCGCTTCCGGCTGGTCAGCGGCAACCCCATCACGCCGGTGTCGGGCGCGGTGTACAGCGCCAGCAACGATCGCTACTACGCGACCTACGGCGCGGTGAACAGCGCGCGCCTGCCGCTGTTCCACCAGCTGGATCTGCGCGTCGACAAGCGCTGGATCTACAAGAGCTGGATCCTGGGCGTGTACCTGGACGTGCAGAACGTCTACAACCGCGCCAACACCGAAGACTTCGACTACAACTTCAACTTCCGGCAGTCGAACCCGCAGCAGGGTCTGCCCATCCTGCCCATCCTGGGCATCAAGGGGGAGCTGTAGATGCGGCCCGGCGGAAGGCGACGGGCCAGGGGGCTGGCGCTGGTGGTCGCGCTGGCCGCGCTGGTGCTGGCGGCCGGCGAGCAGCGCGCGGACGCCCAGGCAATCGAGCCCCCGGCACCGCACCAGGGTTACTACATCGGCTTCGGTTATCACGCCGGCCCGGTCAAGGTCTGGGAGGACAACTACAGCTACGGTGTGTGGAGCGGCGGCGAGTTCTCGCTGCGCTTCGGCCAGCTGGTCACCCGACGGCTGGGACTGGGCCTGCAGTTTCACTTCGGCACCGCCAAGGGCGACGGTCAGACCGCCAGCCTGTTCGGCATGGAGCTGGAAGGCCAGTGGGAGCTGGTGCGCAACCTGGTCATCCACGCCGGCACGGGCGTCGACACCATCAGCATCCGCGCCGACGGGATCAAGAACGCGTCGCTGCGAGGCACCGCCGGCGCTGGCTACATCCTGGGGCTGGACTACAGCTGGTTCTTCACCCACCGCCTGACGGGCGGCTGGGCCGTCACGCCCCGGCTCGAGGCGCGCTTCGTCCCCGGCGACACCGCGTCCGCCTTCGTCGGCACCGTGGGGGTCGAACTGGCCTGGTGGTCAGGCCTGCCTCGCAACCAGCTCGAGCTGCCACCGTCCGAGGCGTTCAAGAAGCAATAGCACGCGGCGAATCCGACGCTGGTCACGCCAGAATCGGCGCGTCGTGGGTTATTGTCGTCGCCCATGAAGGTTCTTTTCATCGGTGGCACCGGCATCATCAGCTCGGCGTCGTCGCGCCTGGCGGTGTCCCGTGGCATCGAGCTGTTTCACCTGCGCCGGGGCAAGACGTCGCGCCC